>OGXS01000315.1_pt1 | contig 48178 bp, 37 predicted proteins | sample 1576371 | NCBI WGS metagenome assembly OGXS01 (sample SAMEA3541475, study PRJEB24748) | human gut metagenome | biome: human gut; feature: human-associated habitat; material: faeces | place: China | collected 2012
GTCATCGGGCATTATCTGAACATAAAACACTATCAGTAAGTTGGAGTCATTACCAAAAATCCGGGGACGGACCATATCATCTGGCAGGCGTGGGTGGCAAAAAAAGCGGGGCAGATAGTTGGGCGTATTACCGCGCAAATAGATACATTGCACCGCGAGCGTTACGGCAAAGATACCGGTCATTTCGGCATGATTGACGCCATTGATGATCCGCAGGTTTTTGCCGCGTTGTTTGGCGCAGCGGAAGCGTGGTTGAAGTCACAAGGTGCAAGTAAGATCAGCGGTCCTTTCAGCCTGAATATCAATCAGGAAAGCGGATTACTGATTGAAGGTTTCGATACACCACCCTGTGCGATGATGCCACACGGCAAACCGTGGTATGCCGCGCATATTGAACAATTGGGTTATCACAAAGGCATTGATTTACTGGCGTGGTGGATGCAGCGAACCGATCTCACTTTCTCTCCGGCGCTAAAAAAACTGATGGATCAGGTACGCAAAAAGGTGACCATTCGTTGCATCAATCGTCAGCGGTTTGCTGAAGAGATGCAGATCCTGCGTGAGATTTTCAACTCTGGCTGGCAGCACAACTGGGGATTTGTGCCGTTTACCGAACATGAATTCGCGACCATGGGCGACCAACTTAAATATCTGGTGCCGGACGATATGATCTACATCGCTGAGATTGATTCTGCACCCTGCGCGTTTATTGTCGGCTTGCCAAACATCAACGAGGCGATTGCCGATCTGAACGGATCGCTCTTTCCCTTCGGCTGGGCAAAATTGCTGTGGCGTTTAAAAGTCAGCGGTGTGCGAACTGCGCGAGTACCGCTGATGGGCGTGCGGGACGAGTATCAGTTCAGCCGCATCGGCCCGGTGATTGCGCTGTTATTGATTGAAGCCTTACGCGATCCGTTTGCCCGCCGGAAGATCGATGCGCTGGAGATGTCATGGATCCTCGAAACCAATACAGGCATGAATAACATGCTGGAACGCATTGGGGCAGAGCCGTACAAGCGTTACCGATTGTATGAAAAGCAGATTTAATACCAGATCCTGTTAAGCGCAGGGGCGATCCCTCGCCCCTCGGGGAAAGGGTTAGGGTGAGGGTGAAAACTCGGCTCACATTCCCACCTTGTTCATCTCCAGCGGCACCGCCGAGCGAATCAAATGGTGGCCTTCCAGCTCGATATCGTGGAGATTCTTTTTCACGGTCCGCACATGATCGCGTGCTGCGCGCTGGGCGACGTGCGGCAGCCGCTGCAACACCGCGTTGTAGATCCGCGCATGCTGGCGATCGATCTGCTTTTTTTGCTGTGGTCGATGGTAGAGATTATTTACGCTGGCAAACACTGAATTAAACATCAGATCGGTCAATGATTGCAGCGTAAACACCAACACCTGATTGTGAGAAGCCTGACAAATGGCGAGATGGAAAGCGTGATCCAACTGCGCATGTTCGATCAGCGAAATCTCTTTGTTGTTCTCACTGGCGGCGAGCATTTTTTCATAACAGCGGGTTATCACAACAAAATCAGCCTGGGTTCCCAGCGTTGCCGCCAGCCTTGCCGATTCACCCTCCAGCAATGCGCGAACGTCGAGCAGATCGTACAGCGTTCGCGGCTGCGTACTGAACAGATGGATCAGCGGGCTGGTGTCCTGCACCCGATTAAGCCGTGCGACACGAGAATCGCGACCCTGCGCCGTTTCAATAATCCCGCGCCCGCGCAGCACGGTCAGCCCTTCACGCAGTGCGGAGCGTGAGAAGCCGAGCTTTTCACACAGTCGACGTTCCGAGGGAAGCGGCTGACCGACCTTCAGTACGCCGTCGATAATTAACCGTTCGATACTCTCTGCAACCACTTCGCAAATAGGGCGACGTTCATCTTTCATTCCCGGACCTCGTGCACAGGTAGGACCAATTTTTCTGTTCTTAACTCGCAAAACACGCACATCACGCAAGTGATTATGTTACATCAATTTAACATTAAGTTAACCAGGACAAGGTCACAGAGCTGGAAAAAAAATGGTCTGACCGGTAGCTAAAGAGATAGACGAAAACGAAAAGCCCGCTTAATAACTGTTCACAGAAGCAGCGCGAAAAAATCAGCTGCCACACAACACAACAAAGCGAACCCTACTCATGAGCATCTTGTACGAAGAGCGTCTTGATGGCGCTTTACCCGATGTCGACCGCACATCGGTACTGATGGCACTGCGTGAGCATGTCCCTGGACTGGAGATCCTGCATACCGATGAGGAGATCATTCCTTACGAGTGTGACGGGTTGAGCGCGTATCGCACGCGTCCATTACTGGTTGTTCTGCCTAAGCAGATGGAACAGGTGACGGCGATTCTGGCTGTCTGCCACCGCCTGCGTGTACCGGTGGTGACCCGTGGTGCAGGCACCGGGCTTTCTGGTGGCGCGCTGCCGCTGGAAAAAGGTGTGTTGTTGGTGATGGCGCGCTTTAAAGAGATCCTCGACATTAACCCCGTTGGTCGCCGTGCGCGCGTGCAGCCGGGCGTGCGTAACCTGGCGATCTCCCAGGCCGTTGCGCCGCATAATCTCTATTACGCGCCGGATCCGTCCTCACAAATCGCCTGTTCGATTGGCGGCAATGTGGCGGAAAATGCCGGTGGCGTTCACTGCCTGAAATATGGTCTAACCGTACATAACCTGCTGAAAATTGAAGTGCAAACGCTGGACGGCGAGGCGCTGACGCTGGGATCGGACGCGCTGGATTCGCCTGGTTTTGACCTGCTGGCGCTGTTTACCGGATCGGAAGGTATGCTCGGCGTGACCACCGAAGTGACGGTAAAACTGCTGCCGAAGCCGCCCGTGGCGCGGGTGCTGTTAGCCAGCTTTGACTCGGTAGAAAAAGCCGGACTTGCGGTTGGTGACATCATCGCCAATGGCATTATCCCCGGCGGGCTGGAGATGATGGATAACCTGTCGATTCGCGCGGCGGAAGATTTTATTCATGCCGGTTATCCCGTCGATGCCGAAGCGATTTTGTTATGCGAACTGGACGGCGTGGAGTCTGACGTACAGGAAGACTGCGAGCAGGTTAACGACATCTTGTTGAACGCGGGTGCGACTGACGTCCGTCTGGCACAGGACGAAGCAGAGCGAGTACGTTTCTGGGCCGGTCGCAAAAATGCGTTCCCGGCGGTAGGACGTATCTCCCCGGATTACTACTGCATGGATGGCACCATCCCGCGCCGCGCCCTGCCTGGCGTACTGGAAGGCATTGCCCGTTTATCGCAGCAATATGATTTACGCGTTGCCAACGTCTTTCATGCCGGAGACGGCAACATGCACCCGTTAATCCTTTTCGATGCCAACGAACCCGGTGAATTTGCCCGCGCGGAAGAGCTGGGCGGGAAGATCCTCGAACTCTGCGTTGAAGTTGGCGGCAGCATCAGTGGGGAACATGGCATTGGGCGCGAAAAAATCAATCAAATGTGCGCCCAGTTCAACAGCGATGAAATCACGACCTTCCATGCGGTCAAGGCGGCGTTTGACCCCGATGGTTTGCTGAACCCAGGAAAAAACATTCCCACGCTACACCGCTGTGCTGAATTTGGTGCCATGCATGTGCATCACGGTCATTTACCTTTTCCTGAACTGGAGCGTTTCTGATGCTACGCGAGTGTGATTACAGCCAGGCGCTGCTGGAGCAGGTGAATCAGGCGATTAGCGATAAAACGCCGCTGGTGATTCAGGGCAGCAATAGCAAAGCCTTTTTAGGTCGTCCTGTCACCGGGCAAACGCTGGATGTGCGTTGTCATCGCGGCATTGTTAATTACGACCCGACCGAGCTGGTGATAACCGCGCGTGCCGGAACGCCGCTGGTGGCGATTGAAGCGGCGCTGGAGAGCGCCGGGCAAATGCTCCCCTGCGAGCCGCCGCATTATGGTGAAGAAGCCACCTGGGGCGGGATGATCGCCTGCGGGCTGGCGGGGCCGCGTCGCCCGTGGAGTGGTTCGGTCCGCGATTTTGTCCTCGGCACGCGCATCATTACCGGCACTGGAAAACATCTGCGTTTTGGTGGCGAAGTGATGAAAAACGTTGCCGGATACGATCTCTCACGGTTAATGGCCGGAAGCTACGGTTGTCTGGGTGTGCTCACTGAAATCTCGATGAAAGTGTTACCGCGACCACGCGCCACCCTGAGTCTGCGTCGGGAAATCAGCCTGCAAGAAGCCATGAATGAAATCGCCCAGTGGCAACTCCAGCCATTACCCATTAGTGGCTTATGTTACTTCGACAATGCGTTGTGGATCCGCCTTGAGGGCGGCGAAGGATCGGTAAAAGCAGCGCGTGAACTGCTGGGTGGCGAAGAGGTTGCGGATCAGTTCTGGCAGCAATTGCGTGAACAACAACTGCCGTTCTTCTCGTTACCAGGTACCTTATGGCGCATTTCATTACCCAGCGATGCGCCGATGATGGATTTACCCGGCGAGCAACTGATCGACTGGGGCGGGGCGTTACGCTGGCTGAAATCGACAGCCGATGACAATCAAATCCATCGCATTGCCCGCAACGCTGGCGGTCATGCGACCCGCTTTAGTGCCGGAGATGGTGGTTTTGCCCCGCTACCGGCTCCTTTATTCCGCTATCACCAGCAGCTTAAACAGCAGCTCGACCCTTGCGGCGTGTTTAATCCCGGTCGCATGTACGCGGAGCTTTAAGGAGCAGGCTATGCAAACCCAATTAACCGAAGAGATGCGGCAGAACGCGCGGGCGCTGGAAGCCGACAGCATCCTGCGCGCCTGTGTTCACTGCGGATTTTGTACCGCAACCTGCCCAACCTATCAGCTCCTGGGCGATGAACTGGACGGGCCGCGCGGGCGCATCTATCTGATTAAACAGGTGCTGGAAGGCAACGAAGTCACGCTTAAAACACAGGAGCATCTCGATCGCTGTCTCACTTGCCGCAATTGTGAAACCACCTGTCCTTCTGGTGTGCGCTATCACAATTTGCTGGATATCGGGCGTGATATTGTCGAGCAGAAAGTGAAACGCCCATTGCCGGAGCGAATGCTGCGCGAAGGATTGCGCCAGGTAGTGCCGCGTCCGGCGGTCTTCCGTGCGCTGACGCAGGTAGGACTGGTGCTGCGACCGTTTCTGCCGGAACAGGTCAGAGCAAAACTGCCCGCCGAAACGGTGAAAGCTAAACCGCGACCACCGCTGCGCCATAAGCGTCGGGTTTTAATGCTGGAAGGCTGCGCCCAGCCTACGCTTTCGCCCAACACCAACGCGGCAACTGCGCGAGTGCTGGATCGTCTGGGGATCAGCGTCATGCCAGCTAACGAAGCAGGCTGTTGTGGCGCGGTGGACTATCATCTTAATGCGCAAGAGAAAGGGCTGGCGCGGGCGCGAAATAATATTGATGCCTGGTGGCCCGCGATTGAAGCAGGTGCCGAGGCAATTTTGCAAACCGCCAGCGGTTGTGGCGCGTTCGTTAAAGAGTATGGGCAGATGCTGAAAAACGATGCGTTATATGCCGATAAAGCGCGTCAGGTCAGTGAGCTGGCGGTCGATTTAGTCGAACTTCTGCGCGAGGAACCGCTGGAAAAACTGGCAATTCGCGGCGATAAAAAACTGGCCTTCCACTGCCCGTGTACCCTACAACATGCGCAAAAGCTGAACGGCGAAGTGGAAAAAGTGTTGCTTCGTCTTGGATTTACCTTAACGGACGTTCCCGACAGCCATCTGTGCTGCGGGTCGGCGGGAACATATGCGTTAACGCATCCCGATCTGGCGCGCCAGCTGCGGGATAACAAAATGAATGCGCTGGAAAGCGGCAAACCGGAAATGATCGTCACCGCCAACATTGGTTGCCAGACGCATCTGGCGAGCGCCGGTCGTACCTCTGTGCGTCACTGGATTGAAATTGTAGAACAAGCCCTTGAAAAGGAATAACAAAATGAAAACTAAAGTCATTCTTAGCCAGCAAATGGCGAGTGCAATTATTGCCGCAGGTCAGGAAGAGGCGCAGAAAAATAACTGGTCTGTTTCCATTGCTGTTGCCGATGACGGCGGTCATCTGCTGGCGTTAAGTCGCATGGACGATTGCGCGCCGATTGCGGCTTACATCTCCCAGGAGAAAGCGCGTACCGCCGCGCTGGGGCGTCGTGAAACTAAGGGCTATGAAGAGATGGTGAACAACGGACGTACCGCGTTCGTGACTGCGCCGTTACTGACGTCGCTGGAAGGTGGCGTACCGGTTGTTGTGGATGGGCAAATTATTGGTGCCGTGGGCGTTTCTGGTTTAACCGGAGCACAGGATGCGCAGGTCGCGAAAGCGGCAGCAGCGGTGTTGGCGAAATAAGCGAAAACGAGGAGATAAACAATGAGTCAAACCATAACCCAGGGCCGTTTACGCATTAACGCCAATTTTAAACGTTTTGTGGATGAAGAAGTTTTACCGGGAACAGGGTTGGACACTGCGGCGTTCTGGCGCAATTTTGATGAGATCGTTCACGATCTGGCACCAGAAAATCGTCAGTTGCTGGCAGAACGCGATCGCATTCAGGCGGCGCTTGATGAGTGGCATCGCAGCAATCCGGGGCCGGTTAAAGATAAAGAGGCCTATAAATCTTTCCTGCGTGAACTGGGCTACCTGGTGCCACAACCGGAGCGCGTGACGGTGGAAACCACGGGCATTGACAGCGAAATCACCAGCCAGGCGGGGCCACAGCTGGTGGTTCCGGCAATGAACGCCCGCTACGCGCTGAACGCGGCGAACGCTCGCTGGGGCTCACTGTACGATGCGTTATACGGCAGCGACATCATCCCGCAGGAAGGGGCGATGGTCAGCGGCTACGATCCGCAGCGCGGTGAGCAGGTTATCGCCTGGGTTCGGCGTTTCCTCGATGAATCTCTACCGCTGGAAAACGGCAGCTATCAGGATGTGCTGGCGTTTAAGGTGGTCGATAAACAATTACGCATCCAGTTGAAAAATGGTAAAGAAACCACGTTACGTACCCCTGCGCAGTTTGTCGGTTACCGTGGCGATGCCGCTGCGCCGACCTGCATTTTGCTGAAAAATAACGGCCTGCATATTGAACTGCAAATTGATGCCAACGGGCGGATTGGCAAAGACGATCCGGCGCACATCAACGATGTTATCGTCGAAGCGGCCATCAGTACCATTCTCGACTGCGAAGATTCGGTCGCGGCGGTTGATGCGGAAGATAAAATCCTGCTGTACCGCAACCTGCTGGGCCTGATGCAGGGGACTCTGCAAGAGAAAATGGAGAAAAACGGTCGACAAATCGTGCGTAAACTGAATGACGATCGTCATTACACCGCCGCCGATGGCTCTGAAATTTCTCTGCACGGACGCTCGCTGCTGTTTATCCGCAACGTGGGTCATTTGATGACCATTCCTGTGATTTGGGACAGCGAAGGCAATGAAATCCCGGAAGGCATTCTTGATGGCGTCATGACTGGCGCGATTGCCCTCTATGATTTAAAAGTGCAGAAAAACTCGCGCACTGGCAGCGTCTATATTGTGAAACCGAAAATGCACGGTCCGCAGGAAGTGGCGTTCGCCAACAAACTGTTTACCCGCATTGAGACAATGCTCGGTATGGCACCGAATACCCTGAAAATGGGCATTATGGATGAAGAACGTCGGACCTCGCTGAACTTGCGTAGCTGTATCGCTCAGGCGCGCAACCGCGTGGCGTTCATCAATACCGGTTTCCTCGACCGTACCGGCGATGAAATGCATTCGGTGATGGAAGCTGGCCCGATGCTGCGTAAAAATCAGATGAAATCGACGCCTTGGATCAAAGCCTACGAGCGTAATAACGTGCTTTCCGGTCTGTTCTGTGGGCTGCGCGGTAAAGCGCAAATCGGTAAAGGCATGTGGGCAATGCCGGACCTGATGGCAGACATGTACAGCCAGAAGGGCGACCAACTGCGTGCCGGGGCAAACACAGCCTGGGTTCCGTCACCAACCGCTGCTACGCTCCATGCGCTGCACTACCACCAAACCAACGTACAGAGCGTGCAGGCCAACATTGCCCAGAGCGAGTTCAATGCTGAATTTGAACCGCTGCTGGACGATCTGCTGACTATTCCGGTGGCTGAAAACGCTAACTGGTCGGTGGAAGAGATCCAACAAGAGCTGGATAACAACGTGCAGGGGATTCTGGGGTACGTGGTGCGTTGGGTGGAGCAGGGGATTGGTTGTTCAAAAGTGCCGGATATTCACAACGTGGCGCTGATGGAAGACCGCGCAACGCTGCGTATCTCCAGCCAGCATATCGCCAACTGGTTACGTCACGGTATTCTGACCAAAGAACAGGTGCAGGCGTCGCTGGAGAATATGGCGAAAGTGGTTGATCAGCAAAACGCTGGCGATCCGGCTTATCGTCCGATGGCGGGGAATTTCGCTAACTCGTGTGCTTTTAAAGCTGCCAGCGATTTAATCTTCCTCGGCGTGAAACAGCCAAACGGCTATACCGAACCGTTATTACACGCCTGGCGTTTACGCGAAAAAGAAAGTCATTAATAGCGTCAAAAAAGCCCCGGCAAGTTTTATTGTCGGGGCTATGATAGTAACTGCGGTAGTACATTTATCCCGGAAATAACCGGAGCGATTATCAGGGTTTAACAATATTAAATACCCGTAGCGCATTACTAGCGGGCCTAAAACAACAATATGGACATCTTAACGATATTCTGCGCCTGCGTGTGCGGAACAGAAACCCTTACCCGATATACTTGTTATGCCAGAGGTAGCAATTGCGTTAGCAGCGTACTGTTGCTGTAAAGTATAACGCCTATATTTTACAGTTCAGTCCTCTTTTGCTTATTACAACCTTAAGTATATCAAGCATATAAAGATAATAAGAGACTGAACAATATGGTTAGCTGGACCCAAATGTATATGCCGATGGGAGGACTGGGGCTATCCGCTCTGGTCGCCCTGATCCCGATAATATTCTTCTTCGTTGCACTCGCGGTATTACGTCTGAAAGGACATGTCGCTGGAGCAATAACCCTTATATTATCTATCCTGATTGCAATATTCGCCTTTAAAATGCCGATTGATATGGCATTTGCTGCTGCGGGCTATGGCTTTATTTATGGATTATGGCCTATTGCGTGGATTATTGTTGCGGCGGTGTTCCTCTATAAATTAACCGTTGCCAGCGGTCAGTTCGATATTATCCGCAGCTCGGTTATCTCCATCACTGACGATCAGCGTTTACAGGTGTTACTGATTGGTTTCTCCTTTGGCGCGCTGCTGGAAGGGGCGGCTGGCTTTGGTGCGCCGGTGGCGATTACCGGTGCGCTGCTGGTGGGCCTGGGCTTCAAACCGTTATACGCGGCGGGGCTGTGTCTGATTGCCAATACTGCGCCGGTGGCGTTTGGTGCGTTGGGCGTGCCGATTCTGGTCGCCGGTCAGGTAACGGGAATCGATCCGTTCCACATTGGCGCAATGGCGGGACGTCAGTTACCGTTCCTGTCGGTTCTTGTGCCGTTCTGGCTGGTAGCAATGATGGACGGCTGGAAAGGGGTGAAAGAGACGTGGCCAGCGGCGCTGGTTGCTGGGGGAAGCTTCGCTGTCACGCAGTTCTTTACCTCTAACTATATTGGTCCGGAACTGCCGGATATTACTTCGGCGCTGGTGAGTATCGTCTCACTCGCTTTATTCCTTAAAGTCTGGCGGCCGAAAAATACCGAAACGGCAATCAGCATGGGACAATCCGCAGGTGCGATGGTGGTGAATAAACCGTCTTCTGGCGGTCCCGTGCCTTCAGAATATAGTCTGGGGCAAATCATTCGTGCGTGGTCACCGTTTTTAATCTTAACGGTGCTGGTCACCATCTGGACCATGAAGCCGTTTAAAGCGTTATTTGCTCCGGGCGGCGCGTTTTATTCACTGGTGATTAATTTCCAGATCCCTCATTTGCATCAACAAGTGTTGAAAGCGGCACCCATTGTCGCCCAACCAACGCCAATGGATGCGGTGTTTAAATTCGACCCTCTCTCAGCTGGCGGCACCGCTATTTTTATTGCGGCGATTATCTCTATCTTCATCCTCGGCGTGGGCATCAAGAAAGGGATTGGCGTCTTTGCCGAAACGCTAATTAGTCTGAAGTGGCCGATATTGTCGATTGGCATGGTGCTGGCGTTCGCCTTCGTCACCAACTATTCCGGTATGTCCACCACGCTGGCGCTGGTACTGGCAGGTACAGGCGTGATGTTCCCGTTTTTCTCACCGTTTCTCGGCTGGCTGGGCGTATTCCTTACCGGCTCGGACACCTCCTCTAACGCCCTGTTTGGTTCACTGCAATCGACCACGGCGCAGCAAATCAACGTCTCTGACACTCTGCTGGTGGCAGCAAATACCAGCGGCGGCGTAACTGGCAAGATGATCTCCCCGCAATCTATCGCCGTGGCCTGCGCCGCGACGGGCATGGTGGGCCGAGAATCTGAACTGTTCCGCTACACCGTGAAGCACAGTCTGATTTTTGCCAGCGTTATCGGCATTATCACGCTGTTGCAGGCGTATGTGTTTACTGGGATGTTAGTCTCGTAAATCAATAATGCCGGATGATCGTTAATATCATCCGGCTTCATTTACATTACTCTGTCTTATTAATGGAAAATTATTTCCCGCTTTATTATCCATGTGGCAATAATGTTTCGCGTTCAGATAACCTGCTAAATAATTAAGAGCGTGAGAACATCTATTATTTATCACGCAAAACAAGTCAGTATTAATTATGTTCGCTTGATGAGCAAACACCGTTCTATCTGTTGCTTTTGCAATCTTAATCGTTAAAACTACCAACAAATTTATATAGTTACGTTGTGAAAAGTTGTTGATTTTTTGTTTAATGAAATTTCGTAAAAATCACCAGCCAGACATCGAATAGGGGGGGTCTTATAAACTTTACCTGTTTTTCTATCAATGATGCCGTTTTCTTAAGAATGGAGGAAGTTATTAAAGAAGATAAAGCATAAAACTATTTCCCCGGTTACGAATCTTTTAACTTTGTTTTGTCACTTGCGTTATTAATGAATAAGAAATTTAAATATAAGAAATCGCTTTTAGCGGCTATTTTGAGTGCAACCCTGTTAGCCGGTTGTGATGGCGGTGGCTCCGGATCTTCCTCCGATACGCCGCCTGTAGATTCTGGAACAGGGTCTTTGCCGGAAGTGAAACCTGATCCAACACCAAACCCGGAGCCGACGCCTGAGCCAACGCCGGACCCAGAACCTACGCCGGAACCGACACCTGATCCTGAGCCAACACCAGAACCGGAGCCAGAACCTGTTCCTACGAAAACGGGTTATCTGACCCTGGGCGGAAGCCAGCGGATAACTGGTGCTACTTGTAATGGTGAATCCAGCGATGGCTTTACCTTTACGCCAGGCGACAAAGTCACCTGTGTGGCAGGGAACAACACGACAATTGCTACCTTCGACACCCAGTCAGAAGCTGCGCGTAGCCTGCGTGCGGTTGAAAAAGTGTCGTTTAGTCTTGAGGACGCGCAAGAACTGGCGGCTTCCGATGACAAGAAAAGCAATGCGGTTTCGCTGGTAACGTCCAGTAACAGCTGTCCGGCGAATACAGAACAGGTTTGCCTGACGTTCTCCTCAGTGATCGAGAGTAAACGTTTCGACTCGCTGTATAAGCAAATCGATCTGGCACCGGAAGAGTTCAAAAAGCTGGTCAATGAAGAGGTGGAAAACAATGCCGCGACCGATAAAGCGCCATCCACTCATACTTCACCGGTTGTGCCCGTCACCACGCCGGGAACAAAACCGGATCTGAACGCGTCCTTCGTGTCGGCTAACGCGGAACAGTTTTATCAGTATCAACCCACTGAAATCATTCTCTCCGAAGGCCGACTGGTAGATAGCATGGGCAATGGTGTGGTTGGCGTAAATTACTACACCAGCTCAGGCCGTGGCGTAACTGGCGAAAACGGCAAATTCAACTTCAGCTGGGGCGAAACCATCTCCTTTGGTATCGACACCTTTGAACTGGGCTCAGTGCGCGGCAATAAGTCGACCATTGCGTTGACTGAACTGGGTGACGAAGTTCGCGGCGCGAATATTGATCAGCTTATTCATCGTTACTCCCAGGCCGGAAAAAATGATGAGCGTGAAGTGCCGGACGTAGTGCGCAAGGTCTTTGCCGAGTATCCCAACGTAATCAACGAGATTATCAATCTCTCGTTATCCAATGGCGAGGCGTTGAGCGAAGGCGATCAAACCTTTGAGCGGACAAACGAATTTCTTGAGCAGTTTGAATCCGGGCAGGCTAAAGAGATTGATACGGCGATTTGTGACTCCCTTGGGGGCTGCAACTCTCAGCGTTGGTTCTCGTTGACAGCACGCAATGTTAACGAAGGTCAGATTCAGGGCGTTATCAACAAGCTGTGGGGTGTGGATAAAGATTACAAATCAGTGACGAAATTCCACGTCTTCCATGACTCTACCAACTTCTATGGCAGTACCGGTAATGCGCGCGGTCAGGCAGTGGTGAATATCTCCAACGCGGCCTTCCCGATTCTGATGGCGCGTAATGATAAAAACTACTGGCTGGCGTTTGGCGAAAAACGCGCCTGGGATAAAAATGAGCTGGCGTACATTACGGAAGCGCCTTCCATTGTGCGCCCGGAGAACGTGACACGCGAAACTGCCACTTTTAACCTGCCGTTTATCTCGCTGGGGCAAGTCGGTGAGGGCAAACTGATGGTTATCGGTAACCCGCACTACAACAGCATCTTGCGTTGTCCGAACGGTTACAGCTGGGCCGGTGGTGTCAATGATAAAGGTGAGTGTACGCTCAGCGGTGATTCAGATGACATGAAGCACTTCATGCAGAACGTGTTGCGCTATTTGTCCGACGATAAATGGACGCCGGACGCGAAAGCCAGCATGACCGTAGGCACCAACCTGGATACCGTCTATTTCAAACGTCATGGTCAGGTTACAGGAAACAGTGCTGCGTTCGGCTTCCATCCGGATTTTGCGGGCATCTCTGTTGAGCATTTAAGTAGCTATGGCGATCTCGATCCGCAGGAAATGCCGCTGCTGATCCTTAACGGCTTTGAATATGTGACTCAGGTGGGTAGTGATCCTTACGCAATCCCACTGCGTGCAGATACCAGCAAACCGAAGCTGACCCAGCAGGATGTGACCGATCTGATCGCCTATCTGAACAAAGGTGGATCGGTGCTGATCATGGAAAACGTGATGAGCAATCTTAAGGAAGAGAGCGCATCTGGCTTTGTACGTCTGCTTGATGCCGCAGGTCTGTCGATGGCACTGAACAAGTCGGTGGTGAATAACGATCCTCAAGGGTATCCGAACCGCGTTCGTCAGCAGCGCGCAACGGGCATTTGGGTCTATGAACGTTATCCTGCTGCAGATGGTGCGCTGCCGTACACCATCGATAGTAAGACAGGGGAAGTTAAGTGGAAATATCAGGTAGAAAACAAACCTGATGACAAACCGAAGCTGGAAGTTGCCAGCTGGCTGGAAGATGTAGATGGCAAACAGGAAACGCGTTATGCCTTTATTGATGAGGCCGACCACAAAACGACTGAATCTCTGGATGCTGCGAAGAAGAAAATTCTGGAAAAATTCAAGGGATTAGAGGAGTGTAAGGACTCGACATATCACTACGAAATCAACTGCCTGGAATACCGTCCTGGCACGAACGTTCCGGTTACTGGTGGCATGTATGTTCCGCGCTATACGCAACTGAATCTCAGCGCCGACACGGCAAAAGCGATGGTGCAGGCTGCGGATTTAGGCACCAACATTCAGCGTCTGTATCAGCATGAGCTCTACTTCCGGACCAATGGTCGCAAAGGTGAGCGTCTGAGCAGCGTCGATCTGGAACGTCTGTACCAGAACATGTCGGTCTGGCTGTGGAATAAAATTGAATATCGCTATGAAAACGACAAGGATGACGAGCTGGGCTTTAAAACGTTCACCGAGTTCCTGAACTGCTACGCCAACGATGCCTATACTGGCGGCACGCAGTGTTCTGATGAGCTGAAAAAATCGCTGGTCGATAACAACATGATCTACGGCGAGAAGAGCGTTAATAAAGCGGGCATGATTAACCCGAGCTATCCGCTCAACTATATGGAAAAACCGCTGACGCGCCTGATGCTGGGTCGTTCCTGGTGGGATCTGAACATCAAAGTTGATGTCGAGAAGTATCCGGGAGCGGTATCGGCAGAAGGTGAGAAGGTTACTGAAACCATCAGCCTGTACTCGAATCCGACCAAATGGTTTGCAGGTAACATGCAGTCTACTGGCCTGTGGGCTCCGGCTCAGAAAGAGGTCACCATTGAGTCTACTGCATCAGTTCCTGTGACTGTCACCGTGGCGCTGGCCGACGATCTGACCGGACGCGAGAAGCATGAAGTCGCGCTGAACCGTCCGCCAAAAGTGACGAAAACCTATGATCTGAAAGCCAATGATAAGGTGACCTTCAAGGTGCCTTACGGTGGTCTGATTTATATCAAGGGCAACAGCCCAAAGAATGAGTCAGCCGAATTCACCTTTACTGGTGTGGTAAAAGCGCCGTTCTATAAAGACGGCGAATGGAAAAACGCTCTGAACTCCCCTGCGCCGTTGGGCGAGCTGGAGTCAGACGCTTTCGTCTACACCACGCCGAAGAAGAACCTTGAGGCCAGCAATTTCACTGGTGGCGTAGCAGAATTCGCTAAAGATCTGGATACCTTTGCCAGCTCGATGAATGACTTCTACGGTCGTAATGATGAAGACGGTAAGCACCGGATGTTTACCTATAAAAACTTGACGGGCCACAAGCATCGTTTCACCAACGATGTGCAGATCTCCATCGGTGATGCGCACTCTGGTTATCCGGTAATGAACAGCAGCTTCTCGACGAACAGCACCACGCTGCCGACGACGCCGCTGAACGACTGGCTGATCTGGCACGAAGTTGGTCACAACGCCGCCGAAACGCCGCTGACTGTTCCTGGCGCAACTGAAGTAGCGAACAACGTGCTGGCGCTGTACATGCAGGATCGCTATCTCGGCAAGATGAACCGTGTCGCTGACGATATTACCGTCGCGCCGGAATATCTGGAGGAGAGCAACGGTCAGGCATGGGCGCGCGGCGGTGCGGGCGACCGTCTGCTGATGTACGCGCAGCTGAAAGAGTGGGCAGAGAAAAACTTTGATATCAAGACGTGGTATCCAGATGGCAATCTGCCAGCGTTCTACAGCGAGCGTGAAGGGATGAAAGGCTGGAACCTGTTCCAGTTGATGCATCGTAAAGCACGCGGCGATGAGGTTGGCAAAACCAAGTTTGGCGAAAGAAATTACTGTGCCGAATCCAACGGTAACGCTGCCGACAAGCTGATGCTGTGTGCATCCTGGGTCGCCCAGACGGATCTTTCGGAGTTCTTTAAGAAATGGAATCCGGGCGCGAATGCTTACCAGTTGCCGGGAGCGAGCGAGATGAACTTCGAGGGCGGTGTGAGCCAGTCGGCTTACGAGACACTGGCGGCGCTTAATCTGCCGAAACCGCAGCAAGGGCCGGAAACCATTAATCAGGTTACCGAGCATAAGATGTCAGCTGAGTAAGCCTGTATGCCGGATAAGGCGCTCGCGCCGCATCCGGCATGAAATAAGGCGCATCGGGCCTGGAGGAAAGCCGTATGGCATACACCTGCAGGCCCGCATCCGGCAAGTTACAACAAATAACCTTTAACCATGTTTTTTGATGTTTTTCAGCAATACCCCGCGGCGATGCCCGTCCTGGCTACCGTCGGAGGATTGATCATCGGCAGTTTTTTGAATGTGGTGATTTGGCGTTACCCCATCATGCTGCGCCAACAAATGGCGGAGTTTCACGGTGAAATGTCGAGTGCGCAGTCAAAAATAAGCCTTGCGCTGCCGCGTTCGCACTGTCCGCATTGCCAGCAGACTATCCGCGTTCGTGACAATATTCCGCTGCTCTCCTGGTTGATGCTCAAAGGGCGCTGCCGTGATTGTCAGGCGAAAATCAGCAAGCGTTATCCGCTGGTGGAGTTATTGACGGCACTCGCTTTTTTGCTGGCGAGCCTGGTGTGGCCGGAAAGTGGATGGGCGCTGGCGGTGATGATATTATCCGCCTGGCTGATTGCCGCGAGCGTCATTGACCTCGATAACCAATGGCTGCCCGATGTTTTTACTCAGGGCGTATTGTGGACGGGACTAATTGCGGCATGGGCGCAGCAGAGCCCGCTCACGCTACAAGACGCAGTTACCGGCGTACTGGTGGGGTTTATCACTTTTTACTCTCTGCGCTGGATAGCCGGAATAGTTCTGCGTAAAGAAGCATTAGGCATGGGCGATGTATTACTTTTCGCTGCGTTAGGTGGCTGGGTGGGGCCGTTGTCGCTACCCAATGTTGCTTTAATCGCCTCATGCTGCGGCCTGATATATGCCGTTATTACAAAAAGAGGATCAACCACACTGCCTTTTGGACCGTGTTTAAGTCTGGGCGGTATAGCAACACTTTATCTACAGGCATTGTTTTAATGATAACCACGTCATTATCAAAGTGACATTTTAACTCTTATTAATAACCTTAGAGATTATTTACCATGTCGATAAAACAAATGCCAGGGAGGGTATTAATATCGCTATTGTTGAGCGTTACAGGATTATTAAGTGGCTGTGCCAGCCATAATGAAAATGCCAGTTTACTGGCGAAAAAACAGGCGCAAAATATCAGCCAAAACCTGCCGATTAAATCTGCGGGATATACCTTAGTGCTGGCACAAAGTAGCGGCACGACGGTAAAAATGACCATTATCAGCGAAGCGGGTACTCAGACCACGCAGACACCTGACGCCTTTTTAACCAGCTATCAACGACAAATGTGCGCTGACCCGACGGTGAAATTAATGATCACTGAGGGAATTAATTACAGCATAACGATTAATGATACACGTACAGGTAACCAGTATCAGCGGAAACTGGATCGTACCACCTGTGGTATAGTCAAAGCATAACGTCGGGTAGATATAAATTGGCGCGGGTTGTTTTTCGTGACGCACGAATTTATCTCATTCAATGGCTGACAAAAATTCGTCACACTCTTAACCAGAGACAATCTCTTAATACAGACAAAGAGCATCTGCGCAAAATTGCACGCGGGATGTTCTGGCTGATGCTGCTTATTATTTCTGCAAAAGTGGCGCATTCACTCTGGCGCTATTTCTCCTTTTCTGCGGAATATACGGCGGTTTCCCCATCGGCGAATAAACCGCTCCGTGCGGATGCAAAAGCGTTCGATAAAAATGACGTGCAATTAATCAGCCAGCAAAACTGGTTTGGCAAATATCAGCCCGTCGCCACGCCGGTAAAACAACCCGAACCTGCACCTGTGGCCGAAACGCGTCTTAATGTGGTGTTGCGTGGGATCGCCTTTGGTGCCAGACCCGGCGCGGTTATTGAAGAAGGTGGTAAACAGCAGGTCTATTTGCAGGGTGAAACGCTTGGCTCGCACAACGCAGTGATTGAGGAAATCAACCGCGACCATGTGATGCTGCGCTATCAGGGAAAAATGGAACGTCTGAGTCTGGCAGAAGAGAAGCGTCCCACCATAGCCGTGACCAGCAAAAAAGCCGTCAGCGACGAAGCAAAGCAAGCTGTTGCTGAGCCTGCTGCCAGTGCGCCAGTTGAGATCCCGGCTGCCGTGCGTCAGGCACTGGCGAAAGATCCGCAGAAAATTTTTAACTATATCCAGCTTACGCCTGTGCGTAAGGAAGGGATTGTCGGTTATGCAGTGAAACCGGGGGCAGATCGTTCTCTGTTCGATGCCAGCGGTTTTAAGGAAGGCGATATCGCCATTGCGCTAAATCAGCAGGATTTCACTGATCCACGAGCAATGATTGCTCTGATGCGGCAGTTACCTTCAATGGATTCCATTCAACTTACGGTTTTACGCAAGGGTGCGCGCTACGACATTTCCATCGCGCTGCGCTAACCGCATTTAATCCAGGAGAATCATTCATCGTGTTTTGGCGTGATATGACGTTGTCGGTCTGGCGTAAGAAGACAACTGGCCTCAAAACAAAAAAGCGTTTACTGCCGCTGGTGCTGGCAGCGGCATTATGCAGTTCACCGGTCTGGGCGGAAGAAGCCACTTTCACCGCTAATTTTAAAGATACCGACCTGAAATCGTTCATTGAAACCGTCGGCGCTAACCTGAATAAAACCATCATTATGGGGCCGGGCGTTCAGGGGAAAGTGAGTATTCGCACTATGACTCCGCTCAATGAACGCCAGTATTACCAGTTATTCCTTAACCTGCTGGAAGCACAGGGGTATGCGGTCGTACCGATGGAAAACGACGTGCTGAAGGTGGTGAAATCCAGCGCTGCGAAAGTCGAGCCGCTGCCGCTGGTCGGTGAAGGCAGCGACAACTACGCGGGCGATGAAATGGTCACCAAAGTCGTGCCGGTACGTAATGTGTCGGTACGCGAGCTGGCACCGATTCTGCGCCAGATGATTGACAGCGCGGGGTCTGGCAACGTTGTTAATTACGATCCCTCCAACGTGATTATGCTCACCGGGCGCGCCTCCGTCGTGGAACGGCTGACAGAAGTGATCCAGCGCGTGGATCATGCGGGAAATCGCACTGAAGAGGTGATCCCGCTGGATAACGCCTCAGCTTCGGAAATTGCCCGCGTGCTGGAAAGCCTGACGAAAAACAGCGGCGAGAACCAGCCAGCAACGCTGAAATCTCAAATTGTCGCTGATGAACGCACCAACAGCGTGATTGTCAGTGGTGATCCCGCCACGCGAGACAAAATGCGCCGCCTGATCCGTCGGCTGGACTCAGAAATGGAGCGCAGCGGCAACAGCCAGGTTTTCTATCTCAAATACAGCAAAGCCGAAGATCTGGTCGATGTACTGAAGCAGGTCAGCGGCACGCTCACGGCGGCTAAAGAAGAGGCGGAAGGCACCGTCGGTAGCGGGCGTGAGGTTGTCTCCATCGCCGCCAGCAAACACAGTAATGCCCTGATTGTTACCGCGCCGCAGGACATCATGCAGTCGCTGCAAAGCGTGATTGAACAACTGGATATTCGCCGTGCTCAGGTGCACGTCGAGGCGTTGATCGTGGAAGTTGCCGAAGGTAGCAATATCAATTTCGGCGTGCAGTGGGCGTCGAAAGATGCCGGATTAATGCAGTTTGCTAACGGTACGCAGATCCCTATTGGCACGCTGGGTGCAGCCATTTCTCAGGCAAAACCGCAGAAAGGCTCCACGGTGATCAGTGAAAACGGCGCTACCACCATTAACCCGGATACTAACGGCGATCTCTCCACGCTCGCTCAGCTTCTTTCTGGCTTTAGCGGTACGGCGGTTGGCGTGGTGAAAGGCGACTGGATGGCGCTGGTACAGGCGGTCAAAAACGACTCCAGCTCGAACGTGCTCTCCACGCCGAGTATCACCACGCTGGACAACCAGGAAGCCTTCTTCATGGTGGGCCAGGACGTTCCGGTATTAACCGGCTCTACTGTTGGCTCTAATAACAGCAATCCTTTCAATACGGTAGAGAGGAAAAAAGTCGGCATCATGCTGAAAGTCACGCCGCAGATTAACGAAGGAAACGCGGTACAGATGGTGATTGAGCAGGAAGTGTCGAAGGTGGAAGGACAGACCAGTCTCGACGTCGTGTTTGGCGAGCGCAAACTGAAAACCACCGTGCTGGCAAACGATGGTGAGCTGATCGTGCTTGGCGGTCTGATGGACGACCAGGCGGGAGAAAGCGTGGCGAAAGTGCCGCTGCTGGGCGATATCCCGTTGATTGGTAACCTGTTTAAATCGACGGCGGATAAAAAAGAAAAACGTAACCTGATGGTGTTTATCCGCCCGACCATTCTGCGTGACGGTATGGCGGCAGACGGCGTGTCGCAGCGCAAATATAACTATATGCGCGCTGAGCAAATCTACCGCGATGAGCAAGGCTTGAGCCTGATGCCGCACACCGCGCAGCCGGTACTGCCAGCGCAAAATCAGGCTCTACCGCCAGAAGTTCGCGCGTTCCTTAATGCCGGGAGAACGCGTTAATGGTGCCTGTAGCACAGGAAACCACCGCTAACACCGTGCGTCTGCCCTACAGTTTCAGCCGTCGGTTTAGCCTGGTGGCATGGTGCGAAGCGTCGCTGGAGATCCTCCATGTTCATCCGTTGTCGCTCTCTGTTTTGCAGGAGCTGCAGCGGGGGCTGAACGCGTCTTTTACGCTGAGGCAAATCGACGAGGCCGAATTTGAACAGCGGCTGAATGCGGTCTGGCAGCGGGACTCTTCCGAGGCTCGCCAACTGATGGAAGATCTCGGTTCTGCCGAGGACTTTTTTACCCTCGCAGAAGAACTGCCGGAAACGGAAGATCTGCTGGAAAGTGACGACGATGCGCCGATCATCAAACTGATCAACGCCATGCTGGCAGAGGCGATTAAAGAAGGCGCTTCGGATATCCACATCGAGACGTTTGAAAAGAGTCTGGTGATCCGTTTTCGTGTTGACGGCACATTACATGAAATGTTGCGCCCCGGTCGCAAGCTGGCCTCGCTGCTGGTCTCGCGTATCAAGGTGATGGCGCGGCTGGATATCGCCGAAAAGCGCGTACCACAGGATGGCCGTATTGCGCTGCTGCTGGGCGGTCGGGCGATCGACGTGCGCGTCTCCACCATGCCTTCCGCCTGGGGCGAGCGCGTGGTGCTGCGACTGCTGGACAAAAACCAGGCCCGCCTGACACTGGAGCGTCTGGGTTTAAGTCACGAACTGACTGCGCAGTTGCGCCAGCTGTTACACAAACCGCACGGCATCTTTCTGGTGACGGGGCCGACAGGTTCCGGCAAAAGCACCACGCTGTACGCCGGATTGCAGGAGCTGAACAACCATTCGCGCAACATTCTCACGGTTGAAGATCCCATCGAATACATGATTGAAGGGATCGGTCAGACACAGGTTAACACCCGCGTCGGCATGACCTTCGCCCGTGGCCTGCGCGCGATTTTGCGTCAGGACCCGGATGTGGTGATGGTCGGTGAAATCCGCGATACCGAAACCGCAGAAATCGCTGTTCAGGCGTCGCTCACGGGGCACCTGGTACTTTCCACGCTGCATACCAACACGGCGGTGGGGGCGATCACACGTCTGCAGGATATGGGCGTTGAGCCTTTCCTGCTCTCTTCCAGTCTGACGGGCGTGATGGCGCAGCGGCTGGTTCGCACGCTGTGTCCCGACTGCCGCCAGGCCGCGCCTGCCACCGACGAAGAAAAACGCCTTATGGGGATCTCCGATACGCATGCCGTCACGCTGTACCATCCGCAGGGTTGCCCCGCCTGTAATCACAAAGGTTTTCGCGGACGTACTGCCATCCATGAGCTGATCGTGGTGGACGCCACATTACGTGATTTGATCCACCGTCAGGCCGGGGAACTGGAGCTGGAGCGTTATGTCCGGCAACACTCTGCGGGTATCCGCAGCAACGGCATTGAGAAAGTGCTCGCCGGAGAAACCTCTCTCGATGAAGTTCTGCGGGTAACCATGGAGGCGTAATGGCACTGTTTTACTATCAGGCGCTGGAGCGTAATGGTCGCAAAACCAAAGGAATGATTGAGGCGGATTCCGCGCGTCATGCCCGTCAATTGTTGCGTGGTAAAGAGCTTATCCCCGTGCACATTGAAGCCCGGCTGAATGCTTCGACAGGGGGAATGTTGCAGCGTCGGCGGCATGCACATCGTCGCGTGGCGGCGGCAGATTTGGCGCTGTTCACACGCCAACTGGCAACGCTGGTGCAGGCAGCAATGCCGCTGGAAACCTGCTTACAGGCGGTCAGTGAGCAAAGTGAAAAACTGCATGTAAAAAGCCTCGGAATGGCGCTGCGCAGCCGGATTCAGGAAGGTTATACCCTGTCGGACAGCCTGCGCGAACATCCCCGCGTCTTTGACTCCCTGTTTTGTTCGATGGTCGCTGCCGGAGAAAAATCCGGACATCTCGACGTGGTGCTCAATCGCCTGGCGGATTACACCGAACAGCGGCAGCGTCTGAAATCACGCCTGCTGCAGGCCATGCTCTACCCGCTGGTACTGCTGGTGGTGGCAACGGGCGTGGTCACTATTTTGCTGACGGCAGTAGTGCCGAAAATTATCGAACAGTTTGATCATCTCGGACACGCGCTGCCTGCCTCCACCCGAATGCTCATCGCCATGAGCGACACGTTACAGACCAGCGGCGTGTACTGGCTGGCGGGTTTGCTGGGGCTTCTGGTGCTGGGGCAACGGCTACTCAAAAATCCTGCGATGCGCCTGCGCTGGGATAAAACCTTGCTGCGTTTGCCCGTGACGGGGCGTGTTGCGCGCGGACTGAATACGGCGCGTTTTTCCCGCACATTAAGCATCCTCACCGCCAGCAGTGTTCCGCTGCTGGAAGGCATTCAGACCGCCGCCGCCGTGTCGGCAAATCGTTATGTCGAGCAACAACTGCTGCTGGCGGCAGATCGCGTCCGCGAAGGAAGCAGCCTGCGCGCCGCGCTGGCGGATCTGCGCCTGTTCCCGCCGATGATGTTGTACATGATCGCCTCCGGCGAACAGAGCGGCGAGCTGGAAACCATGCTTGAACAGGCCGCGGTCAACCAGGAACGGGAATTTGATACCCAGGTGGGGCTGGCGTTAGGGCTGTTTGAGCCGGCGCTGGTGGTGATGATGGCGGGCGTGGTGCTGTTTATCGTCATCGCCATCCTCGAACCGATGCTGCAACTGAACAATATGGTTGGAATGTAATTTACGGAGTTATCACATGAATTCGTTATCCCGCACACAAAAACCACGGGCAGGTTTTACCCTGCTGGAAGTGATGGTGGTGATTGTTATTCTTGGCGTCCTGGCAAGTCTGGTGGTGCCTAACCTGTTGGGCAACAAAGAGAAAGCCGATCGGCAAAAAGCCATCAGCGATATCGTGGCGCTGGAGAATGCGCTGGATATGTACCGACTGGATAACGGGCGTTATCCGACCACCGAACAGGGGCTGGAAGCGCTGATCCAGCAACCGGCCAATATGGCGGACTCCCGCAACTACCGTACCGGTGGATACATTAAACGACTGCCAAAGGATCCGTGGGGCAATGATTATCAGTATCTCAGCCCGGGTGAAAAAGGAGTGTTTGATGTTTATACCCTGGGGGCGGATGGTCAGGAAAATGGGGAAGGCGCTGGCGCAGATATCGGTAACTGGAATTTGCAGGAGTTTCAGTAAGCAGTGCCTGAACGCGGATTCACACTTCTGGAAATCATGCTGGTGATTTTCCTTATCGGCCTTGCCAGTGCGGGCGTGGTACAGACGTTTGCGACCGATTCTGAATCGCCCGCGAAAAAAGCGGCGCAGGATTTTCTGACTCGCTTTGCGCAGTTTAAGGACAGGGCAGTGATTGAAGGGCAGACACTCGGTGTGTTAATCGACCCGCCGGGATACCAGTTTATGCAGCGTCGTCAGGGGCAGTGGTTACCCGTTTCTGCGACCCGGTTATCGGCACAGGTTACGGTGCCGAAACAGGTGCAGATGCTGTTACAACCCGGAAGTGATATCTGGCAGAAGGAATATGCGCTGGAGCTGCAGCGTCGTCGCCTGACGCTGCACGATATTGAACTGGAGCTGCAAAAAGAGGCGAAAAAGAAGACACCGCAGATCCGTTTTTCGCCTTTTGAACCCGCCACGCCGTTTACACTGCGTTTTTACGCGTCGGCACAAAACGCGTGTTGGGCGGTAAAGCTGGCGCACAATGGCGTGTTATCCCTCAATCAATGTGATGAGAGGATGCCATGAAGCGCGGATTTACCTTGCTGGAAGTGATGCTCGCGCTGGCGATTTTTGCGTTGGCCGCCATGGCGGTGTTACAGATTGCCAGCGGTGCGCTGAGTAATCAGCAGATTCTTGAGGAGAAAACGGTAGCGGGCTGGGTAGCTGAAAACCAGACCGCGCTGCTTTACCTGATGACCCGCGAGCAGCGGGCGGTCAGGCACCAGGGCGAGAGTGATATGGCAGGAAGCCGCTGGTACTGGCGAACCACACCGCTGAATACAGGTAACGCGCTGCTCCAGGCGGTGGATATTGAAGTCAGCCGTCACGAAGATTTTTCGTCGGTGATTCAGTCACGACGCGCCTGGTTTAGCGCCGTGGGAGGCCAACAGTGAGAAGGACTCGCGCTGGTTTCACGTTACTGGAAATGCTGGTGGCGATAGCCATTTTTGCCTCGCTGGCACTGATGGCGCAGCAGGTGACTAACGGCGTCACACGCGTGAATAGTGCCGTCGCCGATCACGATCAAAAACTAAACCTCATGCAGCAAACGATGAGTTTTCTGACCCACGATCTGACACAAATGATGCCGCGTCCGGTAAGAGGCGATCAGGGCCAGCGTGAACCAGCGTTACTGGCTGGCGCTGGCGTGCTGGCGTCTGAGAGTGAAGGGATGCGCTTTGTGCGCGGCGGCGTGGTTAATCCGTTGATGCGTCTGCCGCGCAGTAATCTGCTCACCGTCGGTTACCGCATTCATGACGGTTATCTCGAACGGTTAGCCTGGCCGCTGACCGACGCAGCAGGCAGCGTGAAGCCGACAATGCAAAAGTTGATTCCGGCGGATTCGCTTCGTTTGCAGTTCTATGATGGTATGCGCTGGCAGGAGAGCTGGTCGTCAGTACAGGCGATCCCCGTGGCGGTACGCATAACCCTGCATTCGCCGCAGTGGGGCGAAATTGAACGCATCTGGTTGTTACGCGGGCCGCAATTATCATGATCACCTCACCACCAAAACGCGGAATGGCACTGGTCGTGGTGCTGGTATTGCTGGCGGTTATGATGCTGGTGACCATCACGCTTTCCGGGCGAATGCAGCAACAACTTGGGCGAACGCGCAGCCAGCAGGAGTACCAGCAGGCGCTGTGGTACAGCGCCAGTGCGGAAAGCCTGGCGCTGAGCGCGCTCAGTCTGAGCCTGAAAAATGAAAAGCGCGTGCATCTGGCGCAGCCGTGGGCTTCCGGCCCTCGTTTTTTCCCACTGCCGCAGGGGCAAATCGCCGTCACTCTGCGTGACGCCCAGGCCTGCTTTAACCTGAATGCCCTCGCTCAGCCGACGACGGCGTCGCGTCCTATTGCGGTACAACAACTGATTGCCCTGATATCACGCCTCAATGTGCCTGCTTATCGGGCCGAACTGATAGCCGAAAGCCTGTGGGAGTTTATTGACGAAGACCGCAGCGTGCAGACGCGTCTGGGCCGTGAAGACAGCGAGTATCTCGCCCGTTCGGTGCCGTTTTACGCTGCCAATCAACCGCTGGCTGATATCAGCGAGATGCGCGTGGTGCAGGGAATGGACGCCGGACTTTATCAAAAACTGAAACCGCTGGTTTGTGCGCTGCCGATGACCCGCCAGCAAATCAACATCAATACCTTAGACGTCACGCAAAGTGTGATTCTTGAGGCGCTGTTTGACCCGTGGTTAAGCCCTGTTCAGGCGCGGGCGTTATTACAACAACGTCCGGCGAAGGGCTGGGAAGATGTCGATCAGTTTCTTGCTCAGCCGCTACTTGCAGACGTCGATGAGCGTACTAAAAAACAGCTAAAAACCGTCCTGAGCGTGGACAGCAATTACTTCTGGCTGCGTTCAGATATCACCGTGAATGAGATTGAACTGACGATGAACTCGTTAATTGTCCGCATGGGCCCACAACACTTTTCTGTTCTCTGGCATCAGACAGGAGAAAGTGAGTGAGTTCCATGCTTGAGATTTTTTTCCCGCTTTGCGCTTCCGCTCCCATCCGTTGGCAGCGTCGTACCGCCGACGTGGAGTGCGGCATCTGGCCTGACGTTGCTGATGAATGTCTCCAGCAATGGCTGCAAACTGATGCGATTCGACTCTACATTCCCGGCGAATGGATCAGCTTCTGGCAGGTTGAACTGCCTGATGTGCCCCGCAAGCAGATACCGACGATTCTGCCCGCCTTGCTGGAAGAAGAGCTGAACCAGGATATCGATGAACTGCATTTCGCCCCGTTGAAAATCGACCAACAACTGGCAACCGTAGCTGTGATTCACCAGCAGCATATGCGCAACATTGCGCAGTGGTTGCAGGCAAACGGCATCACCCGCGCTACCGTCGCGCCGGACTGGATGTCTATTCCTTGTGGGTTTATGGCTGGCGATGCGCAACGGGTTATCTGCCGCATCGATGAATGCCGGGGATGGAGTGCCGGGCGGGCGCTGGCTCCGGTCATGTTCCGCGCACAGCTCAATGAGCAGGATTTACCGCTTTCACTAACCGTGGTCGGCATTGCACCGGAAGAACTGTCTGCATGGGCTGGTGCAGACGCCGAACGCCTGACCGTTACGGCTCTGCCCGCCATTACCACTTATGGCGAACCGGAAGGGAACCTGCTAACAGGGCCGTGGCAGCCTCGTGTCAGCTACCGAAAACAGTGGGCGCGCTGGCGGGTGATGATTCTGCCGATATTGCTGATTCTGGTTGCGCTGGTAGTGGAACGGGGCGTGACGTTATGGAGCATCAGCGAACAGGTGGCGCAAAGCCGCACCCAGGCGGAAAAAAAGTTCTTAACACTGTTCCCGGAGCAGAAGCGGATTGTGAATTTGCGTTCCCAGGTGACGATGGCGCTGAAAAAATATCGCCCGCAGGCCGACGATACCCGGCTGCTCGCAGAATTGTCAGCGATCGCCAGTACCCTGAAAACGGCGTCACTTTCCGACATCGAAATGCGTGGTTTCACCTTTGATCAAAAACGCCAGACTCTTCACCTCCAGCTGCGGGCCGCGAACTTTGCCAGCTTCGACAAACTGCGTAGCGCACTGGCAACCGATTATGTTGTTCAACAGGACGCATTACAGAAAGAGGGTGATGCGGTTTCCGGCGGCGTAACGTTGCGGAGGAAATAACATGTTACGCGATAAATTTATTCACTATTTTCAGCAATGGCGTGAACGCCAGTTAAGCCGTGGCGAACACTGGCTGGCACAACACCTGGCGGGGCGTTCGCCGCGTGAAAAGGGCATGTTACTGGCAGCGGTGGTGTTCCTGTTTAGCGCCGGATATTACGTCCTCATCTGGCAGCCTTTGAGCGAACGGATTGAGCAACAGGAGACAATATTGCAGCAGCTGGCGGCGATGAACACCCGACTGAAGAGCGCCGCACCGGATATTATCGCAGCGCGAAAATCTGCCACAACAACGCCTGCGCAGGTATCACGGGTCATCAGTGACAGTGCTTCCGTGCACTCTGTGGTCATCAAGCGAATAGCCGAGCGCGGGGAGAATATTCAGGTCTGGATAGAACCTGTGGTGTTTAATGACCTGCTGAACTGGTTAAAAGCACTGGATGAAAAATATGCGCTGCGGGTGACACAAATTGATGTCAGTGCTGCTGAGAAGCCTGGGATGGTGAATGTGCAGCGACTGGAGTTTGGACGGGGGTAGGTATTGCCATTTCCTTAACCCCACCTGATAACCCTTAGCCCAATGGTGAGTGCGGAACTGTCAAACCCGCTCACCGGGCTGACTTTCGATGTAGCAAGAATTATCTCCCTCCAGACCACCACGGAATATTCGGTAACACTGAAGGAACCTGTTTTTCACCATGTAGCCTTCGTTAATCGACACCTTTCTCAGACTGTAAAGTTGCTTAAGTGTTTTGACACATTATGATTATTAATAGTTGCAATAAATCATTGAGTAACAATTGATAGGCCAAAACATATAGGATAATTCTTGTGTGATCTGTATTTTGTGTAGCTTGGAAATTAGTAAAATTCCTGGAGATAATCAGAAAGGGAATTTCAAATAAGCATAATAATTTCCAGTGAAACTATTCGTCGATTTTAAGAAATGTCTGCTCAGGTATATCTACTGAGGGATGGTGTTGGTTGTAACACTGGTTAAAATAAATACACAAAATAATCAAGATGTATATTTTAATCGACGAAAATAATTACCTTCGGGATTATTGATGCGACTTAAATAACACCATTTAAATGTGATATAAATCACAAATATGGCTGTAAAGAGGGGGCTGTAGATATAAATAAGAAGTACACGAGTGAATTTTAAATAGGGAAATAGTTTCTCAGTGAATAATTTATTGGTGATCAATCGCGTGCGTTCTGGTTTGAAACAGATTGCAAGTATTGTTACGCATAAAATTCATGGGGGTATTATAATCAAGTAGTTAACAGTAATAACAAAAAATAATTTCCTGGGAAATTAACTCTACATTCTAAAACGGCCAGTTTTCTGAAATTACCAGAAGACCGAATACATTCATGCCTGAAGAATGGATTAGAAGAAACGAGACGGAAATAGATCTATTTATCCCTGCGGAAATAATTTCTGCTGAAATTGTTTTTGGCTATTAAAAAGGTCAAGCCGTCTGAATGAATTTTATCCAGTTGCAAACAAGTCAAGTATTACCTCCAGTGTATTGGTAGCTGTTAAGCCAAGGGCGGTAGCATACCTGAAGATATTAGGATCACATCATCAAATGGCAAGAAGTGGATTTGAAGTCCAGAAAGTCACCGTAGAGGCATTATTTCTACGAGAAATACGAACACGTTTTGGTAAGTTTCGTCTGGGGTATTTGTGGGCGATTCTCGAACCCTCTGCGCATTTGCTGATACTGTTGGGCATTTTTGGTTACATTATGCACCGCACGATGCCAGACATCTCATTCCCGGTGTTTTTACTTAATGGCCTGATTCCCTTTTTTATCTTTAGCAGCATCAGCAATCGTTCTGTAGGCGCTATTGAAGCGAACCAGGGGTTGTTTAATTATCGACCAGTAAAACCCATCGATACGATCATTGCACGCGCACTGCTTGAGACGCTGATTTACGTTGCTGTTTATATATTGCTCATGCTTATCGTCTGGATGGCAGGTGAATATTTCGAGATAACAAACTTTTTACAACTAGTGCTCACCTGGAGTTTGTTAATCATTCTTTCATGTGGCGTTGGCTTAATATTCATGGTCGTTGGTAAAACCTTCCCTGAAATGCAAAAGGTCCTGCCGATACTGCTTAAGCCGCTGTATTTCATCTCCTGCATCATGTTCCCTCTACATTCGATTCCGAAGCAATACTGGTCATATCTACTCTGGAATCCATTAGTGCATGTCGTAGAGTTAAGCCGCGAGGCAGTTATGCCTGGCTATATCAGCGAAGGCGTGAGTCTGAACTACCTGGCAATGTTCACTCTGGTCACCCTGTTCATCGGTCTGGCGCTATACCGAACGCGTGAAGAGGCAATGCTGACGTCATGATTAAGATTGAGAATTTGACAAAGTCATATCGTACCCCAACGGGGCGACACTATGTGTTTAAGGATTTAAACCTCGAAATCCCTTCAGGAAAAAGCGTTGCCTTTATTGGTCGCAACGGTGCGGGTAAATCAACGTTGCTAAGAATGATTGGTGGTATTGACCGCCCCGACAGTGGAAAGATCATCACCAATAAAACAATATCATGGCCAGTCGGCCTCGCCGGTGGATTTCAGGGAAGTTTAACTGGACGCGAGAACGTAAAATTTGTTGCGCGGTTATATGCGAAAAGTAATGAACTACATGAAAAGATTGCATTTGTTGAAAGTTTTTCTGAGCTTGGAAAATATTTTGATATGCCGCTGAAAACGTATTCTTCAGGCATGCGTTCACGGCTTGGTTTTGGCTTAAGTATGGCTTTTAAATTTGATTACTATCTTGTTGACGAAGTAACAGCAGTTGGAGATATGAGGTTTAAATCAAAATGTCTTAATGTGTTTAACTCAAAGAAAGAAGAGTCCTGTTTTATAATGGTATCGCATAGTTTAAATTCATTAAAAGACTATTGTGATATAGCATTCGTTTTTCACGACGCAACAAAAATAGTTCGTTTTAATAATATTGATGAAGCAATATCTGAGTATAAATCTATTAGCAATTAGTTAAGTAATATAAAGTACTGAAATTTTTAAAGAGAGTGTTATATGAAATTACTTATTTGGGTAGCTCCTTGGGCCGCACATGGTGATCTCCAGTTTTATAAGAATGCAGTGCAAAAACATTTGATACCGCAAGGGAATATTTTATCAAACGAAGGGTGGGAGGTTGATCTTTTTTTACCAGAAAGTTTAAGCTTTCTACAGTCTAATATAGATAAAAAGATAAATGTCATCGATTTCACGATTGAAGATCAACTGTTTTGCTTCGGTTGTTTAAATGATTTATCCGGTAAACTTTATGAAAATAAAGATTTAAGGCTTATCGAGAGCATTTCAGATAAAATAAAGAAATATTTAGAAAGCTATTATGATGTTATATTGCTATGGGAAACACCTGTTCCTTTCTTAGAAAAAATATATCCTGATTCACTAATTGTTCATCAGATGCCTGGAGTATTTAGCCGGCTACCTTACCCGCATACTATTACCTTTGACCCGTGGGGGTTATATAACAATAGTAGTTTAACTCAGTATTCTAAAGTAATAATGTCTGGGGTCACTACATCTGATGAGAATAAAGTGGCTGAAAAATTCAAGTTTCTGGTAGAGTCTGCAATTGAAGATCTTCAGCCTTTCTCTCGACATGATTTAGACTTTGATAATAAATATAAAAAATTACTTTTAGTACCATTGCAAGTGAGTGCTCATTATGCGTTTCAAACGGATACTAGCTATAGCAATCAGATGGATTTTTTATTAGATGTAATGAAAGATGTAGATTCTGATACTGGTGTTGTTGTAACACAATATGTAACCCCTAGGGTGAGCGACACAATTATAGATAATGATACCCTTCATGCCCTACGGAAGAAATGGCCGAATATTATATATAATCCTATATTTGATAAAATCAATGGCATTTCACAATACATATTGCCACATGTTGATAATGTGGCGACATGTTCTTCTTCGATGGGAATGCAGGCCGTCGTTCTAAATCGGGATATGAAAACATACGGCAATACGTTCCTATCTCCTTATTCATATGAAAACTTAAATAAAAATTTAATGAATGATTATGAATATAGGGAAAACATTCTTTCCTACATTCTAAACAGGAATCAACCATTAGCATCTTCTATTACTAAGGATGGACAATTTCTTTCAAAGTTGCTGAAAAGATTATATGATTTAAAGCGTTCAGGAAATTTAAAACCAGGAAATTTGCCGTCATTCAATAGTATCGATAGTGAATATCACGATAAACTTTTCAATCAATTTAATACTGGTAAAGCTGCAGAACAGTTAATAGCACAAAAAATCTGTATAAGTACTAAAACTGAAGTATTCAAGAAATTCAGTAGGTTTGTAAATGATAAAGAAGTCGAAATAATTAGTTTTGATGTGTTTGATACTTTGGTTTATAGACCTACTGAGGTTCCTGTTGATTTATTTAAATTAATGAATAGCAAGGTTTTTAAATTAACCAACGGCATAATTGAAGACTTTTCAAAAATAAGGCAATCATCTGAAGTAGAAGCTCGTAAAGATAAAAATGGATTAGAAATCACATTAACCGATATTTATAAAAAAATACAAGATATTTATGATCTTGAAACAAATGTTATCAATTCAATAAAAGCCTTAGAGATTGAAACGGAACTATCTCTCATAAGACCAAGGGAGTTTGGGAAAAAACTATGGGAAATAGCAAAAAAAACAAAAAAACCTATAATTATAATATCAGATATGTATTTGTCATCTAATGATATAAGCCTTTTATTAGAGAGAACAGGATATAATGGATATTCAAAAATATATGTATCTAGTGAATATGGACAAAGCAAAAAAAACGGTGCCTTATTTGACTTGATATTGAATGAATTGAAGGTTTCGGCAGGTGCTGTATTACATATTGGAGATAATAAAATCGCTGATAATGAGCAACCTAAATCTAGGGGGATTCGCTCATATCGTCTACTACGTGCAATTGAAAGATTAAGGATGAATGAGTATTACTCACATATCTACCCGGCGAAACGCGGGGCAAATGAATTGTCTCGTACTGTTTTAGCTGGGTTGACAGCGGCTAAGTTATTTGATACTGAAAACCCAAATCTAGAGAAAAAAACTCATTTTCAAGGGCAACCTTTTAATCTTGGTTATGCCGGGTTAGGGCCATTAATTCTTGGATATATGCTATGGTTGGGACGGAACGCAAAAAAAGATAATATATCAAAACTTTACTTCTTGGCTCGTGAAGGCTGGTTATTAAAGCAAGTATACGACATATTACATTCAACGGATGAAAATGCAGTTCCCTCATATTATTTATATGCCTCAAGGCGCGCAACCCGAGTTGCAGGTCTAAAAAATATTAGCGATATCATAGTATTAGCGGGACATCCTTATCAAAGCGGAGTTACTGTTGGAAATCTTTTATCCGCTCGATTCGGAGTTGAGGCAAACAAAATCTCTCCAGACTACTTTAAACAAGCTGGATTTACTGATGAGAATGAAACATTAAATGCTGATCCTCAAGGACGAGCCAAATTTATACGTTTATGTAGAATTATTAGTGAAGTGATTTTAACTCACGCAAAAATGGAACGGCGTGATTATATGAATTACCTAGAAAGTACGGGATTTATTGATGAACCTAACCCTGCGGTTGTTGATATAGGTTGGAGAGCAAATATGCAGGGGGCTTTAGCATCTTTAACTAACAAAAATATATTAGGATATTATTATGCTACTTTACAAGGAACTGAACGATGGCTTGAACAAGGCTTAATATGTAGAGCTTATATGGGAGAGTCGCTATCAGCAAATCACCCAAGCGTGGTTGTTAAAAATAGAGCATTATGTGAGTATTTAATTTGTCACACAGAGCCTAGTTTAGTTAGCATTTCGCGTAAAAAAGATAAATTTATTCCCCTGTTTAGGGAAGATTTAAATATTGGTAATCGTCGAGTGTTATTAGAATCAATCCATCGAGGTACAATGCTTTTTGCGAAAGATTTTATAGAATCTTTCGGTAGTTATATTGACTCTATACGAATTGATCCTTTTTTAGCTGAGTCCGCACTAAGTTCTTTTATTGTTAACCCGACTCGCGAAGATGCCTTATTATTAAGAGGTCATCAATTTGAGGATGCCCTTGGCGGAGTAGCAAATAAATTTGTAATTACTTCAGGTAAAAAAAATCATGAGACAAACTCTGTTTGGTTAGAGGGAGCAAAAATTGTTTATTTTGAACGGAAATCTGATAATAATAAAAAAACATTGAATGCAATTATCGACAAAAAAAATATAACAGCACAAAAAACGAATGAAAAAAAAGATGAAAATAACCTGCGAAATAATCAAGAAGGAATAAAGCTGAGATATAAGATTGAGAGAGTTTTGGTAAAAAATTTTCTTTCTCAAAAGAAATATAAAAAATATGTTCAAGATCGAAATCTTTTTATTGAAGATATAAAATCACCATTGGTAAGAAAAATATATGGTAAGAAATAATTATAGATAGGCATTATTTATGAAAGTTAATGTTGTAATTTGTGGTGCAATAAGAGATAGGTTTGATCTATTGATGATTTTACGAAAAATCATCAATAAGCGTGATGCTGGTATTATAGAAGAGATTATTTTATCAACTTGGATGGGGGAGGTTGATGCTTACGACGATCTTCGTGAAATTTTAACTAAAACTGGAGTTTGTGTAGTTGAAAATAAAACTATACTGCAACCTAGCATTGGTAATGTCTTGCAGCAACAGCGTTGTCTTGAGTCTGGTCTGGTTGCTATAAAAAATAAATCTATTCCTGTTCTTAAAGTACGAACTGATAAGTGTTTTCATTTGTTAGAGGCTTTTTTTAAACATATTGAGAACACAGCGTCTCTACAAAAAACAAAAAATGGAGTGTTTAAATATAAAGTAACGATACAGATGGCATCAGTATCGATACCATTTTTAATTGCGGATAAAGTTTTCTTGGGGTATTACGATGATTTGCGGATGCTTACACTACACTCTGATTTTTATGAAAGATTTTGTCTTTTTAATAAAAATATTGGTGCAGAAAACAGATGGTTTTCATTACCATTTATATTAAAATATCCTGTATTTAGAGAGTATATTGAAAATATTAACTTTCGACGAGTATCTACCATTCTGGTAAATAAAATTATAAATAACAAATCAAGTTGCATTCCGAAAGATGTAAAGTGTTTTTTTGAGATTTATTACAGTGTATTGTTTGAGAACTTTAATTTAATTGGTGATGGCGATAGTCAATATAACTCGTGGTTATATCTTGAAAAGAACGTTAACGCTGAAGAACATTTCTTAATCGAAGATCGTGGGTCAAGAAAGGATTTGCATGCTCGTAACCAAGCCATGTTAAAGGCATTCGCAGGTATATATTTTAATGATGAGTATTATCAATCATTAAACCTTGATTCTTTCGAACTTTTTAGTGGTGAAAGTTTGAACGAGAAAAGGATGATCAGCAAAATTACAACATATAACCCTATTGATGTTAATTTTGCATTAGAATCAACCGTTATGGCTTATTTACCAATTTCAGAGACTGCAATAAAATTTCTCAGAGAACATACAGTTCAACTTGTGAATAAAGGTGTGAGTGCGCAGGAGATATATTTTAGATGTGCGATGAAATTAATTGATAAAAATAAAGAAAAATATTTTGATGATATTATAATTCTTCTAAAAAATGCAGCCAAATCCAAGCATAAAAGTAGTCTTTATTTACTGTATTGTCTATTGAAAGATAGCGATGATATAAATTTAATGAATTATGCGAATGATTGTCTTCGTGAAGCAGCTTTACGAGGTAGCAAAGAAGCTTCAGATGTTCTTATTACTTTGACTAAGGAGTTGCAATGATTCTTATAACAATGGCAGGGAAAAGTTCCCGGTTCTACCAAGCCGGATACCGTATTCCTAAATATGCTCTGGAATATAGAGGGCAATCAATTTTTGAATGGTCAACTAAAACCTTTGAGTCAAAGTTTAGTTCAGAAAAATTTGTTTTTGTGATTCGCAACGATGATTTCTCTTTTTCATTTGTTAAAGATAAAATAAATAAATTAGAAATTAAAAATTATGATATTGTTGTAATTGATAAGGATACAAGAGGGCAAGCTGAATCTGCATATATTGCATTAAAACAATATCATGATGATTTTCCTGTAACTATATTTAATATAGACACGATTCGTTATAATTATTCAGAACCTAATTTCTATAATGAATGTGATGGTTATTTGGAGGTTTTTGAAGGTGATGGGGAACAGTGGTCGTTCATCGAGCCATTATCTAATTTTAATGTTGGTAGGACGGCAGAAAAAGATAGGATATCGAAATACTGCAGCAATGGCTTATATTATTTTAAAAGCCAGTTAATGTTTCAATCAACATTTGAATCAATGCAAGAGAAAAATGAAATGAGTAAAGGGGAATTTTATATCGCTCCAATGTATAATTACTTAATACAAAATGGGTTAACAATTAAATATTTTTATGTATCTATTGCCGACATGGCATTTTGTGGTACTCCAGCGGAGTATGAAGAGTTAATTTCAAAAGAGAATCGATAATTATGAAGCGTATTATATTTGATCTTGATAATACAATTTCCTTTACTGATGGAGGGAATTATAGAAATGCAAAACCAAACGTAGAGCTAATTTTAAAAATGAAAGAATATAAAAAAAATGGTTTTGAAATTATCATATCCACAAGCAGGAATATGCGAACATATAATGGTAATGTAGGATTAATTACGGCTAATACTTTACCAATTATCATTGAGTGGCTAAATGAAAATGATGTTCCTTTCGATGAAATTTATGTTGGGAAACCTTGGTGTGGGTATGAAGGGTTTTATGTTGATGACAGAGCAATCAGACCCGATGAATTTATTAAATTAAGTATAAATGAGATTAAATCAACTCTAGGACTAAAATGATGATTCTTATAACATCTGGCGATTATGTTGATAATGAGTTAAAAATTGAGTTTGGATGTATTCCTCCATGTCTGTTACCTATTGGGAATAGAACTCTGATAGAATATCAAGCAGAAATCTTAAGAAAATATGAAGATAAATGCAAAATTTTCGTATCATTGCCAGAAGACTATCAATTAACAGACATTGAAAAGTCGATGTTTAATGATATTGAAGTTATAATCATTCCAGTACCTGCAAATATGACATTATCAGAATCTGTATTGTACTCTTTGAATATAATATATGAATCATATAACGATAATGAAAAATTATTTATTTTACACGGTGATACTTTAATAAGCCACCTTCATTTAGAAGGTGACATTATTGCAGTAGCTCAATCAGATGCTGATTATAATTGGGAAAAAGAAAAAGTTGATAATTTCGTTTGGTGTGGTTATTTTTCATTTTCTCGACCAAAAACATTTATTAAATATTTAACATTGTCCAAAGATAGTTTCGTACATGCTGTTAGGAAATATGATGAGAAATATCCTCTCAAACGTATTCATGTTGATGATTGGCTCGATCTTGGTCATTTAAATACGTATTTCCTATCTCGTTCGCGTATAACAACTCAGCGAGCATTTAATTCGATGAGAATTAATTCTGGTATTGTATGGAAATCGGGTGAAAATTCAAAAAAAATTGAGGCTGAGGCATACTGGTTTAAAAACATACCATCCATGATGAAAATATTTACGCCACAGTTAATTGAAGATGGAATTGATTCAAAAACAAAGAAATATTATTATTCTTTGGAATATTTACCATTTAATCCGTTAAATGAGATTTTTGTACATGGACGAAACTCAGTTATTTTCTGGAGTAAAATATTTAATATACTTAAAGATTTTATGAATATTTCCGCTATTCAGTTTGAACAATTCTCAACAAAATCTTTAATTGGAAAAATTCATAAGGATTCTGAATTGCTTTATTATGATAAAACAATCTCTAGATTAGAAAATTACTGTAAAAAAGCAGATATATCAATACACAATCCTGTCATATATGACTCAGTAACATTACCCTCAATTAGCGAGATCGCTATTGATTGTATAAATCGAAATTCGTTACTGCCAGTCATTCCTAGTATACTGCATGGAGATCTTTGCTTTAGCAATATTTTGCTTAACTCCAGATTAGATAGAATAAAAGTTATTGATCCTCGAGGTATGAATCAACTCGGTGAGTTAACTATATTTGGCGATCAAAAATACGATCTTGCAAAACTAAGCCATTCTGTTATCGGACTTTATGATCATATTATATCCGGGCGTTATAAGTTGTCAGGTGATATTTTTAGTAGTGTGAAAATAGATTTTAGTACGAATGAAATAGTTGACGATATTCAGAGAGAATTTATGTCAAGACGTTTCATATCCTTTATTAATACTCAAGATATCATGCCATTAACCGTTTTGCTTTTTCTTTCAATGCTTCCATTACATGCCGACAGGCCAGATAGACAAAAAGCCATGCTCGCTAATGCCTTAAGACTTTATTCTACATTTATTTATCGCAATTAAGTTAATATCTAAGTGGATCCTCTAAATTAGATTTGTCTGTGGTGTTTTCCTTTTACTTGAGTTATTTTGTGAAGGAAGGTAAAGAATAAAAGATAAAATGCGATAGCAATTATTAATGGTTATTCTTAAGCCGCTTACCTAGGAAGAGATAATTGTTCCTGTAAAGTTATAATCAGAATAATGTCCATATCGGAATATTTCTGTTTATTTACTACAAGTAAAAGGAGACGAACCGACATATTTGATCGCTAGGCTACTTTGTCGATACGGCATGTATGAACAAAGAAACTATCAGTCGATATATAAGGTATCAGGAAAAGATGGAACAAACATACGAACAGCAAATACAATTTCCAGAATAGGAAGCAGTATATTACAGCCGTCCCCCTTATAGGGGACGCTCTGAAAAGCCACCTCCTCAGGATGTGGTCTTTTATTATATAGGTGAATATATTGAGATAGTTAGCAGTTAAATTATATTTGTGTTTTTTTCATTGTGGTGGCAATGTTAGTTGGGCAAAGATATTTTTTTTGCATAAATAACATTGCAAATGGAATAATGAATTTTAAAACCAATTAGATGATTTTATATGATTTTGATAGTAAGTGTAAATTGAACGATATACTATAGTTGATTGGCTTCGGTTGTGATACTATGGACAGGGTTATCATTTTTTTTAAAGCCCCCATAATAAACCGCATTAACCTGCGTCTTCACCAATAAATACCCACGAAACTTCTTAAACAGTTTCATATCTGGTTTAAAATCGGCCTGCCAGAACTGGTGCAAATGCCCTTGATACGTCAAGCCCTTGATGTCGTACAGGGCATTGCCCATCACTTTGAGTGGTTTGTTATGAATCAGTGCAGAGATCCCCGCCGTACTGTTAATCGTCACCACCGCTTTAGCATGGCGTAATAGTTCCGGCATCGGGAGATCGTGCACATAAATGACGCGCTCACCTAAGCCATATTCCTTACTCAACCGCTTAATTAATGGTCGATAGAGTCTGTGACCACGATCCATTGGATGGTGCTTGATCACCAAATAACTTTCTTTCGGTGCTTTACGTGAAAATGAGTACATGACTTCATTAATATAGTCACGCACATCGTTATAATTGCTGTGGTTACGAATCTGGCTATCGTTATATACCTGCAAAACGGCAAGATAATAACGCTGGTCCAACTCGTTCATTAACCTCGGTAATAGCTTACGCTGTGTTACCTTGTAAAGTTGCTTGCGCCAGTATGCACGAACCCAGCAACGAGCCTCATACCAGGGGGAAAACGATTTGTGGTGGCGGTAGCGAGGAAACTCATGACGGTAATGCCAGCCCATCAGGTAATACCACATCGCATGACCAATACGTTTCATTGTTGAAGGTGTTAAGTTCTCAACATGCGGCGCAGGCATATCTGGTAACTTACGATAAAAATCCGGATCGCGCGGTAGCGATGAATATGCGTTCACTCCGCCTTCTTCAACAGTAATAAATTGCGGGCGTAAATATCCTTCTTCAAATGCCAGGAAGCGGATACCTTTCGACTTTGCCCACCGTTTTGCTTCTTTATGCAATGGGCGGCAGTCGCCAAAGCAGAGGATAGTGTCAAAGTCATATTGTCGGTGGAGATCCCGTAACCATCCGGGAAACTCTTTCGGTGTCTGGTAGTAAGCCAGGTATTGTCGATGACGGCAGTAAAAACGATCCCCGCCGTTGAATACAACATTCACAGCGTTACGTCCTAATGACTCTAACCATTCGGCGACATCATTGAAAAAAGGTCCCATCGGCCCCTGCAATAGCAGATATTTTTTACCGGATAATAAAACGGTTAGTGCATTACCTTGCATAAATAATTTGCGTAATAGTCAACTATGAAATTGTTTAGCCAAATCTGACCTTGCAGAACATAATTAATTTGCGGTAATAGCGTATTACCTGCCCCGCTTTTTTTCGGGTAATAAACATCGGCTTGCGCGGCGTCTTGATTAAATATTCCGCAGCTTCTTCTACCGTAATAGGTTGTAGCCGTGTTGGGTGGATATAGGTTGGATAAACAATCAACGCCTGATAGCTCAAATCTGCTAACGTTAATTTTTGCTCGCGGCGCGGGCAGTGATGTTCATCAACGGTTAAACCCCAACCGGCATAGAATGGCAGGCCGTAACAATGAACTTGCTTGCCATGTAATAACGCTTCAAACCCGGACAATGATGTCATGGTGTGCACTTCATCTGCGCGCTGAATGCATTGAATAATATCTGCGTCCAGTGCCTGATAATCAGCGAGTTCAGCAATTAGTTCTGCCGGAATATCGCCCTTGCGATTCCCCACCAGTACATCCGGGTGCGGTTTATAAACAATGTAGGCGTGCGGATTACGCTCGCGTACTGTGCGTAATAAATCAAGGTTGCTCTTAATCGAGACAGTGCCTGTTTTAATAGAGGCATCGTCCTCTACCTGACCCGGCACCAGGATAACTTTTTTATCTTTGGCTTCGGCTGGTAGAGAGAAATCGGCTCCCAGGTTGTACTTGCTCAGTTTACTTTCAACCAGTCGCTGGCGTAATTTTTCAGCTCGCATCTGCTGCGCCAGCGTTAGCTGGCTATGATTAAGCAGCACTTCCAGGTCGCTGGGGCGCGTGGCGTCATAGTAGATTCCGCGTTTATCCAGCACCAGCGATAGCGGTGGCAGCAGGTCAGAGCCAAGTCCGGATGAACGCAGAAAACCATCTTCCATTCGCCATAATGGCAGTGAGTTTCGCTGCGCTTCGGCTCGCCATTGCTGTTCTCCCTTTACACCCCATACCACGCAGGCGCTTGCCGCAGTACAGCGACGTGAAAAACTCAGCCGGTTTGTCGCCGTTCGTAAGAAAGGTTTCAGGATCGCTGACTTCCACAGCGTTAAGCCTGGCGCCCATAAATAACCATTACGCTGTTGCAGATGTCGACGTTGTAATTGCAGCCATTGCAGCACGGTAAATAGATCGCTTACTTCTCCCGTTTGCGGATCGATATAGCGACAGTAACGCAGGTATGCAGCGGCAAAAAGTTCCTCCAGTGTGGCAGAACCGCGTCGGGCAGATAACAAAGCGGACTGCAGATGGCGATCGTCGGTTAAGCCCCAGCCTGCATACCAGGGCTGGCCGAAACATGTTACTGGTTTTCCTGCCAGCAAGGCTTCAAAGCCGTATTGGGATGTCACGACGTAAACCCGGGAAACGTGTCGCAACAGCGACTGCGGGCTGACATTCTCGGCAATCAAACGTACTCGTTGCGTGGCGCGCAGATCAGCGAAATAACCTGTTTTCTTTCCTTCCAGGACATCCGGATGCACCTTCACCCAAATTTCGGCTTGAGGATTTTCCGCAATCGCGGCTTCCAGCATGGCAGCAAACTCATGCGGGCCAGCATTGCCATACGTCACTGACATATCATTAAATGTCTGATCGACAACCAGAACGATGTCTGAACGTTCTGACTCATCAGCCACAAACGCAGGTGCCAGGTTATATTTCGACAAATCCCCGGTCACGATGGTGTGCATCGCTTCTCTGGCCAGGCTTATCAGAGCTGTATTTCCGGCTTTATCCTGTACCAGTTTCTCCAGTGCTGAAGGCTTGCTGGCATCGTAGTAAATGCCACAATCATCCACCACCAGAGAAAGCGGCGGCTCGCCATTGACGCCAAGATCCAGCGAACGCACAAATCCATCTTCCAGACGAATGACGGGTTTTCCCGCTGCTTTGGCGATGGCGACTGGTTTCGCCGCGCTGGGACGATGTCCCCACACGGCGATAGCATCAACTTCTTGCGGAACAGGGCGCAGCAGAGAAAGTTTCTGGCACGGTTGCGCCAGAAATTTCTCCAGATGCGGAATACGCCAGATACCGGACGAGAAAATGCCAATCATGCGTTTTCAGCTAGTTCCTGTGCCATCAGGGCGCGCACTTTTTCCAGGCATGCTGGGGTGTCGACGCCCGGACCGGTTGCGGCAACCTCAAATGTGCGGATGTTGATCCCCGCGCTCATTAACCGTAGCTGCTCCAGTAATTCTGCCTGCTCTGGCATGGACTCCGGTAATTGGCTGTAGTTTTGCAACACATCGCGACGATAAGCGTAAATACCAACGTGTTTCAGGTAGCGCGCTTTTTCAGCATTACGCGGATAGGGAATCGGCGAACGGCTGAAATAAAGCGCATCCTGGCGGGTATTTACCACCACTTTTACCGTGCTTGGCTCGGTCGCTTCTTCGGCAGAAATCGCGTGGCATAGCGTTGCCACTGGCAACGCGGGATCATCACGCATTCCTTGTAGCAGCGTTTCTACATCCCGCGGGCGAATCATTGGTTCGTCGCCCTGCAGGTTAATGTAGATATCTGCCTCGACTTTATACATCACCTCGACCAGCCGATCGGTGCCGGATTCATGATCGTTGCGAGTCATGATGGCTTTCCCGCCAAATGCCTGCACGGCCTTTTCAACACGCTGATCGTCTGTTGCCACCCAAACTTCTGCGACGCCCGCCACCTGTAACGCACGCTCGTAAACATGCTGGATCATCGGTTTACCAACAATATCGAGCAGTGGCTTACCCGGCAGGCGCGAGGAGCCATAGCGAGCCGGAATGACAATAACTGCTTTGCTCATCTCAACTCCTTACAAAGACAGAATCACTTTTGCACCCACCGCCAGCTGATAGAGGATGGTGGAAATACCACGGGTAACTTCAATGTTTTTCGATTCATATTTCGGCAGAACCATAATCTCATCGCCCGGCTTGAGTGAATCCACATCTTCCGCGTTGACCGCAGCACCGTTCTGACGAATGACGATAATTCTGGCGTTACCCGATTTTTGCGTCAGGCCACCACATTTCTCGATGTAATCCTTGGTGGTCATTCCCTTCTGCCAGCTCACCGCGTTCGGGAACAGCACCTCGCCGTGAACCATAACCAGCGACGTTTTCTCCGGAATATTGATGACGTCGCCATCTTCCAGCAGAACAGAATCAATATTGGACTCGTTGAGGATCACTTCACCTTTCGGAACCACGGTGCGCGCTTTCGCCACAAAGCGGCTGATCAGTTGCGCTTCCTGCATTCGCAGGCTGGCTTCTTCTTTGGTGGAGGACTGGGCGGAAAGAGATGCTTCCTCCAGCTTTTGCAGCGAGAGATTCAGCATCTCTTTCTGACGCTGGGCCACTGATGGGCGATAAAGCTGAACCGCGTTCATCTGCGACATGCTGTTCGGACGGACTTTTTCCAGAACCGCACGCATAGTGGAACCATAAGGCAGTACCATGGCATGTTCACCGGAGTGTGCGCCTTCAACCCGCACCTGAATGGTGCCGGCATAGCGGTCAGTGCTCACGATTAAGGTATCGCCATTTTGCAACATACGGCCTGGCGCAGAACTGATCGGATAGTATTCGCTGCGTTTTTGCAGCCCCTGTTTACGCATAATCGTAATGTGAGTCGCGCCAGGCTTAGGGCGCGCCCAGCTCAACGCTTCCGTTACGGGAATGCTGCTTTCGCGGAACTCAAAGTCGTAGCTGTTAAAGACATCGCCCTGAACGCTGAAAGTATGCTGACGCGGCCCGACGATGATGGTGTCACCATCGGCGAACTGCGAAAGCCCCAGTTTGCCGTTCAGCAGGAAGTCGTACAGGTTGACGTTGGAGCGCACGCGGTTACCGCGCTTGACCACAATATCAACGTAACTTCCGCGCTCTGGATCAACGCCGCCAGCCTTGATCAGATAATTGAGTAACGAATCAGACGTCACACCGCCATACAGACCAGGATTACGCACAAATCCGGTCACGTACACTTTTACTGGCTGCGCCTGTAATAAGGAGGCGTAGACGTTGACGTTGGACTGGTATACTTCCTTCACTTTGGATGTGACCAGGGCATTTAGCTGACTATTACTGACGCCAGCAACTTTCACCGGACCAACGTTCGGCAGGAAAATATTACCTTTGGGATCAACCTGTAACGCACCATCAAAGGTGAACGCACCCCACAAGCGAACCTGAATGCTATCACCCGGATTCAGAATATAGTCAGGGTTGAATCCTACCGTCGCACCGCTATCCGCGCTGGTGCCGTTGAAAAGTTGAGCACCAAACATACGGCTCATTATCACCGGCGGTGCGGGCGGCGGGGTATTGTCGAAGCCGCTCATGTTTTGCGTATCCGACTTCTGTCCGTTCAGAATACCGGTAAGCGGCGCGGCTCCTGTCAGGTTTGGGTCAGCGTTAATATCAATGGCCGCGCTGGCCTGCGCCGCGTGACAGGCGGCAATCAGTAAAATTGATTTAAATAATTTCATCACAAACTCATTCAGCGACAGCGTTAGTCTCGGTGATCTTCAATAACAGCCAGCAACAGTTTCAGGGTGCCGAACAGCAGGCAGCACACCAGTAACCAGCAGGCGATCAAATAAGGGATATTTGGAAAAGACGATTCCTGCGGCAACTGTGGCGAACTGATCACTGACAGCACCTTGAGCTTACGAGCCGCTTCTACACGGGTCTTTTCAATGGAGGTCAGGGTCAGTTTGTACAGCTCGGTGTTGAACTCTACTTTTGATTTGATTTCTTCAAAATCCACTGCCATACGGTTTAGCTTGTCACCCTGCGGCGCTGTGATTTTGCTTTTTTCTTCGTCAATCTGTGCCTGCAATGACTGAATCGCATTACGCGCACTCACAACTTGCGGGGCGTCCTCACGCAGATACGTCAGCAAGTTCCGCAGGTCCGCTTCCATCTGGATCTTCTGGCCCATCAGCGTATTCACTAACGTGCTCGCCGCCTGTGCCTGTGCCTGTGGATCCAGAACGTTGTTGTTGTCCTGATAAGAGAGCAATTCTGCTTTGCTGGCGTCCAGACGCTGGCGTGCCTTTTCCATCTCCGTTTCTGCAAAGGCAAGCTGGTCACGCGCGATGCGATGTGACATCTCATTGATAAAGCGCTCTGACTCTTTCAGCACGGTCTGGTTAAACTTAAGCGCAAATTCCGGGCTAAAGCCCTGCGTCTGAATATTCAGTAATCCGGTTTTATCGTCATACGAGACGTTGATACGGTCCTTGTAGTACTTCAGGAAGCCTTCTGCAGTTTCATCCTTGCTAAGATGATTAAGAAAATCGAGCCCGCTGTGGCTAAACGCTTCACGAAAATTTAGTTGCTTATCCAGCGCCACCAGCATATCCGGCGAGTTGATGTACTCTTTCAGATACAACGCATCTTCTGCGGAACTGGGGTTAGAGGCACCCAAAAGCAGACCAAAATTCAGGCTGCCGCTGTTTAAATCATCCGAGCGTTTAATGGCGACTTTCGACTCGCTCATATAGCGAGGCTGGCTGAAGATAGCCAGATAGATCAGCAGCACCGCCATCGGTGCCAGAATGATGATTTTCGCCAGGTGTTTTTGGATATCTGCCAGTGAGATGGCAGACAGACGAGCACGCATCCAGGATACGGCAGACTTCACTTTTATCAACATGTAACGATTATCAAAGTTTCAGTGGGGCGCAAACTCAATGAGAGACTAACCTCTCGCACCCCGTTGCTTAATTAGTCGAAAATGCGCACAAGGCCAGTGACTTTATTTGCCTTGTTGGTCACCAATAACGTTGAGACGCGGTGCTTTTGCATTTTTTCTTCCGCTTCAATGATCATGGTGTCTTCCGGTAGCGTCAGCGGTTCACGTGTCATCATCTGCGCAGCCGTGGCGGATGTCAGAGAATCCTCTTTTTCCATAAAGCGACGCAGGTCACCGTCGGTGATAATGCCCGCTAGCCCACCTTCTGCGTCTTCTACCATCACCATTCCCTGGCATCCGCTGGTGATACGTTGAATCACGGTTTTAAATGACGCATCCAGCTGTACCGCAGGAACATCATGCTGCATGACATCAGCAACGCGGGTCAGCAGGCGACGACCTAATGAACCGCCCGGGTGATAGCGCGCAAAATCATTCGGCATAAATTTGCGTTGGTGGATCATGGCAATCGCCAGCGCGTCGCCGATCGCCATCGTCAGCGTGGTAGACGTTGTTGGTGCAAGATTATTCGGGCAGGTTTCATTCGCCATGTGGAGTTCCAGCACGGCATCAGCATTTTTCGCCAGCGTGGAATTTCCATTATTGGTAATGGCGATAATTCGGTTGCCGAAATTTTTCAGTGAAGGAACTAGCTTGAGGATTTCATCCGTTTCACCGCTGGCAGAAATAAGGATCAGAAGATCGTAAGGCGTAATCATGCCCAGATCGCCATGGAAAGCTTCTGCAGGATGAATAAAGAAACTAGGCGTACCCGTAGAGGCCAGCGTCGCTGACATTTTACGACCGACATGCCCTGATTTACCCATTCCCGAAAGAATAACGTGACCTTTACAGTTCATTATCAAATTAAGGACACGCTGGTACTGCCCGGAATCCAGTTGTTTAGACAAGTTTTGTAATGCTGTGCCTTGTTCTGCCAGAGTCTGGCGAACAGAGGTAATTAGATATGGATCGATAGTACTGCTCTGGTCATCAGGTAAATGTCTTTCAGACATATCAGCTCCTTTGCACGGAAATAATGCCACAGTCACAACAAACCCGAACCCACTATAATTTATTTGTGCTAAATCAATGGGTTGTAACAAAATTTTTAATGAATATAAAACCATGGTCAGTCCATGCTTATATGCAGGACTTATCACCTTCTTATTAAGTCGCAATGTCTCATGGAGGTGCGAAGATGCTGCAATATTACAGCGAGAAGGGGAACCAAATTTTGCCCACCTATTTAACACACCCCTACATTATGAACAAGGAATTTAGGATTTTTATCATTTATTAAAATGTTTCCTACTTGACTATTAAGACCAAAAACAATTTATCAATTGATTATTTCCTTATAAAAAAAGAACGTATGACTATGTTATTAATAAATAAAACACGCAAATAATGGTGATGTTGTTTTGTGATTAACTATTTAAGTGCGGCATAATAAACAGGTTGACAATTTCTATGTGAATAAGAGGGAAATAATAAAATTTTAGCGGTTACTATTGAATGATATGATAGTTGTGGTGTTGATTGTTTCTGGTAATGAATGCGGAATTAAATCTGGCCGGATTGTATTTTTGCTATATCTATTTTTCAGGAGATTATTATTAAATAGAAAAATAACAATGGTGATTATCTCCGGTTGAGCTGGAGTCACGTATGCCAGCGAGTGCTTTCTTCCGGGCCTTCCTTCACTTCAGAGAAAGAGCCTATGGAAAAGAGGCAATCATCAGGCTCTTTTTGAGTCATATGCGCCGATAATCAACTGTCTTGAACGTAAAAATTATGTAAGCGTCGTCTCAGCACCGTCTGGCAGATCCTGAAATTCCTGAGAGAATAGTGGACACCAAATATGGTGGACGCTATCCATAAAATCATTAACCGCAGTGCGTAAAAAAAGCCCTAATTATCCCGTTGAGTTCAAAATCAAAATGGTTGAACTCTCGCATCGACCAGAGATCTCCGTAGCGCAACTCGCTCGTGAGCATGGGATCAACGATAATTTGCTGTTCAAGTGGCGCCAGTACTGGCGCGAAGGAAAACTACGTCCTCCTTCAACAACAGAAAACAACGTGCCTGAGCTGCTCCCGATAACACTTGATGCCGAAGATGTTGTCCCTACAACCTCCCCCCGGTCACAACCTGTAGCTGCTGCGACACCTGAATCACTCAATATCAGCTGTGAAGTGACGTTCCGGCACGGATCACTCCGTCTGAATGGTGCCATCAGCGAAAATATCCTGAACCTGCTGATACGGGAGCTCAAACGTTGATCCCATTACCATCAGGGACAAAGATCTGGCTGGTCGCTGGCATCTCCGATATGAGAAACGGCTTCAACGGCCTGGCGGCAAAGGTGCAGACGACGCTGAAAGACGATCCGATGTCAGGTCACGTTTTTATCTTCCGTGGGCGTAATGGCAGTCAGGTAAAGCTCCTCTGGTCTACCGGCGATGGACTGTGTCTGCTGACCAAACGGCTGGAGCGCGGCCGCTTCGCCTGGCCGTCAGCCCGGGATGGCAAAGTGTTCCTTACGCAGGCGCAGCTGGCGATGCTGCTGGAAGGTATCGACTGGCGGCAGCCTAAAAGACTGCTTACGTCCCTGACTATGTTGTAAGCCTCTTTATCCTGGTCGACGCTGAATGAGCCTGGTAATATACCCGGTATGAGCAGCTCACTTCCTGACGATATCAATGCACTGAAACGTCTCCTTGCCGAACAGGAGGCGCTGAACCGTGCCCTGCTGGAAAAGCTGAACGAGCGTGAACGCGAAATAGACCATCTGCAGGCACAGCTGGATAAGCTGCGCCGGATGAACTTCGGCAGCTGCTCCGAAAAAGTCTCCCGTCGTATCGCACAGATGGAAGCTGACCTGAAGGCACTTCAGAAAGAAAGTGATACCCTTACCGGTCGGGTTGACGACCCGGCCGTGCAGCGCCCGCTGCGTCAAACCCGCACCCGCAAACCGTTCCCCGAATCACTCCTCCGCGATTAGACTGGCCCCCTGAATCTCCAGACAACCAATATCACTTAAATAAGTGATAG
>OGXS01000321.1_pt1 | contig 47333 bp, 38 predicted proteins | sample 1576371 | NCBI WGS metagenome assembly OGXS01 (sample SAMEA3541475, study PRJEB24748) | human gut metagenome | biome: human gut; feature: human-associated habitat; material: faeces | place: China | collected 2012
GACCAGGCAGTTTGAGGTTCCGCCGAGGACGATTGTGGTGTTTGTGGGTAGATGATGGCGGTAAACGCTTAACAAAGAAGAGCAGGCTTAAGTCTGGACAGATACCAATCTGTCGGGAGCTCAGCCTGCTCTTCTTTCTGACTTTTTTAGTCTTCCGGATACACAAGATGCTTCTCATCAATGCCATATAAAACCTGATCCAGGTATTTCCCCGCGATATACTTCGCCATCCCCAGATTCATATCGAGGTAGTTTCCGCAGTCTCTGGCAGCGGCCCCGGGGACCTCGCCTTCAAAATCGCGGATGAACTCGAAAAGCTCCGTCATGAGCGGGACGATGTCCTTTGACTCATAATCCCCGGACAGGAGCAGGTAGAAACCGGTGCGGCAGCCCATGGGGCCGAAATAGAGGACACGGGAGCTGTACTCCGCGTGATTTCTTAAAAATGTTGCGCCCAAATGTTCTATGGTATGAATTTCAGCGGTATTGATAACCGGCTCGTAATTCGGCTGGGTCATGCGTAAATCAAAGGTCGTGACGGTATGGCCGCAGACGGTATCTTTCCTCGAGACATAGATGCCCGGAAGAAGTTTTAAATGATTGATGGTAAAGCTCGTTATTTTATCCATAAAACGTCTCCTTTCAGCAGTTCATAAATACTTGCCTGTATCAGTATAACGGATGGAAACGGGAAATGGAAGGGCAGCTGTCCGCTTTTATTAAATTTCATGCATGAAAAGCAATTTTTGACTCATACCATAGTAGGAGAGATGGGGAAGGAGCGTCAGCATGGAAGAATGGTTTCATTTATCAGAAGAAGAAGCACTGGGGCGCTTAGAGGCGGCGAGATCCGGGCTTTCTTCCCGGGAAGCGGCAGTGCGGAAGGAGGAATTTGGGCCGAATGCCCTTCGGGCGGGGGAAAAACGGAGTGCCCTCCAGGTATTTCTGGACCAGTTTAAGGATCTTCTGGTCATCATTTTAATCATAGCGGCAGTCATCTCCATGATATCGGGAGATGTGGAGAGCACCGCAGTCATATTCGCGGTGCTCCTTTTAAATGCGGTTCTGGGCACAGTAGAACACCAGAAAGCAGAAAAGTCTTTAGACAGTTTAAAATCTCTCTCCGCGCCCATGGCGGGGGTCCTTCGTGACGGCCGGAGGCAGGAGATTCTGTCCTCCGACGTGGTGCCGGGAGATATTCTCCTGTTGGAGGCCGGGGATATGGTGGCGGCAGACGGGCGTCTCCTGGAGACGTATTCCCTGTTAGTGAACGAGAGTTCCCTGACGGGAGAATCCATCAATGTGGAAAAGAAGACAGGGAAGATCAGGACAGAAAAGGTACCGCTGGCAGAACAGCACAATATGGTATTTTCCGGCTCTCTGGTGGCGGCGGGGCGCGGTACCGTTCTGGTTACCGGCACCGGCATGAACACCGAGATGGGCAAGATCGCCGGCGCCCTCACCACCGCCAAGAAGGAGCTCACGCCGCTCCAGATGAAGCTCAACGAGCTCTCCGGCATCCTCACCAAGCTGGTGCTCGCCATCTGCGTGATCATCTTCGCGGTGGACATCGTGCGCCACTTCGGCGAGCTGGGATCGCACCCCGAGATGATCCTCGACACCTTCATGGTGGCCGTGTCGCTGGCCGTCGCCGCCATCCCCGAGGGTCTCGTGGCGGTGGTCACGATCGTGCTCTCCATGGGCGTGACCAAGATGGCCCGTCGCCAGGCCATCATCCGCAAGATGACGGCCGTCGAGACGCTCGGCTGCACGCAGGTGATCTGCTCCGACAAGACCGGCACCCTCACGCAGAACAAGATGACCGTCGTGCGCCACGAGCTCGCCGCCGCCGAGGAGAAGTTCCTCGCCGGCATGGCCCTCTGCTCCGACGCCAAGTGGGACGCCGAGAAGGGCGAGTCCGTTGGCGAGCCCACCGAGTGCGCCCTGGTCAATGACGCCGCCAAGGCTGGCATGACCGGCCTGGACGTGGAGCACCCGCGCGTGGGCGAGGCCCCGTTCGACTCCGGCCGCAAGATGATGTCCGTCGTGGTCGAGGAAGCCGATGGCAACTTCGAGCAGTACACCAAGGGCGCGCCCGATGTGGTCGTGGGGCTCTGCACGCAGGTGTATGACGGCGACAAGATCGTTCCCATGACCGACGAGCGTCGCGAGCAGATTCTGGCTGCTAACAAGGCCATGGCTGACCAGGCGCTGCGCGTGCTTGCGCTCGCCAGCCGCACCTACACCGAGAAGCCTGCGGACTTCGCTGCCGAGGCGCTCGAGAACAACCTTGTGTTCTGCGGTCTTTCCGGCATGATTGACCCCGAGCGTCCCGAGGTTGCTCCCGCTATCGAGGAGGCCCACGGCGCCGGCATCCGCACCGTCATGATCACGGGCGACCACATCGACACCGCCGTGGCCATCGCCAAGAACCTCGGTATCGTCGAGGATCGCAGCCAGGCCATCACCGGTGCCGAGATCGACAAGATGTCTGAGGAAGAGCTCGATCAGAACATCGAGAAGTACGGCGTGTACGCTCGCGTTCAGCCCGAGCACAAGACCCGCATCGTCGAGGCGTGGAAGTCCAAGAACAAGATCGTTGCCATGACGGGCGACGGCGTGAACGATGCTCCCTCCATCAAGCACGCGAACATCGGTATTGGCATGGGCATCACCGGCACCGACGTTACCAAGAACGTTGCCGACATGGTGCTTGCCGACGACAACTTCGCCACGATCATCAATGCGTGCGAAGAGGGTCGTCGCATCTACGACAACATCCGCAAGGTCATCCAGTTCCTGCTGTCCGCGAACCTGGCCGAGGTCTTCAGCGTGTTCGCGGCGACGCTCATGGGCTTCACGCTATTCCAGCCCATCCAGCTTTTGTGGGTGAACCTCGTGACCGACTGCTTCCCGGCGCTCGCGCTCGGCATGGAAGAGGCCGAGGGCGACGTGATGAAGCGCAAGCCGCGTAATGCGAGCGACGGCGTGTTCGCCGGCCATATGGGCCTCGACACCGTGGTCCAGGGTCTTATCATCACCGTGCTCGTGCTCACCAGCTTCTTCTGCGGCGTGTACTTCGACCTGGGTGTCATCGACCTTTCCAAACTGGCCACCTCCATGGCCGACGAAGAGGGCGTCATGATGGCGTTCATCACCTTGAACATGGTCGAGATCTTCCATTGCTTCAACATGCGCAGCCGTCGCGCTTCGATCTTCCACATGAAGAAGCAGAACAAGTGGCTGTGGGGCGCCGCGTTCCTCGCGCTCGTTCTCACGCTCATCGTGGTCGAGGTCGACGCGCTCTCGATGATCTTCTTCGGCGTGGAGCATCTTGAGCCCAAGGGCATGATTACCGCGCTTGCGCTCGGCTTCCTGATCATCCCGTTGGTCGAGATTTACAAGGCCATCATGAGGGCGGTCGAGAAGGAGTAGGCTCCCCTTAACGCTCCAAAGCCCCCGGCATGTCCTTCGGGCGTGGTCCTCGCAGCTCGGCAGAGCCGAGCTGCTGCGGGAAACGCCCTCCAGGACAAGCCGGGGGCTTTTGCGTTAGGCGCCTATCCTTTTCTGGACTTGTGTGGGATAGTGCGCGCTTCCGCAGCGCGTTCTGTTCCTGTTTACTTGCCGGTGGGATCTGGAGTGAGTTCGAGGCTCGAACGTTTTTGAGTGAGGGCCTGTGCGGTAAGATGGGCAGCATATATCAACGTGTTGAAGGGCGGTTGCATGGCAAAACGGGCGCGGAGCAAAGGTGCTGGCCGCGGCAAGCGTGGAAGGGCCGCGATGGGGTCGGCCGATGCTGCGTGTGTGGGCGCCGCGCTGCCCAAGATCGATGCGCTGGAGGACGTGCCGGCGTTCACGGATGTGCGGCCGAGCGACGAGCAGCGCGCGGCGTTCGAGGCTTTCTGCTCAGCGGCGGAAACGCCTGGTGAAATGCATTTAGGATGTGTAGTTCGCCTTGACCGCGGATTTCCGTTGGTGGTGACTGCGGAGCGCATGCTGCGCGCGGAGCATGCCGTCGGGTTCGCCAAACAGGATAAGGAGAAGGGCGATGGCCTGCTCCCCGCCGTGGGAGATTGGGTTGCGCTGAGACTTGCCCCCGGGCACGATATGGGCGTTATCGAGCGCGTTTTGCCGCGCCGCACGGTGTTCGAGCGGTGGCGTGGGAAAAATCGCGGCGAGCGGCAGGTTCTGTGCGCGAACGTGGACGTGATTCTTGTCGTTCAGCCACTTGGCGCCGGCGAGGTGCTGCTTGGGCGTATCGCTCGCTCGCTCGTGCTCGCGGCAGACTGTGGCGCCGAGCCGATCGTGGTGCTCACCAAAGCGGATCGCTGCTCTGAGGAGGAGCGCGAGGGCGAGGTGGCTCGCGTGCGGCGCCTTGTGGGCGGCGGGGTTCGCGTCGTGGTGACGTCGTCCGCGACGGGAGAGGGTCTCGATGGCGTGTGCGCCTGCGTGCCCGCGGGTACCTGCTCCATGATTCTGGGCGAGTCGGGTGCGGGCAAATCGACGCTGCTCAATACGCTGGTGGGGCACGATGCGCTCGAAACCGGTGCAGTGCGTGCCCGTGACGATGCGGGCAGGCATACGACGGTCGCGCGCGTGATGGTCAAACTGCCAGGTTCTTGCGGTGTGGTGACGGATGCTCCCGGGCTGCGCAGCCTGCCCCTGGTGGGTCATGAGCGCGGGCTTGCCAGGGCGTTCCCCGAGATCGTCGAGGCGTCAAGAGGGTGCCGGTTCAACGACTGCACGCATACGCATGAACCTGGATGCTCGGTACGGGCTGCGGTCGAGGCGGGAGAGATTGACGAGTTGCGCCTCGAGGTGTTCAAGGGGCTGGCGTCTGAGATGCGCGTAAGTGCGCAGAGTCTGGACCCTGATATCCACCTGTAGATTGGTCTTGTCGCGGTGTCTGGGATGCCGGGGTGCGCGCCGAGGCGCTTGATCGGTGATGCATCGGTTCTTCCAAAAGATGAATACCTTTTTCGTTTCCTGTGCGTGCGGGGCTGGCTGAGTGGCCGCCTCGCTTCTTTTGCACTCGAGTAATGCATAAAGAAACAACTGAATAGAAGCTGGGCGTTTAGTTTTCCACCTGCGTTTTGTCAGCGGGTCTCTCACTTTATCGGGTTGATGCCTGCTCTGGATTGGTCCCTCGCGACAATGGCATCAAGGACGAAGTTCCTCACGATGGTTCAAGCGAGGGGGCGGCAGATGAGGCATGGAAAGCGGTTGATCGCAAGCGTTGCGTCGGGTCTTCTTGCCGCTGCGCTGAGCCTGTGGTACGGAGCGTCCCTGCAGGCGGGGGCAGAGCAGGAACGACAGGAGATGCTCGCGGCATATGGAGGGGATCTTGTGAGCGTCTGCGTGGCGTCGCGCGACATCGATGCGGGCGAAACGATCGATGAAGGATGCGTGCGCGTTGAGGAATGGGTTGCAGGCATGCTCCCTTCCGGTGCGCTCACCTCGGTCGATGATGTGATCGGGAAGCAGGCGACCTCGGCGATTCCGGAGCAGGCGGTGATCTGCCCCTTGTACTTCGAGGCGAGAAGCGGGTCTTTGGATATACCCGAAGGCCGGGTTGCGGTCTCGGTGGGCGTCGACGCCGCCCATGCCGTGGGAGGCTCTATCGAGCCGGGCACGAGCGTCGACGTCTATGTTTCCGCAAACGGCGTGGCCGATCGGTTATGCGGGGCGCATGTAATCGATACCAGCGCACAGGGGCAGGGAGCGGCGAGCGGAGATTTGAGCTGGGTAACGCTGGCCGTTGAGCCCGACCGCGTAACGGAAGTGCTGGCTGCAACGGCAAAGGGGACGATCGCTCTTGCGGCTCCTGGCGAGGGAGCCAATGCAGGCGCTTCAGATGATTCAGTAGATACCGAGGCTTCGAGCGATGCCGTCGGTGAAGGGTCCAGCGCGGCGAGCGCCGGTGCGCCGACGGATGAGCTGGACGAAGGGGGCGACGCGCGATGAAGGATGCGGTATGGCTTGCGTGCTGTCCGCGTAACGAACGCAGGATCGTTCAGCGTGAGATAGAGTCGCGAGAAGTGGGCGCGCGCCTGCTCTGGCTTGATGGGGTGCAGGCTCTCGGGGAGGTGCTCGCGGCATTATCCGAGCCGGTTGATGGCATGGTAGTGCTGGACGACGAAGGCATGCGCAATGAGCTGCTTGCCTTGCTGGCCAAGGTTGCGTCATCTCAGGCGTCGTGTCGTGCCGTCGTTATGGTTTCCGAGCTCGATCCAGCGTGGATTGCCCAGCTATTTCACGCGGGCGCAGCAGAGGTTGTGCCTGTTTCGAGGGAAGAGATGCGGCGCGGATGCGCTGATGGGGCATGCATGGAAAGGGATTGCAACCGCGAGGCTCAGACGCCGCCTCTCGATACCACGCCTGGGCTCGAGGTGCCTTGTGCACCCACGAGGCTTGCCTGTAACGCAACGGAAGCCGTTCACGAACCGGCGCCTCGGGTCCAGGATGGATGTTCGCCGTCCTATACGCAAGATGACCTAGCCGATCTCGATGAGCCGGATGAGGTGCCTTTTGCGCCATGCCGCGCGGAGGACCTGCGGTGCATGGGAGGATCTCGAGCTGCGGGCCCGGATCATGCGGCGCCCGAACCGAGTGGTGAGGAGATTTCGCCGCGCGTAGACACATCTCATGTGGAGGGCACTAGCGAACGTCGAGCGCCAGTGATCTGTGCGGTTTCCGGTGCAGGAGGGAGCGGAGTCACGACGCTCATCGCTGCGATGGCGGCTTGCTCTGCGCATGCCGGCCTTCGGACCGCCGTGCTCGACTTGGACCTCATGTTCGGCAACCTTTACGAGCTCTTTGGCGTGGAGACGCTGCATGACCTTGGTTTGCTTGCGAACCAAGCGGGAAGTTCCCCGTTGGATGAGGCTGCGATCGTGAGGTCTTCGATGCGCGTGGGGCCCGGGCTAACGCTGTGGGGCCCCATCGCCACACCCGAGCGCGCGGAGCTGCTTGGGCGCGCGGTCGAGATGCTCATCGGCGTTCTTCGACGGGAATCGGATGTCGTATTCGTTGACACGTCCCGCACGTGGACTGATGCCGTTACGGGGGCGGTCGCAGGCTGCGATCGTTGCCTTATGGTATGCGGCCATGCGGTAGGCGCGGCGACGGCGCTCGAGCGAGCGGTGAGCATGGTCAGCCGGTTAGGCGTTCCGCGGACGCGCATGGTCTGCGTCGTAAATCGCTTCGGGCAGCGCGCCTGCACCGAAGAGGAGGCGATGCGCCTGGAGATGGCGGCGTCGCTGAGCGCGAAGACGCGCATCCCCGACGGGGGAAGTACGCTCGCATCGCTTCTCTCGTTTGGACGCATAGAGGATGCCGTGCGCGCTCAGGATGCGTTCGGCAGAAGCATCCATGCGTTTACCCGCAGCTTGCTGCGTGAGCTTGGTTGCTCGATAGGCGCCGATGTGCCAGACGGTGTCCAGGAGGTTTCTGCGCGGCCTCGCCTGCGGTTGCCTTGGAAGAGGCTCGGTGAGGCCTCGTGAGCGTCTTTGAACGATTTGAGCGCGTAAGAAGGAGTGAGGGCCGGCTCGATTCGGGCGGGCGAGGTCACGCGCCGCGGGGAAGGGCGTCGCGCTCTCTTCGCGCCATTGTGCGAGATGCGAAGCGCGACATGCTCGACCGCGTGGGGTTTGCCGAGGTGGCGCGTTTAGCTCGAGATTCCGACACAAGGCATTCTCGCGAAGAGCTGCGTCCTGCGGTGGAAGCGGTGATTAACGCACGAGATACGGGCGAGCTCAGCCAAGAGGACCGTGAAGAGGTCGTGGTCGAGGTCTTGGACGATGTGGTAGGGCTTGGGCCGCTCCAGCCCCTCATCGAAGACGATTCGGTCACAGAAATAATGGTCAACGGATGCATGTCGACATACTTTGAGCAGGCGGGAACGCTGCATGCCATGGGGAGGCTCTTTGATGATGACGAGCAGATTCGTATCCTCATCGATCGCATTATCTCTCCCTTGGGTAGGCGTATCGACGAACGGAGTCCCATCGTCAATGCGCGCCTGAGCCAGGGCTACCGTGTTAACGCGGTGATTCCACCCATCGCGATCGATGGGCCCATCCTCACCATCCGTAAGTTTTCCGATCGCATCAGTTCGCTCAAAGAGCTCGTTGACCTGGGCTCTCTGCCCGAATGGTATGCGCAGCTTCTCTCGTGCGCGGTGTCGCTCCGCCAGGACCTTGCGGTTGCCGGCGGCACGGGGTCGGGCAAGACCACGCTGCTCAATGCTCTGTCATGCGAGATTCCCGTAGGCGAGCGCATCGTGACGATTGAGGATTCCGCAGAGCTCAAGTTCTCGCGGCACCCGCATGTGGTGAGGCTCGAGGCCCGTGCGGCATCGATAGAGGGGGAGGGTGAGGTGACGATACGAGACTTGGTAACAAACGCCCTGCGCATGAGGCCCGACCGCATCGTGGTAGGAGAGGTTCGAGGGGCGGAATGCATCGATATGCTGCAGGCCATGAACACCGGGCATGACGGATCGCTCACGACCTTGCACGCGGGAACCGAGGAGGAAGCCGTCGTGCGTCTCACGCTGCTCGCACGTTACGGCATCAATCTTCCCTCCGAGCTTATCGAAGAGCAGATCGCGATGGCGCTCGATGGAATCGTCATGTCTGAACGCCGGGCCGATGGCAAGAGATTCGTGTCGTCGTATTCAGGGGTGGCGAGAGGGGCGGGGGGAGGCGTTGAGCTTGAGCAGTATGTGACCTTCGACCGGGCGGCAGGAGCGTGGGAGCTTGTACGGGAACCGCCGTTTATCGCCCAAGCGCTCGAGGCTCATGTTCTTACAGAAGAGGAGGTATCGGCATGGCGGGATATATGCCCTTCGTGATCGGGGCGCTTGTGGCTGTGTGCACGGCCTGCCTGTTTGGCTGCTTTTCGGTAGGGGGCGTGCCAGGGCGCTCGGTGCCCACCTCTGCGGGTGCGCGGCAAGTCTCGGTAGCAGGGATGAAAGAGGGGCTGCTCGCTTTCTCGAGAAGGCTAGGCGAGATGGTCCCGCAGCAGATCTCGGGAAATTCCGTGGTGCGGCGTTGCGTGACGGAGATTCCTTTCGATGGTGGGGACTACGTTACCAAGCTTGGCATGCTGTTGTGCGCCGATGCCGCCTGCGGCCTTGCGGGGGCCGTCGTCTCGTTCTCTTTGTGGGGGTTCGCCGCAGGCCTTGTGGCGTTTTGGGCCGTTCTGGGCTTACGGTCATCTCGGAGGATGCGCTCGGAAGAGCGGCGTATAGAGGCGGAGATGCCGGAGGCGTTCGCCGCACTTGCCATCGCGCTCGGTTCGGGGCACTCGCTTGCCCAAGGCATGCGCTTCGTGGGAAGCCATGCTCAAGAGCCGGTGAAATCGGAGTTCACGAGGGTGTCGCACGCGATAGATTGCGGGGTCCCCGCCGCGTCGGCGCTTGACGATTTGCTCGAGCGCCTGCCTGCCCCCGGGTTGGGGTTCGTATCGCTCGCTTTGAAGATATCCCAGCGCACGGGCGCGCCGCTGCGCGACCTACTCGCAGATGCCGCGGAGATGGTGGGCGAACGCATGGAGCTCGCGCGCCGGCTCGATGTGAAAACGTCTCAAGCACGTATGTCGGCGCGCTTGGTGGCCCTCATGCCGGTGGCGATGGTCGGTCTGCTCACACTGCTCTCAGGCGATTTCAGGGCGGGCCTTGCAACGCCCGTTGGGGCTGGCAGCGTGGCCGTTGCTCTTGCCTTAAACCTGCTTGCGTGGTGGATCATCCGGCGCATGATGGAGGTGGATGTGTGATGTCCGCGTCGTGGTTGGGGCCTTGCGCGGTCGGCGGTGCATGGGCAACGTTCCTGTGGCTTTTTCAGGGGGTCGAGCCGGGTGAACGGCAAGAGGCTCTGGCTAGGATGGCTGCGATTGGCAAGGCGATTGCAGGAAGGGCGCGCGCCGTGGGGATCCGGCTCGTAGAGCTGGTTCCGCTTGCACCCGATGCTGCTTATGGCCGAGCGTCCCTTGGAGAAATCTCCGAAATGATCGATGTTGTACGGCTCGGGCTGTCTGCAGGGCTTTCGTTTGATGCTGCGCTCGAGTTGTACTGCGCCAATCGGACCGGGCGCCTCGCGGACCTTTTGAGTGAAGCACGCATGTCGTGGCAGATGGGTCTTGGAACACGCGAGGAGGAGCTTTCGAGGGTCGCCCGCGTGCTGGGTGAAAGGGCCTTGGAGTCGTTTGCCGCAACGGTCTCATAGGCGCTCGGGCTGGGTGCCCCGCTGAGCGAAACGCTTGCCGGGCAAAGTAGGGAAATCAGGTTGGCGCATCGGGCCGATGTCGAGCGAGAAATCGAACGTATTCCGGTCAAGTTGCTCATACCCACCGGAACGCTGATTCTACCAGCGCTCTTACTGTCAATCGTGGGTCCGCTGCTCGCTGCGAGCGGCATGTTGTAGGGAGGGTGCTCATGAAAGGCTGGCTGAGGATTCAACAGAGTTACCGAAGGGCTGTTGAAAGTGGAGGGATGTGGTTTTCCATGAAAAGGGACATCGTTCGCTTGCGCGTGATGCATGCCATAAACAGACGGCTGGGCGAAGCAAGCAGGCTGGCTGCAGAAGAAAAGGCGCAGGGAACGACGGAGTACGCCATTTTGGTTGGCGTATTAGTTGTAATCGCGATAATTGCAATCATCGCATTCCGGGATAGGGTCAGCGAGCTCTGGAATGCCATATCAGACGGCATTAACAGTTTGTAGCGCGTCGAATGCGTGAGCGTGGCAAAGACTTCGTGCGCTCGCAGGGAAGATCGCGGGCATCGGCTGGGGACGAGCTGCGCACCGGCGGTTCTCTCAGAGCGCGGCTTGCTTGGTGCGCCGCCCCCATGCTCTGCCTTGCGGTGATTGCTGCCTCCCTGTTGGGGTTCGGGGCGATTGCGCATGGGCGGTTAGAGGATACGGCGGCGCATGGGGAGGTGTCGCCTGCTGTTGAAGAGGGCGTCCAAGGGGAACGCGTTTCTAGCGGCGAAGGCTCTACCGATGCATCCGCTCGAGCCGATGGCGCAGGAGGAGGTGACGCCTCATATGGCCAGGATTCTTTGTTGGGGCGTTCGGGCGCGAGGGAAGAGGAGGCGGGCGCCGGCGATTCCCATGCTTCGACAGCCGCCTCGCTTCTCGCCGAGTTGGATCGGCTTTCGGCGGATCGCGAGGCGGGAGAAGGGCAGGTGGCGGTTGAGCTTCGCATGGACGAGGGACTTGTTCCTGCGGCCCGCTCCGTGCTCCAGGTGTATCAGGGTGTCGAAGACGCCCGCTTGTATTCCAGTGGCTACCTCGACCTAAAGGGAAATGCTTGGGGCGCCATCGTTCAGGCTCGTTCTGGCTGCATTGATGTGGTTACGGTGGCCGCCTTGGAAGAAGATTCGGCTTCGACGGTGCGTGCGGTTCGGATGTTCGCTACAGACGATGCAGAGGATTAGGTTCGGGCAGGAGGAGGGCCGTCCCAAGTGTGTCGCCGGTGCGGGCGCTTGCTGGGTTCGGCCTAGTGAGGGGGGCATCTTGGGGAGGGAGATATGGACGATAGAAAGCACCGCGCAATCGTCCTGCGCGAGATTGCCGAGGAATCATGTGCCCAAGCGACGCTTGAATATGCTCTCACCGTCATCGCTTTCATGGCGATGGTCTCGGGCTTGGCGTTGCTTTGGCATGCGGGTGCGGACGGAGCGCTCGCGCGCGCAGTCGAAGAGGCAGCGTCGCATGCGCTGGAGGGGTTGGGGTTGCTGGATATCTCGCTGTATTAGGCAGGGGTTGCGGCGGCCCGGGGCGTCAGCCGCCTTGAGCGCAGCGCGTGAAGAGCGCGCTCAGGCAACGGTGGAAGCCGCGGTGCTCCTACCGGTCTTCCTCACCCTGCTGCTTCTCGCCGTGCAGCCCGTTTGCGTGCTGTACACGCGCGCCGTGATGGAGTCTGCGGCGGCGGAAACGGCGCGACTGATGGTTACGGCTGAGGGGGAAACGGACGAGAGCATTCGGGCATTCGCTCTGAGGCGCCTGGCAGCTGTGCCCGATATCTCGATATTCCATGCAGGAGGTCCGCTCGCATGGGATATCGAGATGCAGGCGGCATCGAGCGGGGGCGGCGAAGTGATGGTCTGCATTACGGGTGCGGTAACGCCGCTGCCGGTAATCGGAGCCTTCGCGCACGCATTCGGTGCGGTGAACGGCCAAGGAGATGTGGAGATGTCGGTCCGGGCGAGCTATGACGGCAGGCCGAGTTGGCTGGAGGGCGATTATGGAACGTGGACGCAGCGCTGGGATTGATCTGTTTCTTGAAGACGGCGCGTATACGACGCTCACCTCTGCGGTGTCGATCCTTGTGATTCTCTCTTTGCTGTTTGCCATCGCGAGCGGAATTTGGACCATGTCACGCGCCGGAGATACCCAGGTGGCGGCCGATGTGACCGCGCTTGCCGGGGCGAACGTCGTGTCGTCGTATCACACGGCGGCAACGGTGCTAGACGCCTCGGTACTGAGCATGGGGCTTGCGGGGCTCTGCGTAACGGGTGCCGGGCTGGTTGGGCTCCTGATCCCAGGCGTGAACGCGGTAGCGCCTCAGACGATCAATGCGGGATTGCGCATGCTCGAGGCCCGCAACAAGTTGGCAACCTCGGCGTCGAAGGGGCTAAAGGCGCTCGAGTCGTCGTTGCCGCTCGTCATTGCTGCAAACGGCACACGCGCGTGCGCAGCTCAGGGAAGCGATGAGGTGGTGTTCACGGGGAGCGCGCTTGCCGTGCCGCTTTCGTCTGGCTCCGATTTCCCCGCGCTTGAGGGGGAGCAGGTTTCCACGGAAGGCATCGAGAGCGCTGCTGGAGAGCTTGACGAGGCCGCCCAAGAGCTCGCTGCAGCTGCAGAGGAGACGGCGAAGGCAAAAGAGGAGGCCTGGCTTGCTGATTGCGGCAGCGAAGGGCGGAACATGCAAGAGCGTGCCGGGAAGCTCTCGGCGCTTTCCGGCACGGAAAACCCCGACTACGCCTCAAGCATCACCTGGGAACCCGAGGTCGCGCTCAATCGAACGCGGTCATATTACGCATGGCGTCTCGAGCACGACGAGCCGGAGAACGCAAGCGTCGAGGCGGCTGCCGATTCTGCTGCCCGTAAGGCGTTCTATCGATATGCGGTCGATCATTTTCGAAGCGCCCATGTCGTTGAGTCTGGCGGCAGGGTGACATCGACGGCGGAGCTTTTGCCGCGCAATACCGATGAGGTCCGCAAGACAACGCTCTATACCGAGAGCGTGTGGCCAACGACTCGCGAAGGAAGCGGGCTTGTCCTTCATTATGGGGAGGCTTGCCCCGGAGCTGAGGGTGCCGCTGGACCGTTGCGATCTCTCGCCGATGTCGAGACGGGAGCGGTTCGCGAATGCCCTGTGTGCCATTTCGGGATCGGCGATGTTGGAAGGGTCCCTGCTGCATCGACTTCGATTGACAATGGCTACGAATACCATTTGCGCGCCTTTACCGAGGCTCTCGATGCATACGTATCATGCCGAAATCGGGAGCTCGAGCTTGAGCGGGCGGCGCAGGGCGCGGCGGAAACGGCCGGCGACGCCTTCGATGAGGCGCTTTCGGTTCTTTCGACCAAGCGGCCGCGCATCGCTCCTCCCGGAAGATATGGTGTGGTTTCCCTTGTGGTGTCGGGCGAGCTGTCTTCCCCGGACGGCCTTGACTCAATGTTCGCCGAAAGCCCGAGCCTGTCGCGACGGGGTGCGCTGTCCGCTGCCGTGCTCGCGCCCGATGCCGCGACCAATACGAATAACGTCTTGTCGTCGTTCTTCAGCTCTCTTGAGCATAGAACCGGCGGAGGCGGCGCGGTTGGATTGATTGATGACGTCATGGGGTTATGGGGCTCGCTGCTCGTTTCGTATGGGGATGTGAGCGCCGGGCTATCGGCGCTTATGGATGATCTTATCGGCGGGCTATCCGCTGTTGGGATGGGCCCCATAGCGTCATGGCTGAGTGACCGGATTGACAGCGCGGTGCGCGGCCTTGGCTTCGAGCCGGTAGACCTGAGTTCGCTTAAGCCGGTTCTTACCGATAGCGGTAATGTTCTCTCCCATGCAGATGTTCCTGCCCTAGCTAACGCTCAGGAACTTTTGCGCTCCATTCCCTTGGGAACGACCGACCCCTCGGCGTTGTTGCAGGCACTCCAGTACGAGGTCGGCGAAGAGGTTTTGTCTGCATCCTTCACGATCGCTGAGATTCCCCTGCCGGGAGGAGGGTCAATCCCCCTCACCATACGCCTTTCGGATGTGGTCGGGTCGGCGGAGGTCAAACCATGATGCGTTCGCGATCACATACGCGTTCACTTGAAATGGCACGCGGGAAGCGCGCTGCGCTCTCATGGCTGCGCCGTAAGGGTGGCATATGGCTGTCGCTCACAGGTCGAGCCAATCATCGTTGCAGCTTGGCAGGAGAAGAGCGCGCACAGGCGACTGTTGAGATGGCAGTCGTCGTCCCCGTACTCCTCGTTCTCGCGCTCATCGTACACAACATCATGTTGTTTGTGGCTGCGACAGCTCGGTTCGATCGAATCGCCCCCGATATCGTGGCCGCGCATGCCGTCTCGCCTTCGGGAGAAAGCGACGGCTCGACGGATGACAGCGTGGGTGTGATCGAATCTCAGATAGAGGGTGCCATGGCCGGCTTCGACGTGGAGATTGAGGTGACGTGCACTGAAGGGGGAGCTAGTTCGGGGGATGACCTCCTCACCCTGATTGGGGGCTTGCGAACCTATCGATGTTCGATGCGCATGAGGCCTTGGCCGAGCTCTCTTTCCATTGCGGGTGTCGACCTCGGTGCGCCGGTCGCGTTGGCGCATCATCGCGATGTGACGGTCGATCCCTGGAGGCCGGGGGTGGTGATGTGATGCAGAGAGGGAGTCGCTCGCACATAAAGAGGCTTGCGAGGTCCAATCGTCTCGATGAACAAGAAATCTGTTACGTTGTGCGGTGCCTGGGCTGGGACGATCGCATGGTCGTCATCGCGGCAAGCCCGCTACGCCGGTTGCTTGGTTTGGCGGCGTGCGTTCCATCAAAGATAGATGGGCTGGATGATGCTTCGATCGTCATGGTGTTTCCGAGCTGCGCGTCGGTGCATACATGGTTTATGCGACGGGCGATTGATATCGTTTTCGCAGGCCCTGAAGGCGAAGTGCTGGCTCGGTTCGATGGCATTCCGCCGTGGCGCATTCGGTCGTGCCGAGGGGCTTGGTATGCAATTGAGCGGTTCTCTGCGGGTTGATAGCGGCGCCCGGCGACAACAACGATTTTTTGCTAGTTGATGACAGTACTCGGAAAGATGATGTGAGAAGCCGTTGAGCGGAAAGCCTTCCCGCGGCATGCCGGGTTGCAGACTGGGTGGAAAACAAAAACGGCCCCGTTTCCGGGGCCGCAAACTTCGAAGGTGGTCAGAGAGGGATTCGAACCCCCGACACGAGGATTTTCAGTCCTCTGCTCTACCAACTGAGCTATCTGACCGGGTGCTGTAAGCAGGACAGCTCGATAACTATACCAAATCGACGGTAAGCGTCAAGTCAAAATATGCGATATCGAACAAAGTTCGTTCCATGGCGCTATACTCATAGTTCACCTAGGTGCGTTAGGCGAGTAAAACGCGACCAGCAAGATGGTTTTTGGATTGAATAGGTCGGGCGCGCCGTTGATGAGGAGAGGGAAGCGATGGAGCGAATCCGTGGAGTCAACCTTTCGGGATGGTTCATACCCGAGCCGTGGGTCACCCCCTCGCTGTTCGCCGCCACAGGTGCTTCGAACGAAGTTGAGCTGCAGGTCGCGCTCGGCTCGGTTGCCTACAACGAGCGCATGCGCCAGCATTATGAGACGTTCATCACTGAGGATGATTTCCGTCGCATGTCGGCTATTGGCCTCAATGCAGTGCGCTTGCCGGTGCCGTGGTACGCCTTTGGTTCTCAGGGCGATGGCGAGGTCTACATCCCGCTCGTCGATTACATCGACCGTGCCTTTGAATGGGCGAAAAAGTTCGGCATGCAGGTGCTGCTCGATTTGGCAACGGTTCCGGGCGGCCAAGGAGATTCGAATAATTCTCGGAGCACGCCGGAATCCACGGTCGATTGGCACTCCTCGGCCAACGGGCGGCACATCGCTCTCGGTGTGCTCGACCGCCTGGCTACGCGATATGGTATGCGTGCGGAGATCATGGGCATCGAGCTGCTCGACTCGCCCATCATGAGCGTGCGCAAGAACCTCTTCACCACGACCGATGGCATACCGAGCCACTACTTGCGAAACTTTTACCGCGACGCCTACGGCATCGTGCGCATGCACATGCCTGAAGAGAAGATGGTGGTTTTCTCGGCCTCTGGTTATCCGTCTGCATGGAAGCATTTCATGCGGGGCGACCAGTATAAGAACGTGTGCATGGACGTTCACCTGTACCATTACCGCGATGAGATGGCGATCGACATCACGACGCCCAAGGGCCTCTCGTCTGCGATCGCGCGCAACAGGCGACTGATCAAAGAGGCTCGTGCGGCGGGTTTCCCGGTCATCGTCGGCGAGTGGTCCGGAGCTGCCGTGTTCTCGAACGTGTCGGTCACGCCCGAGGGCCGAGCGGCATACGAGCGCGTGTTCATCTCGAACCAGATGGCGTCGTTTGCGGATGCCTATGGCTGGTTCTTCCAGACTTGGAAGACCGAGAAGCGCATAGCGGCGTGGGACGCCCGCGCTGCGCTCGGTACGCTCGAGCGCGCGATGCTCGACTAGCGAAATCTCATAGACGTTATGGCTAACCAGGGAAAACTCTTCATTGTGGGAACGCCGATCGGCAATTTGGGCGACCTCTCGCCCCGCGCGGTCGAGGCGTTTCGCGCGGCCGACGCCGTGTGCTGCGAAGACACGCGCGTGACGGGGAAGCTGCTCTCGGCGGCGGGCGTATCGCGGCCGCTCATTCGCTGTGACGAGAACGTGATTGCTGGGCGCGCTCTGTCTTTGGTTGATCGCATGCTGGCGGGCGAGACGCTCGCCTTTGCATCCGATGCGGGCATGCCGGGGGTGTCGGACCCCGGACAGGTGCTCGTGGACGCGGCGCGAGAGGCGGGCGTGCCGGTGGAGGTCGTTCCCGGTCCGGTGGCCTGCGTGACAGCGCTCGTTGCATCGGGCATACCTTGCGACCACTTTTTTTTCGAGGGCTTCCTGCCGCGCAAGGCGGGCGAGCGCGTGCGATGCCTGCAGCAGCTCATGACGGTGCCGGGAGCGCTTTTGTTCTATGAGTCTCCCCATCGCGTCGCGGCAACGCTCGAATCCGTGGCCAGCGTGTTCCCGACGCGCGTTGCGGCGCTTTGCCGCGAGCTGACAAAGCTGCATGAGGAAGTGCTTCGCGCTCCCGCGCCAGAGCTCGCTTCTCAGGTTGCGGCTCGTATCGAGGCGGGCGAGCCGGTGCGCGGGGAGTGCGTGGTCGTGGTGGCTCCGCCGAGTGCGGAGGAGCAGGCCGAGATGGCCGCCCGCACAGCGGCGGGCATGAGCGTGCTTTCCGTGGATGGAGCCGCGCCAGATCCCGAGGAGGCTTTGCGCGCCGATATCGCCGAGGGGCTCGCTTCGGGGGAGCCGGCCAATGCCCTGGCCAAGCGCCTCGCCCAGAAGTACTCTCGCCGCAAGCGGGAGGTCTACGCCCTCATCCTCGCATCAGAAGGTGCGATGTGATAAAACGAACCCGGTTCGTTTTATCACTCTCCCAGAATGATAAAACAAACCGGGTTCGTTTTATCATTCTGCGTCCAACGTTCGCCTGCGGTATCATTATCCCCTGCACGTCAGCCCGTCATGAGGGAGAGGACCGCACCGTTATGGAGCATTCGAAGCCTTCGTATTACATCACGACACCCATTTACTATGTCAACGCCAAGCCGCACCTGGGTACGGCGTACTGCACCGTCCTTGCCGACGTGCAGGCTCGTTTCCAGCGCGCATGCGGTAAGGACGTCAAATTCCTTACCGGCATGGATGAACATGGCGAGAAGGTTGCCGAGGCGGCCGAGAAGAACGGGTTCGATTCTCCGCAGGCATGGTGCGACTCCATGGAGCCCGCCTTCCGCGATCTGTGGGAGACGCTCGAGATTTCTAACGACGACTTCATTCGCACCACGCAGCCTCGCCATATTGCGAGCGTGCAGAAGTTCCTGCAGGCATTGCTTGATCGGGGTTATATCTACAAGGGCTCATATGATGGCTGGTACTGCCGTCCGGAGGAAACCTACTTCACCGAGACGCAGGTGCGCCACCATGAGGAAGACCGCGTGGCGGCTGGAGAGTCCCCGGCCGATCCGGCGCATCCGCTCTGCCCGGATTGCGATCGCCCGCTCGAGCGCATCGAGGAGGAGAGCTGGTTCTTCAAGCTTTCCGAGTTCCAGCAGCCGCTCCTCGACTTCTACGAGGCCCATCCCGATTTCATTCAGCCGGAAACGCGCAAGAACGAGGTCATCTCGTTCGTAAAGGGCGGCCTCAAGGACCTTTCCATCAGCCGCTCCACGTTCGATTGGGGCGTGCCGTTCCCCTTTGACGACAAGCACGTTGCCTATGTGTGGGTCGACGCGCTCATCAACTACCTTTCTGCCGTTGGGTATGGTGCCGAGGGCGATGAGGCTGCCGACAGCCTCGCGTTCCGCTGGCCCGCGCAGGTCCATGTGGTTGGCAAGGACATCATCCGCTTCCATTGCGTCATTTGGCCGGCGCTCCTCATGGCGGCGGGCCTGCCGCTGCCCGAGCGCGTGTTCGTTCACGGCTTCTTGACCGTGCGCAACGAGGAGACGGGCAAGGCCGAGAAGATGTCGAAGAGCCGCGGCAACGCTATCGCGCCGGAGGAGGTCATCGATCTTCTGGGCGTGGAGGCGTACCGCTATTACTTCATGAGCGATGTCGCGCACGGCACGGATGCACCGATCAGCTGGGGCCGCATGCGTCAGGTTTACAACGCCGATTTGGCCAATAGCTGGGGAAACCTCGTAAGCCGTACGCTCAACATGAGCATGAAGTACTTCGATGGGTGCTCGCCGGCGCGCCCGGCAGACCTGGGCGGCGCATCGCCCGTGCGCGATGCCTGTGAGGGCGTGTTCGACCGTTATGTGCAGGCGATGGAGGCTATGGACTACGGCACCGCCGCATCCGAGGTGCTTGCGATTGTCTCGGCCGCTAACCACTACATCGAGGACACGGCGCCGTGGGCGCTTGCCAAAGACCCCGAGAAGGCCGGTGAGCTGGCGAGCGTGATCTGGAATCTGCTCGAGGTCATTCGCATCGCAAGCGAGCTCTACGATCCGTTTATGCCGAAGATCTCGGCCGAGGTTCGCCGCCGCCTGGCGCTCGACCCGGAGCCGTCGCGCGACCTGCGCGATGCCTGCGAGTGGGGCGGCCTGGCGGGTGGCCAGCCCGTCGAGAAGGGCGAGCCTCTCTTCCCGCGCTTGGTCGACTAGCCGCAACGGAACGCCTGCCGCTTTGCTCCGGTCGGCAGCATTGCGTTGTTTGGTTCTGGTTTATCGCGCCCTTCTGCGCCGAATTGCAGGAGGGCGCTTGCATGGTATCGGTGTTTTTAGATTGGAAAAGCCGATCTTGGCTAAAAATGTCGATTTATGGCGCTCGGTGTCGCGGGGATAGCGATGGATGCCGCGGTTTGGAGCCAATCTTCTGAGCTTTATTGATGCTTTTGCGGCTTTTGGCTGGTTCAAGGGGCGATCGAGCTGCATAGTGTGGGCTACGCTGCCATTCCCAGCGCCATAAATCGACATTTTTAGCCAGAATCGGCTGAGGCTGATGCGTTTGCGCGACGCGCCGCGATGAAAGGAGCTCCCATGACCATATCTCCGCTTGCCAGCCTCTCCGCTACGCGCGAGCTGCTTGATGAGTTTGGCCTCGCCACCAAGCATCGCTTCGGGCAGAATTTCCTCATCGACAACCATGTGATCGAGCGTATCTGCGGGTTGGCGGAGCTTACCGGCACGGAGCGCGTGCTCGAGGTGGGGCCGGGCATCGGAACGCTTACGCTGGCGCTCGTGCAAGAAGCGGCGCGTGTCGTATCCATCGAGATGGACAGCGCGCTCGAGCCGGTGCTCGATGCGCACGCGGCAGACTATCCCAACTTCCGCTACCTCATGGGCGACGCTCTACGCGTGTCGCCAGAGCGCATCGTGGAGGCAGCGGGCGCCCCGCCGACGCATTTCGTGGCGAATCTACCCTACAACGTGGCAGCGACCATCATCTTGGACTTCTTTGAGAAGATGCCCAACCTCGAGCGCGCCGTCGTGATGGTGCAAAAGGAGGTCGCCGACCGCATCTCCGCACAGCCCGGCAGCAAAGACTACGGGGCCTACACCGTCAAGCTTTCGCTCTTCGCACAGGTAACTGGCCGGTTTGAGGTGCCCCCGCGCTGCTTCATGCCAGCCCCGCACGTCGATTCCGCCGTGGTGCGGCTCGATCGCCTTGGGTGCGAAGCGGAGGGCCTTGTTGCGAGCGCCGGCGCTGGTTCCGTGCAGGCACAACACGGCTCAGATGCAGCGGACTTCGTTTCCAAGGTGTGCCGAGTGGTCGACGCGGCGTTCGCGCAGCGACGCAAGACCATCAGGAATTCCATGGGGGCGAACGGGTTTGCCAAAGATGCGCTCGACGCCGCATTCGAGGCCACGGGTATCGCGCCGACCGCTCGTGCCGAGACGCTCTCAACCGAGCGATTCGTTGCGCTTACCCAGGAACTTGCTCGCTTGGGCGGGCTGCCCGAGCCGGGAGCGCGGGGCAGGGGAAACCGATGACTTCCGCGCCGCTTTCATTCGCCAAAACGGTCAAGAAAAAGCAACGTTCCTTTGAGCTTCCCGCACCCGCGGCCCCGCTTGCCGATACCCATGCGCACCTCACCTGTTTCTGGAACAAAACGCCCGCCGAGGCGCTTGCACGCGCCGCTCGCGCGGGAGTGCGTTCGCTCGTTACGCTCTGGGACCCCATCGCAGACGACTTCGATTCCTTTCCTGCATTTCGCGCATGGCTTGCCGAACAGCTCGCCGCGGCGCGCGAGCAGGCGGAACGCGAGGGCGCGTCCCTCGACCTTTTCGATAACGTCCGATTCCTTGCGGGCGTGCACCCCTATGGAGCGCTCGATTTCATGAGCCGGGAATCCCAGGTGCTCCGCCAGCTCCGCGAGGCGCTTTTAGATCCGCTGTGCGCGGGGATAGGCGAGATTGGTCTCGACTACCACTTCGACGCGGATGACAACATCGAAGCAGCTCCGCATGACGTTCAGATTGCTTGCATGGAATCGCAGCTCGCGCTTGCCAGCGAGAACGGGGTTCCCGTCGAACTGCATCTGAGAAACGATGCGGGCGACGAGGCGCGCGAGGCGCACGCAGATGCCTACCGCGTACTGCAAGAGCACGGTGTTCCGCAGGCTGGCTGCGTACTCCACTGCTTTACTGAAGACCTGCCCACTGCGGAGCGCTTTTTTGGTCTCGGCTGCTATATAGCGTTCGGCGGGGCTGCGACGTTCAAGCGCAACGAGGACATTCGCGAGGCCTTCGCCGCCTGTCCGCTTGATCGCATCTTGTTCGAAACCGATTGCCCTTATATGGCCCCTGAACCCATTCGAGGGGTGGAGTGCGAGCCCGCGATGATCGGATTCACGGCCAATGCGCTCGCCCACGACCGTGCCGAGCACACGGGCGAGGACCCTGGCCTGGTCGCGCGCGCCGCATGGGAGAACGCACGCCGTCTGTTCTTCTAAATCGATACCTTCAGAGCGGGTATAACAACTGCACGAAACGATGCTGAGAAGCGGGGGCTTTCCATGGCGAAAACAAAGGGTGCAAAATCGGCGGCGAAAGAGGCAGAGAAGAGTGCTCGCAAGCGCGCGAAAGCCAGCAGGAAGATGAGGGAGCGGGCGGATGCATCGCTCGATACCGATGCCCGCGTAAGCGAGGAAGCCCGGCGCAAGGCATTGAAGCGCGAGCTGAAGAAGCACGGGAAGGCGAAGAAGGACGCGCGCGCCATCATACGAGAAGAGGCGCGCGAGCATGCCGAGGCCAGCAAGGCCATTCGCAGGGAAACCGATCGAGCCATCAAGAGCATTGCCGCTCAGGCGGCTGTTGATGCGGCGAATACTGCCGCCCAGACCGCCGCGCGCGCGGCACAAGAGGCGGCGCGCCACCTCTCGCCGCGCTACTCCGCCCCACGCCCTGTCGCGGGGCGCACGGCGCTGGGGTCGTGGGACCTGCACAATCACTCGGTCTTCTCGGACGGCTCTTGTACGGTCGACGAGCTCGTTGCCGCCGCGCGGGCGGCGGGCCTCACGCGTATTGCCATTACCGATCACGATTGCCTCTCCCAGCTTTCCTTTATTCGTGCGAGGTCGCGCGAGCTAAGTTTTCCGGTGCTTGCGGGCGTCGAGGTGTCGGCGCACGATCCGGCGACGGGGCGCAAGGTGCACGTCCTGGGCTTTGGGCTGGAGGCGACCGCAGACGGTTCAGGGCCGGTTGAGCGGCTCGTCGCGCCCACGCTGTTCGCGCGAACGGCGACCAGCCTATGGCAGGCATGGGTACTCAAGCGCGAAGACGTTGAGTTCTCCGGTCACAGGCTCTCGTTCGACGAGGTGTACGATGTCGCGCGGGCAAGCACGGGCATCTACAAGCAGCACATCATGGAGGCCCTCACGCGGCGCCCGCATACCGACCCCGATTACCAGTTCTGTTATCAATGCTGGTTCAAGGGAGATAGCCCGGCGAATCGCACCGTCGAATATCCGACGGCGGTCGAGGCGGTGCGCGCCATCCGCGAGCAAGGGGGCGTGCCGGTTCTTGCGCATCCGGGGCAGACGAAGTCGTGGGCCATCGTGCCGGAGCTCGTTGGCGCAGGGCTCATGGGTATCGAGGCGTTCCATCCGGACCATGGGCCCGTTGAAGAGGGGCTGGCATTCGAGCTTGCCGAGCGTCTTGGCCTCTTCGTGACGGGCGGCAGCGACTACCATGGCAAGTACGGCAGCTCTCCCGCGCTGGGAACGAGCTTCGTGTGTCCCGAAGAGGCGGGAAGCAAGGTCGAGGGGCTGTTTGCCAGCGAGGCCGCGCTTTCGTAGCCCGCATCCACGCGCATGCTACGTCTTGGGCGCGGGGAGATGGCCCCGGTTTCTGCTACGCTTTGGGCGCCGGGCACTGGGGCCGGGCGATAATCTCAATCTCCGCTACGCCTTGGGCGTCGTGGCGATGACCTCGGTTTCTGCTATGCCCGGCTCTCCCGTGAAGAAGCGCGTGAAGCGGTCGAACTGCACAAGGAGCCATTCAAGCGGCGAGGGGGCCCGGACCTCCTCTGCGGCTACGAGCTCAACGGAGGCGAGCTCCGTTTCTCCCTGGCAAAGCGCGAGGGTCCCTGCATGGTCGCCGCGCTGCACGTCGCCAGAAAAATCGACGGTATCGACCTTGAGCGAAATATCGCCCTCGAGGTCGAAGTAGCTAACGGTAGCGTTGGCGTCGGCAACGGTGGCGTCGACGGTCTTGTCGGTCCAATCCGTATCGGTCACGCGCGCAATGAGCGGGTCGCCGTCGGGCGTGAGCTTGCTGCTCTCAAAGAGCGGAACGGTTTTGAGGTGCTCGTAGTACCAGTTAGCGAGCGTTAGGGTGTTGCTGAAGCGGGAATCGTTGTCGCTGCAACCCAAGACAACGACGAAGACCTCTTTCCCGTCGCGCTGGAACGTTCCCACAAAGCAGGTTCCCGCATCGTAGGTGGTGCCTGTCTTCCCGCCCACGTTGCCCTCTTGTCCAAGGATGTCGTTGCGCACCTTGAAGGTGACCTCGCGCTCGGCGCCGTCGGCGCCGGTTACCGTGATGGTGTTGTCGCCGCTGCCATCGATCTCGCAGAACGTGTCGTTTTTCATCGCGTAGCTGAACATCGTCACCACGTCGCGTGCGGAGGCGTGCATATCGCCAACCCAGTCTCCGAAGTCAAGCCCATGGGGATTGGTGAACGTGGCGTCCATGCCCAGCTCGGCAGCCTTGTCGTTCATCGCCTGGATGAAGGTTGCGTACGGGTCGGTACTCGTAGGGTCGATGATTGCTCCCACGGTCGTGGCGATGGCCATGGCGGCGTCGTTGCCCGAAGGGATGAGGAGCGCCCTGAGCGCTGTCTCAAGGGTGAGCGTGTCGCCTTCTTGCAGGTGGGCGGTCGACTCGCCCACCGTGGCCGCTGCGTGATCGACGGTTATCGTGGTGGAGAGGTCGGCGTTTTCGAGCGCAACGATGGCGGTCATGACCTTGGTGATCGAGGCGATCTTGGTTTGCGTGTCGGCATCGCGTTCAAAATAAACGGTTCCGTTCGGGTCCATGACGATTGCCTGTGCTGCTTCGATATCGGGAAGATCGGCGCCGGCGAGCCCGCGCTCTTCCGCCGTGACTCCGCAGACGATGTCCGTTATGCGCGTTTCCGCTCCGGCGAGGGCGGGCGTGCCAAGCAGCACGCAGCATGCGAGACTCAGGACCGCGAGAAGCCGCGGCATGAGGGCGCGGGCGCTATGGGCATGGCGCGCGGGGAGCTGGAATGATTCGAGCACGGTTCCTCCTTGTGGCGCGAGGCGGGCGCATCGAGTTGGTGGCTGCGCTCCATTATACGGTTCTGCGGCGAGCGCATCGCGCGTGGTACGACTCGTTGAGGCAAGGTCCCGTATCGGGCGGTCCGCGCGCTCGGAGCTGGGGCAGTCCCACAGGCGCTTTGCAGACGGAGGGCATCGCGCGCTCCTTGTTATGGGCAGTTTCGCGTATGCGCGGCACGCGGGCTGTCCTGCACCGCCTCGCGCACCTCCGTTCCGCCTTACGTCCCGCATCATTCCGCCAACGGTATGGGAGAATGGTCGGAAAGCCGTTAAGCTTAACTTAAGCTTCGAGGGCTATCATGGACCCGACCTCCCCGCGGGCATAATGGAAGGGGGGAAAGGAGCCATTTGGTGAAAACGCGTATCCTCGTCGTGGACGACGAGAAAACTATTACCGACCTCGTGGGCATCTATCTGCGAAACGAAGGCTACGAGGTACAGCTTGCCTATAACGGCGCCGACGCCGCCCAGGCCATTCTCACACAGGAATTCGACCTCGCGATTCTCGATATCATGCTGCCCGATATCGATGGGTTTGAGCTGCTGCGAACCATTCGTACAGACTATACCTATCCGGTTATCATGCTTACCGCGCGCGATTCGCAGAGCGACAAAATCGAGGGCCTGTCGCTCGGCGCAGACGATTACGTGGTTAAACCGTTCCGCCCGCTTGAGCTTGTGGCGCGCGTAAAGGCGCAGCTTCGCAGATATACGAGCTATGGAAGCCGCGACCAGGCGGAGGAGCAGCAGCTCATCTCTATCAACGGGCTGGTGATCAACCCGGATGCGCGGTCTGTTACGGTGGACGAGAAGCCCGTGCGATGCACGCCGATCGAGTATTCGATTCTGCTGTATCTGGCGGAGAATCGTGGCCGCGTCGTGCCGGTTGAGGACCTGTTCCGCGCTGTGTGGAACGAAGAGTTCATGGCGAGCTCCAACAATACCGTGATGGTCCATATTCGCCATCTGCGCGAGAAGATCGGCGACGACGCGCAGAACCCGCGCTTCATTAAGAATATTTGGGGCGTGGGCTACACGATTGAATAGAACGTTCGAGGTGGCAGCCGCAGCGGCGGTTGACGGCCTCGTTTCCGCTGACTACGCGCCGGCCGGTCGGAACCCTCATTTTGCGTTGATTGCGCGCCGGCGGAGGCTGGCTGCCCCGTTCGATGTCAGTGATGCGTGGACTGCTGTCGGCGGGCCCGCTCGGTGTCGGGCGTGTCCCAGCGGCGGTCGGCAGACTCGCACGTCGCCGGAGCGCGTCGAGGGTGCGCCCGCTCAATTCATATTCCATGCCGCTTTACGCAGTAAGGGCGAATTTCGTGCCTCTTATTGCGTAAATCGGCATGGAAGATGCAGATCGGCGAGCACCAGAGAGGACGGGAGGCAACCGGGCCACGTGTTCGATCGTGGCCTCTCATCGCAGCACGACCTCGCTCGCCAGCGTTTCCAAGCGCACCGTTCTCAATCGTGTCGTGCGTCGTAGCGTCCAAGCGAACCGGCCTCATTTGCATTGCGCGCGCGGGCGCATGCGGCACCCAGGCGCATCGAGTTGGAGAGCCAAATTAACTAAGTCTTCAGTATCCAGCGAAAGCGGGCTTTTTATACTGGAACAAACAACCCGATGCAAGGTCTCAGCGCTGCGCCTGCAATGCTCGATGTAAAGCGTGCGCGCTGGTGTAATTCGAGGAGCGCGCAATGAAGCTAAACGATATTGCCCAAAGAAGGCCTGCTCATCCCCCCATTAACCCGCTCACGGGGTTGCCGAATGCGCCTGAGGCCGTTTCCGGTACAGCGGCGCCGGGCTCCGCAGGGGCCGCTGCTTCCGATTCTCCCAAGGCGACCGTTCCACCCGCGGCAGCACCCAACCTTCACAATAAGGAGCGCGACCCCGCTTATATGGGTACGGATGGGGAACGGAGCTCCTCGTCCGAACAAGAGCCTGCTTCGGTGCCCCCCGTTTCGGCATGGGGCTCCGCTCCGGGGGATGCCCCGGCATGGGCATCCGCTTCGGCTTCGGTGGCGCAGCCTCCCGTTTCCGCCGCCACCGATAACGACGCCCTGTTTGAGCGCTTGCAGGCGGCCGCGGGAAGCCGCGTGGTTGCAACCGCTATCCTCTTCGCCCTGCTATTCGCCATTGTAGGGCTCGATGAGCTCATGCTCTTCCTTGTCATGTTCTTTGTTGGATATCTGCTGCTCGACCGGTTTATCAACGTGCGCCAGTGCATCGTCTTGGGCGGTGTGGCGTGGCTTGTGGTTGTCTTGCTTGGCAACCTCGTTATCGGCAGCACGTCGGTACCCATTTTCTTCAGCATCGATTATCTCTTTATGTTTTGCGGCTTCCTCTTTGCGCTCGCGGTGTGCATGGCGTTTTTTATCGGGCGTGCAATGTACGAGCATGGCGTGGCGCGCGGCCAGGAGGAGGCAGATCGCTCCATCGCGATGCATATCGTGGGGCGTCTCATCGACCATCCCGACGATTGGAGCGGCCTCGACGGTGACTATCTTGAATGCGAGAGCGCTATCAACCGTGTGCGCGAGCGGCAGCGTGCGGTAGAGAGTGCGGGGCGCGATGAGGCCCGCCGCAAGGACGACCTCGTAACCTATCTGGCCCACGATCTTAAAACGCCGCTTGCGAGTGTGGTCGGATACCTTTCGCTTCTTGAAGAGGCTCCCGATTTGCCCGCTGAGCAGCGCGTGCACTTTACGGGCATCGCGCTCGAGAAGGCGCATCGCCTGGATGCGCTTATCGAGGAGTTCTTCGATATCACGCGGTTCGACTTCCATGACATCGTGCTCACGCGAGGGTATGTGGACCTCAACCTCATGTTGGGCCAGGTGGTTGACGAGTTTTACCCAACCCTCACCGAGCAGGGAAAGACCGTTGATCTTGAGGTGCCCCTGGGGCTCACGGCGCTCATCGACGGCGATAAGATGGCGCGCGTGTTCAACAACGTTATGAAAAATGCCATCGCCTATAGCTACGAGGGCTCGGCGATTCGCATCACAGCCGAGCGGGCGGGCATGGAAGATGACATGGATGCGAACGCTGCCGAAGACCCGGCTGCGGCGAGCGGGGTTGAGGCGAAGGTGGTCGCGGCCGCAGAGCACACGGACGCACCGAGCGGGATTGCGGCGGCGAAGCGTGCGGGCACGACGAGCGGGGCCGTGGCGGCGAAGCGCGCGGCTGTAGCAAAGGTGGCCGCAGGAGAGCCCGCGCGTGCCAAGGATGCCGGAGAGGTCATCATCCGATTCGAGAACCAGGGAGACCCCATCCCGGAGCCGAAGCTCAAGGTGATCTTCGAGAAGTTCTATCGCCTCGATGCGGCGCGTGCAACCAATCGTGGCGGCGCTGGCCTCGGCCTCGCCATCGCCAAGGAGATCGTGACCGCGCACGGCGGCGCCATCTCGTGTGAGTCCACGCCGGAGCATACGGTGTTCACGATCGTGCTCCCTGCGTAGGCCCGTCTTTATGTCCAGCGAGGGGCTACGCAAACGGGGGTTGTCCCTCATTTGGTATGAGCGGGGGCGGGGGTGCCGCGCGCAACGCCTCTGAAGACCGACCGGCGTGGCGGGATTGAGGGCGGCTCCTGTGGGGGTAGGCGGCCCGCGCGCAGCGCCCCCCCCGCGGGAGTAGGCGGCCCGCGCGCGACGCCCCGCAAGGCTCTTTACATTCCCTTGACAATGCCCTTTCAGCAGGATAAACCGCAACGCGTACCATCTGGTAACCATAGGGACCACCTTCAGCCGGCGTAATGTAAAGCCGGTGTATGATGGAGCGAGAACATACCGCGAGAACGCGACGCCTCTGCTGGCGATGGGCTCTGGCAAACGGGCGCGCATCTTGTTTGGAGTGACGGCAGCTATGATTTACTACGTCGAGGACGACGACAACATTCGGGGTCTCACGCTCTATGCGCTGCATCAGCAGGGCATAGAGGCCGAGGGTTTCTCTTGCGACAGCGAGTTCAAGGCCGCTGTGGCGCGCCGCGTGCCCGATGCGGTGCTTCTCGATATCATGCTGCCTGACACCGATGGCCTCGAGATTCTCCACCGCCTGCGCGCAGATCAAGAGACCGCCACGGTGCCCATCATGATGCTCACCGCCAAGGACACCGAGCTCGATAAGGTCGTTGCTCTCGATGGCGGCGCAGACGATTACCTCACCAAGCCCTTTAGTCTCATGGAGCTCACGAGCCGCTGCCGGGCGCTCCTGCGCCGCGGCGGCATGACCAAGAAGACGAGCGACGTTCTTTCGAGTTCCGGCATCGTGCTTTCCCCAAGCCATCGCGAGGTTACGGTCGACGGCAAGCCCGTCAAGCTCACGCTGCGCGAGTTCGACCTGCTCGAGTATCTCATGCGCAAGCCAGGCGTGGTGTTTAGCCGCGAGGCGCTGCTGCAGAGCGTTTGGGGCTGGGACTTTGACGGTGGTTCGCGCACGGTCGACGTGCACGTGCAGACGCTCCGCCAGAAGCTCGGCGACCGATCGAGCTGCATTGAGACCGTTCGCGGCGTGGGGTATCGCTTTACCGACCACGTGGCGTAGGCGCTCGGTGTGTGGGGCCGGCGCAGAGGAGTTAGCCCATGAGCCCGATCGGGAGTAAAAAATCACTGTTCAGACGCGTGTTTGCAACCATCTTTTGCATCGCGCTCTTGGTGGTCGCGATTTTCACCTTGGCAGGGGCCGGTTACCTCCAGGGCAACGTGGCCCGCGTTACACGCAGCGAGCTGCGCGACGAGACACGAATCGTTGCCGCTTCCCTCAACGAAACGGTCGACGATATCACGGTGCTCGAGCGCCTGTCTCTCGACGGCAAGCGCGTCACGCTTATCAACCCCGACGGCTCGGTCCTGTACGACAGCGAAGAGCCTGCGGAGGAGATGGAAAACCACGCGAACCGCCCCGAGGTTGCCGATGCGATCGAGACCGGGAGCGGATCGTCGGAACGCTCGAGTTCCACGCTGGGCGAGATCATGCTTTACGAGGCAGTTCGCCTCGATAACGGCACCGTGGTGCGCCTTGCGCAGGAGCAGGACGGCATCTTGGCGATTCTCGCCTCGATGGCGCTTCCTATTGTGCTGCTGGCTGTCGTGCTGCTGCTCGTTTCGTTCGTGGCGGCGCGCCGGTCGGCGAGCTCGATCATCGCTCCGCTGCTCGAGGTCGATCTGGATCATCCCAAGCGCAACAGCGAGGATGTGTATTCCGAGATGGAACCTATGCTCAATCGTATCGAGAGCCAGCGTCAAGAGCTCAAGCGCCAGATGCGCGTGCTCGCCGACAACGATCGCATGCGCCGCGAGTTCACGGCAAATATCACGCATGAGCTCAAGACGCCGCTCACGACGATTTCTGGATATGCCGAGCTCATCGCGGGCGGCATGGTGGCCGACGAGGCCGATTTGCGTGACTTTGGCAGCCGCATCCATCGTGAGGCCGGCCGCCTCACGTCGCTCGTGAACGACATTCTCACGCTCTCGAATCTCGACGAGGCCGAGCGCACGGATTCAGAGAACTCGGCCGACGTGCTCGGTTCTACCGAGCCGGTCGACGTGCCTCGCATGCTCGAATCTATCTCGCAGCGCCTGGAGCAGGTTGCCAAGAAAGCCGATGTGACGATACTGCTCGAAACCAAGCCGGCGATGGTGGTGGGTGTGCCCCGCCTGCTCGACGAGCTTGCGTATAACCTGGCAAGCAACGCCATCCGCTACAACCTGCCGGGCGGTTCGGTCACACTTTCGTGCGGAATCGACGAGGGGGGACATCCCTACATCCAAGTCATCGATACGGGCATTGGCATCGCACCCGAGGAACAGGACAAGGTCTTCGAGCGCTTCTATCGCGTGGACAAGAGCCGTTCGAAGGTGCGCGGCGGAACGGGCCTGGGCCTTGCCATCGTGAAGCATGCTGCGGTCTACCACGGCGCGAGCATCGATTTGGCAAGTGAGCTCGGCATGGGCACATGCATTACCGTGACCTTCCCCGTGCAGGAACTGCCTGAGCTATAGGTACGGCATTGGGCTTGCGCCATCGGGCGTTGGGTTGTCGGGCCCCGCAATCTGGCCTCGAAAGCGGACTCCGCCATCGAGCGTTGAGCCATCGGGCCCCGCAAACGGGCCCTGCGCAATCGAGCCGCACGCCATCAGACCCCGCCATCAGGTTCCTCCATCGAGCGTTGAACTGTCGAGATCTGCCCTCGAGCCCTGCGCGCGCTGCTCACTTGTCGTATGATGGCGGCATCCATCACAGGCGAAAGGTGTGCCGTGGAAACCATCGTCAAAATGAGTTGCGGGGCGTGTTCGCCGCAGGTGCACGATGACGCGTTTGCGGTTCGTCGTGCGGTCTTCATGGAAGAGCAGGGTTACGAGAATGAGTTCGAGCCCATTGATGAGGACTCCTCCTGCATTCATGTGGTTCTTTATGCTGGGAAGGAGCTTGCCGGGTGTGCACGCGTGTTTCCCGAGGAGCTTGAGCGCACGCTGAATCCCGGCATGCCTCAGTCGCCTGCATGTTCGCTTGATGCGGGCGTGAAGCAAGGCGAGACCTACATCATGGGACGCGTCGCCGTGATGCCCGCCATGCGCCGCCGCGGGCTTGCCCGGGAGCTGGTCCGCGCGAGCGAGCGCGCCGCGCGCGAGGCGGGCGCCCGCCCCATTAAGCTTCATGCGCAGGAGTACATTCGCGACCTCTACGCAGCTGAGGGCTACGAGCAGATCAGCGAGGTCGACTACGAAGACGAGGGCCAGCCCCATCTTTGGATGGCAAAGCGGCTGTAGAGCAAGGCCTGCACCGCCTTTGCGCCATTATGGGGCCCCAGGCCAGGTTCTCCGAGTTGGCCTTCCCCTAACCGCCCAACTGCTCATAGCGTTGTATCGATGGCATGAGCGTTGCGTAGAGCACTCGACGTCGAGCCTCGTAGGTAGCGCTGCGTAACCTTATACGTTTTCCAAGGGAGTCCGCGATGTTGAGCATGAGCTTCTCGCAAAGATGCTCCTGCGCAAGATCCTCGTACCAAATATTGAGCACGGTGATGCCCGTGCCGGTGAGGCGATTCTGCCGGCGATCGTCGCGCGCCGTTCGTTCTATCGAATGCGCGCGCCGCCCCTTGTATTCTCGGCCCACTCTCTCCTTGTAAAAGAAAATGTCCACCCACTTTGGTCCATCGGCGGTCATAATTCGCTGGTTCATTTTCACCCTACCGAGGTTCCATCCACCCATGCAATGCGGGAGGCTTACCAGTAGGGCAGTAACGGTTTCCATGGGGGAGTGTGAACCGTCGGCGATAAGGCGGGCGAGCCGCCGAGCGCGCTTTGAGCCGTTCATACCAGAGCATCGTTCAAGAAAGGTGGATATCTTTTTCACGCTCGTTATAGGGGCATCTGTACTGGTGTAGCCGTCCCAGGAATCTTCCGATACATCGAGAACGTAGGTACCGCAGAGCTCAAATCCAATTCGCAACAGCTCGATGTCGTCGATATCGCGGGAAGCCGCAAGCTCGAGGAAGAGCAGCTCCGGGGTGACTACCAGCGTATCTTTGTTGAGAACGATGAGCGATCGTGCTGGAAGAGGACGCCGGTGCGTATGCCGAGCAACAAAGCGAGGGGCGTGTCCGGTTTTGGTTTCACACAATACATGGCAAGGATGAGTCTTGATACCGTACCGTTTCAGGTCGTCCTCAAGCATGGGGCGCGGAGGCGCCGAGCAATCATTGAGCTTGGCGGTTCGTGGCTTATGCAGGATGTCCGGCGCGAGACGCCCACTTGCGCGGTATAGCTCAAGGGCCGATATGTTGCAAAAGCACTTCCTCATAGGCTAAGCATAGACGTGCTGTCAGCCGTTTGACGTGAGCTGGTAAATACGAACCAGTCGAAATCCTGGTAAAGCTGACAAAACACTAAACGGGTATGTCGTATGGTGCGTTTTTGTGAGCATACCCTTCACACATGAGGAAGTGAGGTGAAGAAAGTCATGTGGTCCGCTGGTAACTACCATTACGGGACCTTTTCGGGCCATCAGGATGGATCGGCCGGACAGGGGATGTTGAATGAGGGTCGGGGTCCTGACAAGTGGAAACAGCGCCTCGCTGGTGAGATGGACTATAGATTATGGCGGGTTTGGCCAAATAGATACGAATGGTGGTAACTCCAGATAAAGTTTAAGGCGCGGTTGGTTTGGTGGAATTGTCGTTGCGCGCAGCCAGCTGATTTTTCCCGAGGCAAGCGGCGAAATATGCTCAATACAAGGAAGCTCGACGCTTCTATAGAACCTTGCAAGAGGTCGCGAATTCCACCAATCGTATCTAATTGGCCAAAGCAGTTAAAAGATGGCAAAAGCTGGCTAAATATTATATCCAGGAGGTGCTTGCGGCCGGAACGTACGGGGAGAATAAGTCGTCACGGTGCCGAACAGCTAGGGGCTTACCTACATAACCCCCGTTACGCATTTTGAAATGACTGTTGGCTCGATTATTTGATAATTTCATCCGGGTTGGAATTATCACGAGGAAATAACGTGAGCAGTGCATATATGAGCACAATAGGGATATAAAATCTAAGTCTCAACATGTTAGGTTTGTTGAGTGCTGTGCGACCTGCTACTTAGTATGTGCCGCGCGCTCAACAAGCATCCACAGGGAGGAAGGGAACGCAGCGCATGCGCAAGTTCAAAACAGAGAGCAAGAAGCTCCTCGATCTCATGATCAACTCGATTTACACCAACAAGGAGATCTTCCTGCGCGAGCTCATCTCTAACGCGTCGGATGCGGTCGACAAGCTCAATTTCAAGAGCCTTACAGACGATAGCATGCAGGTCGACCAGGACGATCTTTCGATCCGTGTGAGTTTTGACCGCGATGCGCGTACCATTACCGTTTCGGATAATGGTATCGGCATGACGGCCGATGAGCTTGAGAAGAACCTTGGTACCATCGCCCATTCTGGCAGCCAGGAGTTCAAGACCGAGAACGCCGAGAGCCAGGGCGACGCAGTCGATATCATCGGTCAGTTTGGTGTCGGTTTTTACTCTGCGTTCATGGTGGCCAAGCGCGTTCAGGTCGTGAGCCGCGGGTATGGCGAGGATGCGACGAACGTATGGGAGTCCGATGGCCTCGAGGGCTATACCATCGAGCCCGGTCAGCGCGCTGGCCACGGCACCGATGTTATCCTGACGCTCCGCGACAATGAACCCGGCAAGGACGGCGAACCCGGCGAGAACTATGACCGCTATCTGAGCGAATGGGCTCTCAAGGACCTTATCACGCGCTACAGCAACTACGTGCGCTATCCGATCCAGATGATGGTGACCAAGAGCCGCCAGAAGCCCAAACCGGAAGATGCAGGTGACGATTACCAGCCCGAGTACGAGGACTATCAGGAGCTCGAGACTATCAACTCCATGACGCCGATCTGGAAAAAGCGCGCCTCGGATGTGGAGCAGAAGGATTACAACGAGTTCTACAAGAGCACGTTCCACGACTTCGAGGACCCGGCGCGCACCATCAGCTTCCATGCCGAGGGCGCGCTCGAGTACGACGCGTTGCTGTTTGTTCCCGGCCGCGCGCCGTTCGACCTGTACAGCAAGGATTACGAGAAGGGCCTGGCGCTTTATAGCTCCAACGTCATGATCATGGAGAAGTGCGCCGACCTGCTGCCGGACTATTACAACTTCGTTCGTGGCGTTGTGGATTCCGAAGACGTTTCGCTCAACATCAGCCGCGAGACCCTGCAGCATGACCGCCAGCTTCACGCCATCGCGCGGCGCATCGAGAAGAAGATTACGGACGACCTCTGCGACATGCGAGACAACGATCGCGAGGCGTATGAGAAGTTCTTTGAGAACTTTGGCCGTGGCCTCAAGTTTGGTATTTACAACACGTACGGCGGCAAGGCGGACGAGCTTGGCGACCTGCTGCTCTTCTGGAGCGCTAAAGAGCAGAAGATGGTCACGCTTCGCGAGTACGCCGAGGCCATGCCCGATGGTCAGAAGGCCGTCTATTATGCTGCCGGCGACGACCGCGAGCGCCTGAGCAAGATGCCCGTGGTGACGGGCGTGCTCGCGCGCGGCTACGACGTGCTGCTGTGCACGCAGGACGTTGACGAGTTTACCTTCCAGGCTATGCGCGAGTACGTGGCGCGCGACATGCCCAAGATCTATGAGGACGACGCTGCGCGCGAGGCGGCCGAGAAGGCTCAGGCCGACGGCGCGGAGCCCGAGACCGAGGATCGCCATCTAGAGCTCAAGAACGTGGCGACGGGCGACCTCGATCTGGCGAGCGAGGACGAGAAGAAGGAGGCCGAGGAGGCCACCAAGGAGCACAGCGACCTCTTCGATGCGATGAAGGGGGCGCTTGGCGACAAGGTGGAGAAGGTTGCCGTCTCGTCACGTTTGGTGGGAGAGGGCGAAGCTCCCGCGTGCATCACGACCGAAGGCCCGCTTTCGCTCGAGATGGAGAAGGTCCTCAAGCGCGGTCCCGAGGGCGAGGCCGAGGGCCTGCCCAAGACCCAGCGTGTACTGGAGCTCAATGCAAAGCATCCGGTGTTTACCAAGCTTGCAGCCGCACAAGATGCGGGCGATTCTGAGAAGATCGCGCTGTATGCCGGCCTGCTCTACGACCAGGCGCTGCTCGTAGAGGGCATTCTGCCTGAGGATCCGGTGGCGTTCTCGCAGCGCGTGTGCGAGCTGATGTAGGCCGCGACTGCTCGGTTTGCGATTGCTCGTAGGTTGCTGAGGCTTGGGCTGCGGGAGCTTGTTGCCGTGGCCGCCTCGTTGACGTACTCGGTTTTGAAGGAGGCCCCTACGGGGGCCTTCTTTTGTGAAGCGGTGTCGGGGAAGGGGCGGCTACTCGCTGTCTTGCGGTGCTAGCTCAAAAGATATTCCCAAAAGCGGAGCGAGCGCATAGCTAGGCCGTGCGCTCGCTCCGCTTTTGGGAATATCTTTTTGCAGCCATTCGGCGCGCCGGGGGCAATGCGCTACGCGCGAAGGGTCGCTGCGTGCCCAAGTGGCTCGGTGCTTAGGTTTTGAAGCGCTGCTTGCCAGCTATGGTGCAAATTCTCACATTGGTCGGGAGAACGCCGAGCATCTGATCGAATGACTGGCATGAAAGAAGACTTAGGGGCATTCATGCGGGTGGTGGAGCCGAGGAGGCCGGATCCTGGTGTCGGGGGGAAGGAATAGGGGTTCGCATGTCGGGTTGAGGCCCTGAGTTCCATGCGTGCTGCGTCTTTGGAAGAATGCATGCACGGCCTCCTCGTTCATCCACCGGTACGGGTGCATCCGTGTGCTGCTCTTGGATGCACAGCCCCATTATGTCCGCAAGGGGCAAAACAGTTACTTATGACATGCCTAAGAATCGCTTACGTAAGCGTGGAGGCCGAATGCACGGCAGAAACAGGCGAATTACCTGCGCGTTTTTGGCGCATGCTCGTTGATGGTCGCGATGACGCGGGACATGGTTTCGTCGATTTTGTCGCGCTTGAGTTCGCATTCCCAAATAGTGATGGGCGTCCAGCCGAGTTCTTTCAGCTCGGTGATCGCACGGGCATCGCGCTCGACGTTGCGGCGAAACTTTGCCTCCCAGAACTCGGTATTGCGCTTAGGAGTCGAAGGGTTGCAGTGCGGGCATCGGTGCCAGAAGCATCCGTTTACGAAGATGGCGATTTTGCGTCCGGGAAATGCGATGTCTGGCCTGCCTGGAGCCTTCTTCCACTGAAGGCGATATCCGGTAAGGCCAGCGGCTCGCAGTCGCTGGCGCACGAGCAGCTCGGGCTTAGTGTTTTGCCGCTTGTTTCCCTGCATGGAATGGCGGCTGTCGTGGCGGCGCTTGGCGAGGGCCGCAAGGTCTTCGTCGCTTGAGGTCCGCGAGAGCGTATTGACGAGCTCTACATCTGCTGGCATCCATGTGAGGGTAGCGAGAGAGCGGCGCTCGATCCAGCGTATTTCGAGCTGGCGATCGCTCTTCTGGGGTTCGCCCTCTTCGATGCGGCACGAATAGCATTCCATCGAGAGGTGAAAATCCGGGTAGTCGTATTCGACGGTGTAGATGTCACGGAGGTCGGTCACGCGGATGTTGAGCTCCTCGGCAAGTTCGCGCCGGCATGCGTCTTCGGCCGTTTCTCCGCGTTCCACCTTGCCGCCGGGGAATTCCCAGAGGCCCGACATCTCTCCGTAGCCGCGTCGAACGGCGAGCACGCGGTTGCTGTCGCCGTTTTCGTGGATGATTCCCGCTGCCACACGGACTGTTTTCATGCAACGTACTCCCAGCTTGACTTTGGTTCTCACCGTATTGTACGCATCTTGGGCGGCCCTCGCCGATTTACCATGACGGCTGTGAGCACGGAAAGCCGGCGGGGGCGAGCCGCCACGGCTGCAAGCGCGGGAAGCCGGCGGGGCGGGGGCCGGCGCGCCTAGAAACCAGGTGCAACCTCAGCCTTAAGCCTTCCTTTACCCTACCTTACAAAACTGCAATCCGCCTGTAAGGCAAATCGATGGCACCTCGAAGGCCATCCTGCGAGGATAGCATCAGGAGGTGGTCCCGATGAAAACCACGAACGTAAACGCAACTGATCGCAAGCTTGCCTACGCGAGCCCCTATGATGTCGAGCCTGCGCATGAGGTGCATAACCCCGTGGTCAGGGCGGGCATGTCGGTGGTTGAGATGGTGGCGTGGCTTGTGGTCATGGCGGCGCTCTCCATTGGCATGATCGTGCTCCTGTGGAACGTCTCCCGCTAACAGCGGTTCGCGCTCACCGGGTGTTGGCGTTTCGCGTGTGGTTCGCAGACACCAGGTGCCAGCGTTTCACGCGGAGGCGGCCGGAGGAGCTCGATTGAGCCTTGCGGAGCATCTCCCCCCCCCTGGCTGGCGACGGTGTTGCAACGACTCGGCGCACCGTCGCCAGCATGGGAGCAAGGTCCGCTACCAATGCCCCATAATGGAAGAATGACTGAAAGGAACGAAGATGCCTGTACTTACCCAGCAAGCGCGCCATGCGGCGGGCACCGCCGGAGTCGCCGGTGCCCCCGTGCTCGACGTTCAGCATATCGAGAAGATCTATGGTAGCCGCAGCAACGTGACGCACGCGCTGCGCGATGTCTCCTTTACCGTCAACCAGGGCGACTTCGTGGGCATCATGGGCGCATCCGGCTCGGGCAAGTCGACGTTGCTCAATTGCGTCTCTACCATCGATAAGGTCACGAGCGGCAGCGTGATCGTGAACGGCGAAGATGTCACGAGGCTTAAGAGCCAGCAGCTCACCAAGTTCCGCCGCGAGCAGCTGGGGTTCATCTTCCAGGATTCCAATCTTCTCGATACGCTTACCGCACGAGAGAACATTGCCCTGCCGCTCACTATCAGCCGCGTGCCTGCCAAAGAGACGCTCGCTCGCGTGACCGAGGTCGCCGGGCGTCTCGGCATCCGTGAGACGCTGGACAAGTACCCCTATCAGCTTTCGGGTGGTCAGCAGCAGCGCGTTGCCGCGGCGCGCGCCCTGGTTACCAACCCGGCCATCATCATGGCCGACGAGCCCACGGGTGCGCTTGATTCCAAGAATGCGCGGCTTCTGCTCGAGAGCTTCGAGACCATGAACCGCACGTACCGGGCGACGGTGCTCATGGTTACGCACGACAGCTTCGCTGCGAGCTACACGCAGCGCGTGCTCTTCATTCGCGACGGTCGCATCTTTACCGAGCTTCGGCGCGGCGGGTCCACGCGCCAGGAGTTCTTCGACCGCATCATGGAGGTTGTGGCCATGATGGGCGGGGAGGGATCCGATGCTCTGTAAAATCGCGCTGGGCAACGTGCGCCGCGCGAGCAAGGACTACCTGGTCTACCTGCTTACGCTCACGCTTGCCGTGACGGTGTTCTACGCGTTCAACACCATCTCCCTGCAGGTCGATATCGCCGGCGTAACCAAGCAGAACGCTGGAATGGGCGAGACGCTCGGTGGCCTTATCAGCGGTCTTACCATCTTTCTTGGCTTTGTCATGGGCTTCCTCATGGTGTATGCCAATAACTTCATCATGAAGCGTCGCAAGAAGGAGTTCGGCCTCTATCAGGTGCTCGGTATGAGTCGCGGGCAGGTGGCGCGCATCATGGCGCTCGAGACGTTTTTCGTCTCGCTGGTCTCGCTCGTGCTGGGTATTATCTTGGGCGTTGGGCTCTCGCAGCTCATGGTCTTCTTTACGGCCTCGCTCTTCAAGACGCAGATAGCCGACTTCCACTTCTTCTTTTCCTTCGGGTCGTTCATGCTCACGGTTGGTTGCCTCGTTGCGATCTTCTTGGTGACGCTCGTCTTCAACCTTCGCGTGGTGGCGCGCACCAAGATCATCGATCTCATGAGCGCAAGTCGGCGCAACGAGAACATCAAGGTGCGCAATCCTTGGATCTCGGCGGTGGTCTTCGTTGTGGGCCTTGCTGCCATTATCGTGGCGTATGCGCGCCTGCTCGACCAGGGTCTTCCCTACGATGGCTCGCCTGAGGGGATGCAGGATTTTCTGATCACTACGGTAACGGTCGTGATCGGCACTATCCTCTTCTTCTTTGGCCTTTCGGGATTCTTGCTCAAGGCGCTCCAGGGTGCTCGCGGTATGTACTGGCGCGGCCTCAATATGGTCACGATGCGGCAGCTTGCCGCCAAGGTGAACACCGTGAGCTTCTCGATGGCCATGATTGCCATGATTCTCTTCCTTGCCATTACGGCGGTGACCGCTGGCATGTCGCTTGCAAGCGTGATGAACGAGAGTGTGGAGCGCGGCACGCCGTTCGATTACACGCGCGTGCTCGTGTACTTTGGCCCGCAGTCGGTTGAGGAAGAGAACGCCTATGCCGAGGCGAACGGAGAGTCCACGCGCTATGCCGTGGCTTCTGAGCCCATCGACATGATCGAGGCGAGCAAGAGCGATACGGTGAATGAGGGAACGGCGGATGCGCATCCCTTCGATTTGTCGCAGGTTGCTGGTGGAAGCGTGCAGGTGAACGTCTATGACTCGACCCCGCGCGGCGCCGACGCACCAATCGTGACGCTGAACCAGCTTTGCCGGGAAACGGGCATGAGTATGCCGTCGGGCGTGGACGCGACGGGTACGGCAGAACTCGGGCTTGGCGTGGTTCGCGAGAGCGAGTACAACGCCTACCTGCGCTATCGCGGCATGGACGAGATTGATCTGGGTTTAGATGGCTACACGATCATCTCGGACATGGGCGCTACGCTCAACGACATCTACAACGCGGCTCTCTCGCAGGGTGTAGAGATCGATTTCAACGGCCATGTGCTGCGTCCGGTGAGCGACCGCGTGAACGAGGACGCGAGTGCGTTCCAAAACGCCATGTTCGGCATGAATACCGGCACAATTGTGGTTCCCGACGCGTATGTGGATGAAGCGGACCTCCCGCTGTACATGGGCTATCTCATGGTCGACTATGCCGACGACATCACTACCGAGGAAGGCGACGCCTTCATTCGCGAGCACCGCACGTATGCTCCCATCACCAACGATGCGGGCGAGATCGTGGCGGGCTGGGGATCCGAGGCAACGCGCACCGAGAGCTATGAGAGCGTTGACTCCATGAACGGGCTCATCAGCTATCTGGCCATCTACATCGGTTTCGTACTTGTGGTGGCTTGCGCAGCCATTCTGACCATCCAGCAGCTCTCGGGCGTGGCGGACGCGGGCCCGAATTACCGGATCCTGTCCGAGCTGGGCACACCCACCTCTCAGATCATGCATTCGACCTTGGTGCAGCAGGCGATATTCTTCGTGTTTCCGCTTGTGATCGGTGTTGCACACTCGTGCGTGGCGCTGAGCGTGATTATCAAGCTTGTCCAGCTCTTCGGCGGGTTTGCTATCGGTGGTGCGGTTGGGCTTACGGCGGTCATATTCGTCGTGGCGTACGGAGGCTACTTCTTTGTGACGTACCTCATGAGCAAGGGCATCGTGGGCGACGCGATTAGGGCACGGCATAGCCTGTAGCGAGGCGCGAGGGCTTTCGACGGGCCAGGCGGGTATTGGCTTGGCTTCCGTATCTATGGCAGAGAGGAGGGCCGGATGATGATTATCGATGCGGTTATGCAAAGCGTAACGAGCGTTTGGCTGCCTATTGCAGGATGGGTGGTAGCTGGGGTTGCCATGTGGCTGGTTTCCGGCCGCTCGCAAAGGCGCGACGACTAGGGTCTGTGCGCCAGCCGAGGATTCTGCAGGCATTGATGTTGGAGCGGAGGGCGCGTTCTTCGTTGAGCGTGCCCTCCGCTTCGTTTTGGCCCGTTCGGGGCCCGTTTTTGTCCCGCCCACTTTGTATGAAAGGGTTTGAAATCAGGGGAAACCCTGCAGACCCATGTGCCGCAGGAGCAATTTCAGTTTACACCGACGCCGCATAGGGTCGCACGGGCCAAGACTGGTGAGTGTTGCTCGCGCTATCGCCCGCCCGCAGCTTGCGCAGGAGCGCTTCGTAAGAACGGCGCAGATTTGCGCGCTGGTCCTCGGAGCGGCTGCGCGGTGTGCGCATGCGGATGACGCTTCCGCTCGTGCGCCCTGCTTGCCTGGTTGCCCCGGTGGCGTCCGGCGCAGCGGCCTTGGCGGCGGGAAGGGGGTCTGCTTGGCGCTTGGTCCCCGTGCGGGAGGATGAATGCTTGCGAAGCATGCGATGTGCTCCTGTTCAGCGCTGCCGGGCTATCTGTCTTGCTTTGGCACGTTGGACGCCCGACGGTCGTGTATCGAATGCCATTTGGTTTGTACCACCCGGCGCGGACAATAAACCTAATCTTTGCTTAATCTGCGTGCCTGCGTTATTTCTCCAAGCTGGCCAAGGGAGATGCGAATCAATTTGCCCATTCAGGGCTCTGGTTCGGTTTGGGCTGGTTTCCCTGGGACGGCCTGCACCTTGGATCGGTCCCCTAGGCCGACGCCAGGCCGGGGGTCGCTGCCCGGCTCGGCGTCCATGTTCCCAGCTGGGAGGCCGCCTCCCAGCCAAGAGCCTATGCGTCCAGCCGGGAGGTCGCCGCCCTGCCAGGGGTCCGTGCGCCCAGCCGGGAGGTCGCCGCTCAGCTGATAGGTCGCCATCCGGTCAGGGGTCCGCTCACCCGGCTCGCTCTACCGTGTGAAGAGCGCCGTCGTGCGGCAAAGCTTCCTGAACACAAGGTGGCCCGCTCCTGCGCAGACAATGCCCGCCCCGAGGTTGAGAGCGTCGCCCGCCGCAGCTCCAAGGGTATCCATGAGCATCCAGCATGCAAAGCCCCCACCGAAAGCGGCGGCCATGCCGCCGAGCGTGGTGAAGAGGATGGGCATGCTGCGCTTAACCACTTCGTTCGGGGTATTCCATACGAAGTTCGGCGAGGTGGCATCGATAGTCAGGGCGATATTGATAAGCAGGTAAAAGACGCCGAAGCCCAGCACGATAATCTCGAGGGCCTGCAATACGCCTGCCTCGCCCGAGATGAGCAGCACGGCTGCGCTGATTGCAAGGGCGACGGCGACGGGCAGGGCGTTGGTGGCGAGCTTCGCGCCCAGGATCGTGCGCGGCGGCACGGGCGCGGTCGACATAATCCAGGCCGCGCGCCCCTCGAGCGACACCGAGCACGCGGCGCTCGGGCACATGCCGGAGCAAAACACGTAGACCCAGGGGATGAGCACCACGAGGCGGCTGGCGTATGCGCGCACGGCTTCATCGGTGATTTCGACGCCGTCAACTATCCCCGAGGTCAGGATCTCGCGCATGCCCATTGTCGAAAGCGCAACAGCGACGACGACCATGAGGATGTAGCCGAACAGGCAGTTAAACGCATAGGAGGGGATGCCGATGAGCGTTCGGAACTCTTTGTTCATCATGGCGCGGAACGGCGATGCCCCGCTGCGGCGCTCGCGCAGACGCTCCGCGGTATAGCGATCCCGAGCGCCTCCCTTGCTCGCCAACAGGCCGTTGATGGGAAGGTAGAGGCGCTGCATGATTTCCAAGCATGCAAGTGCAACGCCAAGCGAGAACGCCGCAAAGACAACGAACGGCAGCACATTGCTCGAAATGATGCCCTCGCATGCCCAGGCGGCCGGCGGATACAGGGCGGTGAGGCCCGCGCCCATGGCAGATGCAACGCTGCCGAAAGCAGCCAGCTTGGCAGCGGGGTCGCTGGCGGTGCCCGCGCTAAAAGAGAGCGCATAGGCGCCAACGAAGATTAGGGTGAAAAACGCGAGCGCAAGAACTATGTAGGCAAGGTTGGCATGGCGGAAGCGTACCGTGAGCATGGTGACGCCGAATGCGGCGAACACGGATGCGCTTACCGGGGCGAGCGGGGCAAGCGGGATGCTTAGCACGGCGAATATGACCGACACCGGGTTTGCGGGCGCATGCAAAAAGTAGACCACAAACAGCGGTGCCATAAACACGGCGCTCAGCGCGATGGCGGCAAGAAAGACCGTTCCCAAACGCGAGGCAACGACCACGCGCCTCGAGATGGGCAGCGACATTACATGGTCCCAGTCGGCGAGTCCAAAGAGCGTGCCGCGCGCCTTCATGAAGGCGAACACAATGCCTGCGAGCGAACCGACAACAAGGGCGAATGCCGGAATGACCTCGGTGAGGCCCATGGCAACGAGCCCCATGCCCATGAGCGCGACATATGCCGCCATCAAGGCGCCGAGCGCGATTGCCACCACGCCGGCCAGGGCGAGGCGTGCGGTGCGCGACCGCCTCTTCGATTCCTGGCGCTCGGGTGCGAGGGAATTGACGAGCGCGAGGACTTGCACACGGCAGAGCAGCGCGAAACCGTTCATCTACTTCATCCCCTTGAGGTGGCTGCGCCCATTAGGGCGAGCATTGCCGGTTGTTGGATGGGCAGCCTGTCCGTCGTTGCTCGGACGCTCGGGATCCTCTACAAGGTCGAGGAATACCGCCTCGAGCGATTCGTCGCCGCGCACCTGCTCGGTGGGCCCGGCAGCGAGCAGCTCGCCGCCACGGATGATGGCCACCTTGTTGCAAAGCTTCTCAACTACCTCGAGTACGTGCGACGAGAAAAAGACCGCGCTGCCACGGGAAGCGAGCTCTCCGAGCATGAGTTTGAGCTCGTGAGAAGCGACAGGATCGAGGCCTACGAAGGGCTCATCGAGCACGAGGAGCCGGGGTTCGTGCAGGAGCGCGCCGATGAGCACGAGCTTTTGACGCATGCCGTGAGAATAGCTTCCCACCGCATCGCCAAGGGCACCTATGAGCTCAAGGCGCTCGGCAAGCTCGGCGATGCGTTCGGTGCGCACGTCGGCCGGTACCTGGAAGATGTCGGCAAGGTAGGTGAGGTACTGGATTCCCGTCATGAATTCGTAGACGTCGGGGTTGTCGGGGACATAGGCGATGAGGCGCTTTGCTGCTACGGGGTCGCGCGCAACGTCGATGCCGCACACGCGGATGCTGCCCCCGTCGATGCCCTGCACGCCCACGATCGAGCGGATGAGGGTGGTCTTGCCAGCTCCGTTATGGCCGATGAAGCCATAGATATCGCCGGGCTCAACCGTGAGCGAGATGTCGCGCACCGCTATGGTTTCCCCGTAACGCTTCTGGTAATGATCGATAGCGAGAATGGGCGCCTCGGGGGCGTTCTGGATGGTCATGGTATCTCCTTGTTGTGGTGGTGAGATTGGTGCTCCGGGCGTCGAGAGACAGTTGTGCCGGGTACAACTGTCTCTCTGTTGCCATGTATGAGACAGTTTAACCCGGCACAACTGTCTCATTGGGATTTCGGCGGCTTCGGGGTATCGGCGACGCCCTTTTTTGGCAGGCGGCCGGCGCGCTTGAGTGCGTCGCGCAAGATCCACTCGACTTGTCCGTTGGCGCTGCGCATCTCATCGTCGGCCCAGCGCTGGACCGCCTCCCATATGGCGGGGTCGATGCGAAGGGGATATTGTTTGCGCGCCATGGCGGTCACCTGCTGCTGAGAGTTAACAATGGGGTCGAGTGGCGGTCAATCTTGGAAGAGCGAGCCGGATGTTGTTTGCCTTGGAAGGCTGGGCCGGAGGCTGCTTTAACGAGACCGCTTCCCCCGACCCATCGTTATTCGACCCTGAAGGCTAGTAGAGAGATCCTGCGTTCACGATGGGGTGCGCTTCGGATTCGCCGCAGAGCACCACCATGAGGTTCGACGCCATCTGCGCCTTGCGCTCCTCGTCGAGCTCGATCTTACCGTGCTGGCCAAGCTCGTCCACAGCCATTTCGACCATGGTGACAGCGCCTTCAACGATTTTCTTGCGTGCGGCGATGACGGCTTCGGCCTGCTGGCGGCGGAGCATCGCCTGGGCGATTTCGGGCGCGTAGGCGAGGTGCGTAAGGCGCGCGTCGTCGATGGCGACACCAGCCGGCGCCAGGCGCTGCGTGAGCTCGTGCTTGAGGGCGGTCGAGACCTCCTCGATATTGCTGCGCAGCGTGATGGAATCCATGGAGTCCGAGCTGTCCTCGGCGTGGTCGTACGCATAGATGCTCGCTACGTGACGGAGCGCCGTTTCGGCCTGCGTTGCCACGAACTGCTCGTAGTTGTCCACGTCGAAGAGGGCCTTGGCGGTATCGGCCACGTGCCAAACGACCACGTTGGCGATTTCGATGGGGTTGCCCATCTTGTCGTTGACCTTCAGGATGTCGCCGTTGAGCGTGCGGGCGCGTACGGAGACCTTGGTGGAAAGGCCACTTGCTGCTTTGGCCGCCGTCTCGATGCTCTTGCTCAACGAGAGCCCGCTTTTGCCCACGGCGCTCGCTACGGCATCTTCGGTGGCAGAGTTGGAGCCCATGCTGCGGCTGAAGAACGGGTTTGCCCAGCGGAAGCCCTCGTCGCGCACGGTGCCCTTGTAGTCGCCGAAGAGGATGCACACGCGCGCCTGCCCGGGCTGCAGGGTGAAGAAGCCGGATACGGGAATCCAGATCAGGCAGAAGGCGGTGATGCTGAGTCCCAGGCCCCAGCCCGAGAGGGGGCTTGCCGCCACGCCGGCCTCGTCGGCGTTCACGAGCCCGATGATGCTCAGGACGAACACGGCGACGATGGCGATGAAGGCGATGAGAATGACGCCAAGCATGCCCCAGCCAGATGCGGCCTTGATCTTCTTTTCCACGCTCATGGATGTTCCTTTCGCGAAGCGCTCCGCCTGCGTGACGGCAAAGCGTTGCCCCTGATATTCCTCGGGGGGGGGCGACTCCCCGGCCACGGGCGCCGTGAGACGCTGAGCGAGCGGGCTCTGCGCGCCCGCGCCCCTTCGCCGGCAGACGTTCCGTGCTTCCCGTCGACCTCCGTGGTGATGCCATTGTGATATCACATTGAAACCAAGTCAACTACCGTTCGCCGATTGGTGAGCGCGGTGGGCGGCGAACGGTCATCTGATGCCGCATCGAGGCGGCGCGTTAATATTACATGCCGATTTACGCATCAAGAGCCTCAATCGAGCTTCTTAATGCGTAAATCGGCATAGAATTAGTTGCTGAGGGTCATTGTTGAGGGCTGTTGCTGAGGGACGGCGATCGGTCGAGCGAGCCACATCTCATGGGGAAGGCGGTGGCTCGTCGGCTCCGCCAGGTCGGGCGCCTGTGGCGGTCCACGCTCCTCCGCTCGGCCTGCAATTCGGCCGCATCCCATGCATGCGCAAAAAACCACGCGCGCGGGGCTATATCATCCCAAATCGCTGCCCTTAACAGCAGGTGCCTATGGTATTCTTCAAAACAGATAAGTTCTCGGTAAACGGTCAAAAATGCGGCGCGAGCGTCAAATTGCACCGGCCCGTACCACAGTCGGTGCGCACGGTTGCTCCGTCGTGTGCACCGGGTCCCGAGTAAGCAAGCCGGCACCTGCCGGCGCGAACAAGGAGCGTGGTTACACGATGCAGGAAGCATGGGAAGGCTTCGAGGGCGGCACCTGGACCGATGAGGTTGACGTCCGCGACTTTATCCAGCGCAACTACACCCCCTATGAAGGCGATGAGTCGTTCCTCGCTGGTCCCACCCAGCGCACCAAGGACCTCTGGGACTACGTCATGGGTCTCCTTACTAAGGAGCGCGAGAAGGGCGGCTGCCTCGACATGGACACCAAGGTGGTCACGGGCATCGTGAGCCACCCGGCCGGCTACATCGACAACGAGCACCCCGAGCGCGAGACCATCGTCGGTCTGCAGACCGATAAGCCGCTCAAGCGCGCGCTGCACGTCAACGGCGGTATCCGCATCTCCATGCAGGCGGCCCAGCAGCACGGCTACAAGATCGACGACGATGTGGTGGAGAACTACACCTTCCGTCGCAAGACCCACAACCAGGGTGTCTTTGACGTCTACACCCCCGAGATGCGCGCCTGCCGTTCGTCGCACATCATCACGGGCCTGCCCGACGGCTACGGCCGCGGCCGCATCATCGGCGACTACCGTCGTGTGGCCCTCTACGGCGTGGACTACCTCATCAAGGACAAGGAGGCCCAGAAGGCCTCCACGCCCAAGGTCATGACCGAGGAGAACATCCGCGACCGCGAGGAGCTGCAGGAGCAGATTCGCGCTTTGGGCGAGCTCAAGATGATGGCCGACTTCTACGGCTATGACATCTCCGGCCCTGCCAAGAACACGCAGGAGGCCATTCAGTGGATGTACTTCGCGTACCTCGCTGCGGTGAAGGAGCAGAACGGCGCCGCCATGTCCATGGGCCGCACCTCGACCTTCATCGACATCTACGCTGAGCGCGACCTCGCCCGCGGCACCTTCACCGAGGAGCAGATCCAGGAGTTCGTGGATCACTTCATCATGAAGCTCC
>OGXS01000326.1_pt1 | contig 46933 bp, 42 predicted proteins | sample 1576371 | NCBI WGS metagenome assembly OGXS01 (sample SAMEA3541475, study PRJEB24748) | human gut metagenome | biome: human gut; feature: human-associated habitat; material: faeces | place: China | collected 2012
CCGCTACTAATCGGTCGAGGGCATGACCAAGAGCAAAGAGAGCGGGCTGGATGTTACAGCCAATGAAAGAGCTTTCAAGCGGAGGCGGAAGGTACGGATGATTTCTTGTATGCAGTTTTCAGGGTATGTAAAAGACCTAAGTTAGATTATCTGACTTAGGTCTTTTTTTGCTGGATCTTTCTGCCGGCGAAAGACTGTCTATATGTATTTCAGCAAGTCTAAGGGCGTCTTAAGTTTAACGTCCGTCGAGATTTCTTCCTCAGATGTACAGCCCCAGGAGGCCAGTCCAAAATCGATGCCGGCTTGTTTCGCGCACCCGAAGTCAGCAGAAGTGTCGCCGATGTAAAGAGCGGAAGCGGTGTCTGTTCCAAAGCGGCGGATACATTCCAGCAGAGGTCGTGGGTCTGGCTTGTGATATGGAGTGTCATCTTCGCAGACAATGTGCTCAAAGCAGGAATAGATGGGGTAGTTTACAAAAGTACGTCCGAGCTGGAGGCGGGATTTGGATGTGACAACCCCAAGGTGTGTGCCTTTTTTATACAGTTTTGTAATGGTTTCTTCTATATCGTCAAATAAAGGAATTTTGGAGATGGCTTCCTCGTAGAAGCTTTGACCGATCCGGGCGGCTTCCTGCCATTTATCACCGCAAAGTTTTTGAAGAGAAAGATAGCTTGGCGTGCCCAGGGCAAAATTAAGTTCTTTGTAGTCGTAATCCCTGCCTGTTATGGCCAGTACTGTCTTTCGCAAAGTGTATAAAATCGCGGAAGCGCTGTCAGTCAAGGTTCCGTCAATATCAAATATCATAGTGGTGTATGCCATTACTCTCTCCTTTGATTTCGTGATGGTGAAGTGGTTGCTTTTTTCCTTAACTATTTTTTCGTTTGATTTCAATATTTAATTTTTTTATACGATATTGAAGGTTAGACCTGGAATATCCGAGTTCGCGGGCAGTCTTTGAAATGTTATAGTTGTTAGCTTCCAACGCATGGAGGATTTTATCTCGCTCATAATTTGATAAAGAATCCTTTAACGGTTTAGATTCTTTCTTTTCCTGGACAGTATATATCTGGTCAGCTTCCTGTGTAAAGGGTAGTTCTACGGAAGCATAGTGAGGCGAGGCGCACATTTTTAGCGTGTCCGGGAGGTCATTAAAGGTGATTTCATCTGTATCTTCCAGCAGGATTAAGATACTTTCAATGATGTGATTGAGTTCCCTTACATTTCCCGGCCAGTTGTAGTTCAGAAATGCAACCTTAGCTTCACTGGACAATACCGGATGAAGACCATATATTTCTGAATAACGCTGGATTGCACTTTCAGCTAGGAGGAGGATATCATCGCCTCTTTCCCTAAGAGGAGGGATATTAAGTTGGACTGCCGCAAGACGGTAATAGAGATCGTCTCTGAGGGAACCGATGGAAATGCAATCTTTGGGAGGCTGGTTACATGCGCTTAAAATTCGGCAGTTTAGTTTTCTGGCTTGAATGCCGCCAACCCGCCGATAGGAGCGTTCCTGGATTACACGGAGCAGTTTTACCTGCAGTTCTACTGGCATAGAGTTAATCTCATCCAAAAATAAAGTGCCATCCTTGGCCTGTTCGATCAATCCGGGCGAATTTGTGGCGCCGGTAAAGGCACCTTTTTCGGTGCCGAAAAGAGTGCTTTCAAGAAGCGTTTCAGGAATAGCTGCACAGTTGATGCCGATAAAAGGTTTTGCGCGGTTTCCGCTGGCGCTATGAATACTTTGAGCGAATAATTCTTTTCCAGTTCCAGTTTCTCCATAAATCAGGACAGGAGAAGGAACATTGCATATTTTCATGGCAATCTTTTTTACCTTTTGAAGTTCCCGGTCATTGCCTAAGATATCGTCAAAGGAATACAGGGTGTCGGAACTAGTATTTTTTTCACGCATATGGCTTCGATATTCAATTTGGAGAGACGAAGTAGCGTTAAGCAGGTTATTGATCTGACGACTGAACAGAAGAACTGAAACGGCACCCTGGAATTGGCCGTTTCGGTACACGGGAAAAGCACTGCTTAATTCTCGTGGAACATTGGGGATGGAATGTTTCATTTGTCTATTTTCCACGGGTTTACGGGTGTGAAGTGTTTGAAGGATCGCACTATTAGTCACTTCTGGAGAAAAATAGCTAAATTTTTTACCGATCAGATCAGATGGATTGGCCCCGTGTTTATCGCAAGAGGTCCGGTTAATATAAGTAATGGTTTCTTCTTTATCGATAGCAAGAATCCCAATATCTAAAAGGGCATCGAAATAGGAACGAAACTCGTCTGCCTCATCCTGGGCCGCGACTTCTGCGGTGATATCTTCCAGGAGGATTACCGAAATTTTTTTATTTTCTATAAATGCAAAGGACAGATTTTCCCGATAATAGTAGTCACCGATCATTATTGTATCGGAAAAAGACCGCTTTTCCTCCATACGTAAAAGAGAACACATATGATGGTCTGTAAGTGGATTTTCAGTTCCTAATCTATGTACGGCAAAATTATTTATATAAATAAGGGAGTCAGGACAATACAGGAGAAGTCCCACAGGGCTTTTGTCAAAAACGGAAGAAAGGAGTGTTAAATCCATAGAATATCACCTCATAATATAGTTTGATAAATATTATATTTTCTATAGTTTTTAAAGTCAAGCAAGACATGTTTAAAAATGGGCGGATTTTGTCTAAAATGCGAATATCTGCCCATAAATAGACAAATATCAAGTGAAAAGAGGGAGAGAAGCGGAAAGAAAATTGGCACGCTTTTTGCTTATTTATAGTAATATGAGGCTGATTATTACAAAAATAAGGAGTGGAAAATGGACAATTTTAAAAAATTAATTCTTTTGTGTGGCGCTTATTTGGCATTTCAGATAGGATCAGGGGTGGCGACGGGTCAGGAAGTAATGCAGTATTATACGCCCTACGGGTGGAAAATGATAGGCTCAGCGGTCATAATAATCATAATTTATAGTTTGGCGAATTATGGCTTTGCGTATGCGGGAAGATATGGAAATATTACGAAAGGGAACGATGTTTTCGCGTTTTATTGTGGGACGAAAATTGGAATGATTTTTGATATCTTTACGAATATTTCTTGTTATTTGTCGTATATGGTCATGATATCCGGCGCGGCTTCTACTTTGAAACAACAATACGGAGTGCCTCTTATTGCCGGAGCGGGAATTATTGTTGTGCTGTCAATATTAACTGTTGCATATGGGCTTGATTCGATTGTCAAGGTTATTGGCAGGATTGGCCCACTTCTTGTCTTTTCTATCTTTGTAGTAGTGGGGATTAGTTTAATCAGAAATAGCGGAAATGTATCGGCCGGCATAGAGGCAGTAAATTCAGGAACGGTTGAAGTCACGCAAGTGGGGAAGAGTTGGATTACTTCAGGGCTATCAAATGGAGGAATGGGAATCCTGTGGCTGGCAAGCTTTACAGGAGAACTGGCGAAGAAAGAAGATTTCAAACGATTGCTAAAAGCAAGTATTATGGCCTTTGTCACGTTAGTCACAGTCAACTCGATCATTGGACTTGCTATACTGGCACAAATAGATAGATTAGCGGATACCCAAATTCCTAATTTGGTGATTGCCACTCAGTTATGGGCGCCGCTTGGACATGTGTTTGGTATTTTTATTTTTGCGGCGATATATACAAGCGCTTGTCCGCTTTTGTGGACCAGTGTGTCCCGTTTTTCGGATGAGGGGACCAGTAGATTTAAAATATTGACAGTGACCTTTGCAATCGTGGCACTTCTGATTGCAATGTATGTACCATATAACAAATTGTTGAATGGTATTTATGTACTCAATGGCTATATTGGCTTTTTGATTTTGGTTGTTATGCTTGTGAAAAGGATTAGTATTTTTTTGCATGACAAAAAAGAGAATAAAGAATTGCTGAAGCAGAACTAAAGGAAAATATTTTGGGGGTGATTAGTTGGTTTTAGTCCGGGAAGAAAATAAGATGGGTACGATGCCAATCCATCGACTAGTTCTGAATATGTCACTGCCGCTGATAATGGTAATGGTAATCCAGGCGTTGTATAATGTGGTCGACAGTTATTTTGTAGCTAAGATCAGTCAGGAAGCGTTGAATGCAGTCAGTCTCTCCTACCCGATTCAAACGTTGATGATCGCGGTAGCAGTTGGTACGGGGGTAGGCGTAAACGCATTGGTATCCAGAATGCTGGGAGCGAAAGAGTATTATAAAGCCAATCAAGCGGCCAGAAATGGGATTTTTTTGTCGGTGATGAGTTACGGTATTGTGGGTATTGTTTTAGCAGGCTTCATTAAGCCATTTTTCTGTATTCAGACACGGATGCCTGCGGTGATTGAATTGGGGAGTCAATATCTGTCGATTTGTGTGGCGGCATCCCTTGGTTTGTTTACCAGTGTAATGCTGGATCGGATTTTGATGTCTACGGGAAGGACAGTTTTGGCGATGGTCGGGCAAGGAGTTGGCGCCTTGGTCAATATCATTATGGATCCCGTCTTAATATTTGGCGTAGGGATATTTCCCGAGATGGGTGTAAGAGGCGCGGCGCTGGCTACGGTAATGGGGCAGACTATCAACGCAGTTATTTCCCTGGTCTTTAATCTGTTTATGAATAAAGACATCAGACTTACTGGAGAGCGCTTCAAACCGGTAAAAAGCATTATAAAAGACGTCTATATCGTAGGTATTCCGGCAATGCTGATCAACTGCATCGGTGCAGGAATGATCTTTGGTATGAATTAGATACTGATCAGATTCACTGACACGGCAGTCGCTGTATTGGGAATATATTTTAAGATTCAAAATCTGATATTTTTGCCGGCATTAGGATTGAACAACGGCATAATTCCAATTATTTCTTACAATTATGGAGCAAAGAACAGACAAAGGATTGAAAGCACGATCAGATTTTCAATAAAGATTGTAGTCTTTTTAATGGCGATTGGGCTTACAGCAGTGGAATTATTTCCACATACGATTCTGTCATTGTTCAGTTCCTCCGAAGAAATGATGCGGATTGGTATCCGGGCTATACGCATTATGGGGCTGAATTTTATTTTTGCTGGTTTTAGTATTGTGGTCAGTGGGGTGTTTCAAGCATTGAAAAAGGGAGTCCATAGTATGATGTTTTCCTTGATCCGGCAATTTTTGTTATTGCTCCCATGTGCGTTTCTGCTGTCACTCAGTGGCCGGTTGGAATATGTATGGTTTGCGTTCCCAATTTCGGAAGTTGCAACAATGGTGATTTGTTTAGTATGTCTGCAAGGAGAGATGAAGAAAATATTGGTTGATGAATGATAAGGAGAGAGGCGGTAATGAATCTGATGAATTGAGTAGAAGCGCTGCCTAAAAATAAGCAGTATAATGGAGAGAAATAATGGATAATAACCAAAAATGGGCAGATATTTCGAGGAAGGGAGATTGCAAATGGAACAAAAACAAGGAATAAGAAAACCATCCTTAAGGGCAGCATTATTGATTTTTTTAATTATCCTATTTTTGCTTGGCTATTTGGGAGGGATTCAAGGGTTAAATTTAAAGATGATGTGCCTGTGCTGCATGGCGCTTATTGTTGTGACTGCTCGATTTTATGGGCATTCTTTTGGAGAACTGATGGAAGCGGCGGCGGAAAAATTTAAGGCATGCTGCGGTTTTGTATTGATCTTGTGCGGGATTGGATTCCTCATTGCCTCCTATATGATGGCAGGGACGGGAGCAATTCTTACTGTATGGCTGACAAATTTTATTTCTGACAAATTTATTATTGTATTAAGTTTTGTCCTATGTGCAGCAATGGCTGAAGCGGTAGGGACCAGTTTTGGGACCCTGGGTACGATGGGTGTTATTATGATGAGCTGTGCTCAGATTCTAGGTGTCAACATGGCGTTAGAAGCGGCGGCGATCGTATCAGGAATATTAATAAGCGGATTTTTGTCACCATTTAATGATGGTATGTCGTCTATACCGGCTATTTTTAAGACAGATGTACAAACTATGATCAAATACAATGCTGTACCCACCGGGATCAGCGGCGTGATCGCAGTTGTTTTTTTTACGATCGTTGGATTTAGCGAAGGTGAAACGAGGGGAAATACAGAGGTTGTGATAGAGGGCTTCCGTCAGGAAGTACTCCAATATTTTAAGCCGAATATTTTGGTGATTCTTCCACTGGCTTTGGCGATTCTATTTGTGTTTATGAAAGTAAATATCATAATCAATCTATATGTATCTGGAACGGTGGGATTTCTGATTGCTGTATTTGTTCAGGGATTTTCTCCTAAGGTCTGTTTTGAAGCTCTTTACAGCGGGTTTTCTACGGAAGTTTTCTTTCCAGGGAAGGAGGTCTCCGAAGGGCTGGCAGGATTATTGAACAGGGGCGGGATATTTTCCATGGCGGATACAGTCTTGTTTTATACATTTATGATTATCATGGCTTCGTTTTTGAGTGAATTAGGGATTTTTGACGCAATTCGCAGTTTTGTCGTCCGGCATATAAGGAATATAAAGAATGCAGGAAGTCTAAACCTAGTGACAGGTGTGATCATCGGTCTGATCAGTCTGGTGATCACAGATAGTATTCCAATTTCCATGATCGTAAGAGATCTGTTTTGGGACATGTGGGTGGACAATGGGTATAATCCGGCAGGAATTATGAAATTTGCGCAGCAATGGGGAAACACAACGGGACAGATTCTGCCATGGACCTTTTGTGCTGTTTATTTCTCAAACATTCTGGAGGTCCCAATTGGCCAATGGGCGCCTTTTACGTTTTTTGTTTATCTGGTTCCGATTTTCAGTTGTCTGTTGGGATTCTTTGGAATCGGAATTGAAAAAATAAAAATAGAAGAATAAAAGTTGGCATGAAAATTGCTATAATTTAGAGTAAAAGACTTGGTCAGTAAAAGGTGCAAAGGAGTAATTGATGAAATGAAAGAAAAGATTAAAGTTGCAATCTATGGATTGGGAGGAATCGGAAAGGAATTGGTTCGAGACTTTTCAGAGAGAGAGGATATCGAGATCGCAGGAGTAATCTGTAGAAATCCGAAACAAATTGGAAGAGATATTGGTATTCTCTCGGATATGGAGCGAGAGCTTGGTGTTATTGTTACAGCCAATCAGACGAAGGAGCAGGACCTGTATGAAGCAGTAAAGATAGATGTTCTGATTCATTGCGCTGGAGCCAACAATGCAGCGGGTACATTTGAACAGATTAGGACTGCGCTGGAACATGGAATCAACGTGATCACGGCAAATGTGGGGACGACAGATTTGTGGAGTTCAGACCCGGAACTGGCTAAAGAGGCAGATGAAATATGTAAGAGGAACCAAGTTACATATGTTGGAATGGGTTCTTCGCAGGTACTGGAACGTGCGGTTCTGATGATGACAGAAGGGTCAAAAGATATTGAGAAGGTTTCTTTTATGCATCATTCGGATGTACATGCCTACTCTGAAAAATCCAATCGGGAGACCCTGGGGATTGGGCTGACTATAGAAGAATTCGAGGAAAGAAAGAAGGCGGCGAAAAGCAACAGCGCAGAATTAAATTCTAATGAGGACAGCGTCCGGTTTATGGGGGATAATCTGGGATGGAAGATCGATCAGATTATAACAAATATGGAAGCAATGGTGAACGAAGAAAATATCGTATATGGGACACAGGAAACATTGATCGGCTATGAAAAAGGAAAAGAAAGAGTCCGGGAGGACTGGATCTTCGTTCTGGATCCAGAAGGTCGATACTATGATGAGATCGTGCTTCATGGAACGCCAGAGGTGGAAGCAGTTATGAATTATTCACCGGATCGGGGATTCTGCACCACGTATGCTACTATACGGAACGCAATTCCGGTTATTTTGAAGGAAAAGCCGGGGTATATCAGTTCTCTCGCCCTTCCTGCGTGCGGATGGTATGGAGGAGATTATCGAGATAAGCTGTAAATTTGAGAGTGTGCCATACATTTCCGAGGACTAAAGAAGAGGAAGAAAGTGCTTCGGAACAGGGCCCGTCAGGAGTATTGAAAGCTTTTCTGGACGAAGGAAATGTTCGCAATATAAAGATGAAATGAAATATAGGAGGTTTCTATTATGCAAATCGATTTAACAGGAAAAGTAACTATGATCACAGCAGGAGCAACCAAGGCAGGACGTCTGATGGCTTACGAATTCGCGAAATCTGGATCAGATTTGGTCGTTACGTATCTCCCTTTTCAGAAAGAAGGGGCAGACATTACGAAGGCAGAGATTGAGAAGATGGGAAGAAAATGCCTTGCGCTGGAGCTTAACTTAAGAGAACTTGATAAATTTGAAGGAATCATCCAGAAAGTGGACGAGGAATTTGGACGTTTGGATACTTTGATTTTTAACGCAGGGACGGACCATGTAGTACCTTTTGAGGAATTAACAGAGGAACAGTGGGATGATTCCAATGATGTTATGGCGAAGTCTGTAGCCTTCCTGGGACGTGAAGCGGCAAAGCTTATGATGAAACATGAACATGGACGGATGATCTATATTGGCGGAAATAGTTTCTATGAAAATGATCCTAAGTGTGTGGGACATGGAAACGCAAAATTTGGAGGATGTAAAGTAATGACAGCCCTCGCGGTAGTTTATACACCTTATATCCAATGCAACGCAGTCAATATGAATATGTTCTATCCCTGTGAGGAATCTGACTTTAAGAATCGTGAGACGGATTATGGACAGGCTATGGATAATCTTGGAGATACCTATGAATATCACGGGCGTACCTGGAGATGCCTAGATACAAAGGGTGTCAGTGAATTCCTTATCTTTCTGGCTGGCTGTTCGGATTCCTGCTGTATCAATGGCGCAGTCATTCCAATGGATTGCGGTATGGCTTTGGATACCTATCGTTTTATGTAAAAGTGATCCAGAAAGGAGAAAATACTATGAGAGAAGAAAATGTAAAAGTTGTGATCGCCGGACTTGGCGGCGTTGGGAAAAGAATCCTTAAAGAACTGACTGAAAAAGAAGGAGTAGATGTAGTAGGTGTTATTGACTACTACGAGGCAATCGTAGGAAAAGATGCGGGCGAAGTAGCTGGCATAGGACCAATCGGGGTTTTGATCTCTGATAAAGAGGATGAAGTTTATGAGACAACGAAGCCGGATGTTGCATTGAACTGTGCGAAAGGCTGCAACAATGCTTATGAACCATTCCAACAGATCCGGTCGGCGATTGAACATGGTGTAAACGTGATCGTGGCGAATTCCGATACTTCCCAGATGTGGGAGAGCAACCCAGAGCTGGCTAAAGAGATCGATGAAGAAGCGAAAAAACACGGAATTACATACTGTGGTATTGGTTCCACGCAGGTCTTGGAGAGAATCGTACTCAGTATGACAGAAGGCGCTCAACATTTGAATTCTGTTCATTTGGTACATCACGCAGATGTCCATGCTTTCGATGCAGAGTCCAACAAAAGAGGCCCGGGGATTGGTCTTACCAAGGAAGAGTATGATGCCAGGACAAAGATGGAGCAGGACAATGCAAAAGAACAAAAGGATAAGTATGAGTTCTGGGAACAGGCAAGCATCCGCTACCTCTGTGAAAGACTTGGATGGAAGATTGAAAAGATTACCTCAGAGAAATATCCAGACTTTGATGAAAATGGTTTGGTATATAAGACTACGCAGAAATATTGCGGATATGACGCAGATGGTGTTCTTCGGATGCAGGCGGACTGGGAATATATATTAGACCCAGATAAACGTTATTATCAGAAAGTGGAATTAGACAGCATCCCATCCATAGATTGTACCATTGAACTGTCTCCAGACAGGGGGCTGGCTTCCACGGCAGGCTCTATGAAAAATGCGATTCCACATGTGATTAATGCAGAGCCCGGTTATTTGACAACTCTGGATCTTCCTGTGTGTTCAGATATAGAGGGTGATTACAGAAATTATATTAAATAGTAGAAAGGAGTCCGTTATGGAGGGAAAAGGAACAAAAGAAAAAAGAAAGCCCACTTTAGCAGTATCGATCGTTGTATTTCTGATCATGCTGTTTATGCTGGGGTATCTGGGAGGAGTCATTGGCCTGAACCTAAAACTGATGTGCCTTTGCTGCGCGGTACTTCTTGTGATCGTGGGTAAATTCTACGGACACTCTTTTGGAGATATGATGGGAGCCGCATCAGAAAAGTTCAAGGCGTGCTGCGCGTTTATTATGATCCTATGCGGAATTGGCTTTCTGATCGCCTCTTATATGATGGCTGGAACAGCACCAATCCTGACGATCTGGCTTTCATCACTGATCTCAGATAAATTTATTATTGTACTTAGCTTCGTCCTTTGCGCGGCGATGTCAACGGCGGTGGGGACTAGTTTCGGAACATTGGGGACGTTGGGTGTCATTATGTTGAGTTGTGCCCAAGTCTTGGGAGTTAACATGGCGTTAGAAGCGGCAGCTATCGTTGGCGGAATTATCTATGGGGGATTCATGTCCCCATTTAATGACGGACTATCTTCAATCCCGGCAATTTATGGCTGTAAAGTAAATGATATGCTGCGGATGAACCTTGTGCCGACGATGATCAGTACTGTGATTACTGTGATCTTCTTTACGGTGGTGGGGCTGACAGGCAGCGAGAATGCAGGAGTTGATACAAGTTCTGTAGTCAATGCGTTCCGGGAAGAAGTACTGCAGTATTTTAAACCGAATATCATTGTCCTGGTTCCGTTGATTCTAGCGATTGTGTTTGTCTTTTTGAAGGTAGATATCATTATCAATCTGTTTGTATCAGGAAGTGTGGGATTCTTGATCGCAGTATTTGTCCAGGGGTTCTCTCCGGCGGTATGCTTCGAGGCGCTTTACAGCGGATTTTCAACAGAGACTTTTTTCCCGGGACAGGAAATTTCAGAAGGACTTATGGGACTTTTGAATCGTGGAGGAATCTTTTCCTTAGCTGATTCCATTCTATTTTATTCTTTCATGGTGATCATGGCCGCTTTCCTGTCGGAATTGGGAATCTTTGATGCAATCCGGGAAGCTCTTGTGAACAATATCAAGAATATCAAAAACGCAGGTGTGCTGAATCTGGTGACAGGGTTATCTATTGGCGTGATTACGCTGGTTACTATGGATGGTCTTCCGACAGCGATTATTTCCAAAGATATTTTCTGGGATCTTTGGAGAAAAAATGGGTATCATCAGGCGGGAATTATGAAATTCCCACAGCTTTGGGGAAATGGCCTCGGGCAGTTGATCCCGTGGGGCTTTTGCGCCAACTATTTCTCCGATGTGATCGGAGTTGCGAAAGAAGCCTGGATCCCGCTTTGCTTCTCCGCCTATATGATTCCGGTTCTAGCGTGCCTCTTAGGATTTGTAGGAATTGGTATCCAGAAACTGCCTGAGGAAGAAAAAGCACTGGTGGAAGCAGAATCATAGAAATGTAAGAAAACGGAGGATGTCAAAATGAAAAAAATCATAAATAAACCGGAAAATTATACGGATGATATGCTGAAAGGAATCTATGCGGTCCACGGGCGAAAGGTGAAATATGTAAACGATGATCCAAGATGTTATTGCATCGCTAAAAAGAAACCGGGAAAGGTTGCGATCGTCACGGGCGGCGGAACCGGACATCTTCCGTTGTTTCTTGGCTATGTGGGCGATGGCCTGCTTGACGGCTGTGCGGTGGGAGGAGTCTTTCAGTCTCCTTCTGCCGACCAGATTTTTGAGGTGAGTAAGGAGGTTGACAGTGGGGCAGGAGTGCTGTATCTATACGGAAACTATACAGGTGATATCATGAATTTTGATATGGCATCGGAACTTTGTGAAATGGAGGATATTGAAACGGCATCGATTGTCGGGGCGGATGATGTAAACTCAGGGGAACCGGCGATTCGCAGAGGTGTGGCTGGAATCTTCTTTATGTATAAGGCGGCAGGAGCCAAGGCCGCAATGGGCGGAAAGCTGAAAGAGGTGCTGGCAGCGGCACAGTATGCAAAAGACCGGACACGGACAGTGGGATTTGCGTTGTCCCCTTGTATCATTCCAGAAGTAGGGAAACCAAACTTTACCCTGGGACCAAACGAGATGGCCATGGGAATGGGGATCCACGGTGAGCCGGGAATTTGGAATGGCCCGCTTAAAACCTCAAAAGAACTGGCGGAGGAGTCTCTAACGGCCATTTTAGAAGATATGCCTATGGAATCTGGAGAGGAGGCAGCGCTTTTGATTAATGGACTGGGTGCGACTTCCATTGAAGAACTTTATATCCTCTGTGGGGATGCAGTGGAAATCTTGGAAAAGCGTAACATCAAAGTCAGCTATGGATTTGTGGGAGAATATGCTACTTCTATGGAAATGATGGGCGCCTCTATCTCTATATGCAGGTTGGATGAGGAAATGAAGCGCTATTTGGATTATCCAGTTGATACTCCATTTTATAAACAGGGAGGGCCAGAGAAATGATGATTTCAGGAAATCAAGTAACAGAAATGTTTCGTCAAATTACAGCAGTTATGGAGGCACATTCAAAAGAGCTGTGTGAAATGGATGCAAAACTGGGGGACGGAGATCTTGGCCTCACAATGAAAAAGGGATTTGCGGCGGCTCTATCGGCGCTTCAGGAAAGCACGGAAGAAGATTTGGGAAAAAGAATTATGAAGGCAGGAGTTCAGATGTCTTCTGCCGTTCCGTCCACTATGGGGACTCTTATGGCCTCGGGAATCCTGTCGGGAGGGAAGAAACTGGCAGGCAAAAAGGAAATAGACACGGCGGGACTGTGTGCATATATCAATGGTTTCGCTGAAGGAATACAAAAGCGGGGGAAATGTGAGCTTGGAGACAGAACAGTCTTGGATTCTGTAGGAAATGCGGCAAAGCAGGCAGAGGAATACCTCAAGACACATGGAGATGCAACGGTAACCGAAGTAATCCTTGCCGCCTATGAAGGCGCGGTAAACGGGGTGGAAAGTACCAAAAGTATGTCCCCTAAATTTGGGAAGGCGGCTGTACATAAGGAAGCATGTGCAGGAAATGTAGATCAAGGAGCAGTGGCTGGCTGCTATATGTTAGAAGCGATGAAAGACTATATATTGGAAATGGAGGAAATAGAATGAACAGAAAGCCAATACTTGGAATCGTTGGATTGTCCGATGGCGATCCAGAAGTACATGAGCAGTTAAAAGGGATTGTCCAAGAACAGCTTGACCATATCAAAGAAGCTTTGAGAGCTTCTGGAGAGGTGGAAGTGATTGAGGCAAAAGAGTTGGTGTCCAGCGTAAAGTCTGCAAAAGAGCAGGCAGAGTATTTGAAGAGTCGGAATGTAGATGGAACGATTCTTTCTTATGGAGTATTTGCATTCCCTAACTTTTCTGCGATTGTTGCCCAAAATGGGAAGGGCCCCTTCCTTTTGGCGGCAAATTTAAATCCAGACTGGCCGGGAATGGTAGCTATGCTGGCAGCAGGCGGGGCTTTGAATCACCTTGGTATTCGGCATTTTCGAGCCAGTGGGGATATCCAGAAGGAAGAAGTTCTGGAAAAGTATCTGCGTTTTGCCAGATGTGCGAAAACCGTGACCCGATTGAACGGTCAGAAATACGGACTGATCGGGGGGCGTAGTCTGGGAATGTATAGCGCAACTGTAAGTATGCAGGATTGGCAGAAACAGTTTGGGATTGATGTGGATCATATGGATCAGAGTGAATTGGTACGTGTAGCCGAAGAAATTCCAGAAGAGCAGGTAGAAAAAGCGTTCCAGTGGCTTACGGATAAGGTGGGGGAAATCCATTACAATGAAACTACGTTTACACCAGAAAAATTAAAAACACAGATTCGTCATTATGAAGCGCTGAAGATCTTGATACGAGAAAATCAATATGACTTCGTGGGGGTAAAATGTCACTACGAGATGAGCCGTCATTACTGTACAGAGTGTATTGCAGCGGCGTTCTGCAATGATCCTTATGACTGGGATGGACCGAAAGAGCCGGTAGTATATGCCTGTGAGGCAGACTCAGATGCGGCGCTTACTATGCAAATTCTGAAAATATTGACGGACGAGCCGGTGATATTTATGGACGTAAGGCATTATGATGAAGAAGAAAATGTGATGGTATTCTGCAACTGTGGTTCTCAGTCTACCTATTATGCAACTGGAACGAATAATCCAGAAGCAAATCTCGCAAAGACAAAGCTTTATCCAGCGTTAGATATGTATGCGGGAGGTGGATGTCACGTCAATCTGATGACAAAAGCAGGACATGCTACGATTGCCAGGCTAAATCGTAGAGAAGGGAAATATAGAATGACGATCATCCCGGCGGATTTTGTAGAACTACCAGAGGAAAAGATGGCAGAAACAACAAAAGAATGGCCTCATGTATTTGCAAAGCTTCCTTTTGACGCGCAGATATTCCTGGATAAGTTTGATGCAAATCATTGCCATGCAGTCATGGGCGATGTGGTGGAAGAATTAAAAATGGTATGTGAAATGCTGAATATTGAAGCGGAGATTCTGGGAGAGTAGGAGGTGGCTTAAAGTGCAGAGAATTTTAAATGACCCAGATCATATTGTAGAAGAAATGTTAGAAGGGTTTGTAAAAGCGCATCCTGATTTGGTAGAAAAGACGAAAAACCCAAGAGTATTAAAGGCAAAAAGGATTCCAGAAAATACGGTAGGAATTGTGACAGGCGGGGGCTCCGGCCATAAACCGTCTTTTATTGGATATGTGGGAGAAAATATGTGCAGCGCCGCGGCAGTAGGGGAAATCTTTTCATCTCCTACAGCGGCCGCTTTCCTGGATGCGTTTCGAGAGGCGGATCAGGGAAAAGGAGTGGCCTGCCTGTACGGCAACTATTCCGGCGATAATATGAATGTAAAAATGGCGGTTAAGATGGCGGCCAAGGAAGGCATTTCTGTAAAAACGGTAGTAGCAAATGACGACGTGGCCTCGGCGCCTCATGATCAGAGAGAAAAACGAAGAGGTGTAGCAGGCGAACTGTTTATGTGGAAGGCGGCAGGGGCTAAGGCGGCCCAGGGGGCTGACCTTGATGAAGTGATCCGGGTCGCTCAGAAAGCGATCGATGCCTCCAGGAGCGTGGGGATTGGATTGAAACCTTGTACACTTCCCTCTGTGGGGCACCCGAATTTTGAAATTAAAGAAGGGACTATGGAAGTGGGGATCGGACACCACGGAGAACCGGGAATTGAGGTACGGCCTCTTGGGCAAGCAACAGAGATCGCAACAGAGATGACAGATATTATTCTGCCAGACCTGCCTTTTAAAGCAGGAGACGAAGTTGCCGTATTAGTATCAGGGCTTGGAGCAACACCAGTGATGGAGCTGTATGTACTCTATAATGAAATCGATAAAATTCTTGAGGCAAAAGGAATTCGGACGTATCGCTCTTATGTAGGGAATTATTTTACTTCTTTGGATATGATGGGAGCAACTCTGACATTGGCGAAGCTGGATGATGAATTAAAAGAGCTGATCGATGCGCCGGCTTATTCCATGGGCTTAAAACAGATGTAGGGGGAAGAAAAATGAGTACATTTAAGAATGAAGCAGGGAAATCAGTCCTGATGCGCATGGCAAAGGAGATTCAGGACCATAAAGGATATCTGGGAGAAGTGGACGGCCTGATTGGCGATGGAGATCATGGCATGAATATGAATAAAGGATTTACAATGTTCCAGGAGCGGTTTCAGGAACAGGAAATCTCTTTTGCAGAAGGACTGGAAGAACTGGGCATGATCTTGTTGAATGAGATTGGCGGATCTATGGGCCCTATCTATGGTACGATCTTCATGGATATGGCGGAAGCAGGCGCCCGGGTAAACGAGATAGGGGTTCCTGAATTTGCGAATATGCTGGAGAGTGGTCTGAACGGACTGTATGGAATTGTGGAAGCCAGAGTGGGAGATAAAACTTTGGTGGATACTCTGGTGCCGTCTGTAAATATGATGAAAAAGGCGGAAGAGACAGGAAAGGATTTCAAAGAGGCGTTGGAAGAAATGAAACAGGCGGCAAAGGCGGGAAGTGAATCGACAAAGGATATGGTCGCTAAGTATGGGCGTTCCAGCCGCTTGGGCGAACGGTCAAGAGGCGTTTTGGATGCGGGATCTGTATCCTGCTGTATCATATTGACCGCAATGGCGGATGGAATCCTGGACCTTCTTTAAAAAAGATGTAAGCCGATAGAGCCCCACAGCTTGGAGGAAAGAAATTTCTCAAGCTGTGGGGTTTTTTAGGGTACTCTCAGGATTTAAATATTCTATCAGGGGTTCCAAATACTTTCGGTCTGTCCAATCGCATTTCTGCCCTGCTGCGCACATGAGAGCTGTCATCCATGGTTCGTAGGTGCTGGGATCTTTCTTGGCCACTGATTTCTGGAGTATCCGGCAGAGCGTCCTGTCCTTGAATGTCATGGCATCTTCATCCCAGGCACCCCGTCCGTAGAAAATGGGAAGATCTTCCAAATCCCCTTTCAGATTGAGCTGTCGGATTTCCTGAAGAGCTTTCTCATCATAAGGCGAAGCGCCGACACAGAAGATCGCGATTTTCTTGTGATGCTCTGCTTTTAGCTGCTGGATATTTTTTTTCAGATAAGATATTCCGGAAATGCCGGAGGCATAGATCGCGCCGCACAGTATGATGGTTTCATAGAGGTTCAGGCTGCCGGAAGGCGCCTTTTTTACTTCCAAACAGTCAAAGCTTGTCATTTCTTGAAGCCAGTTCGCGTATTTCTTGGCGGAACCGTATTTTGACTGATATAAGATCAATCCCTTTTTCATATTGACTTTCCTCTCTTAGTCTTTGATCCTTCTTGTTTCCATTTGGTGATGAAGAAAAATAAGATACCTCTTTTTATATATATCATTTGGGTCAAAACATGTCAACAACAGGCGTGCCGGATAAGCAGAGAAAGCCATCCATTACAGCAGATACTTATCGAAACAGTCCTGAAGGGTGAAATGGCTTCGAATCACGATGGGCACATCCCGAAGCAGGGTGTTTAAGATCTTGCTGTTTCCTCCGGCGGTGAATAGAGACAGGGCAATGTTCTGGTTCAGGTTGCCAAACTCGATCTCCAGATGATCCTGATGTCTCAATAAATGCTTATAGTAGGCGTTGGCGCAGGTGAGCCTGATGTCTGTATAGAGCTGACCAATGTTGTTTGGACAGTCGTAGTGGACAAAAGTACTGATGATCTCCCGGTCGATCCGTATATCTTTCTTTAAGTTCTGAACTTCTTTCCAAAAGAAGAACAATACCAATTGAAGCCGTTCCGCTACAGAGCGTTCCGCCAGAGAGGGAAGCTTGATCTGTACCGGAATCCTCCGCAGGAATGTACTGAGCATGGAGGTCTTGGGACTTTCTGTAGTAGCGCAGATCAAAAGTACATCCGCGTGTCGGGTTTTGGTGGTTTCTCCCAATCTCTGGAAGATTCCCTGATCCATCAAAAGGAATAGTTTCTCCTGTCCTTCCGGGTTTAGACGGTGGATCTCGTCCAAGAAAAGAATTCCTTTGTCAGCAAGTTCCACAAGACCTGGCTTATCTGAATCAGCGCCTGTAAAAGCGCCTTTGGAATGGCCGAAAAGCTGAGACATGACAAGCTGCGGGTTCTCCGCGTAGTTGGCGCAGTTATAAGTGACTAGAGAAGTGGCGGGAGAGATCATGCCGCTTTTTTTGGCAAAATCAAACATACAGTGGGCAAAATGGCTTTTGCCGACGCCGGTCGGCCCTGACAGGAGTGTGTCCAGACCATGAGGCGGATACAAAATCGCCGCCTTTGCGTGTTCGATATGAGGTTGCAGACTCTTTTTGCTTCCGATCAGGGAATCAAAGGCCGATTGAGCGGAAGCCTCCAGATGTTTGGCAAAGTAGGAGGATTCCGCTGTAAGAGCGGGAGGAGCCAGAAAGTCGAGAAAAGCGTCCATGGAAATAAATTCGTAGGTTGGAAGCTGTTTTTCCAAGATTTCCTCCAGGATAGATATGCTGAAGTAGGTCACAGGGCGTCCCCGGACCCGCATGACCAGCCCGTCGGAAAACAGCCGATTTAATTCCATACTAATATTGTTTGGCAGGATTCCAGTCTTCTGCGCAAGGGCGTTTATCTGTAAAGTTTCAATTGCGGAGGCGGGGTTTCTTGGGTCAAAACGGGAAGTCCCTTCTGCCACCGCCTGATAAATCCGTTCACTGCGTGATGGATGCTTCATAAATATCAACTCCGATAATATTAATCTTACAATTTGATATTGATTATAAGGATTTGAAAAGTTATTGTCAATAAAAAGACGAATTCTAGGAGAAAAAGAAGATTAAGAGAAAAGTTGGCACAGAAATTGCTGATTATTATTTTAAAAGAAAAATTTGCAGAAAGGAAATGAGACATATGAGTTATCCAATTAAGGTGAGAGTCATCTCTAAAACAGAGGCAGAACAGCTGGTATCCCCTGGGGATGTGCTGGAAGCGGTTAACGACACATTTAAGGCCCTGGGAAATGGACAGATCTTCCACCCGGTAAAAGAACCGATCTGGATGGGGAAGGAAAACGCGAACATGCTGATCGCGATGCCGGCCCACTTAAAGGACAAAGGGATCGTAGGAATGAAATGGGTAAACATGTATACCTATCAGCAGGAAGGAATCCCATCCTCTTATGGAAACCTTCTGATCCTCAGTCATGAAGAGAACGGACAGCCTTATGCCATTGTTGAGGCAACTCCGATCACCACCATGCGGACCGCGGGGGGCCACGGAGTTGTGGCGGCCCAGTATCTCGCGAAGAAATCCTCAAAGATACTGGCGGTGGTAGGATGCGGAGCAGAAGGAATGGCAGGGATCCGCAGCTTCCTGTATGCGTTTCCTCAGTTGGAAGAATTAAGGCTTTGCGATAAAAACCCGGCGGCGCTCCAGCGAGTGAAGGACGAGTTTGGTGAAAAGATCAAGATCACAACATGGGAAAACGCAAAAGACGCGGTAGAACCTGCGGATATCGTTCTTTTGGTGACGACGGCCAGAAAGCCTTTGGTTATGTTTGACTGGCTGAAGAAGGGGTGTTTCGTGTCCGGTTTATATTCTTTCAACGACCTGGATCCAGAATGTTCCAGAAAAGCGGACAAATGGTATTTGGGATCCAGAGACACAGACTACCATCAGATCATCAAAGCCCCTTATCTGGCACAGTATAACTTGAGCATGGATAATGTGACTGGAGACCTGGGAGAGGTAGCGGCCGGAAAATGCGCAGGAAGAGAAAACGATGATGAGATCATTGTTTATACCCATATGGGAATGGGAGCCCTGGACGTGGCGGTAGGAGATATCATTTACCGCAGGGCTAAAGAACAGGGAATCGGAAAAGTGCTGGACCTGTCATAGAAGGAAAAGGAGGTTTCAACCTGACTTTTACTATAAAGAAAAGAGGAAAAGGAAATGGCAAGAAAATATTTTAAATCAGATGCAACAGAATACACACAGAAATTAGCGGATTACGCGGTGGATCTGAAATACGAAAATATTCCAGAAGAAGTGATCGAACGGGCGAAGATGCTCACACTTCATACACTGGGCGTAGCGCTGGCGGCAAAGCCCATCGAACTTTCAGACAGCGCTGTAAAGATCGCTGAGGCGGCCAATGGCGGAAAGGGCGGAGAGTCTTCCGTATGGCTGGGAGGAAACCAGCTATCTATGGCAAGCGCCGCTTTCGCCAATGGAACCCTGGCCGATATGCTGGACTGGGAAGATTGCGCCTGGGGCGGACATCCAAACGCGGGAGCGATTCCCGTAGCCATGGCGGTAGCGGAAGGTTTGAAAAAGGATGGAAAATCCTATCTGGAAGCGGTAGTGGCAGGACTGGAGGTTTATCAGAGAGTGTCTATGGCGGTTCAGCCGGCAGATGATTTTGATCACAGCCAAGGCTGGGCGATCGCGAACTGGCAGATCTTCGCGGCTTCCACACCGGCGGCTAAGCTTATGGGATTAACGAAGGAGCAGATGAATCAGGCGTTTGGAATGAGTGTCCTGTACGCGAAAATGCCTTCTAATCTTCAGCAGGGAACCATGAGCAACGCATACCACTATGAATATGGAATAACGTCTCAGAATGGTGTTCTGGCGGCTATGGGAGCAAAAGAAGGCGTAGCCAATCTGAAGGACTGCTTTGATATCCCTTACGCTTACTGCGAACAACTGACAAAGGCAGTAGACAGATCCTGGCTGAATCGGGGGCTGAATGAGAACTTCTATATGATGGACGTGCTGGTAAAACACTGGCCGGCAAACATGTGGGTACAGACACCGGTAGAGATGGTGCTGGATATGGTGAAAGAGAACAGCATCAATCCAGACGATATCGAAGAGATCATCGTGAATCCGCCGACCCAGTACCGGATGCACTTCTATGAAGATGGGTTTGAGAGCCTGATGGAAGCGCAGTTCAGTATTCCATACGTGATCGCCGCTGCGCTGATCGATCCGAATCCGGGTCCAAACTGGTACACCGAGGAGAAATTCAACGATCCTAAGATCATTGAATATGGAAAGAAAGTAAAGGCAGGTCCGGACAAGGAAGACACACTTCTGGAATGTTTCCATGTATTCCAGCAGGGAAGCCATCCCAAGAAGACGGTTACTATCAAGATGAAAGACGGAACCGTCTATGAGAAGACACAGAGGACTCACAAAGGCCATCCATTGGATATGCTGACAAGAGAAGAGTTCTGTGATCTGTTCCGCAGAGAGGCATCCTTTGCTCTTACACCGGAGAAGACAGAGAAACTGATGGACTTCATCCTGAATCTGGAAAATGTTGACGATATGTCCAAAATCCATGATCTTCTTGTATAGAAAGGAGACAGCGCGATGAAAAAGATTACTGTAATGGGCGGCGGCGGAACCGGGATCATGATGGCCGCGGATCTTTCCCTCCAGGGACATGAGGTAACGCTGTTTGAGATCAAAGAGCACGCAGAGAAGATCGAAGAGATCAAAGAGCGGGGATTCGTAGAGATCACAGGAAATGCGGTGAACGGGAGAGCTAAGATCGCCCATATCACTACAGACATAGAGGAAGCGATGGCAGAACCAGAGTACATTCTGATCGGCGCGATGGCACAGCGCCAGGAAGAATTCATGGATCTGATGCTCCCGTATCTGAAGGACGGTCAGACAGTGTGTTTTTCCGCGGGAAACTGCGCATCCATCATCCTGAAAAATAAGATCAAAGATAAAGACGTGCTGGTAGGAGAAATGCAGGGAAATATCTATCCCTGCCGGATGCTCCCGGATGGGAAATTGATCAGCGCGTTCCCCTATAAAGAAAAGGGAATGTCCGCATTTCCGGCGAAAGACAATGAGCGGTACATAGCGGCAATGAATGAGGTATATCCCTGCCACGCCGTGAAAAATGTATTTGAAGCGACCCTGAATTCACCCAATACTTCCATCCATCTTGCGGGAAGCCTGCTGGGGACTACTAAAATGGAGACCATGGAAGACTTCCGGCTGTACCGGGATGGAATCAGTCCCTCCCTGATCACGCTGATCCGGGCGGTAGAAGAAGAGAAAGCCAAAGTCATGGAGTGGATGGGCTACGAAATAGGCCGGGCGGTAGGACAGATGGAAGCCCTCATGGAATATGAGAAGCATCCGGAACTTACCATCTTCCGGGGACTGGAAGGACCTACCAGTATCCATCACCGTTATGTGACGGAGGATGCCCATGCCGGAAACAGCCTGCTTCTGTCGCTGGCGAAACAGTTTGGGATCAAAGCGCCGCTGTGTGAGGGCTTGATCGCTATTGCCTCCGCGCTGAACCAGACAGATTTCTATGAGACAGGAAGGACAACTTCCTACTTTGGGCTGAGCAATATGGGGCCAAAGGAGATCAACCGCTACCTTGAAACGGGAGAAAAATAGAGATATGGAAAAAGAACAGACGAAATACGTGGTAGGCGTCATCAATGTAACAGACAGCAAAAGTTCTGTGATCGCGGAGGAAATGCAGATCGGATTTCCAAAGAACGTGGAGGTGTTGATGACCTACGCGCCTCTGGAGAGAGTGTCTTATGACGGACTGATGGAATTCCTGAGAGCGCTCCCTGGAGCGCTGGATGAATTTAAGGATAAGGATCCGGATCTGATCATCTGTCCCAGTATGACGGGAAGCGCCATCAAGGGGTATGAGATCGTCAATATGCTGGAGCAGAGAAGCGGCCGTCCGGTGATCGTGCCGGCGCTGGAGACAAAAAAGTGTTTTAAGGAGCTGGGGATCACACACATCGCGATCGTATCCGCTTTCGGCGTGGAATTGGGACTTTTGGAGCAGTTGTTTTTTAAGAACCATGATATCGAGGTGACGAACCTGATCAATATTTTTGACGAGCCGGACGAGGACAGACTGCGGGTTGACCAGATAGACACCCAGCTGGTCCTGGAAAAAGTGAGGCGGGCTGATTTCAAAGGCGCGCAGGCTGTCTTTTTCGACAGTCCTACGTATCGGCTGAGGCCGATCATACCGGAATTAAAAGAAATCATAAAGCTGCCGCTGTTTTCCGTAAATCAGATCCAGATTTACGCCGCGTTAAAAAGACTTGGACTTTCCGCAGAACATCTGCCCATCGCGGAGCATTTCAGAAAAGGAGAGTGAGGAATATGTACGATAAAGACAAAATAATAGAAGTGATCGATCAGATCAAAGAGGAAGTGACGGAACTCTGTGAATACATTCACGAGAACCCGGAACCTGGTTTTAAAGAGTATAAAGCGAGCGCCGCTTTGAAAGAGTTCCTGGAAAAACATGGATTTACCGTGGAAATGGGGGCAGGAGGTCTTGAGACGGCTTTCCGGGCAGAGAAAAAAGGAACAGGAGAAGGACCGGTAGTCGGATACCTCTGTGAGTATGATGCCCTGCCTAATGGCCATTCCTGCGGACATAACATCATTGGTTCTTCCGCGGCAGCGGCGGCCGTGGGACTTGCGGCGGGCATGGGGGGGTACAGCGGGAATGTAGTAGTTATAGGAACCCCGGCGGAAGAAGGAAGCGGAGGCGGAAAGGAAATCCTCTATCAGGCGGGAGTGATGGACGACTTGGACTGCGCGATGGTCTTCCATCCCAATTCCCATACGGTGTTAAACGACATTTTACTTGCTATCGCGGCATATTCTTTTACCTTTCACGGGAAGGCGGCCCATGCCGGTGCGTGTCCAGAGAAAGGAAACAGCGCGGTAGAAGCAGTGATCCAGTTGTTTAATAATATCAACGGCCTGCGGGTAACTACCAAGACCAGCATGAAAATGCATGGGATCATCAAGCAAGGCGGTGTGGTGACCAATGTGATCCCAGATCTGACAGAGGCGCAATTTGCCATCCGCGCGGCTACTGCCGAGGATCTGGACTGGCTTACAGAGCGGGTGAAAAAGTGCGCGGAAGCGGCCGCGCTTTCCACAGGCTGTACGGTGGATATCGAAGAGATTGGCGTTCCTTATATGAACCTGATCAATAATCAAGTGCTGATCGGCCTGGTAGAACAGAATCTGATTCAGCTTGGCGAGACGATCGATGTAAGGAACGCTAAGGAAGGCCCTGCCTCCAGCGATGTAGGCAACGTATCCCACCGGATTCCGGCTTTCCAGGTAATGCTTGGCGTAGGAAGCCCGGCGATCCCTCACTCAGATTCTTTTGTAAAGGCGAGCGCGGGAGAGCAAGGAGCCAGGGCGGCGATACGAGCGGCAAAAGCATTGGCTATGACAGGGATGGATCTTTTCAATGATCCGACCCTTGTTGATAAAGCAAAAGAAGAACTAAGGGAAAAGAAGAGTACAAAGTAGAAGGAGGAAACGAACATGGAACTTATGAACTTACAAGAACTGAATAGTGCGGTAATGTGGATTGGCTGCGGCCTTCCGGTAGTATTTCTGCTGTTTTTAGCGGGAAGGATGTGGAAAAAGACTTACAAGGCGGGACAGGAGATCGGCCTTGAAGACGCGCAGTTAAAGACAGCGGTAAAAACCAGCGCCATCACAGCCATTGGACCGTCCATCGCCTGTCTGGCAGGTATGTTTGCGGTCATGGCGATCATGGGAGGACCGGTAGCCTTCATGCGTCTTTCTTATGTAGGAAACTCGATGTTCGAGCTGATGGCGGCAGGATTCGGAGCGGCAGCCACAGGCGTACAGGCCGGTGTGGACCCGATGACAAAGGATGCCTTTATGGCAGGGCTTTGCGTTATGGTGCTGGGTTCTATTCCGTGGGTTATCTTTGGAACTTTTGCTTCTGATAAGATGGATAAGATCCAGACCAAGATTGTGAAAAAAGCCGGTCGGGCGATTCTTCCGGTCATCTCTACAGGCGCCCTTCTGGGAGCTCTTGGAGCAAACAACGCGACTTATCTGACAGCTTTGGACAAGACTACGATCTCTTGTCTCTTAGGAGCGGCGATCATGGCGGTTTGCTGTGTTGTCGCGCAGAAGAAGCAGATCAAATGGCTGTCTCAGTGGAACCTGACTATCGCCATTTTCCCGGCAATGATCATTACAGCGTTATTATAAAATCGAAGGAAGAGAGGTACCAAGCATGTTAAAGCCAGAAGAAGTAAGAGAGGACATTTACCAAAATAAATATCTGAAAAGCGTACACAAAAGCAGCAAGATCGGAAACTATATCTGTGTAGTATTCTGCTTTATCCCAATTGTTCTGACCGCGGTGGTATACGGCATCGATATTCCATGGGGCGCGGTAGTGACCGGATGGATTTCAATCGCAAGCGCCATCGGTGTTGTATGGTTTGTTGAGCCGATCTCCAACTTCCCGATCGTAGGGTCCGCGGGAACCTATATCAACGTTGTGGCCGGAAATACTTCCAATATGCGTGTGCCCTGCGCGGTCATGGCTCAGAAGGAAGCGGGCGTAGAACAGGGAACCCCGGAAGGTTCCATCATTTCTACCCTTGGAATCTGTACATCTGTATTTATCAATATTCCGATCCTGGCGATCGGAGCGATCTTCAGCAGTATTATCATGAATTATCTGCCGCAGAGTGTGCTGGATGCGTTCAACTATCTGCTTCCAGCCCTCTTTGGAGCTGTATTTGTACAGTTTGCCATGAATAAGCCAAAGATCGTACCGGTAGCCTTGATCCTGGGTATCTCCTTCTGTCTGATGGTAAACAATGGAGTGTTCAGTATTCTTGGACCAAACCCAAGTTATATCACTTCATTGGTAGGTGTATTTGGTTCTATCGCGTTCGCTCTGTGGCTGCATAAGAGAGAGCAGGCAAAAAAGGGAGAGCAAAAAGACGCGTAAAATCTGCGGGAAATAGGAGGATATGCCATGTTGATCACAGCGAAGAAAATCGTAACAGGCGATGGGAAAACGGTAATAGACGGTGGGGCTGTCTGTGTAGATGAGCGCGGTAAAATTCGGAAGGTCGGTTCTGCCAGCGAATTGAAAAATATGTATCCAGAGGAAGAGGTCAGGGATTATCCGGGGAGCACGCTGCTCCCCGGCCTGATCGACTGCCACGCCCACCTGGGACATTTCGCGTGCCGGCCCGCTGTCATGAATGACTATATGATGGCGTATATTACAGAAAAATACGCCAAAGACGCATTTAGCCGAGGAGTGACCGCGCTTAGGGATATGGGGTCTCCAGAAGGAGTCTGCATGACACTGAAAGCGGCATCCCAAATGGGACTCTTCAAGATCCCCAGAATGGAATATGGCGGATGCGCTCTGTGTATCACAGGCGGACACGGAAGCGCTTTTGGACTGGGGGAAGGCGTAGAAGAGACAGACGGGATGGATGCGCTCAGAAAAGCCATCCGTACAAGAGTCAAACATGGAAGTAAATGGATCAAGATCATGACCAGCCATCGCTCAGACGTGTGCGAGTACAGCCAGGAAGAACTGAATCTGGCGGTAGAGGAAAGTCACCGGCTTGGGGTAAAGATCATGGTACATTCTGGAACTCAGCCTTCCATAGGGATGTGTATCAAGGCAGGGTTTGACACGATTGAACATGCTACCTTTATGACCAGAGAACAGGCCGAGGAAATGGCGGAAAAGGGAATCGCCTGGACGCCTACGATCCTTCCGTACGCGACGATCTACCAGAATATGGAGAAGAAATGCGCGGGCATGGAAGAAAAACCAAGAGAATACTATTACAGTAAAGCGGCTTCCGATATGTATAAGGACCATTTCAAAGAATACTATGATATAGGGATGTTGGTGACAGCCGGAACCGATAATATCACCGCCGATGGAAGAAGCGACCTGTATGTGGCCAAAGAGCTGGCTTACATGGTAGAATATGGTCTTACGCCGGTGGAAGCGATCCGGGTAGGGACCATGAATGGAGCGAAAGTGATGGATATGGAAGACAAAGTCGGCCAGATCAAAGAAGGCCTGTGCGCGGACCTTCTGATCGTAGACGGAGATGCGTCTTTGGACATCCAGGCATTGGAAAATGTCAATACGGTATACCTGAATGGAGAGGTTGTATATGGAGGATAAGAATATGACGCCGAAAAAGAAAGCCTATCGGAAATTGGCGGATACCATGATCCAGAATCTTCGGAAACGGAACATGGAAGGATTCTACTGTGAAGACCGGGAAGCGGCCAGAGAACTGGCCATGGAGATGATGAAAGAGGGCGGGACCGTTGGGTTTGGCGGTTCTGTTACCCTGGATGAGACGGGAATCTTAAAGGCGGTAGAAGAAAAAGAGGGGCTGACCCTGATCGACCGGCGCAAAGCCAAGACGCCTGAGGAGACCAGAGAGGTCTTCTTCCAGACCGTGGCATCGGATTATTTTCTGATGAGCACCAACGCCATCACCATTGACGGGGAGCTGATCAACATTGATGGAAAAGGCAACCGCCTTGCCTGTCTGGTCTATGGGCCAAAGAACGTGATCATTATCGCGGGAATGAACAAAGTGACCGCCGACACAGACAGCGGGATCAAGAGAGTACAGAACGTATCTTCCCCCGCGAACGCGGCAGTGTTTGACTCAAAGACGCCATGCGGGATCACAGGCCATTGCGGCAGCTGCCATTCTCCCCAGACGATGTGCTGTCAGGTGGTCATAACCAGACACTCACGGTTTGACGGCCGGATCAAAGTGATCTTGGTAGGCGAAGAATTAGGACATTAAGAAAAAAGGGCGCTGACGAAACACCGGATATGGGTGGATCGCCGACGCCCTTATTCTTTTCGGTCTACGCTGCTTCCGATCCCCAGTTCCTGGCGGTACTTGGTGACGGCCCGCCGGGAGATGGAGATTCCCTGCTCTTCCAGCAGCTTGACTAATTTCTGATCGCTGTAGGGTTTGGATTTGTTTTCCCCGTCTATGGCTGCCTGGATCCGGTTTTTGATGTCTTCCTGAGACAAGGCACGTTCCTGATCCTGGCCTTCTGTGGGGATCGCGCTTGCGGTGAACAGATCCCGGCAGGAGATAACGCCCTTGGGATACTGGACATATTTTCCCTTGATGGCTCTGCTGAGAGTGGAAGGGTGGATCCCCAGTTTCTCTGAAAGGGCGGCCATGGTCATGGGACGGAGAGGCTCCTTGGAGAGAAAGAAGCCGCTTTGACAGCTTAAGATCTGTTCCGCGAGAGAAAAGAGGGTTTTCCGACGCTGTTCAATGCAGGTGAAGAGAAACTGGACCCGCGAGAGCTTTCCCTCGAAATATTTGCTCAGTTCCGGGTCTTTGGCAGTCTGCATCATTTTTATATAATAGTCGTTCAGGTGGTAGTTTTCCACCCAGTTATCATTCAGCGAGATCTGCCATTCTCCTTCGGAATAGGAATAAATAATATCCGGGATGACGAAATGATCCTGGCCGGATGAAAGCCCGGACAGGGGACGTGGATTCAGCACCCGGATGCGTTCCATGCATTTGCGCACAGAAGCGGTGGAAAGGTTCAAGGCGCGGGAGATGGAACTGATCCGCCCCAAGGCCATATCTTCCATATGGTTTTGGATCATAGCCTTCATAGGTTCATACTCTTTGGAAGATTCATCAAGCTGGCTGATAAGGCAGGAAGTAAGATCTGAAGAGAAGATTCCCGCAGGCTCCAGAAGCCGCAGTTCCTCCAGGCATCGGGAGATGGTCTTGGCATCGGCGTTAGTCTGCTCCTGGATCTCTTCTATAGAAAAGGGGAAATATCCATTTTCATCCAGGCAGTTGGTCAAATATTTTATCAAGGCCCACTCCGCCTTGCTGTAACGCTTCATATCCAATTGATTTAAGAGAAACTGCTGGATCGTCTCTTCTTCCGGGCAGGGGATGTCCCCAGGTTTCTGCTGGTCCTGACGGGACAGAGCGGCGGCGTAGGCCGGGGGCGCATCCGTTTTGGCAGGGTTTGCTACCGTCTCCGTATAATCCAGAAGAGGATTCTCCAGATACTCATCCTGGAGAAACTGATTGAGTTCCACACAATCGTAAGCCAGTACGTTTAAAGACTGGATCTGAGCGTGAGAAAGGGTCTGTTTTTGCTGTAATTTTAAGTCGATCTGCATCCTGTGTCCATCCTCTCAAAAGTCTCTGCAAAGACTATTATAGCACATGGCCGGAAGGGGCAAAAGCGGTTGTTTTAAGGTCTGATTTATGATAAACTGGAACAATATTTTGACCATAAGGATCAGCCAAAACGGGGCGTGGAAAGAACAAGCTTTCCACGCCCCGGATTATACTATGGGCCGTATTAATTGCGGTCAGGTTTATTTGCTCTCTAAGATTTTGTCTACACTGACCAGTTTGACGCTTAAGATAAAGATCTCTGTAGCCAGCTTCAGTTCCTCTACTGTTGGGTAGGAAGGAGCAATACGGATATTGCTGTCATGCGGATCTTTGCCATAAGGGAAAGTGGCTCCGGCAGGAGTCATGACAAGTCCCGCCTCTTTAGCTTTGGCTACGATCTTCTTGGCACAGCCGTCCATGGAGTCAAAGGAGATGAAGTAACCGCCTCTGGGAGCGATCCAGGAACCGATGCCAAGGCCTCCAATTTCCTTCTCCAAGGTCTCCAGTACGATATCGAATTTAGGACGCATGATATCCGCGTGTTTCCTCATGTGTTCTACCATCCCATGGATATCTTTGAAGAACCGGGCATGGCGAAGCTGATTGAGTTTGTCGTGGCCGATGGTCTGGATCTTCATCTGCTGCCTGATCTCAGCTAAGTTAGCATCGGAAGCGGCGATGGCCGCGATCCCTGAACCGGGGAAGCTGATCTTGGAAGTAGAAGAATACTTGTAGACCATGTCCGGATGGCCTTCCTTCTTACATTCCATCAGGATTTCCAGAAGATAATCCTGCTTATCCTCATAAAGATGGTGGATGCCGTAAGCGTTATCCCAGAAGATACGGAAATCTTCCGCCGCGGGATTCAATTTGGCGAACCGATGTACCGTTTCGTCAGAGTAGGTGATGCCCTGAGGATTGGAATACTTTGGAACGCACCAGATTCCTTTTACGGAAGGATCCGTGCTGACCAGTTCTTCCACAATATCCATATCCGGGCCTTCCGGTGTCATAGGAACGGGAACCATCTCAATGCCAAAATATTCAGTAATAGAAAAATGACGGTCATATCCGGGGACCGGACACAGGAATTTTACTTTATCCAGCTTGCACCAGGGAGTGCTGCCCAGCACACCGTGAGTCATACAGCGGGCAACGGTATCGAACATGACGTTCAGACTGGAATTGCCAAAAATAACGATATTGTCCTTAGGGACTTCCATCATGTCGGCCAGAAGCTGTTTAGCCTCTTTGATGCCGTCCAGCACGCCGTAGTTGCGGCAGTCTACTCCTTCCTCACAGACAAGGTCAGAATCGCTGGTGAGCACATCCATCATCCCCATAGACAGATTAAGCTGCTCTGTAGACGGTTTTCCTCTGGACATATCCAGTTTCAGGCCTTTGCTTTTTTCCTTCTCGAACTGCGCTTCCAGTTTGGATTTCAACGCCAATAATTCTTCTTTTGATAATTCACTGTAGGGTGTCACGCTATCATCCTCCATCCATCATATTCCTTATTATTTCTGCAAAACACAGGTTTCAAACCCTGAAACCCGGCGTCATTTCAATATTCTATCACAAATTGAAAAATCGTCAATGGATTCTTGCAAAAAATAATAAAAATATCGTAAAAATATTAAAAACCAAGTTTGATTATGAAATATCAAGAAAAAAATAATTCAAAAATAAAAAAGAGAAGAAGAACAGAAAGTTAACAGGAGTTTATGGTACAATAAATGTAACGATTTGGAAAGATAAAGGGTATTACTTATGAAGAGAGAAAATGAGGGGGAATCGGGAAAAGTCCAGACAGATCCGGCGCGCGCGCTGGAGATCTACGGAGATATGGTATACCGGATCGCGCTGCTTCATATGAAAAATAAAAGCGATGCGGAAGATGTATTCCAGGAAGTGTTCCTGCGGCTTGTCCGGCATAGAGGAAAGATTCTGGGAGAAGCCCATCTGAAACACTGGCTGATCCGGGTCGCGGTCAACTGCTGCAAGAAGCAGTTCGCAAACGCGTACCGGAAACATACCATCCCCATGGACCGGGAAGACCGGGCAGAACTTTCTTATGAGATGCCGCTGGGAGAAAACAGCGTGTGGGAAGTCGTATGGACTCTGCCGGAGAATTACAGGGATGTGATCCATCTATTTTATTACGAACAATTTTCGGTAAAAGAGATCGCGGGACTTCTGGAACTTACAGAGAGCGCGGTCAAGACCAGGCTGTCCCGCGCAAGGGATATGCTGCGGGAACGGTTAGAAGGAGAGAGGGAATGAAAGAAAACCAAAAGGAAAGTTTGTGGGAATATTCATATCAGCTGGAAACAGAGAATATCCATGTGCCGGAATCGCTAAAGGACAAAACGCTGGAGGCCATGCGGCAGGCCATGGAAGAAGAACCAAAGCGGCGCAGGAAGAAGAACTGGGCGGCAGCCGGGATCCTGGCGGCGGCAGCCTGCCTGTGTCTGGTGCTTCTGGGAAATTATACAGGATTGCTGGGGGAAACTGGCGATGAGATCCATGTTGCCAAGGTTGCGGAGCAGGCGGGGCAGTGGGAACTGGAGATGAATCTTGGGCAGGCAGGAAGCAGTGAAGAGGAAGAAGAGGCGCGGGATGGGATTTCTGTTCAAGAGGTTCCTTCCGCTAAGTTTCTTCCCCAAGGATTGTGGGAGGCGGATACAAGCTACGTGGAAGGCCGGGAAGTGAAGATCGGCAAAGATCGGGACAAATCCTGCTGGTATGCGGCCTGGAAAAGCGAAGACGTCTATTACTTTGCGGAAGGGGAGGATATGAGCCAGGAAGAATTTGTGGAAGAATTGAAAAAAATCTGGAAAAGTCTGTAACCTTTTGATGAAAGGAGGGGTATTGATAGTAGAAGCCCAAGGAGGGAGGATGTGCTGATGAGGAAGAATGAGTGGGGAAGGGCGGTAAAAAGATGGGCGGCAAAAAGCATTGGGATCCTTGCGGCGGTTTCTTTGCTGGCCGCCGGATGCGGAAAGGGGGAAGAAGAAGGGACTGTAAGGGACGAAGAGAAGATCGAGGCTCAGAAGCTGGCCCAGAGCGTGAAGGAGAAATACGCAAAAGAAGAACGCTATGAGTACGGGGAGGCAATCCGGGATATTGAAAGGGATGAATCTCTGAAGCTGGAGATGGGATTTGATATCATGAACGCGGGATTTGATGAATATCCCCAGATCGCGGCAGTCTATCAGGACCCTGAGCTGACCCAGCGTGTAGGGACCCATTATGAATGGGACGAGGAAAAACAGGTGCTGTCCATTACACCTCCCAGGTGGAACGCGGGAGGGATCAGCGCCTCCCAGCTGGATCCCGATGTACCGGGCAATGAGCCGGGAGCGCTGGAACTCTTTGACAAAGGAGAGTTGAAAGACTGGGGGAATCTGCCTCAGTATTACCTGGCTCAGTACGTGGATGCCAAGACTGGCGAAAAGCTGAACAAGCCGCTGGTGAGGGTGGTGACGGTCAAGCATGAGGTCAGCCAGGCGCCAAGACTTTCCATCTCGATCGATGACGACGGCCTGCCTGTCTTCTCCTGGCAGGAAGTGAAAGGAGCCGACAATTATTATGTGATGGAACTTGGCTATGACCAGGAATCGGGTTACAGCGGCGCCGGCCAGGTGATCGGAGAGACAAGCGATACCAAGTGGAAGCCGGAACAGGCCTCGGATTTCCGAACGTTTTCCGTGTCGGAGGCAGAGCGGTCAGAAGACTATAATATTGAGCGGTATGGAGAGGGGGCAGAACCGATCTATCCGGAAGAAGTGTACGAAACGTATTACTGTGTGATCGCGGTTTCCAAGAAGGGAACCTCGGCGGTGAGCAATACCTTCCACGAGCAGGATATCGCAAGGAGGGTGCCTTACATGGAAGAGACCAAGATGAGCCTGGAGAAAGAGGGATCCAATTACGCGGATGGCTTTGGAAATATGCCTTCCTATAAATGGGTGACCATGTGTGACGGAACGCTGGTACAGAAGCTTTTGGAGTATGATTTTGAACAGGCCCAGCGGACGACGGAACAGTGGGGCGAGTATGAGAAGGAAGACATGTCGGACCTAAGACTGGTGGATGTGGATCTTGTAAAGGTGCCGTATACCATAGAGGGGACCGGATTTACCGGAGTGGTGAAGGTACAGAACTTTAACGCCGATACCTGGGAAGAAGATCTAAAAGAGATCGAAAAGCGCCAGGAAGACCTTAGGAACCGGGCGGGGACCAGAGATCTGGAGATGAAAGAGGAGACGGAAGAGGAAGAAGAGTCTGGAAGGGAGGCGGAAGAGGAAGAGGTCTATCAGACGGAATACGAAATTACAGCCAACAGCGCGCTGAGTGAGTACCTGGCGGCCAACATGCTGACGGGAACGGCTATGATCGATCTGAGTGAGTTTCCGGAAAGCGCGGACCAGGAATATCTGGCGGATGCCTGGATGGAGGCTGTCTATCAGAACCCCATGATCCTGGGTGTGCGAAGCGCCGCCGTTTCTGGGGATGGGAAGACTATGCTGGTCCAATACGACACGACTCCGGAGACTATGGAAGAAAAGCAAAAGGAAATCGCGGCAGAAGTGGACCGAGTCACAGGGGAGATCATCCGGGAAGATATGTCAGAGTTGGAGAAGGAGCTGGCCATCAATCAATATCTGTGCGATACAGCGGAATATGATATGGAGGCGTTAGAAAATGCCGAGGAAAATCAGTTCCAGACGGTGGACGAGGAGTACAGTGATTCTTTCACACCTTATGGAGTCCTGTTGAACCAAAAGGGCGTATGCGCCAGCTATTCCGGGGCTTTCAAGCTGCTGGCGCAGGCGGCGGGGCTGGACTGCATCGTAGTGACTGGGAATCTGGAGGGGAATCTTCCCCACGCCTGGAATAAGGTTAAGGTAGACGGAGAGTGGCAGATCGTAGATTCTACCAATAATGATAACGAGCAGCTCTTCAATGCTCTTTTGAATCTGCCGGACAGGGCCGCGGGAAAAGTCCTGGTAGAAGATGAACTGTTTGTCCTGGACAGTAAGCTGGGAGACTATGGGGCGCCAAGCGATGAAAAAGAATACTATCGGCTGCAGGATAAATTCTTTGAACAGGACCAGATTGCCGCGTCTTTGGCCGATGAACTCCAGGAGGGAGACCGGGCCACCCTTCGCACCGACTATGACCTGAACGATCAGGAGTTTGAGACTATCGCCCAGAAGGTGCTGGAGGATTTTGGAGGCAGTGAACTGGCAGGCTACTATTGGATGGGAGTTATTTATTTAGAGGGGAAATAGGAAAAGGAGGAAGAACAATGAAAAAGAGACTGGTATTAATGTTGAGCGTATGTATGATCACGGTATCCCTGTGGGGCTGCGGCGGACAGGAAGAAGAAAGCCAGGAGCCGGCGGCAGAGGAAACAACGCAGGAAGAAGAGGAAACAGAAGAAGAGGCAGAGGCCGCGAAGGAAGAAGAAGCCGATGAGGCCGCGGCGTCCGGCGAGATCACTCCGGTAGAGACATCCATCGACGCGCCGGCGAAGATCGGTGAATGGGTGGAGACAAAGAGATATTCTGCCGAAGACGAGCAGTATCATACGGTATATTACCGGATCACAGACGTTGTCCGGGGCGCCCAGGAGGAAGTAGATGCCTATAATGCCACAGACAGCGTCGTAAAACTGACGGATCTGGATGACGATAATCTGGAATACTGCATGATCACATACGAAGTGAACTTCCCCTCTGATTATCCACAGGCGGATTACGGGATCACAACCGTGGATATAAACTTCGGCGTAGAGAATCCAGATGGCGGCGGAATCGAGAAAGACGGTGTGGCCTATATCGGACTTTCCACCGTGTGGGATATATCAGAGACGCCAGAGATCAATGAATTTTACGCGGGGGATACTTTTACAGAAGGCAAGGCTGTGTTCGCAATGGTAAAAGATGTATCCGACTATGTGTTTGAAACTTCTTATACAGATGAAAATGGAGAGATGGTCTACTCTTATGTAGAAGGGAAATAATTAATCAATTAGGGCCGGGGGATTTTTAAAAATCCCCCGGCCCTAATTAAAAAAGCCCTGTCCCTAATTGATGAGTGCAAGGATGTTATCCAGGATCACGAAAGATACTTCTTCTTTTGACATGATGGGAAGCTGGATTTCTGATTCCTTAGTGATCAGTGTGACGATATTGGTATCGGTTCCGAATCCCGCGCCCGTTTCTTTCAGATTATTGGCGATGATCATGTCCAGATGTTTTTTCTCCAGCTTTTTGCGGGAATTCTCCAGCATATTCTGGGTTTCCATGGAGAATCCGCATAAGAATTGTCCGTCTGGCTTGTGCTCCCCCAGATATTGTAAGATATCGTCGGTGCGTTCCAGAGGAATGGACAGATCTTCATCTGCTTTTTTCACCTTTTCATCGGAGACATGGGCCGGCCGGTAATCGGCGACGGCGGCTGCTTTGATGATCAGGTCCATATCCTGGCTTCTGGATGTGACCGCATCGTACATATCTTTGGCGGAGGTGACCGGCACGGTCTCTACAAATAAAGGGGGCTTCAGGCTGGTCTTCCCGGTGACCAGGGTGACGTTGGCGCCCCGCAGCATACAGGCTCTTGCCAGGCTGTAGCCCATCTTGCCGGAGGAGTGGTTGGAAATATACCGCACCGGATCAATGGCCTCCTGGGTGGGCCCCGCGGTGACCAGCACATTCATGCCAGCCATATCCTTAGCATGGGCGCAGGCTTTGTAAACGTATTGGATCAGGGTTTCCGGCTCCGGCATTTTCCCGGCGCCTACATCGCCGCAGGCCAGCCGTCCGCTGGCAGGGTCCGCGATCTCAAAACCGTATTTCCTAAGCAGCGCCAGATTATCCTGGGTAATGGGATTTTCATACATTTTGGTATTCATGGCGGGGGCAATGATCTTGGGAGCCTCGCTGGCCAGTATGGTAGTAGTCAGCATGTCGTCCGCGATCCCGTGAGCCAGCTTGGCGATCACATTGGCAGTGGCGGGAGCTGCAATGACAGCGTCTGCCGCCTGGGCCAGGGATACGTGGGCAATGTTGAATTCAAAATTCCGGTCAAAAGTATCGACAATACATTTGTGGCTGGTCAATGACTCAAAGGTGATAGGATTGATAAAGTTTTTGGCATGTTCCGTCATGATGACGTGTACCTGGGCGCCGGCCTTCACCAGCAGGCTGGCAAGAGAGGCGCTTTTGTAGGCGGCAATGCCTCCGGTCACGCCCAGAAGGACGGTTTTGCCTTCTAATATTTTATGATTTGACATAGATAGATTCCTTTCTTGAGAGCTTCGAGGAAACCCCGTGGCTTTTTATCATTTTCTAGATTTCACTATAGCGTGTTTTGAAAAATCTTGCAAGCCTTATACAGTGCGTATCAACGGGATTTTTGATAGGAACCATCTGTTCTATGAAATAGAGAAAGCGCTTGTTTCTCCCAAATCAGAGTGCTATAATGATTCCGTAATTGTATTGTATCCCGCAGAAGCGGGAATGATAACAAGGAGGAATTGAATAATGAAGACGAAGAGACACGACACACGCTGGATGGTCAGTGTCGCACTTATGGCAGCCATCGTCATCGTCCTGGCGAATACGCCTCTTGGGATGATCCAACTGCCGATCATTAAGGCGACAACTGTACACATTCCGGTGATCATTGGAGCGATTTTGTTAGGCCCTGGGGCGGGAGCGATCCTGGGAGCGGTGTTTGGTATCTGTTCTTTGATCAGTAATACTATGGCGCCGACTCTTTTATCTTTCGCGTTCTCCCCATTTATGAGCACCAGCGGACTGCCGGGAGCGCTGAAAGCAATCTGGATCTCTGTAGGCTGCAGGATCCTGATCGGAGTAGCAGCAGGCTGGCTCTGGAAACTGTGGATGCGTCTGAAGGTGAATCAGAGTATAGGGCTTTTGCTTACTGGATTTGTTGGCTCTATGGTGAATACGGTCACAGTCATGGGAAGTATTTATCTTTTGTTTGCCCAGCAGTATGCCCAGGCCAGAGACGTAGGAGTTACGGCAGTGTGGGGACTGATCATGGGAACGGTGACAGCATCCGGCATACCGGAAGCGATTGCGGCGGCGGTGCTGGTACTGGCCCTTGGGAAAGTGCTGATCCAGGTGTTTAAGAAGATGAACATTGGTATGGTCAGCAGCCAGATGATCCGATAAAGAGAACCATAACAGCGGGGTATCTAGGAGGAAAGATAGATGCCCTGCTGTTTTTTGTAATAAGAGGAAAGAAGGAAGGGAACGATGTTCAATAAAAGCGCTTTTGAAAAAGGAATCCGAGAATCCATAGGAGAATTTGAAGTGCAGCAGACAGCTTGGGAATGTTACCAATACACGATCGTCAATGGGAGAGATCCCTCTTACCAGTCGATCGGCTTTTTCATCGGAAACCGGGGGATGGAAGGAATCCGGATTACCTTTTATAATACCTTTCTGAAGCGGATGCAAAGCTTTGACCATATTTATCACTGGTCAGATGCTTATGAGATTCTGTATCTTGGGCTCACCAGACCGGAAGCCCTGCGGTATCAGGATGAAAACGGAGAGATCCTGGCAGTTGGCAGAACACTTGGCCGTCCGCGGTATGAGTTTACCTGGCAGCCATCTGTGGAGCAGCTGTGGGATTTTGGAGACCAGGTCATGGAATCTGCCATCCAACTGGTCCTGTGCCGCTACATCAAGAAAGTGGAATATCTGGAGGAAGAGGATCAGATCCGGATCGAAGGGCGGATCTGCCCTTGCGGAGCAGATATGACTCTGGAAAGACTGGCAGAGGAAATGCATAAAGAATTCTTTGACGGCCAGGGGGAAGACCATAAAGAATGGGCGTTCTGCAGAACCGGGTCCAGCAGGGTGGGGATCATCTGCGGAAATCCAGGCTGTTATCTGGGAAGCGACTGTATCCTGGACTTATGCGGATATTTGGAGTATGCGGCCAACCAGGAGATGTTGGCTCCCCTTTTGGAAGAGCGGGCAAAAAGGCGGGAGGCATACCGGAAGCCCTGCGGGGAGTACCAATTTACCTGGCAGCCGGAACAGGGGCTGAAGGTGGTAGACGAAAGCCGGTACTGCCTGGCCTTGCAGCTTGCCCGGCAGGGACAGATAGAGGTGGAGAAGGAACTGACGGAAGAAAATCGTGTGAAAATCTCGGCCAGCGGTCTCATCTGCGGCTTTGACGGGGAAGACGAAGTGACCACCTGCCGGATCGCGTCAGCGGCAGCGGGGATCAAAGAAGGACAGGAAAAGGATATGGAATTCACGATTCCAGTCACACGGTCCTTACAGACCCGTCTTTCCGGCGGGGCCTGTGACCGCTGCATCAATCGCTGCGTGTATTTTTACGCAGGCTATATCAAATATCTCTTGGACTGCGGAAAGGAGAACGTGATCCGGGAGGACAGGGAATGGTTCCGGCAGAATCAGAAAAACGCGGAATCCAAAATGCAGACAGAATATCAATTTATCCTGCCGGACGACTTGTTCCTGGACCAGCCGGAAGAGCTGTTTGAGGCCGCGGAGCTTCTGCAGGAGCGGAATTATGTGTCCCTGTACCGGGGAATGGCGGATGATGGGGAAGGAAATCGCAGTTTCCGGATCGAAACGGTACAGGGGATCGTTAATAGAACTTCCGATGACCTGAAAATGCTTAAACAGGAAGTTTTGGAAGAGAAGATCGATCGGACCCAGAGAATGTCCTGTTATCTCTATGATTTCAGCGCAAACTTTGAGCCGTTAAAAGCATATGTGGTCTTGGCGGGGTATATTGATTATCTGAGAAGGACCGGACGATATACGGATTATCAGAGGAAACTTGCCAGTCAAAGACTGACGACAGCGAGGGCCTTTGACAGCGCCGCCGAGGAAATCCCAAAGCTGGAGAAAGTGCTGGCGATCGCGGAAAATGAGAAAGAAAGCGGACTCTACTGCGTGATCCAGGGAGAACGGGGCGTAGGAAAGAGACGGATCGTGGAGCAGATTGCCAGATTACTGGCACAGAAAGGGAAGATCAATAGTTCCGAATATGAGATACATACATTTGATGATATGGCCTCCATCTTAAGCTACCGGGCCATGTATGACCTAGGTTGCGGAGCGGCGGAGGACCAGTTCGTGGTCTACTCCGATTTTGAGCCGCGGAAACTGTATGTGCTTACAGATTTGAAGGAATTTCTCTATAACAGCGCAAAGGCAGAAGATGGGGACAGCTCCAAGGTATCCCATCTGATCAAGCTGCTGGGAAGATACCAGCCCCAGACTTACATCGTGGTCATCGGTGAAGAAAAATATGTGGAACGGTTCCTGGAATTAAGTCCCAAGATCCGGTTTTTGTTCGAGAATAATGTGATCCCGATCGTAAACCTGACGCCGGTGAAAATGTATGAGGCGTTTGTAAGGAAGCTGTCGGAACGCTTAAAGAGCCAGCTTACAGAAGGGTTCAAGAATCGTTTCCTGGATTATATTGCCTTGAACCGCAGGTTTCTTCCCTTGGGGAATCAGGAGTTGGCGGATTATTTGGCGGATTACGCGAATAACCAAAAGGAACTCTGCCTCCCGCCGGATGTCTACCGGAAACAATCGGCGGAAGAAATGCTGGAATCTGTGATCGGCATGGAAAATGTGAAGAAAAAGACCTGCGAATTCGAGGCCTACGCCATGTTTATGAAGCGGGCCCAGATGGATGGTATGCATCTGCCGGACAGCAATATGCATATGATCTTTACCGGAAATCCGGGGACTGGAAAGACCATGATCGCCAGGGTGATCGCCCAGATGCTGTTTGACCTAGGGATCGTAAAGGAAAACCGGCTTACCGAGGTAGAAGCAAAAGACTTAAAATCCCCTTATATCGGGGATTCCGCGGGGAAAACCGGCGGAGTGATCAGCAAGGCTATGGGCGGGGTCTTGTTCATTGACGAAGCATATTCTATCGGAGATGATGCCCACGGAAAAGAAGTCATTGCCACGCTGATCAAGGCAATGGAAGATTACAAGGACCGGTTTGTGGTCATTTTTGCCGGGTACGCAAAGGAGATGCAGGACTTCCTGAATATCAATCCAGGCATTGCGTCCAGGATTGGCTATACGTTTGATTTTGAAGATTATACGGCAGAAGAACTGACCCAGATCTTTGATAGGAAGATGAAAAAGGCGGGATTTATCTACGGGCCAGAGATCTTGGACCAGGTCCGGGACATCTGCGCTTATTTCCGGGAGAAGAAAAACTATGGAAACGGCCGGTTTGTTGATAAGCTGATCCAGCGCGTGATCATAAAACACGCCTCCGCAGAAGTGGAAAACGCGGCCCTGCGGAAGATCCGGCCAGAAGATATTCCTGAGATTGAAGAACTGATCTCTACCGATGTGGTGGAGCATAAAAACTATGAAGAACAGCTTGCGGCGTTTATCGGGATGGAGCCTGTGAAAGAGAAAGTCCGGCAGTTTGCCCGGTTTGCAGAATTCCAGCAGATGGCAAAAGCCGCCGGGGCTTCGATCCCTGCCGGGAATATGCATATGATCTTTACCGGAAATCCTGGAACTGGCAAGACGGCGATTGCCAGAGTCATGGTGGAACTGCTGTATGATATTGGAGTGATCAAAGAAAATAAACTGGTAGAGGCGGAGCGCAAAGATCTGGTGGCGGGATATGTAGGGCAGACCGGCGCTAAAACGGCAGAAGTGATCGAGCGGGCCTTAGGCGGGGGCTTGTTTATTGACGAGGCGTATACCCTTACGCCCACATCGGAGAATGATTTTGGCGGGGAAGCGATCGCCACGCTTTTGAAAGCCATGGAAGATCACAAAAATGACTTGATCGTGATCTTTGCCGGATATCAAGAGGAGATGCGCCAGTTTGTCAACACCAATCCGGGGATTGCTTCCAGGATTGGAAATGTGTTTGACTTTCCGGATTATACGCCCTCTGAGCTGGCGGAAATGTACCGGACACAGATGGAAAAAGCGGGATTTGCCGTTACTGGCCAGGCCTTGGAAAAGGTTGAGATTGTGATGGAATACTTCTCAGGAAAGAAGAATTTTGGAAATGGAAGGTTTGTAGGCAAGATGGTACAGGAAACGTTCCTGATCCATTCCGGGCACGTCCGGCCGGACCAGGCCAATCTGACCGTGATCGATGGGGAGGATATTCCGGAAATCACAGATCTGACCAATACTGGGAAAAAGATGGAAAAATCCACAGAACTTGACCGCATTGTGGGACTGAGCGGCGTGAAAGAAAAGATGAAGGAGTTGGAAGCGCTGGTCAATTTTGGCATTCTCGCAAAGGAGCACGGCCTGAATGTTCCGTCCGCTAATATGCATATGATCTTTACCGGGAATCCGGGAACCGGGAAAACAACGATTGCCAGGATCATAGCGGGGAAATTGTACGATATCGGTATCATCAAAGAAAAGAAACTGGTAGAAGCGGAGCGAAAAGATCTGATCGCCGGATATGTGGGCCAGACGGCGCTGAAAGTGGGAGAAGTCGTTGAAAAGGCCATGGGAGGGATCCTGTTTATCGATGAAGCCTATACCCTGACGCCAAAGACCGAATCGGATTTTGGCGGGGAAGCGATCGCGGCGCTCATCAAAGCCATGGAGGACCATAAAGAAGACCTGATCGTAATCTTTGCTGGTTATAAGGAGGAAATGGAAGAGTTTGTAGACGCGAATCCTGGAATAGCCTCCAGAATCGGTTTTACGTTCCATTTTGAGGATTACACGGCAGAAGAGCTGTGCAAGATATTCGTGAAAAAAATGGAAGCAAACGGATTCACTGTGACGGAGAAAGCAGAAGAAAAGGTGAAAACCCTCATGCAGGAATCCCGTCATAGGAAAAATTTTGGAAACGGCCGGTTTGTAGACCGGGCGGTACAGCAGACGATCACAATACATGCCCAGAATTATACGCTGGAATCGATCGCGGTGATCGATGAAAGAGATATTCCAGATGGTGTAAAAGAAGGGTAGCGGCCAGCCGCTACCCTTTGTGACTGTTCATGGACTGCCTCAGGCAGTCCATATTTTTGCGAAGAAATCGGATAAAGGAATAGCCGCCAGTCCGGAAAACCTTGCGGAAAGCAAGCCATACAAAGACGGAAGAAGCTTCCATAAGCAGGATCCGCAGCAGAAAGTGGGGCCGGCAAAGCCCAAGCCGGCTGAGTGTATAAGACTGGAACCGGATATGCCGGGTCTCATCGTGGAGCATCTGGGCGCAGATGCTCCTTAAGGCGGGAGAGTCCACAGCGCGGGAGAGGGCGTCGTAATAGCACAGGGCGATCATTTCCGCGGTTACCAGGACCATGATCTCGCCTTTTAATCCGCCTGTTTTCCTAAGCAGCCGGAAGATAGAGTCCAACAGTGTCCGCTTCAGAGGCCTGACGCTGTAGAAATCCATATACTGGCGCAGATAGGCAGAGTGCCAGTTCTCTTCCCGGACAAACCACTGCATGGCACAAGCATAGGCTGGCTCCCGGATTTCTTTGGCAAAGCGTTCTACAGTCTCTAACAGGTGTCTTCCATCGGAACCTTCCCCTTTTTGAAAGGCCCGGATCGAAGGAAAGATGAGAGCTTTTTCTGTTTTGGTAAGGGTTGGTTCCTGGGAAAAGTCAATCTTTAAGCGGTGCTGGGAATTATGTTCAAAATACGCGTTCCATTGTGGGTAATTCCAAGAGTTCATGCTGGATTCCCTTCTCCTTTCTGGTTCTTTCTCTCTATCATAACACTTTACAAGGAAATCACAAATATTTTACGGAAGAAAGATTTCCCTCTTGTGAAGGCGGGGATACAATAAAAGATGAGGAAATGGATCCTCAGGGAAGGAGGCGTTTTGCATGGCATGGGTATGTGTCTGGATTCTGGCGGGAATCGGGTGTCTGCTTCTTGGATTCTGGTGTGCAGGGCAGAATCCAAAATGGGGAAGGAGTGTCCGGCTGGACGCGAAAGTGGAAGAGATAAAATATCACGTACAGAATGAAGGAAGCGGTGTGATCGAAGAGAATCAGTGCAGTGTCTCCGTGAGACTTTGCTTTGTCTGGAATGGAAGAGAATACAGAGAAACCAAAGAGTACCGCGGCCTTTTGTCCGCGCCGCCGCCTACGCAGCGGCAGATCCAGATTTTGTTCTGGCCAAAGGATGGACGCTGGAAGATTTGGAAAAGGACAAGACCTTACTGGCTTTTGCTCTTTCCAGGAGCTGTGTTTTCAATTTGCACCGGGATCGCTCTGGCGGTCGGAGGGCCCAAGTTCAGTCAAATGCTGGGAAGTTTTCGCTATGATGATCCCAATATAGTAGGACAGTTGTTCTATGGATCGCTTGCTTTGTTGGGAATTCTAGCCGGGATCGCCTTTGGCATTTTTTTGATTCCTTATGGATTTGGGCCGATTTTCGGGCCATTTCTATTTAAAGTATGGGAAGCTTTTGGAAGACTGGAAGAAATACAGGCAAAATGTATAGTGATTATTTTCGAGGCGTATGATAGTAATGAGGGTATGTTCTATCCGGTATTCACCTATAGGGGCTTGGAGGGGATACAGTACTGGAGAGGTCCTAAGAACTACAAGATTGGAGATTACCAGCCGGGAGCGTACTATCCCATTTACCGGCATCGGCGTACAAAGAGAATCTATTTGCGCCCAAAATGGGTCGAGGTGGTGAATGTGCCATTTGCAATCCTGAGGTTTGTACTTCTGGGAGGGTTTCTTTTGATCGTTCTGCTGACCTGTATGGCCATGCTGGGGGGCGTGATCGTCAGCCTTTAGAAAACAGATTTTATGTTTGGGAAAAAGGCACCGGAAAAATGAATTTTGGAATTGACAAATCCTAGGGGAATATGGTATAAATATCTAGTGCACAAGTGCATACAGGGGATTGGTCAAGTGGTATGATAGGGGTCTCCAAAACCTTTGGCGGGAGTTCGATTCTCTCATCCCCTGCTTGAAAAAGCCGGAAGCCTTGAAATTCAAGGGCTCCGGTGTTTTTTTTATTTTTGAAATTCCTGCTGGCTGTTTTTTAGGATGAATGATTTGCTGTCGATCGCGCGCATAGTCGCCAAAATTCCGTCAAGATGATCGTATTCGTGCTGGATGAGTTCAGACATATCATCATCCATACGCATTTCTTGTTCTTCCCAATTTTCATCCAGATAACGTAAAATGCAGTGACGGTAACGGCTGACCCGGACCAACAGGTTGGGAAATGACATGCAGTCGTCCAGCAGTTCCATGCGTTCCTCTCCGATAAATTCCAAATGCGGATTGATGATCACATAAGGCTTGTCTGTTAAAATGCAGATGAGCCGCTTTTTTATGCCTATTTGGGGCGCCGCAATCGCCCGGCCAAACCCGTATTCTTTCTGGATACCCCTGATACAGTCAAACATATCTGTAAAAACGGGGCGCAGCTGTTCCAGTTCTTCCCGTTTTACTTCTTGGGATACTTCATATAATTCAGGGTTTCCCAACAGCAGAATTTCTCGTTTCATACTATGTCCTCCTTAGTAAATTACAATTCATGATCCGCAGGCTGGAATTTGGATCACAGGACGCTGCTTAAAAATGCGCCCAGTATCAATATCACAATTCCAAGAATTGCAAAAAGTGTACCCACGATGCAGCGGATATACTGTCCACTCATTTTGATATAAGAGCAATTGGGATCTTTCTCACAATAAAGGACATGGCAGTCGCCGCCTACCGTAAAGATACAGTTTGAAGTCCAATTCGTCTTATTCGTATAACTGTTGCCGCCGATGCGGTATTCATATATGGCTCTGGCATTATTAGATGAATTCTCAATACCTATGATCTTTCCAGTCGTATGTCCCTTACATTTTGAAAATTTCATAAATGTGGGAACACAGACGATCAATCCGACCAATAGAAATAAACTTCCGATTATCCAAAATACGATCATGATATACCCTCCAGCTTTCACTCATTTTTATATACATTATACATCGGATTTCTGCTTAAAAGAAGAGACCAGATGTTCAATGATTTTTATCCCGGATTCTTCCAGAGAGCTGGCGCCGTTGCTCAGACACCATTCATACATGCTGCCCCTTATTGCGGTGACCAGGATCCTGCTGATGGTCTTGTAGGAATCTTCTCTGCTAAGTTCTCCCCTTTCCTGGCCGATCCTGGCGATATCGGCTAAGATTACGTATAGGTTTCTCTGTACGTGGATAAGACGTTCTTTGTGTGAGATTTTTAGCTGCGCGGAGTAGATCTCTGAAAGCATTGCGGGGCTGGTCTCACATTCGGTCGTTCTGAGAGAGTAGCGGCAGAAATTGACCAGCTGCTGGTCGGCGGGAAGGGACTTGTCACTATTTTCATACCAGTTTACATAGAGTTCTTCTATATGAGGAAGCCAGTAGAGCAGTAATTCTTCTTTCGATTTAAAATAATAATAAAACCCGCCTTTTGAAGTTCCGGCGGCCTGTATGATCTCGTCTACCGTCACTTCGTTATAACTTTTCTGCGCGAACAGATTCATTGCGGTCTGTATGAGCCGGTCTTTCAGCGATTTATTTGAAGTCATTTTCTGATACCTCCGGTAAATGATGAAAAAATTATAGCACAGAGAAATAGAAATATACAATAGATGAAGTGCAATAGACAGAATATTTTGTGAAAACAAAAGAGTTGACAAAAAATAAGAAAGAGTTTATGATTTTTAAAACAGACTATAGTTTGTAGTGCGGTTTGTGCTCGAAAGGAGGAAACTTATGAGCAGGAAATGGATTCGATGTGGTAAGCTGTTTGACGGAATTCACGAAGAACTTTTGGAAGGACAGGAGATCATAGTGGAAGGGAATCAGATCGTGGAGGTGGGAAAGGACCTCTATCGCGGAGGCGAAGAGGTGATCGATCTGTCTCATCTGACGGTTACGCCGGGGATGATCGATGCCCATATCCATTCGGATATTCTTGACTGGCGTGAATACTGGAAGAATATCCCATTCCGGTCGGATGCGTTCTATACACTGTCCCATCTGCACACGGCCCAGAGATCTCTTGAACGGGGATTTACGACCATCCGCTGTCATTCTGCTTCCGCAAGGGATTACGGGATCGCGGATGTAAAACAGATGATCCAGCGGGGAGCGTTTAAAGGTTCCAGACTGTGCATTGCCTGTCACATGCTGGGGACTCCGGGGAGTCATGCGGACAGCGGGCAGTCCTTTTCAGGCAATCCCCAATACGCTTTGCTGACTCAGGGGATCAATGTTGGGACGGGAGCGGATTTCTTCCGGAACGCGGTAAGAAATGAAGTGAAATTTGGAGCGGATTTTATCAAATTATTTTTATCCGGCGGCTTTTCCACTCCCAATGACGGACCAGAGGACCAGCAGATGTGTGATGAGGAGATCGAGGCGGTCATTTCTACAGCAAAGGCGCTCCATAAGCCGGTGACGGCCCATGTATACGCGCCGGAGCTGATGAACAAACTGATGGATTATGGGATCACCGGAATGGAACACGGGGCATTGATGGATGAGGAAACGGCACGGAGATTTGAGCGGACGGATACCTACCTGGTTCCTACTTTTGTACCCTATGACGACATTATTGCCGGAGATGAAGAAAGCTTGAAGAAGAAGAGTCCCCAGTTCCGCAGGAAACTGGAAATATACGGAAAGCGGCTGAAAGAAAGCCGGCAGATCATCATTGACAGTAAGATCCGTCTGGGATATGGAACCGACCTGGTGGCAGTGGATCAGTGCTATGAAAGCTGGCATGAATATGAAAGCTGGATGCGGTCCGGAATGGATCCCTACCGGATCTTGAAAGCCGCCACCAGTGTAAATGCCGGGATTCTGGGAATGGAAGATAAGATCGGGACGATAGAACCTGGAAAAGAGGCGGATCTTGCCGGCTGGCACAGAGATCTTCTGACCGATCCTTTGGCGTTAAAAGAATGTAATTTTGTGATGAAAGAGGGAACGGTATACGAAGCGGCATATCAAAACATGGATTAAGAGATGACTCTCTTAATAAAAGGAACAGGGATCTGTCGGAGCGATGTTCGCCGGCAAGATCCCTGCAGTTTGTCATAATGTAGGTAATATCAATCGTCCAAAGGCCTTTGGCCGGTTCCGGATACTATCTCTGTTACGTTTCCAAAGCCGCTGACCTCGATCTCATACCAGGTATCTCCATTTTCGATGACAAAGTCGTACTCGTTCCAGAGTCCCTCACTGCTGATGGATTCCGAGACGATCTCTCCGCCGCCGGTCTGGGCCAGAGCCGTTTCTCTGGCTTCTGACGGGGTAGCCCGCAGGAAGAAGATGGCTCCCACGGCAATAATGATAACTGCAATAACCGCCGCCGCGGTGATTCCGATGATTTTTTTC
>OGXS01000335.1_pt1 | contig 46171 bp, 41 predicted proteins | sample 1576371 | NCBI WGS metagenome assembly OGXS01 (sample SAMEA3541475, study PRJEB24748) | human gut metagenome | biome: human gut; feature: human-associated habitat; material: faeces | place: China | collected 2012
GTTGATGAGGATGATCACGTCCTCTTTGCGCTGCTCGAGATTGCGCAGGTAGGTGAGGCGGTCGCCCAGCGTGCGGAGCGCGACGTCGTCCATACCGCCCGTGGCTTCCTTGCGGTAGCGCGCGATGAAGGGAATCGTGTTGCCCTCGTCGATAAGGTCGATGGCCGCCTGAACGGCAGCAGGCTTGAGGTTCAGCTCTTCTGCGAGCGTGAGGGTTATGTCCATGCAATGACTCCAGACCATTCGATGTTGGAGTGACTAGGATACCCGCCCACGCGGACAGGGGCAACCGGACGGGACCGGTCGCCGGGATGCCCGGCAGGAAGCATCCGCCTAGAACCCCCCGAAGCGCGGCTCCGCGCTCAGCCCCTGCGTCTGGAACACGCGCTCGACCGCTTCCTCGTACTCCCCCACCTTGCGAGCTTTCCGCACCGCGCGATGCACGACCTGCGGGTCTGCGAAGGAATATTTGGCGTAGAACCACCATTCCTTCATGCGAAACACCGCGTTGCCGCCGATCTCTTCCTCATAGGCGCAGAAGAGCTTGTCGTGGAAGTGCTTGAGCTCGGCTGCTGTGGCAGCCTGCCCGCCGTTGAGCATGCGCGCCAGCGCGGGGTTGGAGAGGGTGCCGCGGCCGAGCATCACGTGGCGCGTCTCCGGATACGCCTCGAGTAACGCCGCCATGTCATCGGTCCCAAAGATGTCCCCGTTATACGCCACTGGAAACGGGGCCCGTCTGAGCGTCTCGCCGTAGAGCTCCAGGCGCGGAACGCCCTGGTAGCGATCTTTCTGAACACGAGGATGGACGATGAGCTCCTGGAGCGGGAAGCGGCAGTACAGCTCGAGGATCTTCTCGTATTCAGTGTCTTCCAGCACACCGACCCGCGTCTTGACCGAAATCGGAAGACGCGACCGGTCGCATACCTCCTGCAGGAACCCTTCGAGTTCCCCGAGGTTTCTGAGAAAGCCGGCACCCCTCCCCTTGGCAACGACCGTCCCGGAAGGGCACCCCAGGTTCAAGTTCACCTCCGCATAGCCCATATCGGCAAGCACCTGCGTCGCCCACACGAACTTGTCTGCATCGTTGGTGAGCAGCTGCGGAACTACGTCGAGACCTTGGTTGCGCTCCGGGTCGACCTCTTTATACGCCTTGCCGCCAAACGAAGAGCTTACCTGCGGCGGAGCGAGGAACGGAGTGTAGTAGCGGTCGAGGGCGCCGAAGCACTCCGCGTGGACCCTGCGAAATACGCTTCCCGTGATCCCCTCCATGGGGGCAAGCGAGAATAACATCGGCGTCGGCTCCCCTTTCCCTCCTGCCGCGGCACCTAAGCCGCATCGAGGGCGGCTACCATCAAATGGAGACATTGTAGCGCGGACTGCATACGGCGAAGAAGCGCTCGCCGCCTTGCCTAAACCGAAACCGGTTCAATGGCCCAGCATAGAGAGGCACGATGGAGCGTCTTGCGGAGAGTCTTGAAGTGAGACTTGGCATGCAGCGCACGGCAGACAATAAGGGCGGATGCCCGTTACCCAAGCATCCGCCCTAAAGTCTCATCTAGATAAAGGTTGTCGTACCGTCGCGTTAGCTCCTGTGCCGCCTTGCGAGCAGCCCGCCTGCGAGCACCGCAGCGCCAACAACCGCCGCCGCAGCCACCGCGAGCATGCTCATATCACCCGTAGCCGGAATGGCGGCCGCATCCTGCTCTAGCCCTTCAGACGAGCCGGGCTCGCTGGGTTCAGCCGGGCGCTCAGGATTGACGGGGGTCGTCTGGTCCGGATCCTGACTCGACTCCTTCTCGCCGCACACGGTGCAGACGCCGTCTACGAAGCTATGGCCGGCAGCAGGGATCTCCTGATAGGTCGAGTAGCCGCAGGCGCACTCGTCATAGGCAGCCCAGCCAGGGTCGGTGCACGTGGGATCCTGTCCGTCGTGGTGCGCCAGACTATGCGCATCGTAGTTCGCAGTGAGCTCGACGGCACCCGCCGGCATCGTGAAGGTGGTCTGAGCTGCGGAGGGATCGTCGAAGGAGCCCACCGCAGCACCGTTCTGCGTCCAGCCGGATAAAGCAGTCGCAGTGGCCAAAATGACCCGAGCGCTCGCACTCGAGCCCGCCCGCGCCCATGGTTGGAATAGCGATCTTCATGAGGTTGCCCTCTTTCTTCGTGCAGGCACTTCGCTTTTGCGCCCGTGCCCGTACCTTATGCTGCTTGACTACTACGCGATATCCTCCGCGATATCGATGCTCTCGCCCTGAAGACCCACGTGGGCGCCGGCGGCAGCCTTGTTGCTCTCCGCGTGCACGATGAGCCATTTATCGGCAGCCCAGAGGAGCGGGGCATCGCCGGCGTTGGCAAGCGCAGAATCGAGCTCCGGCAGAGGGCCGTTCGTGCCCTGGGGCAACGCGACGAGCGTGCGGAAGCCCTCATCGCCTGTCTGACAAGGCGCGTAGTGCAGGGTGTCGGCAAAGACTTCGACAAGCACACCAGCAGGCACGCGGAACGCGCGCACGAGCGACATGTCGAGCGTGGCGTCGACACCCATCCCCTCTATCTGGTGCTGCTTCGCAAGGAGCAGGATGAAGTCGTTCGCACCGAGGTTGAACTCGCTGGAGCGGTGGTACTCCAGGGCGTTGAGACGCGTGTTATGACCGCAGCACCAACCCAGTTGAGCGGGACGACCGCCGAAGAGAAGCCCCTTGAGCGCAGGCGCGACCTCGAGCTCCTCGAGCGCGGCGGCGCTGGCCTCGTACTTCGTGCCGTCCTCCGGGCAGGGCGCGTGCTGGGCGAGCGCCTGGGCCACGGGCTCGGTGAGCGCGGCGGGAGCATCTGCCCACACGCGACCATAGTTGCGGAATGATTCGTCATAGATAGATTCGATGAGCATGGTGTCTCCCCTTCTTCTGCTGGGATTCGACTGACATGCAGCGCGGACGGCGCACCCGCGCCGGCAACGTCGAATGCGTCGATTATCGCACGATTCGCATGCACAGATTCGCTCTACATCCCCGTTTATCGTCGATGTAGGTCAAATTCCTGTAAGTTATGCTTCTCAATGTCAGCTTTGGTGGCGCAGTTCAAAACAGATAGAGAGGAGGCGTCGAAGGGGCTCTCGGTTACGCCTCGATGCGAATCGCGATGCTCGCGCCGCCGAGTTCGGGGTCGATAAAGCGCGCATCGCCGCCATGCTGCCGCGCGATCGTCCGCACCACAGAAAGACCCAGCCCGGTACTGCCGTTCTTGCGCGAACGACCCTCTTCCAGGCGTACGAACCGACCGAACACGCGCTCGAGATCCTGTTCCGGGATACCCGGCCCATCATCGCTCACAACGATCTCGACGAATTCGCCGTCCGCGTTCTCAACATTGCGGCACGAGATCGCCACGCGACTCCGTGCATAGCGCGCTGCGTTGTCGAGCACGTTGCGCACCGCATGCGAAAGCGCCTCGTGATCTGCCGTGCACACCACCGGCTCCACACCGGAAACATCGACCTCGCACGACGCCCTCGCTTTCAAAGACGAGGCCTCTTCATAGAGCAGGTCGCACAGGTCGAGCTGCTGCTTGTCCAAACGCGACACGCCCTCATCCTGGCGCGCGAGCAACAGCAGGTTGCTCACAATACCGCCCAGACGCTCGTTTTCAGAGAGCAGGTCGTTTGCAAGCGTATCCGCGTCGACCGCGTCCGGATGGTCGCGCATGGTCTCGAGCATGACGCGAATAGCCGCCACCGGGCTCTTAAGCTCGTGCGACGCATCGGAGACGAAACGGCGCTGCTCCGCGACGGCAGCCTCGAGGCGCGCGAGCATATCATTGAACGTGGTTGCCAGCGGTTCCAGGTCGCGATCGTGCTCCGGCACGGGCAAGCGGCGGCTCAAGTCGCCGATGGATATCGTCGCGGCCTCCGCGCGCATGCGCTCGACCGGCGCGAGCGTGCGCGCGACGGCGAACCACGAGAGCACCGCGACTGCGCACAGGGAGCCAAGCATGGCGATGGCAAGTACGATGGCGACCGTCCTCATTGTCTCGCGCGCGGGAGCGAGCGACGTCAGCGCGGCGATGGTAACCACACCGTCGGGCGTCTGGACGCCGCGCTCCACCACGAGGATCGGCCCTTCGATACCGAGCGCCGTAGTGGCGTCGATGTGCATCTCCTCGACCGATACCGAAAGTTCCTGGGCAGACGATGCGCCCGCCTGCTCCGCCACGAAAGGAAGCTGCTGCTGCACGAAACGACGCGCATATGCATGGATGCGGCCGCGCGCCGAGGCGTCGCCGTAGCCGGAGTCGCCCCCGTCGTCGTAGCCGGAGTTGCCCCCGTCGTCGTAATTCGAGGCAGCTTGTTGCGGCTGCGACGGAGCGGGAGCAGACGAATACCCGCTGTTATAGTTCGAAGAGGCTGCCGGCGCGGAAGCTTGCGGACGTGACGGGCCACTTTGCGGCGTTGCCGAGGGATCCGCCTGCTCGCGCTCCTCCGCCTGCGGCGCCACGTCGTCGGCATCGTCTTCGGCAGGCTGCTCATCAGCCATGTCAAACGTCAGCGAGACGCGCTCACGCTCCCCGCGGCGCTCCTCTCCCGGCGCCAAGCCGCCCGCCGAGATGGGTGCCACGTCACTCGCCCAATCGCTCGACGCCACCACGTTTCCAGACTCATCGATGATCTGTACAAGATCGGCGCCGGTCCCGCGCAGCTCGTCGGGCATCTGGCCGGCAGCGACCTGCGCTTCGATCTCGTCGAGACGCTGGTCAAGACTGCCCGAGATGGTGGCGCTGATCGCCCAGCCCGTCGCCAGCGCAACGGCGGCCGTAATGGCGACCATGGCAGCCGCGCACACCGCGACGGTGATTACCGAAACCTTCCCTCGAATGCTTTTGAAAAGATGCATGGTCTCTCCCTGGTTTCCGGCCGATGCGTCCCACGGTGTCATGCACGCTGGCGCGGGCGTGCGACATCGCGTTTCCACGTGGCAGCACGTCCCAGCGGCATCACCCGTACCAGACTCCGGCCTTGCGTCGCCCTACGCCGGCTCGGACATCCGATACCCAACCCCACGCACGGTGTGGATGAGACGCTGCCCAAACGCCGCGTCAACTTTCTTCCGCAGGTAGCCCACGTACACCTCGACGACGTTGTCGCCGCCCATGTACCCCGGCGTCCACACGTGGTCGAGGATCTGCGTCTTGGTGAGCACCTGCCCCGCGTTGTACATGAGGTATTCCAGCAAGGCGAACTCGCGCGGCGTGAGCTCGATCGCTGTGCCGCCGCGTTCGACGGCCTTGGAAGCCGGGTCGAGCGTAAGGTCACCCACCTGCAGCTTCGCCGAACCTTTGCTCGCCCCGCGCCGCAGCAGCGCCCGCAGGCGCGCTACCAGCACTACAAGTGAAAAGGGCTTCCGAAGAAAATCGTCGGCACCAATGTCGAGCGCATCCGCCTCGTCGTACTCGCCATCCTTGGCAGTGAGCATGAGCACCGGCGTCGTGATGCCCGCGCCTCGCAGCTCGCCGCACACGTTGTAGCCGTTCATGCCGGGAAGCATGATATCGAGGGTGATGACGTCGTACGCCTCGGTGAGCGCCATCTCCAGACCCGTGTTGCCGTCGCAGGCGATATCGACGGTGAAACCCTCGTCTTCCAAGCTCGCCTTGAGGTACGCGACGATGTTCTCCTCGTCTTCAACGACCAAGACGCGCATATGAATCCCATCCATTCCACTCCGAGCGCACCGTGCAAGTCGATTCTACGGAGAAGGGCGCCCGCCCTTGCAGCGTAGCGCCCCTCCTTCGGCAAGTGGTAGCTCTATCCGAAAAGCCTTACCGTTTCCTTACAGCATGTAAAATAACCCCAGGGGTTTTTCGACATCGCCGCGCTAGTCGTCGTAGCCGCTGTCGGAGTCGTAGCCACTGTCCGAGTCGTAGCCGCTGTCGGAGTCGTAGTTGCTGTAGCCGCTATTGCCCGTAGCGGGAGCAGAGACCGCGGGTGCCGAAGCCGCAGGGGCGGGCGCGGGTGCGACGTAGGCGGAAGCGCCGTCATCGTAGCCGCTGTTTCCGTCATCCCAAGAATCGTCGTAGAGGCTGTCGCCCGATTCGTACACGCTGTTGCCGTCGTAGTCTGTGGCACCGTCGTAGTCCGTAGCGCCGTCGTCGTAGTTGGTGTTGCCATCGTCGTAGTCCGTAGCGCCTGGGGCGGGAGCCTGCATGGTCGCGGGAGCCTGGTTCGCGCCATTGGCGTCGTCGCCGCCTGCTACCACGCTCTGTCCCTTCGTCGCACCTGAAACCAGAGCGCTTGCCGCCGACGTGTCGCATCCGGTCAGGAAGAGCATGCCGCACAGGCCAATCATGCACAGGGGAACGAGGGCGAGCTTGGGGTTGGCGAGGTCGAGCTTCTTCATGGTGTCCTCCTTCTCTTGCGTTCCGCTTCGAGCGGCTTTCGCTAATCCGTGCGCCTTCCTCTGGGCGCATGGTCATAATGCCGAAGGAACCTGAGAAAAAGCTGAGAGAATCTGCCGCGGCTCTGAGCGCGCAAATGGGGTAAGAACGGGGTATGCCCGGCGCAGAACAACCCAAGGAGGAACGCCCATGACCAGCCTCGAGAACGTCCGCGTGTTCACGCAAAGCGCCATCCGCATCCAGAGCAAGGACGGCGTGGTCATCTACCTTGACCCCTTCAGCCTCACGGATGCCGAGGCGGCGCACGACGCGGACTACGTGTTCATAACCCACGCGCACTTCGACCACTTCTCGCCGGAGGACATCGCGCGCGTAGCGGGCGACCACACCGAACTCGTGGCGCCGGCGAGCATGGGTGCCGAAGTGGCCGGCGTGGCGGACGAGATCGGGACGACGGCCGTGCACCTGTTGCAAGCAGGCGGGCGGCTCGAGCTGCCCGGCGTTGCCGTCGAGGCCGTGCCCGCGTACAACGTGGAGCCGGAGCGCCTGGAGATGCATCCGCAGACGAACGGCTGGCTGGGCTATGTGCTCACCGTCGACGGCGTGCGCTGCTACGCGGCGGGCGACACCGACCAGAACCCGGATAACGAGCAGGTGGCGTGCGACGTGGCGCTCGTGCCCATCGGCGGGACGTACACGTGCGACCCGCATCAGGCCGCGGTGTTCGTGAACGCGCTGCGCCCGAAGGCCGTGGTGCCCATCCATTACGGCAGCATCGTGGGCGCGCAGGAGAACTTCGACGAGTTCACCGCCGAGGTCGCGCCCGGGATTGAGGTCGTGCGGAAGGTTGAACGATAAAGTTCAACAAGCGGCACAACCGAATAATCCTGCATGCGGACGAGATGCACCTATCCCCGATAGCTTGTCATCCGCTCCGCAAACAACTGAGCCACACGCTCTTCGGATGCTTCGTGCCACGGGTCGTACAAGTCGACAAGCACATCGAACGACAGCACATCGAAAACCGTACGGTACGTAAGCGCAAACCGCCATTGGAGGTATGCCGCGATCCATCCCGCCCAATACTCCGGCGTCCTATCTGGCCGAAAGCCCTGCTCGATCATCGCCTGTTCATCGTCGTAACCAAGCTCGCGACACATGTCCCAAAAGAGCTCGATGCCGGATCGCCCGGAAACCACCCAGGGTGCACCCGCTTCGAACTGTCTGGCAAGCTGGCTTGACGCGAAGAGGTTCGCGACTTCACGTCCCTCGGCGCCGTAATCCCAGACCGCATAGTCGAAGAAACATGCAAGGCAGGACATGGCGTCTTCTAGGTAGAGGATATCGTATGCACGAACGGCGGCACCGTGGCTTTTAGAAGAGACGTGGGCCATGGGGATCGACCTCCTCGAGCTAAAAATCGCGAACGAACAAGCCACTGCAATCGAACTGCGTGCGAGGCAAATACCTACTCCTCACACCAGGACACCTCACCGGCCTTGATTTCTATCGAGCCGTTATCCAGCGAAAAGTACAGCTCTCCCGGGTGGTCTTCCTCAACCTCGAAAATCCATGCGCCCATTACCAAATCAAGCGAGAGCTTGAACGATTCGATCTTCTGAAAGCGGAAGGCACCGACTCGCTTTGCATCCGAAACGGATTTAGCCCCGTCGTGATCCTCGATGGTTAACAAGGTGCCGCTTTGATCCATCTCGAGGCATCCAAGCCGGTAATCATGAAAAGCGCCGAAACGGTTTATCACGTCCATCATTGAATCCGCCATGATTGCTCACTCCACCCTAATAGCTACGTCCAGAGTTAAGGTAACAAGCCCCCTCTTCCTGGCCAGCGATCAATTTCCACCACATCCCGGCTTTCAACGCGAGCACAGTCCTGATGGCTCTTCTAAAAAAACCCGCAAGGCGCCCCAATTCACCCGTCCATTTTATCGAGTCGGATCTGCTCTTATTCTCCCTGTTCGTCGATGATGCGCTGTACCTCTATGCCGTTTTCGTCAAGCGCATTATTAATATTCAACCGGTGCGTGTCGAGAACAACGGAAGCGCCGCATAACAGACCGAAATTAATGTAGCGCGAATTCGCCTCCACCCGAGGCTCAATTCGATGAATCGTCTGCCCGATGAGTTCTGGCACTGGATATTCGCGCCACTCAACAGCCCAGTCAAAGGTGACAATCTCGCCTTCTCTCGCCCATTCGCACTCACGAGCCCAGTTCACAAAACCATTTTTTGGGTTAATGTCGTCAACCGAAATTGAAACCTCATCGAGTTTTGAGTTTAGAATTGCCACCCAATGCCCATTGGCACCGATGAGCACAGGCGGTATCCACTCCCATTCGTTGTCCCAACGATTGAAGGCAACAAGCACATGCTCCAACGGACATCCTGCAACAGCGCGATCAGCCAAGGCACATAGTTCGTCCAAATCCTCGGCTTCGTGGCAAAACTGTGGCTCGAAACCCACGAGCCCCATCCAGCCATATTGCCGTTCGTCAGAGTACATACCTCAGCCCGTTTCTCTCTAGTTGCGTTGGAGCACAAAACGCGCAAGCGAGCGAAGCTCACTTAAACCAACAGGGCATCCGATTCATCATCAAACATGTAAACCTCTCCCTTCGTTAGGCGTCATGTATAAATCGCAACGGCAGTTAATACGCTTCCACGCCACGCATCAAGGACTCGTCCATTGCAAAGAGCAAGAACTCATCATTGGCATCCTTTGTGATTCCAAGCCTCAACACATCGCCCTTATGCACCGCAAAATCGGAATACGGCTCGTTCATGAGCCAGCCATACGGATAGCCAGGCTCATCGATGCCCATAAGGCGAACCCAAACCTCCTCGTTTGGATAATCTTTGCCAGCCAGCAGCACCCTAACATCGTCTGGAAAGTCCCTGTTGCGGAGATGGTCGAGCGCTTCTGCCCTGCGCGTAGCAAGCACTCCTTCGTTATCGCGGTAATGCTCATCGATCATGGCGATATGCTCGGCATACGTCTCCGTTAGCGCGCCGACATCTCTGGGAATCTTTACAAGGGTCTCATCCGGAACACCGCCGCGGCGAAGCATCATCCTTCGGTTTTGCACCTGAAGAAGCGCCATGCCACCGAACACTCGCTCGTCATCAAAACGGGCGGGCGCCAGCACATCGAAAGTCAAGCCCGCCATCCTATCGATATAGGGATATGTCAACACAGCATCGAACCCATCGGGAGCTTTGAGATCCTCTACAAACAAGTCTTTGATGCCGGGAGCCTTCAAAAGCACAAGCCGATGAAAGAGCTGCCTGAAGCCTATATTGCCGAGCGTATCCATATGAACCTCCTCGCCCTGCAGCATCGCGAGCATAACTCACCTTATTGCAACCTTACCGTGCCGTGCGGACAAAAACACGGAGCGCGTTGATAGCAGGTCCACCAATAAAGGCAAGGCAAAGGGACGCTCTACTTTTTGTCCGGACGAGGGTGGATACTTTCAATAACGTAATCGCTCGAGAACAGGAGGAGTTTCATGGGCAGGGGCACAAGCGTTGTTTGCGAGAAATGCGGCTGGGAGGAGCAGTTCTCGTTTGGATCGGGTTTCCTTTCGTTCGATAACCCTGAAGACTTTGAAGACATTGCATCAGGAAAGCTCGGCGAGCTAGCTAAGCGCGCACTTGACGGAGCGAATCCAGAGCTCGTTCATCTCCGCTCCGAGCTCGAAACGTTCAGCTGCATGGGGTGCGGCGAGCTAATCCGGGGGCGAAAGATAACCGCGTACATTGAAGATGATTTACCGATTACGCTCTACGACTGCGACAAAACTTGCCCGAAATGCGGGGAGAGCCCCTTAGGGCCAGGAGGCGTTCTAAGGCCTGCCGATGTATCTGGCCATATTGAGCGCCTTGTAAAGCAAGGCTGCCCCAACTGCGGAGGCGAACTCAAGAAGTATTCCTACTTCTGGGATTAAGCAGGCTTCTTAAGAGAATGAAGAAGAACATGGACAATTCGAACAATCGAGGCGTTGATGAGTTCGGCCTTCCGCTGCCAAAGAAATACGATGCCTCGCCCTGGGATGCGCGCGAATACCTAACAGACACGTATGCAGAAACTAAAACGTTAGAAGACGCCATCGAGATGCGAGGCCAGGACGCATTTGCCCACGAGGTCGATCCCGCCGACTTCTCGGACGATGACGACCCTCGCGAAACGAGAATTGGCATCGCCGAGCTGTGGGCAGACTCTACGTGGCAAGTGGGAATATCAAAAAGGGATGTCGAGCTCGAACGCACCGTGGCTGCCATACAGGCAGGTGATCTTCTTGAAATCCGCGTATGCCCGATGTCGCGGGACGAACTTGGCTACCAATTCTGCCTGCCAAATGGGAACCCGCTACCCTACTCTCCCTACCATGATTATGACGCGCAATTTCTTGACCGCGCGCTCAAAGCTTGCAGGGCTCACGAGTACCTGGTATGTCGCGTGAGAAGCGTTGAATGCTACGGCGGGAACAATGACGTGCCCGTTGATCCCTTATTTTGCTGGCGAGTGTACACATGCAAGGTGACCGTGTTTAGACGAAATTGGGCGCCTGAGCTCAACTGAGGGCGCAAGGGAGTATTGCACACGAACGATCTTCCGCATCTGGAGCGCATTCCAGATATGGGTGAATGCCGCACGATTTGCTAGGCATCTATCGCGCTCCTTTGTGCGCGCCCCTCAGCCCACCAGCCCCGCAATCGCATCGAGCTGCGCGGTGATGCCGGCGTCGAATTGCCGTTCAAGACGTCGGCAAACCGTGTCTACTTTTCTCAGGCGATACACGTCAACGAAGTGCCCCGCTGGCGAGCAAATTGAACCCCTCCCCAGCACCCTCGTGGTACAGTAATCCCAATTCATAACCGCGCCGCACAGAAAGCAAAACCATGGCAAATCAGCCCAAACTTGGAAAGATCGAAAAGGTAAATGTTCGCGATGTCTGGCCACACGAAGCGCTTAACTTTACTAAGTGGCTCGCACAAGAAGACAGTCTCTCCATGCTTGGCGATGCCTGTTCCATTGAGCTCGAGCTCAAAGATACAGAAAGCTCTGTCGGATCGTTTGCAGTAGACATCTTCGCCCAAGAAGTCGGCTCGGAGCGTAAGGTGGTCATCGAGAACCAGCTCGAAGATACCAACCATGATCACTTGGGGAAAATCATTACATATGCCGCGGGTAAAGGCGCGGGCGTGGTGATTTGGGTCGTTGCGCATGCGCGCGACGAACATCGCAACGCAATCGAATGGCTCAATGAGCACACAGACAGTGACTGCGCGTTCTTCTTGGTTGAAATCGAGGTGTGGCGCATTGGCGACTCACCCATGGCTCCTCGTTTCAACGTCGTAGAATCGCCCAACGAGTGGGCGCGAGCAGAAAAAGCCAAGTCGGGTCTCTCGGAAACAGGGCGCATCAAACTCGAATACTGGCAGACGTACGTCGATCGTGCCGCCCAGAACGAAACCTTTTCAAAATTGTTTAAACCACGCAAGCCACAGGCGCAGCATTGGACAGATTTGGGAGCGAGCTCAACGAGATACCATCTAGTACTTTTGATTAATACGCAGAAGAAGCAGATTGGTGTTGAGACATGTGTTCACGATGCCGATTTTGGCGACTATGTCCTCTCTCGCCGTAAAGAGCTTGAACAAGCACTCGGTATTGCCGGAACACCATATAACAAGAAAAGCAAAGGCATTCGTTTCTATAAGGGCGGCCATGACATCAAAGCCAACCGTGAGAAGTGGCCGGAATTCATAGATTTGCAGCTTAGCATGATTTTGACTCTTCAAAATGAGATGGTTCGTCTGGAGAATGAGTTCGAGATGGTCGAAAGTAAAGCAAGCGCTCTGGCGATTGATGGCTAAACACAAGACTCGTTTTTGAGAACAGATGACCGACCCATAAGTCTTCCTCATGATGCATAGCGCATGATCATCAAGCGAGACTATGCGACAGTGCCGCCACATTCACGACCAGCCCTCGTGTCAAGCTCGCGTTCATCATCTCGGGATATAGCACAATAGCAGAATGAGGCGTTCAAAGGAGAAAACCATGTTGCTGATTCGCCGCGTGGACAAAGAAGAACATGCGCAACAGATTAACGATGGTACTTTTGGCTGCCGCGACTTGTTGAGTCACTTGTTCTCGCAATCGGGGGGATCATACAAATACGTTGATTACTACGAAAGGCTGTTCGAGCAGGTAAGAAGCGATTCACAACCGAATTACCTGGGCATAAATGATTTATCCGAGCGCAATCAGCAGATACTTAAGTACATTCTTGACCCCATGATTGTGGACTCATTTATGACCTTTTTCCACGTCTTTGATCCACAGATAACTCCTCAGTGGCTCGATGAGCAGGACGACCATGGCTTTTATTTCTTCGTAGAGCCCCGCTGCGAGCTCGGTTTCTGCGCGTGTGGGGAAAACGCAGACTGCTACTATGCTGGAGCCCCGATTAGATATTTGAACGCACCCGAAGAAGTCTCTATAAACGAGACCGGTCTCAGAGTCCCTGCTCTAGCATGCGTTTTCGCGAACCGAGAAATCGGCTGCGACCTAACTCAAATCCAAAAGGCTACTTATGCTAGCGAAATGCTCTGCTCCTATGCCCCTCTCTTCAATCGTGTTCTTGGGGAAGGAACATCTCCTGTTGAAAACGAGTATAGATACGTTATCCGAACCAAACGAACAATTCACCGTGATCTGACCGTTGGCAATCTTGGCAAGCACTGCATTATCAAGCTGGATGGGCGAAGGTGTGGCATCGAGATTCCCACTTACCAAGCGATACCGGCACAAGCGAACTATTATGTTTTGCATCCGCTTGATAGCCCAAGAGAGTGCCTGGACTTAATCGCGATGATGCGCGAAGGTCATCAAATTGATATCGAAATGAATTTCTACGACATCGACATTAGTGCCACCTCGAAGCGCTGGGGCTATATCGGAAACAAAAAAGACTGCATTAAGTTTGTGAGAGAAGAGGTGCGCGGCGTCAAGCGCAGGAAGGAAACGGCAAACTATCATTTCCATAAAGGACCATGGGATCACTTGATGAATAGCGCAATCCATCCTTGGAGTGACGTGGCTGAAGTCATTGCCTTGCCCGAGGAAGGCTACTATTCCCTTCAGCCAAACGCACATGCGCCTTCCGATAATGGCGTTTCTTGAAAAAGTAGGTTTAACAGAGGTCCTGTAAGAAACAATTGTTTACGGCGTCGTAAACAGCAGATGGCCATCTATTTCCTTTGCGATACCACACGTGCCATAAATTGGGATCGCCGCGACCTTCAAGGAGCACGCGCTGAGTATCTTGCATAACGATTTCACACGGAAGCACGATCTTGAGAACGGGACCACTCTTTTCGTTCTCTACCCTTACAAACTCGTCAACTTTATTAATGAGTTCATTGTAGTCAAATTGCTCAATTCCGATCTCGCCATCGGGAATCAGCTGCACCATCAAATTATATGAGGGCATTTTAATGTCAATTTTAGCAAGATGTACTAGTGGAATCCCATCCGAACAATTTTCTAATCGAATGGCCTTCCATCATACAAAAGCGGCTCGATCCCTATCGATTAACCCAGAAACCGTAATCCAACAAAATGCGCCCGGAAGTTCGTTGGCTACAGCTTCAAACAGCAAAGATAGAGCCTCGACGGCGATGCCGACGAGGATTTCCGAACCAGCTGTCGGTGCTCTGAAGCAGCTTGTATAAACAGCGAAATGGTTAGATAGACCCTGCCCTATTTGCTGCTCAAGGTCTGAACTGAACTCTAACCCGGTTATTTCCAGACGGAGGCTTATAGGACAGAAAGTGTGCCAGGAATCGTAATGGACCCGCAGATAGATGGCTGAAAACCGATCCGCTAAAATTCATTAGAGCTTCTCAACGGAAGAACAGCCGGGAAAGACCGGGCGATCCGTTGGTTATCATCGCCTTCTTGCTGTCGAGAGTTCCCTAAATAGAGCAGCTCGCGCCTTCTTCTCGTTCCCTCCCAGACACGAAAAAACATCTCGTATCAACTTATCCATATTGCGCTGTAAAATATTACGGTGCCTAAGAACATAGGAGGATGCCATCGCTGAGACGATAATGCCCTCCACTAGATTATTTTCTTTTTTTGCAGCGAGCGCCCAATTACAAGCCTCGATACAAAACTCGTCTTCGCGTCCAGCATAGTCCAGGAAATTGAGCTTCAGCATCCGGTCAATGGGGCCAGATCCGCATTTTTTGACAAGACGATCCACTGTATTGTCTTCTGTTGCGTGCACAGCAATTATTTCTGAGTAAGAGAGGCAGATTGCTAAGGCATATAGCGACACTAATCTTTTAAAATTAATCTGTGCCCCGTGATCCGAAAATAAGGTACCGAAGTCGGTACTAATCGAGTCAACAATTTCATCGTATCGTTCATCGATGCTTGATATTAGTATATTTAGAGCTCGAGGGGTTACGTCGATAATAGCCGATCGAATCTTTTCTTTATCTTCAGAAAGAAGGGTAGTCTCTTGCTTCACCAAACAAGACCCAGCGATTTCAACGTACTTTAGTGCAAGAAATGCCCGAGGAACGTCTCCACCCACAATATTTGGGTCGTAGTCATATAACGCAGCATACTCAAACTCGCTTTGCTTATCTGCTGTCTTTTCCTCAAACTGAGCAGTAGAGCCTTCAATAGCTTTTCGTGTGTCGGCTTCTGGGAGAGCGATCTTCAAGCCCTGCAATCCCGACAGTGAAACATGGCCTGTAGGGCCGGAAAACGAGAGGGGGCTAGCATTCATCACGAGTTCGCAGGCCCGATTGACTAGACTCTTCTGTAATTCTGGCGTGGCTCTTATTTTAGTTAGAAGCGCTATGATATCCTCATTGATTGAAAACAAAATCTCATCTAAGAGTCTCTCAACATGAGGCCAAGACTCGTTAAGATTGATATCTAGTTTTGCATCAATTCCCCTCGCAACAAAAAATGCATGGTATCGCTTCGAAGAAAAGCAGACGCTGTATCCATCTGGACAGCGAGTAATTAGCCGACTATCCTCCAGCAAACAAATGAGATCCTTGGGCTTGAGGTCAAGTTCCCTTTCTTCTGAAAAAACATTGATCAATGTGCTGAGGTCTTTCAAATTAATTGAATCTCTTCTGCGCTCATGAAGGTTTAGGGCAAGCTGATCGAGAACCGCCAGCGCACGATTAACATTTTTCTCAACGTTCTTGATACTATTTTTGGACGCAGCCCGCCCTATCGATCGACGGACATAATCTTCAAGAATATCCTCAAAGGGAATTTCTTCTTGAGAGAGCATCTCATGTGGATTCGCAATAAAGTAATCCAAGTAACTTAATATGAATGTTGGCGTCATTTCAAACAGAGCAACGTGCCAGTGCGCAGCCCTATCAATCGTGGAAATGAGTCTATCCGTCTGTCGAGAATCTATACCCTTGCATTCGCACCTTTTTCTAACTAGAGAATCTCTCTCAAGCTTTGTAAACGGACAAATTCGGAAGCTCTTAGCCAGAACTCCAACATCACCAAAATCTGTCCAATCTGAGTAATCGCCTGTAGAAACGACAATTAAGCCGAATTGGTCAAGTAAATCTCTAACGTAGTCTAGGGCGCTCTTCTTCCTCTTAATCTGATCGAAGTCGTCGATATAGATTATCTTATTATCTACTGGGAGAGAGGTAAACTCCTGTAGTCTTTCGGGATAATCTCCATACTGCCAGCGAACCATATTGTCAACTGTCCTGCTGACCGAATGAGTGGAATCGTCGGGAGTCAGAAGAATGGGCGAATAGCCTCTCCTGATTGACTGAAGATATAGATATTTAATTAGAGAGGTTTTTCCAATACCACTTGCACCTTTTATTTCTATACAACGAGCACCAGTGGACTCACTGAAAAAGTCCTCCATACAATTGATTGTTTTACTATACTGGCTCTGTTTCGCATCATTTAAGATACTGTATGGAGAGTCTTCCCTTATTCTCGGAAATGTATAACAGCGTTCAAATTGACCAATCTCACCATTCTCGTCAGCAGTAATCCTCATTCTAAATTCATTTAGTGGAGCTAGCGAGGGGCTCTTCAGAATACCCGTTCTTGTACACCCGCTTCCCAACTGGACATACTTTCTTGCAGACGCATTCCACTGAAAGGAGAACTCTCTCAATTCGAAGTTGCAAGATTCCGCCTGACTATATTGAATCATTTTAAAAGTGCTTACAGAATCATCATATACTGAATAGGTGCCGCCTCGAATTACCTGCAAGGAAGAATCGGTCTTTTCATCGATCAGTGAGTATGACTCTCCATGGTGTTCATGACCATATAACAGAATGTCAGCAGAACGTTGAAGAGCTAATTCGAAGCCTAATCTAGATTCATCTTGAAACCACTCAGGACTATGGTGTACTACCACAAATTGAGGATCATCATTGTCGTTTTTGCTTATCAATTTAAGTTGGTCGCTCGGTATATAGTGCATCCCCTTGTCATCATGAAGCCTAGAGAACGGAGCACTGTTGCATAACGTAAACGTCGCATAATGTTCGACATCATTAGATACGTACGGAACTTTATATTTTGAAACAACGTTGTATTTGTCCCATATTTCATATTTTGAAACGAAATTAAAGAAATTTGGAATTCGCTTTATTTCTTCTAAAAGCGTCTCTTCCTTCAGCTCCACATCCGGACGCTGTGGCGGTTGATACACATCATGATTACCTGGAACAATCAAAACTGTCGGTTGCCCCTGGATAAGCTCAATTATTCTATCTACAAGCAAGTCAATAAACTGACCTGCAATACGGTACTCTTCCTCTTTTCCCGACCAGGCCACATCGCCAGAAAACAACAAGACGATAGGTTCTCCACCGTTGAGAGAAGATATTCTATCTGCCAGCTCTTTTGCTCTGTTTCGAACAATGTCCACTGGTTCGTTTTCACGAAAATGCAAATCGGAGAGCTGAACAATTGTAAGGTCGCTAGTCATTTGCTCTACCCCTCTTGGCAATTAAAGTGGATCAAATAACTTTGCATTACTATTCTAATATGCATAAACAGATATATCATTCTGAGCAAACGCCTTCGCTCGCGCAATCGCCTCTTCTGCTTTCGCTTAGTATCGTACCTTGTGAACGCATTGAGGCTTACAACTGGTTATTATTCGTTTGATTTTGCCTACTATGCCGAACCGATATTATGCAGAAAGAGACGATGTACCTAAGCATGATACGCCTCTATAGTGTTACCTCGCTCATGGGACCCAGCGAATCCTTCACGTGTCAGTTGTCCTCGAGCGTGGCGGACAGGCGGAATCCCCTCACCCGAACTCGTGCCAGTCGCACATTCTAAACACGTCCTCAAACTCAGTATCGCTTGGCATGCGCCGAACCCCCTGCGCCCGCTCGACCATGGCCTACACCTGCGACCATCGTTCCGCCACCCATGAAAAGTCTCTTCTCTTCAAGGAGCAGAGGAAACGCCCACGCCCAAACGTTGCGCACAGGCTAAACGTACGCCACAAGAACTCATCGAGACACATTGACCTCAGAATCTAGGCAGTAATTTTAGTTTCAATTGCTGTCTTTTCGTAAGTCACTAGTACCTAATCTGCCTAGATAACGAGATTGCAAGCGTCATTTAGATCCTGAAACTCTGGCAAACCGAGAAGTAGTCCCTTCAGACGTTTTCTTCTTGAAGAAAGTCCCCTATTAGGATCCGACAATTCAGCAAGAGAGGGACTATCGGACAGCATTCGATCCAATCTCAGCATAACCCTCTCTGTAGCTAGCGCGATTGCACCGTGTCTCTCATCATTCGGATCATATTCGCTGATAAATCCGAGTGGGAGAGTGTGAATATGGCGTTCTCCGAAATTGCCAGAAGGCTGGAAAGCCTTAATCGCATCGTTAATTCTGGTTGAATTAAGGAGGCCTACATAATACATTGCCTCCTGTTTTGTTTGGGCACCGCGCCAATAAAGAGTTTGATCAATCAGCAACTTGTGCGGTCGGCTTATTTCAGACACCTCAATAAGAGTTGCAGCTATATTGGAGCCACCAGCTCCATAGAGCACTCGCCAAGGGGCGTCGTCGGAAATGGTCATCGTCAATTTCCTACGTTTGTCCACATACTCGAGATAGCCTCCACGGCCGTTGTAAAACTTACCACCCGATTCATCGGTGCACTGCAGAATTTTGGATGCAAGCAAGCTGTTTGAAGGCCCAGCAAGCCGTAGTTCTGCATCGTTTAGCAGCTTAATCTGATCGGGGGCTTCGAATTTTATCGGAAGGAAAGCCTTGACTGGATCAATCCTCATGAATGGCATGAGCTGCTTTGAGAGAACAGCATCGAATATAAAGGCATCGTCTATGTTGGCAACACTCCCTATTGTGAAAGACTTGCACTGTTTGGCATCGGAAACCGCAAATGAAGAGGCGTCTCCAGTTCGGGGAATCGACGAAACCGTCCATGACCCATTTTGCTGCTTCGATGCGTTGAAATACACTGCGGTTCGGGGCATGCCGTCAAAGCCCTGGTTAAAACTTACGACATCGAGAGCCCTTGAGACGTGACGGGCAGTGGCAGAATAGGCAGTAGCGGAGCCATTGGTTAAATAGTGAAATGTGACATGTTCGTCTTTGGTCTGTCTGTGAACGATAAGTCCGGGAACATCGCTGTCAATCTTGCTCTTGATTCCCTTTGTGGCAAACACAACAGCGGCATGAGCCTTGAAGGTGTCTTTTGGAAGATCCCAGATTTCATCGACACTAAAGATTACAGGAGTTGCCGCGTTGAGATATTTTCCTTGGCGGAAAGGCTCTTCATGCCTGCCGGTAAGAATCGTGTGAGGCATCACGCACGCAATGCTACCACCATCAGATAGATAGTCTCGGACAGAAGAGACGAAAAAGACAGAAGAGACTTCTGCATGAAGAAATGAGCTCCCAGGGGGCATGATGCCAAAACGTTCTGCAAGGTTGACGATGGCGTCTTTATATGGATTTGCCTGAAGTCTGCTGAGGGCAAGCCATGGCGGATTCGAAACAATTCCGTTGAACTGTCCACGAGTAAGAGAAGGCTTAAAGGCATTATTCAATACAAAGGGCCAGATTCCATTACGATTTCTTGTCCTAAGATCGGCAAGAGCGGAGGTGAGCTCCAAAAAGCAGGTTTCGGTAGATTCCCTCAATTCTCGACTGAGATTCATGTCAAGCTCAGCGCAAATCGCATCAACCTGTTGACGAGCATCGCTCTTCGTCAAAACGGAGCTCATTTGGGAGCAACTCCCCGCAAGAACATCAGCTTTGTAAACAAACTGGTCATAGAAGCGACGATATGAGCTTGAGAGCAGAACCGAAGGAATGGAGACCATCCTGTCATAAAGAAATACCTTATATGAGCTCGATTCGCTACTGGCGCCACCTCCGACAGGAGTCCGCACAAACAATGAGTCAGCATGATAGATGGGCACAAATACGCCACTTTTTGGAAAGCCGCCTATGTATTTTCTCAGAACAAAAATCCAGTTAATCTTAGAGAGTAAAACAGCGAGGGGATCGACGTCAAAACCGTAGATTGCCTCATTAAGCATTTGAATCTCTGTCTCGGATAACGTGTCAGGATGACCCAAGCGCTCCAGCAGAAAACGAAGAGCTTCAACGATAAATATGCCAGAGCCACAGCACATATCCAGAAGGTGAGGGCGAGCATCCCCCAAACGTGAAAATGCCTCATCGACCATCTTGCGAGCGAGCCATTTTGGAGTTGGAGCCTGACCGAGAAGGATTCTCCTATCGGTTTCCGCCATCTGGGAAATTAGCCTACCAAAAAGATCAGTGGTTTCGACGCTTGTGTAGTCATACACCATAAGATCCCGCTGCATATCAAGGGCAAACGGCACAAGCTGATCAAGATACTTTCCCTCGTTAAGCCAGCCAAAGTAATCGTACTCGACCAGATTAACGACTGCATGCCTTACAAAGTAATCTCCATTGAGAATATCTTTAATTTCATCACAGGATCGAAGGGGACAATCAGCGTCGATAATATTTGCAGCGATTAGTTTTGCCAGTGTTACAACATAAAATTCATGCGGGTAATCTCTCTCAAAATTACCCATACTCCCACCAACGCTCTCAACGAAACCTGACCAAAGCTTTCGGATAAGACCAGCGTAGCCAGGGTTCTCTTCAAGCGCGCTGGCGACAAGCGTCGAAATACCTTCACAATAAGCTCGAGAAGTCTCGCTTTGAAGTCCGAAGTCGGCGGCAAGAGCCCCGGGGGTAAGAGGCAAAGAGCCAAGTCGCCCAAAGTAGCGATTAACAAATCGTTCGAAATGAAGGAGGTTTTCTTCATCTGGAATGGAAAGGTCAACATAATCGATCTGCTGCAGAACAAGATCGTCACGTCCCCAGCGTATAGGAAGAGAGGCTTCACGGTCACATGCTAATACCTCCACACGGTATGCGTACCATCTAACCGTATCCGAAAGAACGCCGATGACTCTTTCTACATCAACACCTTTATTTAATAGACCAGCGCAGTAGTCCTTTACCTGAGAATATCCAGTATCGAAAATAGTTTTAACCGTGAGGTTCTTCTCATACTCTACGGCCGTGCAACCAATGAGCACATCAGCGAATCCGTAGCGGGTGATTCCACCGGTTACATACGTTTCCGATTCTTCTGCACCAAGAGCGTGTTCCCTAATCCACCAAGGGTTCGAAGGGAACATCCTTGGGAGGGATGAGCACAAAAGGTAACGTAGAGGATCCTCTTTGCTGCCCTGGGAAATTCTCTCGTTTGCGCGTTTGAAAAATTCAATAGCCGCATCATGGTCGAGGTTGGCGACAAATTGCTCGGCTAACCGTTCCAAAGCAACTACCCCCTCATTGTGAGCCTATATTGCAGCTCCGCTTGTTGGCACTCAACAAGATCCTGAAGCTCTTCAACATCATTCCCAAGAAAAGTTCTTGCGCCTATTACTAGGTCAATTTTATTAATAATCTCAGTCTCATCTCTGCCGTTAGCGACCTCAAGAAGCTGAGCCCCTAAATTTCCAAGATCATTGACTAGGGAATCATCCCTGAAAGGAAGGCTTATTTTTTTCACTGCCGACGCGTCGCATTTGAGAGCCCCTCCACCCAAGACGCAGCATAAGTTCTCCAATGCAAGTTTGACCATAGTTGAATTAAGGAGAGCGAGAACAGCGCGTGAGTATCTATCGGAGACATCTTTCAAACAGAATGTAAGGAAGTTGGCGTCCACGACTAAATCGCCCGGCTCAGAAACGAGAGTCGACTTCGGTGAGCCGCCATTGACACGAGGCATAAGCAAAGTAGGAAGATGTCTCGACTGCAAACGAGGAAGCATATACCAGTAAGACTCAGAGTCGACAATATCGCTGGCGGGGCCGTTGGTACGTACCGCCGATAGCGAAGGAATCAGCCTACTATGCCCGCCAATTCGAAAAGGCGTCCCTTCAGCATGTTTGATGTAACTCTCGAGCGAAACCAGAGCAGTATGATCGATAACGCCACGGAGAGAGTCGAGCGGCCGTCTAATGTAAAGGAGCCTGTTGCATACATCCTTAGAAGAAATGGCATAAGATCCCTTGAGATCATGCTGGTATCGAAGCGCAGGCAGCAGGACGGACGAGAGCGGCAATGCAAGCAACTTCTGCCCAGACGAATCTAGGACTTCATTGTGAAGCTCTCCAAAGCTGTTGGCAATAAGATAGAAAAAGGAGTTGGCGCCCGTGCGAAGCCCCTGCCCAACTTTTACTTCCCAATCGGCAAGCGTGGGAGCTCTGTTTGTGGCAACGCTGACTACAGATTCTGAAGCAACGCCAATGGACGCCTGAGTTTCCGTTCGAGCCCAATACAGTTCATTAACAACAGAATCATCAACGGAACACAGCTTCTCGAACGCCTCTTTTCCGTAGAGAGAAGAGAACTTGATATTCTCGATTAGGGACGTCGTAGAAGAAACACGATTTGTCAAACCGATATGTCGAAAAGTCTGAGTATTAAGTTGGGTTAAACTGCTCTCGGTTTTCTTCGCAACTAGCAAGTTAGTTTTAACCTGAGCCTCGGGAAACCAATCGCGACTTTCGTCCTCGACGACGAACTTAAGCTCGAATGATCTGGTCAGTAGCGTTCGAATGATGGAGGCATACTCTCTTGTCAACCAAGAACCAGGCACGACCATCGCCAATGTTCCGCCCGGCTTGACCAAGTACGCGCACAATATCCACGCGGGAACCGCAAGGTCGGACAAACCAGAATAAGACTCTGCGGCTTCGAGATACATAGACTTATCATCGCGCTCGGGCAAAGCCTGCAACAGTGAGATCAAGCTGTGGCGCACCTTGTCAACGGCTCCATCTCCATACATCTTATTCAGAGTTTGGTACCGAACATAAGGAGGATTTGTAATCACAAGATCCCACTCGTTGCTCGCGTAGAGAGACGACAGGTCTGTGGAAAACGCGTCATTTTTGACAAAGGACGCTAAGGGGATAGCCTCCTTAGCCATTGCGAGGGCATCTGCGTCAATGTCTATGCCGTACAATGACGAATCGTCGACTCCGGCTTCCTTTAGGGCGACAAGCATGTCGCCCTTTCCGACCATAGGGTCAATTGCGGAGGCAATGCTCTCTCGACCGACAAGGCTAACCAGGCTAACGAGAAGGTTTGCAACGAGGGGCCCGGAAAAGAATTGACCCGTGGTCTTGTTGCCCATTACCTATCAGCCTTTCGTAGGAACTAGCTTGTACGCCTCGCTGGCATCAAGAGAAATCTCTATGCCATGCTTCAGGCAATAACTTGCATACTCTGAATACGCAAGCTCTGGACTTGCTTGGTTGCGGAGACAGCGCAGCGCATCAAATTCACTACCAGTGACGATCGCATTCAAATCGGAGCGCTTCTTGGAAAGAAGAATTAGCGCGTCATTTTTAACTGAAGAACTAGAAACAACCTGCTTGAAGCTGCTTTGAGCTCTATCCAAATGCGAGGTGGCATCAACGTTAAACCCAGCATCGTCAATGGCACATGCCAGAGCATTCCACACCTTTGCCTTTGATGAGTGGAATATCAGCGTCATGAGCCCTTCATCTTTGAGCACGCGGCGAACTTCAGAGAAAGATTGTGTTAACAGGCGCTGATAGTCATCGACGTCTTTACCTTGAGAGGGGCTGATAATCGCCTCACCAGTACGATTGGTCACAGAGTCAAGCCAGAGCTCATTAATCTGATTGACTTCAGCGTAAGGAATGAAGTCACCGAAGGGAGGATCCGTGAAAACGTAAGAGATGCTGTCATCGGCTTCGAACATTTGGGAACTGCTGACGTTGTGAACCGAAACTTTACCAGAACAAGACCTGACGTATGAGAACGCCTTCAAGAAGGAGCCGACCTTTCGAGACAGACCTTTAAGGATGTTCTTCTCGACGGGCAAATTACTAATATACAGAACGCCACTCTGGGATCCTGTCAAGACAAAGTCTTTCGACCCGTGTTTGGCAACGACGCGAGTCATAAGGGTTGAGTGGGTCTCGTTGTAGCTCAGAATGAGAAGCCGCAACGCATCGCGAATCGCAGGGGTAAAGCGCTCGCATTCTTTCCAAAGATAGCTGAGTACAAGATAGTTTCTTTTTGTATAAAAATGATGCAGATGAGTTATTCCCTGATGGTAGCCAGAACGATAGAGTTCCCCCCACCTAATTGGTTTCGGGGAACAATAGCCAGGCATCTCCAAGCTGTTAATCTCTTCAATTGCGGAAAGGTCGGTGTCATTAATGCCCCTTCGCCACTTCCGACCATTTGTCTCGCCGTAAACGAGAACCGGAACCCGCTTGCGGAAAGTGACGTTATGGCCAAGCAGAGAATCCCAAACCACGTCGGTCGTATACTTGCAGTTCTGCGTTGTGACCTCTGCGCCGCAATGGGGGCAACGTCCGCTGGATTGAATCCTAAGAGGATTCCAATGCACCATTCCACTGTAAAATGAAAACTCTTCATCACAACAAGGGCAAGATAAAACACTTGACCAAACAAGGTGCCGCAAAGTTCCCTGTTCTCCACAGTCATCAAGAGTGTTATATAGCTGACCAAGCGCTGTCTCTGCCCGCGACAGGAGCTCATTGGCAGCGCGCGCAAACTCCGCCGATTCGGGAGGATTGGTCATGATCTGCGCGGCAAAGCAGCCATACGTGCTAATGTCGTAAAGAGATGCATTTCTTGGTCCCCACACGGGATTAACGCCGAGGTCACGAGCAATCCTAATCATGCTTTCAGTTGGATGTTCACACATTAATGCAGCAAGACCAGTTGCTCCGCTCCCTGCAAAAGCATCAAGCACCGTATCGCCCGGTTTAGTATGCGCCGCAATGTACACCGCGATAGATTCGGGAGCGATCTTGGTAGGGTAAGCGTATGTGTTGTAGAACAATCCTGAACGGAAGGTTGGAAGCGCCCTGGAATAGAGCGAGCTGATATCGGGATTCAAGCCACTCACCTTCGTCCGGACGAACAACAGTAACGCGAAATTATCGCATAGTGCTGACGTGAGTATAACCAGCACTCAAAAAAATGATAAGCTGAGGACGGCTCTCAACATGCCAACATAGATACCCAAGGCGTCGTCCACTGTATTAAAACACGGCGGATCGTTAGAAATGAGATCGTGTCCTCAATGGGAGAGACTCGAGCGGTCGAGATTGAGTCTCTGTATCTAAAGCCTAGAATGGCAGGTTCTCGTCATCGTCGGAATGCGCGTCGGCGTTTTCTGCACAAGAATCGATGAGGCTTCTGGCGGAATTGCGTCTACCGCTTGAGCCAAAAGGGATACCCATTGGGGAATCATCACCTTGCATGCGTTATAGGATTCCTTGAACTTCAGAAACAGCTTAAGACCTTTAGTATTTGAGCCCACGCTGCCGATATCCAAGGCGTCCTCCAGTGTAGCTTTAAAACCAAGATACCTCTCATGAACGTCGCCATCGGGAAAGTCTTCATGGCAGCCAAAGATGTTCAAGATTGTCCGATTTGCCTTGATGGTATGCTTCTCATCATCCGTTCCAAGATTTTGCATGTCCCCATCAAAGATTACAAAACACGGAATTCCGAACTCGCTATATAGCCTGTAAAACCTATCGAGCTCGTTCTTTCCCCCGCAGCGAACTATGCTGACCCCTTTTCCGACGTAGTCGTAGCCAATCTTGTCAAAGCAATACGGCAGAATGAGTGACTCGCTCTCTCCCTCAACAAGGATTACCTTGGAAGCAAAGAGTGCCTCGGCGGCCTTCTGCGAGTCCCCCGTGTTCTCGAAGGCATTCTGGTATGTAAGCATAAGCTGCTCGTCATCCGTTTGCACTCCAACCCGAATTTGGAGGTCATAGACAAAGTCAACGGGGTCGGCCGTCCTGACGTACGTGCCGCTAGTTTTGTCCTTACGGACTAGGAATATCTGGTCGAAGTGGCCGAGGTCCACGAACTCGGTCGAGTGGGTCGTAAGGAAGACCTGCGTCCCCGAATCGGCGAGCTCCTCGATTACCCTGTAGAACTTCCGGCGCGCCTGGGGATGCAGGTAGAGCTCGGGCTCGTCGATAAAGATCGGGGTATGGTTCTTCAGCTTCAGCTGGGAGTAGGCTCGCAGAATTGCGATGGTCAGGCTCGCTTGGACGCCCATTCCCATCTCGGATGCACGCATCTGGACACCGGAGCCCCGTTCGGTGACGAAGATCTGAAGGGTTCGATAGAGGTTCCACGGGTCGTAGGCGTTCAAATCGATCGAGAGGTCGCTGGGAGAGCAGTTGAGTTGACGCGCAGTCTCCTCCTGCAGAATCCTCTTGAGCTCCTGCATCAGGTTTGTCCCGTCGCCGTCAGTGATGGAGAAGAGCAGTTCGTCACGGATGAGTTCCATGCGACGCTTGAATTCCTCCGCTTTGGTAACGGTCGCGCCGTCACTTCCGACAATCATGTCTTCGTCAAGCCGGGCGTTGAATTCCTTGAGCATCCTCCCGAGGAGAGTCCACTGGTTAGAGGCGGGGTTATCAACAATCCGCCGATCGGCGCCAACGGAAGCAGCAATGTATTTCGAACGAACCTCGTCTTTGATATAGCCCCCGTTGAAGTTGAGGCCGTGCCTTTCTTTCCCGTAATAGTCATGCCATATGGAATCAAACGAAAGAATATTGCCATCATCGAACGAAAGCTCAATTTTCAGAGGTAAATCCTCGTCACCATTGAAAAAGTCCCATTTTTCAAGACGGTTTGGAGTTGGGTAGGTCGGTCCCATGAGCCATTCCATGGCGGAGAGGATGTTGCTCTTGCCGACATTGTTCGCGCCGATGAAGACATTGATTCTCGGAGACAAATCGAGATCAAGAGCCTGGATACTCTTGTAATTTAGGATTGAAATCCTATCAACGTTCATACGGCATCCGCTCCTTCAACAGCCAAATTAATACTTAATTGTTTTAATAGAATGCAATGAACACAAAGCATATCAATTCATCGGGACACGATTCATTTCCATTTAAAATGAGTATCTTGTTTTCCGGCGTTGATCCAAAGTGTGCTCCAGCCTAGGGATGCTTGATGGCTATCTTCACTTTCTTGAATTTCAAGACAGTGTAGGGTCTTTTCCGCGTCGGCATAATAAAGATGGACAGAAGGGTTGCCACGATCTTTCCTGATGATGATCAAAGCGATGCCCTGAAAAGGAGGGAAGAGATGACTAACACCGATGCCATTCGTGCGATCGTAAGAAGCGTGTGAAGACCAACGACGAGTGACAGACGGACGTCGAGAAGTGCTGGGTGGAGCTTATCAATGCCCTCACCGAAGATATCGACGTTGCGAGCAAGTTCTTACTTTACATAACATGCGGGGTGTCACGAGTTTCTGAGGTTTACGATGACATCGTCTACAAAACCCAGAGCCGCAAGCGCATCGCCCGACCAAGCAAATCGATTGAATGCTTCCCGAAGAACGAGCGGAACCACATATCCGGCGACCTCAATCCCACTGTGAAAACGATGCCGCTTGATAACTAGCAGACAAATCCTGCCGTAACGTAAAGAAGCGCCCGGGTATGCGACGCACACCCGGGCGTCATCACCGCCTCTCCGTTAGATACCTCAACCTCTCCCGTGCATCCTGCTGCAAGCGACACGGTTCCATGCCACGAGATAATGCCAAACAAGATCGACCCGCCCCCATCACCTCCAAGGAGCCCAGCATGGCACATATTGGCTGCATCTGCGGCAACGACGTCCGCGGCAACGGCGTCGAGACCATCTACCGCTTTGTCTCCGACGACCTCATGAATGAGTACGCGGAGACCGAGCCGTTCTTCCGCCTGCCCTACCTCCCCGGCGAAAAAGCGGAGGTCTGGCTTTGCAACGAATGCGGGCGCGCCATCTTCTTTGATGACGGCGGCCTGCGCGTAACGCGGTTTATGCGCCCCGCCGGACTGGCGGAATTCGGCCAGTGCCATGAACCGGCGAAGGCGGGCGTGTTCTACAACAATACGGTCTTCTTCGATGCCGTGGATGAGTATTTCACCATTGAAAGCGCGGCGGGACGGGAGCCGGATTACGAGTTCTTCTACAAGGAGTATGCGGAGGGCAGACCCTTGCTTTCGCCCAGCGTGATGCAAGAGAAGGTATTCGGCAATCCCAATCGGAGATTCCCGCGCTGGACGCGAGCCCTTCTTTCGGGCAGCTTCCTCGCGGTGTTCGACGACGCCAACGGGATCTCAGATGCTCCCTCGCGGCTTTGGCTTTTGAGCGAGGAGGATATGGCTGCGCTACGGCATTCAGATACTTCTACTGAGTAGCAGGCTTCCTTCAATGCACGTCATATGATATGAGTAACCTATTTCGTTACATCATTATAGACATGTACAATCAAAGCGCCTATACTATATGTAACTAATCAGGTTACATGAAAGGAGTGGCGTAAACATGACACACAATCATCCCCTCCTCATGGGCAGCGATCAATGAAAGTCTCGTTTCAAACCAAGAAGCTCCAGAAGCTTTGCGAGGACGAGCGCGAGATGCATAAGCGGCGACCAGACATCGAGCGAAAACTAAGGCTTCGAATTGCCGCGCTTAAAGCGAACAACACCATCGCAGAGCTAGAGGTGAACGACCCGTTAGGAAAATGGCATCGACTCAAGGAAAACAGGAAGGGTCAGTGGTCAGGTGCCGTCTCGTCTAACGAACGAATCATCATCGAGCCGCTCAAAGATGGCGTCCGGATTATCGATATCGAGGAGGAAAGGCGGTCGACCGAGGCGCGCGTTGTCGAAATAATCGATTATCACGAAGAGTAAGCAAGGCGAACTTAAACGCGATACCTGAAGATTAAACACTGGAAGAGGAGATGATAACTCATGCCTACCAACTATTCCGTAGCGCCGGGTGAGTTCCTCCAGGAATGGATTGAGGAGGAGGGCAACGGCATCACCCAGGCAGAACTTGCCCATCAGCTCGATGTGTCTAGGAAACTTGTTAACGAGATTATTAATGGAAAAGCGCCGATTACGCCAGACACCGCGATTAGGCTAGGCCGCGTCACCTCAATTCCAAGTGACGCATGGCTTCGCTACGAAGCACAGTATCAAAATGATTGTGCTCGCCTGCGAAACGATCGACAGCTGAAGCAGCATGAAGACATTGTCACGCCTCAGCTTGGCGCATACCTGCGTAAGTTGGGAGCCACCACGGCGACCATGTGGAATAAGACGCAGGTTCTATCGGATCTGCTCAGCTTTACCGGCTACGGCACCTTTGAATCCTTCTCTGCTGGTTGCTCCATTAAGCTCGGCGCGGCGCTTTCGACGCTCCGCGAGTCCAGCGCTACATACGACGAAGCGCTCATGATGACCTGGCTCGCAGCCGGGGAGCGCGCTGCCGCATACAAACGCGCCCACTGCCTCAAATACGATCGGAACGGGCTGGAGAAGCTCCTCCCTCAACTCAAGGAGCGTGTTCTGTCTGCCGACGACACTATGCTCGACGACATAATTCAGCTGCTCGATAGCGTTGGAGTGATATGCCAGTTCATCGAGCCGCCCGAAAAGTTCCCCATCTACGGCATTGTCATTTGGACGCGCAACGGTGTGCCCGTAATTCAGCTCACCGGTCGCCGCAAGAAAAACAACCATGTAATCTGGACGCTCTTCCATGAGCTCGGCCACATCCTGAACGATGAAACTCGCACAACGCAGCTCGAGTTCAATACGTCATCCAGCAAGCGAAAAAGCGAAGAGGTGGCTGCCAACCAATTTGCTCGCGATTGGCTATTCGGCGGAAGCGTAAGTGAGTATCGGGGTATGAACCGTGCCCACGACATCGAAGCGATGGCGCGACAGAAGGGTGACGTCCCCTGTATTGTCGTGCAGGAGCTGCATCGAAAACGGCTGCTCGATCGCAGCTACTGCAACCAGCTTATCTTCGACGTGCGCATTCCGTTCCAAGAGCAAGATTATTTCCCGCAGAATAATTCTATCTAGAATAATCTTGGGCTTGGCGTGGCTTCGCTTTACGAGGACGAAGCGGGAACGCAGAACAGCGCTCCCGCGCCCAAGGGGGATGAAACGAAACCGTCCCCAAGCAACCCGTTTGCTATACTTATTACAGAGTTCGTATAGCAGGAGGTTGCCATGGCCGCCGCACAGATGAACATCCGCATGGACTCCGCCCTCAAGGCATCCGGCAACGCCGTCATCGCCGAGCTTGGGTACACGCCGTCGCAGGTCGTGCGCGCGCTGTGGGAGTTCGCTACCGTGCAGGGCACGCTCCCGCCCGCCTTGACGCATCTGCTGCGCGGCGATCAAGCCGCCGGCGCAACGGACGGCGACACTCCCGGCCGCATGTCTGAAGGCGCTGCGATCGTCTCGACCTTCTACCAGGAGGTCGGCATCGAGGAGCCCGTGGACGGTGCCGTCGATTACGACGAACTCCGCGAGCTTGCCGCAGCCGAGCAGCTCGAGAAATGGGGGCTCGCATGACGAAGTCCCCGCGCGAAGGCGCTCGCCTCCCCATCAAGATCCTCGTCGACACCAACATCTGGCTTGATTACTTCCTCGCGCGCGGCGTGCATCACCATGCGGTGAGCGCGTTTATAGCGAAGGCCTACGAACGTGAGGACATCGCTCTCTATGTTCCATCGCTCTCGCTTAAGGATCTCGCGCATCAGCTGGCGAGCCTCATGAAACTCGACGCCCGGCGCGCCGGAAAGGACATTACGCCCGATATCGCCGCTGCCGCGCGTGAGGTTTCCTGGGGCTGCGTGCGCAGCGTGCTCGAAAAAGCCCTTGTCGCACCCGTTAGCCGCATGGAGGTGCTCGGCGCCTTCACCTACAAGCGCATCCACGACGACTTCGAAGACGACCTCGTCCTCGCCGCGCTCGACGCCGTCGACGCGAACTTCCTCATGACACACGACGACACGCTCAGACGGCACGTAGGCGATTTCTGCATTACCGCCGAGGAAGGGCTCGAGCTGCTCGCCGAACTCGATGGGTAGTTACCTGAACGGCGCATATTCGCAGCGGGAGTAAGCCGTAGCGCCCTGTGCCTGGGGGGGACGGCGAGCTCGGAGTCGAGCGCGTCAGCTTCGGTAATCCTCGTGCCTGGGAGGATGAAACGAACCCGTCCCCAAGCAACCCCTACCAAGCTAATCTGTTATACTTTACTCAAAAATTTTGACTCAACATTTTTGAGTAAACTGAGGTGAGCAGAAATGACATTCATCGGCCGAACGAAAGAGCAGGAAAAGCTCCTGGCCCAGCTTTCCTCCCCCACCCAAAACGCAGCACTCCTCTATGGCAGACGCCGCGTTGGCAAGAGCGAACTCATTCTCCACACCATGCGGCAGGCGAGCGGCATTCGATCCATCTATTACGAATGCCGTCAGACCACCGCTGAGAACAACACGAGAAACCTCTCCGAGGTCATCGCGGAGGCCTTCGATATGCCGCCGCTCGCCTTCTCCGACATCGAGGCCGCCCTGCGCTTCGTCTTCGACCGGGCACTCAGCGAGAAGATCGCGCTCGCCATCGACGAGTATCCCTACCTCCGCGACGTCGTGAAGGGAATGGACAGCATCCTCCAGGTTCTTCTCGACGAGTATCGCGACCGCTCGCACCTCTCGCTTATCCTCTGCGGATCGTACGTAGAGGTCATGAAGTCCCTGCTGGAGCGAGACAACCCGCTCTATGGGCGCATCGACCTCAAGATCAACCTCCAGCCGATGGACTACTACGAGTCCGCGCAGTTCTATCCGGAGCGTTCCTGCGAGGACAAGGTTCGTCTCTTCAGCGTGTTCGGCGGCATTCCGTACTACAACCGCCTCATTGACAAGAACGCATCGGTTCGGGAGAACCTCATTCACCTGATTCTCGAGCCGGATGCGAGGCTTGAGGACGAGGTGCCCTCCTACCTGCTCTCCGAGATCTCAAAGATCGGCAACGCCCACGAGACCTTCTCCGCGCTCGTCGACGGGCATGCCCGCTACAGAGACATCCTGGCCCAGTCGCACGTCTCCAGCGGCGCGACGCTGGTCAACGTACTCAACAGGCTGATCGGGATGCAGCTTGTCCAGCGGCGCTCGCCCATCAACGATCCCAACAACAAGAAGCGTACCTCGTACGTTATTTCCGATGGACTCTCCAAGTTCTACTACCGCTACGTCTTCAGGTACCTGTCGCAGCGCAGCGTCCTTGACCCCGAGGTCTTCTACGACCGCTACGTGAACGACGACTTTGAGACCCAATTCGTCCCCCGCGCCTTCGAGGAGGTATGCCGCCAGTACCTCGTACGACAGAACCGCCTGGGTAATAGCGAGCCGCCCTTCGACCTGATAGGCACGTATTCCTACGACGATCCGGTGACAAGGACGAACGGAGAGTTCGACGTTGTAACCAAAGACCCGCTCGGATACTCCTTCTACGAGGCGAAATTCCGCACGACACCCATCACACAACGGATGATCGAGGATGAGATCGAGCAGGTACAGCGGACGGGGCTCACGTGCCACCGGTACGGGTTCTTCTCGCGCTCCGGGTTTGAGGCGCAGGCAGACGAGCGCACGGCGCTCATCGGGCTGGAGGAGCTGTATCGGTAGGCGCTCGCCATTGGTGTGCAGGCATTCCTCGCGTCCGAAGGGGATGAAACGAACCCGTCCCCAATCAACTCAAAAGGGGATGAAACAAACCCGTCCCCAATCAACCCATTACTTGTCCCTAAATACCAGCAGCCCGTCGTAGTCCGTGTCGCGCGGGCGCCGCACGTCGGGATCGCGGAAGAAATCCTGCGAGAGGCGCCTGATCACCGGTGCAAGCGCAATGAGCGCGATGAGGTTGGGAATCGCCATGAGGCCGTTGAAGCAGTCGGCGAACTCCCACACGGCATCGAGGTTCGCCACGCAGCCCGCGAATACCATGGCCACATAGGCCACCTGGTAGATGCGGATTGCCACACGGGCGCCCCGGCGCGCGCGGAACAGGTACTCCACGCATTTCTCGCCGTAGTAGTACCAGGCGATGAGCGTCGCGAAGGCGAAGAGCATGAGGCCCACCGTCACCACGTACTGGCCGCCCGGAATGCTCTGCCCGAACGCCGCCGAGCTCATGGCGCCCTCGGACATCATGGGGTCGGCGCACCAGAGCCCGGAAGTGATGATCACGAGCCCCGTGATGGTGCACATGACGATGCTGTCGAAGAACACCTCGAACGTGCCCCATAGGCCCTGGCGGGCGGGATGGTCGGTGTCGGCGGAAGCGTGTGCGATAGGCGCCGAGCCCATGCCCGCCTCGTGGGTGAACACGCCGCGCGACATGCCCACACGGCAGGCATACATGACCGTTGCCCCCACGAAGCCGCCCGTTGCCGCCGTACCGGTGAAGGCATCGCGGAAAATCATGCCGATGGCGGCTGGAATTTCGGCCGCGTTGAAAACGAGCACCACGAAGGCGGCGATGAGATAGAACACGGCGGCGAAGGGCACCAGCACCTCGGTGATCTGAGAGATACGCTTGATGCCACCGATGAGAACGAGCCCGGCGAGCGCCGCCACGACGGCGCCGATAGCGGGAAGCGGAATGCCAAAGGTCGCATTCACGCTGGTAGCAAGCGAGTTAGCCTGCACGCTCGCACCGATGCCGAACGATGCCAAGAAGCCGAAGATGGCAAAGAGCACCGCGAGCCAGCCGGTCCCCAGGCCGCGGGATATGTAGTACATGGGGCCGCCCACGATCTCGCCGCGCTCGTTGCGGGTTCGATAGGCCACCGACAAGGTGACCTCGCAATATTTGATGACCATGCCCGCAAGCGCGCTCAACCACAGCCAGAAGATAGCGCCTGGCCCGCCCGTTGCCACGGCGAGCGCCACGCCCACGATGTTGCCCGTGCCGAGCGTCGCCGCGAGCGCGGTGCATACCGCCTGGAACGGCGAGATGGCGCCATGCTCTAGCTCGGATTTGTTGGGGCGGTTGAAGAGCGTCTTGGTGGTGTAGCGCATCACGACGTTGAAACGCGTGAACACGGCTCCTTTGGTAACGATGAGCAGGAACACTCCCGTTCCGATCATCAGCACGACCATGGGAATGCCCCATAGCACGTTGTTATTCAGTGCGGCCAGCATGGACATAATCTGGTCAAGCATGGATTTCCCCTCGGCAAGTCTCTGGGCTATAGCTCACAGGCAACAAGGCCTAAAGGCCTAATGTACGCGCTCTGTGTTTCGAGGGTGTGAACGCGAACGGTTGGTCGCTCCTGCAAGGCAGGCGCGTTGGCTCGACGGCATCGGCCGGCAGGCCCTCGGGAGGACCCCTACATGCTCAGGTCGCGTCGCGAGAAGGCGGCGGTCCCCAGAGCGAAGAACGCAGCGCCCGAGATGCCAAGCGCGGCAGCACCTGCGAGAGCGCCTGTTTCCCCCGAGGCCACTCCGAGCGGATCGAACAGCGCAAGCGGCGTGACGTCGGCGAGCCAGGAGAGCTCGTCCCCCACCCCCGAGAGCATCTGTACAAGGACGAAAAGCGAGCACAGAGCGACACCCGCCCATCGTGCTGCCGTGACATTCGGTAGCGCACAGGCGCCCGCCCAGCACGCGCCGGAGAGAAACAGCAACAGGCAAAACATCGCCGCATTGACGGCGACGAGGTCGGAGACGGCGAGCTCGCCGGGGAACATGGCCTGGGCGGCAACCAGTTCAAACGCAGTCAGCACTACCATGAGAAGCACGAGGCAGAAAGCGAGAACACCCGCCTGCGAGAGCATGAGCCTCGTGCGGCCAATGGGCTGCGCGAGCAGGTAGGAAATGCTGCCGCGTTCGATGTGCCGAACCACGAGCCGGCTGGCGAGCACCGCCACAAGGACGAGGGGAAGCACCACGAGCAGAAAGCCGTACAGGTAGTTAACGACGAACTCCAAAAGCGTCGTCCCCTGGTCGGCCATGCCGAAGGCGGCAAAGAGCTCGGGCATGGCATCGCGCATGAGGGCGAGCGACTCGCCGAGCTTGGGGTCGTACATACCGATGATGACGCAGGTATAAAGGATTACCACCGCAGCAATGATGAAGGTCGGGAACAGGCAGAACCGAAGCTCGTGCTTGAAGAGAGGAAGGATCATCGTGGCCTCCTACCTTTGTCCTGAGGGCTCGTCGCCCTCGTACAGATGAAGGAACAGCTCCTCGAGCGTCTGCTCGCGGGACGTGACCGAGGCTACATCGTAGAAGGAAAGCTCCCGGATGAGCGCGTTCACGTCGCGCACATCGCGGAGCTCGACGCCGCGGGCCTCCCCCTTTGCAGGCTCATTCCCATGGGCGAGTTCCCAGCGCGAGCGCTCTCGTGCACTCGAGAACTCGATCGTGTAGCCGCGGCTGCGCATCGAGCGGACCTCGTCCATAGTGCAGGTCATAGCAACCCGCCCCGCGCGTATGAACGCCACGCGATCGCATGCACGCCCCACTTCCTCGAAGATGTGCGATGAAAGCAAGATCGCGACGCCACGAGTACGTTCCTCCTCGACCAGGTCGAGGAAGCGCTCCTGCATGAGCGGATCGAGGCCGCTCGTGGGCTCGTCGAGCAGAAGCACGTCTGGGCGTGCCATGAACGCAGCCACAATCGCAACCTTCTGCCTGTTGCCCTTGGACATCCCGCCGATTCGCGCCCCGAGGTCCAAGTCGAAGACATCGACAAGCTCACGCATCCGGGAACGGTCGCGCAGACCCCGCATCCCCGCCATGAGGTCAAGGAAGGAACGCGCAGTCATCTCCTTCATGCAGACGTTCTCACCAGGCAGGTAACCCAGGCGCGCCTGCACTCGCGGCCGCTCCCGGAAGCAATCGTGCCCGAGAATCTCGACCGTTCCTTTCTGCGGTTTGATGAACCCCATGAGATGGCGCATCGTCACCGTCTTCCCAGCCCCGTTGGGGCCGAGGAAGCCGAGCACTTCTCCCGCGGCCACCTCAAGGTTGACGTCGAAGACGCCGCGGCCCCGCCCATAGTCCTTTGTGAGTCCGCGCGCGCAGATCGCAGCCGCTGAGGCGTTCACCATCACAGATACTCCTCCTTGTACGTAGCCCTCTTGAGCCAGTCGAGCCAGACGAGAAACTCTGAAAGCATTGCCTCCATGTCGAGCTCCCCTCCTCCACGCAGCTGCTCGTGCAGGTAGCCGTCGCCGCACCACACGAGCATGCGCACCACGCGCATAGGATCGACGTCCTCCCGGAAGCGCTCCCAGCGCACGTGGCCCAGGTACGCCCGCACCATGGTTGGCACGGCGTCCGTCATGAACGCATCGAGCACCCCCGAGACGTCCCGATGCCCTGGGTAGAACGCGCGGACGAAAAAGTCCATGATGCGCGGGCTCAGCCCCGCGAAGGACGCCTTGCGAGTCGCGGCGTAGCGCATGACCTCGAAGAAGTCGTCGATCTCGTACCAGTGCTCGTCGACCACCGCGTCCGCCACGCGCCGCGTGAGCGCGCCGAGGACATAGAGGTAGAGCTCCCTCTTGTTCCTGAAGTAGAAGAAGAGCTGGCTTTTCGATACGCCCGCGAGCCTGGCTATGTCCGCCGTGGACGCGCGGGCGTAGTCCTCGTCGCCGAACACCTCGGCGGCCGCGTCCACGACGGCGCGCCTGCGGTCCTCGGGGAAGCACTCGAAGCGCTCGAACCTGTCTGACATGGAATATCTCTTTCCCTCGTCGCTCGGGAACAAGGCTACCTCGTTGACCAGGATATGGAAGGGGCTTTGAGCTCGCAAAACGATTCCTCGGGTGCGCTCTGACGCTCGGCATGCGATCCGGAGCCCAGTGGGCGGCCCCGGCGAGCCGATCCATCGGAAAGCGCAGCACCCCGCAGGAATCCTGCGGGGTGCACAATAGCTGATACCGATACACCTTCAGAGCCAAACGTCACGCCTACTTCCGGCGCCTCCGCCCGATCGCCCAGAACGCGAGGAGAACCACCGCGCCACCCGCAACGGCGAACCAATCCCGAGGAGAGCCGAGGCCGCCCGTCGCCGCACCGAGGGCAAGGGCGCCCGCGACCCAGAGCATGGGCAGAATGGCCACTGTCCACGCTGGGCGCGCAAAGCGCCCCAGGGCGAAGGAACCGGCGAGCGCGGCGGCAACGGCGAGCATCATCGCCAGCTTTCGGAACGGCGCGGGATCGAGAAGGACGTCGCCTACCACGAGCACGCCGATGCCGACTGCAAGACCGGTAAAGACCTGTAGGACGACCCGCATCCCCAGAGCGGCTCCGCTCGCGCGTGCCGCCTACACGGGCTCGCCCGTGGCCGCGCCGAGAAGCTCGGCCGCGCTTCTCACCTCGTCGGAGCCCTCGGAGCGGCGCGCCACGAGCATCGCGCCCGCGAACGCGAGCACCAGCACTGCAAGCAGCAGGCGCAGCACCGGCTCAAGGTAGTCGCGCCCCGCGACCGCCGTTACGGCGAGCGCCGTACCCACGACTACTTCGACTGCGGCGAGCGCCACCGCGAAAGTTTTCGTCCTCCGCTCGTTCTTCTCGACCATTTCGCGCATCTCGTCCACGTCCCCTCTCACCAGCTCGTCGATCGTGGTGCCGAAGAGGTTGGCGAGGAGCAGCATGCTCTGGACGTCGGGCAGGGTCTTCCCGGTCTCCCAGTGGCTCACCGTGACGCGGCTCACGTAGAGCCTTTGCGCGAGTTCCTCCTGGGAGAGCCCGAGCGCTTGCCTGCGCTCCCTAATCTGGTTGCCGACATCCATGTGCGCTTCCGTCCTCCCGCGGCCCCTCCTGCATCCCCAACGTAGCCGAAGGGCGTCCATGACGCAGTATAAAGTGCTTTACATGCCATCTGACCTGCGAAACAGGGATCTCTCGACGAGTTTGTGCTGCGAACGGCAGGGAGGGTCGCTCGGGAGGGCGCAGCCCCGTCGTCCACCCAAGAGTCGAAGTTGCCCGCACACCCATCCGCCTCGCACGGGTATACGGAGAGAAACGACCACTAGGAGGACCCATGCCAAGTCAGCTCACCAAGCGCGCGCTCGAGGAGTCGCTCAAGCGCCTCTTGCTTACGAAGCCTCTGAACAAGATCACCATCGCAGACATCACGAGCGACTGCGGCATCAGCCGCATGACGTTCTACTACCATTTCCAGGACATCTACAACCTGGTCGAATGGGCGTGCGAGGAGGACGCCGCGCGGGCCATAGCCGGCAACAAGACCGCCGACACCTGGCAGACCGGCCTCCTGGACACCTTTCTCGCCCTGCGCGAGAACAAACCCTTCATCGCGAGCATTTATCACGACATGAGCCGTGAACAGGTTGAACGGTTTCTTGTCCCCGTGGTGAGCGACCTGGTGAAAAGCGTGGTCGACGAGCACGCAGCACGAAGGCATGTGCGCGAGCAGGACAGGGATTTCATCGCACGCTTCTTCGCCCATGCGCTCATCGGGACGGTTCTGGACTGGATCGCCCGAGACATGCGCGACGACCCGCAGCAGCTGGTGCAGCGCGTGGCCACCATCGCAGACGGCGCCATCGAAACCGCGCTTGACCGGCTCGAGATCCCCGGCGGCTACATCGCCGGAAGCGAGGGGAGCGTTCCGGAAGGGTCTGCCGCTCCGTAGGAACGCGATACGGGCACTTCGCCCCCTTCTCGCCCATCTGTACAATCCGGCCGTATTGATAAGAAACCGTACAGAGGCACGGCACTGTTTATGGTGCGCCGCCCATCGTGGCTCCACCATGGAACGAGACGCACGGGACACGCCCGATGCGCACGTTAGAAAGGTGCTGCCATGTACTATTCAAGCGGCAACTACGAAGCATTTGCTCGCCCCAAGAAGCCCGCGGGCATCGATCACAAGAGCGCCTACATTGTGGGCACGGGCCTCGCGGCGCTCTCCGCGGCGTGCTACCTCGTTCGCGACGCCCAGATGCCGGGCAAGAACATCCACATCTTCGAGAAAGACAGCGTGCCCGGCGGCGCATGCGACGGCCTCGACATTCCGGGCCTCGGCTACGTCATGCGCGGCGGCCGCGAGATGGACAACCACTTCGAGGTGATGTGGGACCTCTTCCGCTCCATTCCCTCCATCGAGACCCCCGGTGTTTCCGTTTTGGACGAGTATTACTGGCTCAACAAGGAAGACCCCAACTACTCGCTCTGCCGCGCAACGAAGAACCGCGGGCAAGACGCGGGGTGCGCCGGGAAGTTCGGTCTCTCGGACAAGGCGGCCATGGAGATCATGGAGCTCTTCTTCACGCCCGACGAGAAGCTCTACGACCGTCCCATCACTGACTTCTTTGACGACGAGGTGCTCTCCTCTAACTTCTGGATGTACTGGCGCACCATGTTCGCGTTCGAGAACTGGCACTCCGCACTCGAAATGAAGCTCTATATCAAGCGCTACATCCACCACATCGCCGGGTTGCCGGACTTCTCGGCCCTGCGCTTCACCAGGTACAACCAGTACGAGTCGATGATCTTGCCCCTTATCGAATACCTTAAGGCAGCAGGCGTGCAGTTCCACTTCAACACGAAGGTCGAGGACATAAGGTTCTCCATCGGAGGCGGCGCGGGCCCGGTGCGACCGCACACCGGCACCGGCCAGGACACCATCCAGCGCATCCAGCAGGCAGCCTTCCCGCGCAACCCCTACAGCTCGCCCGCGAAGAAGGTGGCGACGCGCATCGTGCTGAGCCAAACTGCCGCGAGCGGCGAAGCCGAACCCGGCGCGACCACGGTCATCGACCTCACCGAAAACGACCTCGTCTTCATCACCAACGGCGGCTGCGTCGAAAACTCCACCATGGGCGCGCAGGACAAACCCGCTGCATGGAAGCCCGAGCTTGCCCCTGGCGGCGGTTGGGATATGTGGCGCCGCATCGCGGAACAGGACCCCAGCTTCGGTCATCCCGACACCTTCTGCGGCGACCCCGAGAAGACCAAGTGGATGAGCGCTACGGTGACGACCCTCGACGGCGAGATCCCGCCCTACATCCAGGCGATCTGCAAGCGCGACCCCTTCACCGGCCATGTGGTCACCGGTGGCATCGTGACCTGCACCGACTCAAACTGGCTCCTGAGCTGGACGCTCAACCGCCAGCAGCAGTTCCGCGACCAGCCCAAGAACGAGCTGTGCGTGTGGGTGTACGGCCTCTTCCCCGACGAGCCCGGCAACTACGTGAGAAAGCCCATGCGCGACTGCACCGGCGAGGAGATCTGCCAGGAGTGGCTCTACCACATGGGCGTTCCCGAGGACCGCATCCCCGAGCTCGCCGCGCACCACGCCAACACGGTGCCGGTCATGATGCCCTACATCACGGCGTTCTTCATGCCGCGCGCCGCGGGGGACCGTCCCGACGTGGTGCCCGACGGCGCGGTCAACTTTGCCTTCATCGGCCAGTTTGCCGAGACGCCGCGCGACACCATCTTCACCACCGAGTACTCCATGCGCACCGGCATGGAGGCCGTCTACACGCTCTGCGACGTCGACCGCGGCGTGCCCGAGGTGTGGGGCAGCGTCTTTGACGTGCGCGATCTGCTCATGGCGAGCGTGAAGCTGCGCGACGGCAAGCCGGTCACCGACATGAAGCTTGGCCTGGTCGAGCGGTTTGCGCTCAAGGAGGCGCTCAAGAAGATCAAGGGGACGGACATCGAGAAGGTCCTGAGGGAGTTCGAGGCGATTCCGTAGGGACGGTGCAGCGCGCGGCGGGAGCTTGTCGCGCGCCGACCGACGCTCACCCCTTTGATGGACACGGCCCTGTTTTCGCATTCATCGGCGAAAACAGGGCCGTGATGAAGGCGGTTCTGGAGAAGGTCAGGCGGAGGCGCTACTCCCACTCAGTAATTAAATCATGCATTTCCATGACCTCTCGTCTACCCGGTGCGCCGCCGTTTCTCCATTTACTGGAATCGGTTGGTTCTTAAGCGCCCGAGTTGAACTCAATATGAACTCAATACCGTTTAATTTGTCAGCGGCTTCTCCATGGGAACACGCGCGAGAATGCAGCATTTGCGAGAAGGCGTTAGTTGCTCATCACTCACCCGCGCGCCGCATGTAATCGCGTCGAGACGCCGAATGGACCATCTCCTTCTTGACCTGCTGTCTACTACCACACCATCAACCAAGCACTGTAGGCGCCGAGATAATGCAAGGATACAAGCTAGAGCGCTAGCTGATGCTCAGGTCGGCAGCGGCGTAAGATTGACGAAACCGTCGTCGCAAAGATAGATTTCTATACTCGTCGCATACTCGGGCACCTGATTCATGGAAGTAAATCACCACCCTCAAGAGATGGGCAAGCTCACTGAAGGCGCTTCGCAGTATCTGACAACTCTAGCCTCAAGCTAACTGGGGAAGAACGAGGCGATGTCGCAGCATGTCATGGAACCCAAGAAACTACTTTGCCCACGGAGCGCACCAGCGCCAACGTTGCAAACACAATTTGCCCAGCCCCATAGTGGGGCCAGGAGAGCAAACCGAGCGGATGTTCTGAGGAGGGGCAATGCCCATCAGGAGCCGCAAGGAAAACATGCGCAGAAGAGTTGCTTTGACTCCCTCTTCAGCTCGCGCGATGGCCCGGCTTCCATGCCATTTTGGACAACTTTATCTGGATGAAGTCAAGGTGAGTCCGTCATTCAGTAGAGGATTCCGGCGTAGCTGTCATTTCAGCCGGCCCTTTTGAAACGCTCTCATCGTATAGCTTTCTTAACTCGCTTCCCTCCTTCGTGCCCTCTCGCAACGTGCTGAAAAAGCTTGCGATAGGAGAGTCTCCTTCTATCGCATAGACAACCTTTCCTTCTAGAGAAAGCGAGACGACCTTCTCTAGGAGCTCAGAAGTCAGATCCTTTATTTCAAACTCCTTGCCACCAATCAAAAACTTATCAGCTCCAGTAACCTCAATACTCATATTCTCCTTGGAGTTTTCCATACCTTCCTCACGGGCAATTGACTCGCTATCGCTCATGCCTTCATCCCTTCGTAAATATCGCTTCGCTGCTTAACCGCACCAGAACCGCCATCAATCAAATCGGCGATTTCTTCAACAAGCTCCGTTCTTCCTCTGGCGCCAACAAAAGACCTATTCGAATAGGAGATATGGTTCTCCTGACTGACCTTCTTCTCATTATCTGCAAGGATAATTTCGTTCGAATCCGCATTTACAACCAGCAACGGCTCATGCGTCGCAATGAACAACTGATGGGTTCTCCTTAGGCTGTTGAATTTATCAGCCAGAATGGTCCGCAAAAAGGACTTTTCCATATTCGATTCGGGCTGATCGAATACTATTATCGTGCTGCTTCCCGAATCGCTTATTGCATTATCAAGAAAATTCGATACGTATGCCTTGCTGAGCATTCCCGCAGAAAGCTCCTCAATGGGTAGGAAGCAACCGTTCTCCGTTTTAATCTCAATGTCATACTCCAACACATCTTCCGTAGATAGAGCTATAGATAGATTGTCCTTGTATTTTTCCGAGTAGAAGACATCTACTAAGGATGAGACATCCTTCTTATCCGACAAGTCATAGGGAGGTTTAAATTTCGACTTGTTAATCTTGGGCCTATTGCCAACCGCGCTCGGAAAAGCGCTCTTGACCGCATCTACATCACCAAGCTCTAGATTAATGCTCTTGATTCCCAGCCTTGCAGAATCCGATTCCGACTGCAGCACTAGGGCACCTTTGACAGTGTCCTTATCCAAAGTCGGCGCATCCGCAGACAAGCGAAGTTTTTGAACTCTGAGGCAGTTCTGTGCGACAACTTGGAGGTTGTCGACAACCACCTGCGCCTTTTCATTTACCTGGGCGGATTGGGCGCTAATGATGTTGTTATAGCTTTGTACAGCGTCGAAAAGGAGCGCGTTGATTCCCGATTTCAGTCGAAGGCTCTTGATTCTCACAGACAGCCGGTTCGCAGAAACGTCAAGCTCGTCAGCAAGCCTCATCCCAAGTTCTTCAATAGAAGAAATGAGTTCGGAGGAGAAGTGCCGCCTCGCAGCGATATCCCGAAGGGACGCAAAGACATCATTCACAGTCTTTTTATCCTGAATTATCTCCTGACGCTCTTGTTCCAACTTCGACAAGTCACCAATTATACGAGCGTCTTTTGTATAAGAAATAACCTCCGGTCGCTTAGTCGAGTTTGCTTCAATAAACTTAGCTGCATCCTTTACAAGGGCCAGACTAGACTCTATCTTCTCCGAAAGATCCCTGACCGTCCTTTTGTTTTCAAGCAGAGCGTTGAGTTCAGTCTCAAATTTATGCAGCTCAGTATAAAACTCGCTGCCATCAACCCTAAGTCCGAGATCATCTAGAATGGAGGAATCATCGGACGAGTACGCCTTTATAATCTTCTGATACAGGCTCTCTATTTCCACAACCTTGTACCCCGATTGAGCTGTAATCTCATTACCGTCTGCATCGTATAAGTGGACGTTATCAAGATTGCACAGAGCCGAATATTCTGACATATGCGATGTAGAATCGCGCAGGGGCTCTCCAGTTAGCTTTCTCTTCACTAAATCGAGAAGGAGAGTTTTCCCCGAACCAGAAGGACCGATTACTGAGTTGATTCCGTGAGAGCATACCACCTCGCTTTTTCCCATAGCACAATTCTCATCTATCCTTATTTTCGAAATATATGAGATGCGATTCATGACATCTTCTTCGCGCAACACGCGTTTTTCTCCAATCATTACGGAGTAGAAGAGATCATCGAATGTATTTCCGGCCCAGATATAAGTCGGTGATTTGATTGCCCGAAAAGGCGTTCTGTCAGCAGAAGATAGATTCGCAGCAGATGAAAGCCAGTCGCAGTATTCTTCTGAAAGAAAAGTTTTCAAACGATTTAATAGCACCGTCTTGTGATAAGCCCTGTTGTCTTCAGTTGCCACAGGAAGGAATCGAGAAAGTGCGGCGATACCGCCCGCCATCTCTGGGTTTTCATATAGAGACCTTTCATGCTGCTTCTTTCCATGTACGCAGATTATCGAGCGAGAAAGCGTGGCAAGCGTGCTTAACTGCTCCAAAGTAAGATAGTAGCAATCTGTTTGCCGCGGCTTTTCAGAGACATCAAGCAGCGCGTTCTCTCGAAAGAACGACCTCATAGTTTCTTGCAACAGCAACGGATTAATCGCGGGATCAAATAGAACAACAAGATGAATTACTCTATCTGAATCCTCCCAGTTTTGTAGATTGATTTCTGCGCCAGGTACAAGAGTGATTCCGTATAGCGAGCAGCACTTTTTCATCAGCATGAACGCTGCAGCATTGAAGTCGTTGGAGTTGGTTTGTCCGAGAAGCCGATATCCCAACCGCTTCGCCTCGTCAATCATGGCGTAGGCAGACACCAAATCGAACGAGCTCTTATAGTCTCGACCCTTATCCTTGGTACAATCCGCTTCGTCTCCACCGAAGTGGTTATGGATTGATATTTTCGTAAACTCGCTCATCGAGAATCCACTCTATCCGTAGCCCGGTTAAGCAGACGCCTTGAAGCGTAACGACCTCTACCTACCGAGCACTACCGTAGACCAGCAGTTCCATAATAATCATCCGGTGAACCCGCGCTTCCAGTCGAGGTACTCCTCCTCGGAGATCTCCCCGGAGTCACGCCTCGCGCGCATCGCCGCCCACGCTCTGACCGCCGCGTCGAGCTTCTGGGCGCCGGGCGCCGCGGGGTCCACGGCGACCCGAGCCCCACCATCGTCGGCCTCGGGCCTCGCGCCGAACCCCTCCTCGAGCCGGAACAGGACCTCGAGCGCGTCCCGGGCAGTATCGACCCCGTAGTCGACGAGGGAAGCAGGATCTACCTCCAGGGCGCGAGCAATCGCCTCCAGGTGCTGCGGCCGGGGCGTCCTGAGCCCGAGCTCGTAGTTGCGCACCGCGGACTCGGTCACGCCCGCCATCTCGGCGAGCTCGCGCTGCAGGAGGCCGCGCCTCGTCCTGAGCTCGCGTATCCTGCTGCCGTCCGCCATGTCTCCCCTGTCTCTCTCGTATATCTGGTGTACCTGCTTATCTCAGGATAACGCATCAGGATATGAAGGATTGTCATGTTGACCGTTCGATTTCGTGCTGCTAGTATCCGAACTGACAGCACGTTTTCGTGCTGTCGCGAGATTGGAGAGAGATGGAGAGCAGAACCATCGGCGCGGACGAGGTCGCCGAGGCCCTTGGCATGTCGCGCGCCTATGCCTACAAGCTCATCCGCCGGCTCAACAAGGAGATGGAGGAGCGGGGGTGCATCACCGTGCCCGGGCGGGTCAGCCGCGCGCACTTCGAGAAGCGCCTGTTCGAGGGCGAGGGGGATTCCGATGTCGGTGACAAGGGATAAGCGGAACGGCACCTGGTACGTCCAGGCCTGGTACAAGACCTACGACGGCAAGCGCGCCCACAAGGTGAAGCGGGGCTTCAAGACCAAGCCCGAGGCGCTCGCGTGGGAGCGCGACTTCTACGCCGTGCAGGCGGGCGACATGGACATGAAGCTCGTCGACTTCCTGGAGCTCTACAAGAAGGACATGGGGCCGCGCCTGCGCCTGAACACCTGGAAGACCAAGGAGTCCATCATCACGAAGCGCATCCTCCCCTACCTGGGCGAGAAGCGCATGAACCAGATCGCCCCGGTCGACATCGTGAGGTGGCAGAACGAGCTGATGGCCCTCGAGAAGCCGAGCGGGGACGGGTTCTCCGCGACCTACCTCAAGACCGTCAACAACCAGCTCTGCGCGCCCTTCAACCACGCCGTGCGCTTCTACGGCCTCTCGTCGAACCCGTGCCGCAGGACCGAGTCCATGGGCTCGAAGTCCGCCGGTGAGATGGGATTCTGGACCAAGGACCAGTACCTCAGGTTCTCGGACGAGATCATGGACAAGCCGCTCTCCTTCCACGCCTTCGAGACGCTCTACTGGTGCGGCGTGCGCGAGGGCGAGCTGCTCGCCCTGAAGCCGCGCAGGTTCGACTTCACTTCAGGCGGAAGACCCTCACCATCGCGGAGTCCTACCAGCGCATCGACGGGCAGGACGTCCTAACCGACCCGAAGACCCCGAAGTCGAAGCGCGTCATCGCCATGCCCGGCTTCTGCGCTGAGGAGCTGGAGGCGTTCCTCTCCCTCCTCGACCTCGACCCCGACGAGCGGATCTTCCCCGTGACCAAGTACCTCCTCAGCCACGAGATGGCGCGCGGCAGCAAGGCGGCGGGCCTCGAGCCGATCCGCGTCAACGA
>OGXS01000346.1_pt1 | contig 45524 bp, 52 predicted proteins | sample 1576371 | NCBI WGS metagenome assembly OGXS01 (sample SAMEA3541475, study PRJEB24748) | human gut metagenome | biome: human gut; feature: human-associated habitat; material: faeces | place: China | collected 2012
TCACAGGCACAGCGGATGAAACAGTTAAGCCAGAGCGGGCGGCTTGACATGGATATGATATTTTCCATTATGACGGAGGAAAAGGGAAACCAGAAAGAAACCTTGAAAATCAACACAAGCAAACTGAAAAAATACTTTCCGAAGGACACAACGCCGAAGCAGATGGAGGAAACCATCATCCGACTTCTGGAACGTGAGTTGCAGAGAAAACGGAGCAGGGACAGCCGCTAACCTTCTTTTTTCGGGAAGTAAATGCAGGAATTTGGAACAGAAGAAAGACAGAATTTTAAGGAGAATGAGGTAAGGAATGAAAGAAATCCAGTATGAGATTGTAAAGGAAATCGCCGTATTGTCTGCGAGTGACAGCGGCTACACAAAGGAAATCAATCTTATTTCATGGAACGGGAGAGAGCCGAAATATGACATCCGCAGCTTTTCCCCGAACCGTGAGAAGTGCGGAAAGGGTATCACGTTGAACGCTGATGAAGCAGCGGCACTCCTTGAAGCATTACAGAAAGAAGTAAACAGCGGGGATTGATGGTATCTGATTGACAGGGCGGGGCGTTTCCAGACGTTCTCCTGCCCTGTCTGGAAAGGAAGATTTAAGTATGGGCGAGGATAGGAAAACAACTGGAAGAAGAAAGCGTATTGTGCCAAAAGGGCAAGTACAAATGATTATCAGTCGAGAATATATCGGCACACAGACCGTTGCAGAAGCGTTTGTCCCGATTATCTCCGAGGATATTCGGAAGAAGATTGCCGAGGGCGACACCTTCGACAATGAGGGGCTGTCCGCTTAGAATGTACGCAATGGAACATGAAAACGTTAGGACAGATATGGAGGTTTTACAGTATGGCAGGAATAAGAACGGAGAACAAGATTTATGAAGTCGGCATTTACTGCCGCTTATCAAAGGACGATGGCACGGATAACGAGAGTGCGAGCATTGCGACACAAAAATCCATCCTCACGGATTATGTGAAAAGGCAGGGATGGCATTTAGCAAAAACGTATGTTGACGATGGCTACTCTGGAACAAATTTCCAAAGACCAAGTTTCCAGAATATGATTAAGGACATTGAAAACGGGCTGATAAACTGCGTGATTACAAAAGATTTATCCCGTCTGGGGAGGAACTATCTTGATTGTGGGTTATATCTGGAAGTCTTTTTCCCAGAGCATAACGTGAGGTATATAGCGGTCAATGACGGCGTGGACACCTTAAACAAATCCGCTATGGACATCACGCCTTTCCGCAACATCCTAAACGAAATGTATTCTGCCGATGTGTCAGTCAAGATAAAATCGGCGTACCGTGCGAGGTTTCAGCAGGGGAAATTCATGGGAACAACAGCCCCTTATGGCTATGTCAAAGACCCTGCCGACCACAACCATCTGCTGATAGATGACAAAGTTGCCCATGTGGTAAGGGAGATATTCGACCTTGCGTTAGCGGGCAACGGCATCGCCAAAATCCGCAAGCACATCAACAAACAGCATATCCTACGCCCTGCCGCTTATGCGGTGGAGCAAGGGGCAACAGGCTATGAGCGGTACTTTGAGGATAACGAGGAAAACCGTTATATTTGGAGCGAGAACAGCGTGAGGGGCATTTTAAGAAGCCCGATATATGCGGGCAACCTTGCAGGCTACAAGCGGATTGCAGCCAACATGAAAAGCAAGAAACGCCCCTCTAAGCTGCCCGAAGAATGGGAAGTGATACCAGACACCCATGAGGGGATAGTCACGCAGGAGGAATTTGACACCGTACAGCAGCTTATGACGAGCCGCAGGCGGGAGCAGAACGCAGGGGGATTTGAGAATATCTTTTCGGGCGTTATCAAGTGTGCGGACTGCGGCTATGCGATGCGGGCGGCGAGTGCCAACAGGAGGAAACGCCCCGACATCATCGACTGCGTACAATACACCTGCAATAATTATGGCAGATATGGCAATGTTATGTGTACCGCACACAGCATTGAAGCGAGGGACTTATTCAATGCCGTCCTTGCCGACATCAACCGCTTTGCGGATATGGCGGTCAATGATGAAAAGGCGGTCAGAGCCATAGAAAGGCGGCTCACGGAAACAGACCAGAGCAGGGCGAAATCATTAGAGAAAGAAAAGAAGAAGCTGAACAAACGCCTTGCGGAGCTTGACAGGCTGTTTTCCTCTCTCTATGAGGACAAGGTAATGGAGCGTATCACGGAGCGGAATTTTGAGATGATGTCGGGGAAATACCAGAAAGAGCAGCTTGAAATTGAAGCACGGCTGAAAGAGGTAACGGAAACGCTCAATGACAGCTATGAGAAATCGCAGGGCGTGAGGGACTTTCTATCCCTAATCCGCAACTATCAGGGGCTGAAAGAGTTGGACGCAACCATCATAAACGCACTCATAGACAAGATACTTGTTTCGGAACGTGAGAAACTTGCGGACGGGACAGTAAGGCAGGAAATCAAGATTTACTATAAATTCATCGGCTTTGTCGGTGAATTACATATCACACCCACAAAGCGGTGGACGGCGTTAAAGCCTAAAAATTGTACGGTGTGCGGTGTTGAATACGTCCCCAGCTCTGGAATATCAAAGTATTGTCCCGCTTGTGCTAAGAGGATACAGAGGGAGAAATCAAACGAGAGCAAACGCAGGAGTAGGGAGAGGAACCGAAGGGCATGTATTGAACTGTCCGCAAAAAATGACCGACTGATCTGGAGCAGCGGGCAGGACGTATTATCCGTCAGGGCAATAAAAATGATACAGTGCATTTATACCGTTATGTTACAAAGGATACTTTTGACGCATACAGTTATCAGCTTGTGGAGAACAAGCAAAAATTCATATCACAGATTATGACCAGTAAATTTCCGGTAAGAAGCGCGGAGGATATAGATGAAACCGCTCTTTCATATGCGGAGATAAAAGCACTTGCCACAGGAAATCCATATATTAAGGAAAAGATGGAGCTTGATACAGAGGTGGCAAAACTGAATTTACTTAAATCCAGCTTTATGTCACAGAAATATGAGCTTGAGGACAAGATTGTAAAATTCTATCCAAAGGAAATTAAAGATTTAACAAACCGTATTGAAGCCATGGGAAAGGATATAGAGACAATTAAGCAATATCCGAAAATTGAAGATAAGTTTAATACAATGAATATTGACGGATTGGACTATTTTGAAAAAGAAAAAGCAGGAACAGCGCTGATTGAACGGTGTAAAAAAATGACCTCACCGGACCCGGTTGTAATCGGCAAATACAGGGGATTTAATATGATAATGTCTATTGATACGTTATATAAACAGCATAAGCTGTCACTTCAAGGAGCAATGTCATATACAATAAACCTTGGAACTGATGTTTTCGGGAATATCCAAAGGATTGACAATGTTTTTTCAGGTTTTGAAAAACATAAAACAGAGCAGGAGGAGAGACTGTCGGAAACAAAAAATCAGTTTGAGGTGGCAAAGGTAGAATGTAAAAAGGAATTTCCGCAGGAGGAGGAACTTGCCGGGAAGCTGGAACGGCTTTCGGTTCTTGATGCACTTTTAAGTATGGATAAGCCGGAGCATAGTGTAATTGATATGGGTGCGCCGGAGGATATTCCAAAAAAGAAAAACAGAGAAATGGAGAGATGATTATGATTGATTTACAGCAGCGCCTATATGAAAAGGCGGCAGCAGAGCAGAAAATGTATATTTCAAAATTGAAATTGAAACCGCCGGAGCAAATTGTTGAGTGTGCGTATGAGAAAGTTATGCGTGACGATATTCTTTTAGTTTTTGAATATGAAGATTTGCCAAAAAAACAGGTTAAGGAATTATTAAAGCTGAAAGAGCCGATAACTGTTTGCTATGAGAGATGGCTACATAATGATTACTCACACATGGATATGCTGAAGGACAGCATAAGTGAGCTTGCAAATGATATGATAAGGCACCGGGCGGAACAGAAAAAGGTAAAGAAAGAGCCGGAAAGGTAGGATTATTTAATGGAGGAATTATTGAATGAGAGAACTTAAAAACGGGGTAAAAATTATTGGTATCGACCATGGCTACGGTAACATAAAAACGGCGAATACAGTAACACCGACCGGAATTAACAGCTATAGTGCCGAACCTATATTTCAGGATAATATTCTTGAATATAACGGAAGGTATTATCGCTTTGGAGAAGGTCACAAGGATTTCATATCTGATAAAACTGCTGACGATGATTTTTATATATTCACGCTTATGGCAGCAGCGCGTGAATTGAGCCGTATCGGGATATACGAGGCAAAGATATATCTTGCGGCAGGATTACCGTTAACATGGGTGCGTACACAGAGGGAGCACTTCAGGGAATATTTGATGCGAAATAAAACTGTGGATTTTAAATTCAACGGCAGTAGTTTTCATATTGAGTTTGTCGGATGCAGTGTTTATCCGCAAGGCTATCCTGCAGTTGTGGAATTTATTAAAGAATTTAAGGGGACAAACATTCTTGCCGATATAGGCAATGGCACAATGAATATTTTATATATCCGAAACAAGAAGCCAATAGAAAGCAGTTCATGGACGGAAAAACTTGGTGTGAATCAGCTTGTCATAAAAGCGAGAAACGCCGTGATGGACAGCTTTGGTATTGTTATAGACGAAAGTATTATTGAACAGTATATTCGATTCGGCAAGGCTGATATTTTGGAGAAGTATTTAGAAATATTGAATAGAACTGCGGTTGAATACACAAAAGATATTTTTTCTGCATTAAAGAAATATGAATACAGTCCGGACCTTATGAAGCTGTATATTATAGGAGGCGGCGGTTGTATTATTAAAAATTTTGCCGATTACAGCTCGGAGAATATTGAGATAATCAGTGATATTTGTGCAACAGCCAAAGGATATGAATATCTTGCGTATATGCAATTTAGGAGAGATTGATATGGATGAACTTAAACAATGTACAGTGCGGTTTAATATGGAAAATCCCATACATCAAAAAGCGTGGGAATACTTGCAGAATAGAGATAAAAAGAAATATACCTCTTATTCAAATCTAATTGCAGATGCGCTTAATTTCTATTTTGAAAAGGAAACTACTGATGCTGAAATATGGGAAAATAATTTGATTGAAAGAATATCCGAAGTAATGCAGAAATGCCTTGCAGATGTATTGACGAGCAGAATATTAAAAATAATTTTCAGTGATGATAAATCTCTTGAAAATGAAGAAACAAAAGTCAATTCAGAAGAAAAGACATCAGAAGTGGATTGGGATTTTCTCGGCGGAATTGACACTGACATAAAAATATAGCATTTTAATATCATTAGTGAAATCAGAATGATTTGAATTGAATGCATAGATGAAATCAAAGATATTGATTTGACATTATAAAAATCAAAAAGAAATATGTGACGTCATTATAGGTATAAATGCTGTCAGATTTGATTTATAAATAATGAAAATGAAGTCACGGAGGAAATCAAAATGGAAGGAATTTATGAGGTAAACATTGTGGTATCAGCTATGAAAACACTTTGTATAAGAGCAGAAAATGCGGAGGAAGCCGCGCATACGGCAGAAATACTGTATAAGTCCGGGGTTGTTGACTGCTGTCTTAACGTGGGTGTTGAAGCTGTATCGGTAGATAATGAGAACTACAAAGATTACTATGAGGGACGCATTATCAAAGAAGAAAGCAATCCGAACTGTGTTAACGGAACATTTAAAGAATGTAAAAGCTGTGAATTGTATTCAATATTCAGCAGTATTTTTAATTACGATGCAGGCAAGTGAGGGTACGTGACAAATGCGCAGCATTTGTATTAGCAAGCAAGGCATTTTGACGGCAAATGCCCACTTGTTAGGGGCTTTTGCCCCTAATACCCCGCCTGTCGGCAAACCGGAAAAGGAGATGATACTATATAAATGAATAAAGTTAAAATTTCAGTAAGACTAACGGAGAAAGAGCATAATTTTTTAAAGAGACAAGCCGAGATTTGCGGTCTAAAAATGGAGCCATATATACGCAAGCTCATAATGGGTAAAGAAATACTTCCGCGTCCTCCGGATGAATACTATAAAATTTTACGTGAAATAAATGCTATAGGAAACAATATAAATCAAATCGCATATATAGCAAATTCACAAAAACATATTTCAGCGGAAAACATAAATCGTGCTGTAAAAATGGTCGGTGATATTATGAATATTGTAAGGAAGCTTTAATATGGCAATTACAAAGATATGGCCGGTAAAGTCAAGGCTTGATACAAGTCTAAGATATATCGGCAATCCGGAAAAAACTTCATTAAGGTTTGATATGGAGGCTATGGAAGGTGTAGTAAGATATATAGAAAATGATGATAAAACGGAAAACTGTGTATATGTTGAAGCATTTAATTGCAGTAAGGAAAATGCTTTTAATACTATGATAAAAACTCAGGAGCGTTTTGGAAAGAGAAACAGAAAAAACGGAGTGCTTGCATATCATCTTGTGCAGTCGTTCAAGGATTTTGAAACAACTCCGGAGACAGCTCACCAATGCGGCGTGGAATTGGTTAATAAGCTGTTTTCCGATAGGTATGAGACGGTACTGGCAACTCATCTGGACAAGGACAACTTGCATAACCATATAATAATAAATGCAGTTTCATTTATAGATGGGAAAAAGTATCGGCGAAATTTTAAGGATTATTTTATTGATATACGCAAAACATCTGACGAGATATGCCGTAACCACTGTCTGTCGGTTATAGATAAACCGAAAAACAGAGGTATGCAGTATGCTGAATGGAAGGCGTTTAATGAAGATAAGCCTACAATTCGCGGACAGGTACGTGAGGAGCTGGATGAGATTATAAAGTCCTCATATACAATGAAGGATTTTTGGAGAATACTTAAAGAGCGTGAATACGTTGTTCATCGTAGAGGAGAAAACATAAAATACACTTCTGTAATCCCACCATTCGGAAAACGCCCGGTTCGTCTTGATAATTTAGGAGAACAGTACACCGAAAAGGCTATATTTGAAAGAATAAAAACAGCAAGAAACGGCATAAGGACAGCAAGCCCTACAGAACTGCCAAAGAAAAAGTATAGATATAAAGGGAGTTTTCAAAATATAAAACATAAAAAATTAAAGGGTTTTCAGGCTTTGTATTTCAGTTATCTGTATTTATTCAAAAAAATACGGCGCAAGCAGACACCTCAGCGGGTGTCTTTTTTCATGCGCGAAGAACTTATAAAGCTGGAGCGTTATCAAAAGCAGTTTAGGTATATATTTTCACACGATATAGAAACAGGAGAGCAGCTTCAATTATTGCAAAAAAGTCAGGAGAATAGGATAGATGAATTAGTTATACAGCGTAAAAATCTATATGCAGAAAGGAATGATGAAAATTGTGGTCAGGTCAAGGAAAAGGCGGCAGAAATTAACAAGGAACTACAGAACTTGCGGACAGATGTCAAAATGTGCAAAGCAATATTTAAGGACGCATACAGTATTGCAGAAAAAAAGCTTCAGGCAAAAGAATTACAGAAACAAGCATATAGGGAGATGATAAAAGATGAACACAAGCGGAGAAGTCGCTGACCTTATGGTAAGGGAAAGTATTCAAGTAACGGAATCAGCCGCAAAGCTGGCGGGATTAGGCGCAAAGAATCTTGCGGCCATAATTATTGCACTTATTAATGACGATAACAAGCTTCAGGGCAAAACAAATCTAAAACAGCTGCTAAAGGCTGATAAGCCGCTGTGCATACTTCAAATAAAAGAAAATGACTTAAATAAATTCAATCAGGAAGCCAAAAAATACGGAGTTCTGTTTACAGCTGTGTCGGATAAGGCTAATACCACAAGCCAAGCAGGAGGATGTTACAAAGCTGAATTACATAATGGAGAAGATGGGCTATGCCGCGCCTGATATAGAACAGAATGCATCTGATAAGGCTGAGGAGAAGGAAGTAAAAAAATCCGAACCCCGTGTGAACGAAAATCGGCAAGAGAAAGAATTTACGAGGCACGGGGGTATGGGCGAAACGGACAGGAATATTGATAAGCCGTCTGTAAGGAAACGGATTGAAGATATAAAGACACAGAAAGCAAAAAATGTTTCTGAGAAGGAAAAAGACGTTAAAATCAGTCCGAAGATAAAAGAGAAAAAAGCAAAGGAAAAGATAAGGGGATAAAATATGAGATATAATCTGCATAAGCTGTTAGAGCCGCCATAGAAAGTGCGGCGTTTTATATATCTAAAATAAATATATTACGGAGGAAAGAAAAATGAATAATAAAAATCAAAAAATAAAATCAATTATATCTTTGATATTGGCAGTGTGTGTGGTGTCAGGTATTGCACCAACAATATCATATGCAGCACAGTCAAACGAGTATGTCGACCCTGCCGACCGCTGGGTTGAAGCAAACGGAAGAACAAATGAATTTGACATAAACGCCACTACAACTTATGAAACGCAGTATTGCCCGGTGTGCGATATGGAAACAACAGTGCTTACATATCGGGTGCCGGAATATACGAAATCAGGAAATACAGCGCTGAACAGAGAGATAATGTATTCCGACGGAACATGTATTGACGGCGTAAGCACAGGTAATCTTGATGACGGTACACCGGGAGTAGACGCATATTTTAGCGGCTACCATTGGACAAAAAGCGTATGCCAGAACTGTGGTACAATTAACTCAGTGGATGGTTTGGCTGCCTACTCATGCGGTAAAAATGTTTATGGGTTAAATCCTTGTGACAGCAACTTCTTTCAGGACTTTGACAATACTACATATGTACCGTATAACAGTAAATATCATATCACAACCTTAAAAGCAGGACAGTATTGTCAGTTCTGCAAAGGAACATTCGCAAGGGCAGCGGATAAGCATGAAGCACATATCTTTACCGAAAAGGTTGATCCCCAGCTTGGGAATCAGCGTTTTCATATAGAAGGAGAATGTGATGATTGCGGATATATTAAAAATGAATATGCCACGGCAAAGTCGGTTGTCCAAAGCTACTACGGTAAGGCAGACGGCAAATCACATACTATTACAGTCAGTGACCTTTCAGAAGACGGAGTGAGAACAAGTATGCGCTACGGAACAGAAGCACATGAATGCAACCTAACTTCTGCTCCAAATTACACGAACGAGGGATATTACCCTGTATACTATAAAATCACTTACAGCTATAACGGTGAAAGTATGACGGAGAATGGTGTGTCATATGTATGGCTGTTAAAGAACGAAGACAACTCCACAGATTTAAGTGGTGCGGAAACTCCGCATGTTCATGATTACAGATTTTTGGAAACGATAAGCTCAAGCTGTACAGAATTGGGCTATGACCGTTTTCAATGTAATATATGCGGAGCACTGCAGAAAACAAACTATACTCCTGCGGCAGGTCATAATTATGATACAGTTACAGTAAGAGAGGCAAGCTGTACTCAGGGAGGATTTGTTCTTCATATGTGTAAAAGCTGCGGCAGTAACTATACCGAAAACACTTCAATGACGGACCATAAATATGAAACACATAGTATTGCATCTACTTGCACTATGAACGGATATACCGAGCATGTTTGCATAGACTGCGGCTATAAATACATTACTGATTTAACGCCGATTGCAAAACATGACTACAAAGAAAAGGTTATTGCTCCGACTTGTGTTCAAAAGGGTTTTACAGTGTATACCTGTAAGGATTGCAGTGACAGCTATATAAGTGATTACACCGATCCAACAGGTCATGAATGGGATAATGGAACCGTTGTTACAAATTCCACCTGTGAGAGCGAGGGCGTAAAGGAATACCATTGTAAGCATTGCAGTGAAAAAATGATTCAGGCTGTATCGCCAATCGGACATAAACCGGGTAAGGCTGCTACCTGTACGGAAGCTCAAATTTGTGAGAATTGCAGAGCTGTTCTTGAACTTCCGACAGGACATCACTATTCTGAAACTATAATGCCGCCGAGCTGTTCGGCTATGGGATATACAACATATATTTGTGATGATTGTGGAAATTCCTATGTTGGCGATTATACTGACAAAACCGCGCATCATTACAGCAGCGTAATTACTCCGGCTACTTGTACGGAGTTAGGCTTCGCAACATATACTTGTACAGAGTGCGGCGACGAATACAAAAGCGATTACACGGGTAAAATACCGCACCACTATCACGCTGATGTGACAGCTCCTACTTGTACAGCAATGGGATATACAACATTCACTTGTCGCAACTGCGGCGAAAGCTATGTTTCGGACTATACTAATATTGTTCCCCACAATTACACGAAGCAGGTAATTGAACCGACTTGTACGGAACAGGGATATACGGTTTATACTTGTCCCGATTGCGGCAAGGAATTTATCGGTGATGAGAAAGAGCCGGTTGAGCATAAATTTACATCTTTAATTACAGCTCCGAAGTGTGAAGAAATGGGATTTACGATCTACACTTGCAATGACTGTGGATATTCATATACTGCTGAGTATGTAAATCCTTTGGAACATGATTATATAGAAACAGTTGTATCGCCAACCTGTACAGAGATGGGTTTTTCCATCTTCAAATGCTCACGATGCGGTGATAACTACACGGGTAATGAAACGGCAAAAGCGCCGCACAATTATGAAAAGAGTGTAACTGAACCAACCTGCACTGAAATGGGTTATACTATATTTACTTGTAAGGACTGCGCAGATACCTACACAGGAGATTATACAGATGCAAAAGGTCACAGCTTTAAGGAAACAGTAACGGCTCCAACCTGTACTGAAATCGGCTATTCCATATTTACCTGTGAGATTTGCGGAAAGTCATATCGCGGTAATGAAACCGCTAAGACAGAGCATAATTACGAAAAAATGTGACAGATCCAACGTGCACCGAGCTTGGATATACAACGTATGTATGCGCCAACTGTGGTGATGAGATAAAGAGCGACTATATTGAAGCATCAGGACATAAGCCCGGCGAGTGGATTATAGATGTACCAGCAACAATAGAAATCGGCGGCAGCAAGCATATTGAATGTATCGTATGCGGTGAAACACTTGAAACTGCTGAAATTCCCCAATTAAACGGCAATGATAATTCAGATGAGGACGGTTATTCAAAGGTTGGTGACTATTCTATCCTCGTTACTGATAAGAATAACAAGCCAATATTTAATTCTGAAATCAGCATTGATAAAAACGATAATATCACAATTAAACTTCCTGATGGCAGACTGCTTTCAGCGGAAGATAAGACCACAATTACCGTAACATACACAGATACACAGCAGCCTGCACAGGACATTAATATATTTGTGGCAGACAGTTCAAACAATGCAGCAACAGGTAAAACAGATGTGAATGGACAATTATGCGTCCCTAACAAAGAATCATCAACAGGCAATTCAAACGGAACTGTTTCGGATAATGAAGATACTTATGTTATAGTTGTTACAGATAAGACAGGGACACTAATTCCAAATTGCAATGTTACAGTTGGTGAAAATTATTCTATCAATGTAAAACTTCCGAACGGAACGGCATTTGACAAGGATAACCGTATCACAGTAACTGTTGTTACCGAAAAAGGCGAGCCTGTTAAAAAATTAAGAGTTCAGCTTATCGGTGACAGCGATTATGTTGAAAATGGATATACAAATATTAAGGGTCAGGTTACTCTCCCAATGAGCAATACCGATATTACAGATGATAATGGTAACGGCGAGATAGGCGATACGGACGGAAACAAGATTTATGATTATATTGTAACTGTTTCTGATGAACAGGGATTTATTAAAAATGCTCTTATTACATTGGTTACAAAAGATGAAGCAATTCTTGTATGCCTGCCGGAAGGTAAGGTTATAGATTATTTTAATCGTATAACCGTTAAATTAATAAGAGCTGACGGCACGCCTGTTGAAGGATGGAAAGTATCGGTTTATAACAAAGACGGCAGCGGAATTCGCACAGAAATTACGGATGAGAATGGAATTGTAATAGTGCCTCCTTTGTCGGAAGCTCCTATTTCAAAGCCCACTCTTACACCTGAACCGGATACTGAAGCAACTCCACTGCCCGGTGTTGATACTACACCGAAGCCGAGTGAAAATCCAACAGCAACAGGAACTCCTGCTCCAAGTGAAAATCCTAATGTAACAGAAAACCCAAGTACAACGGAAACTCCGAGCCGTCCTACACCTACACCGAATATCGGTGACGGAACGGTTGTTGAAAACAAGGATTATAAATACAGAGTTTATGTTTGGGACAATGACGGTGCAATCACAGATTTCGGTCTTGTAAAGCTGCAGGATAACGGCGATTTACTTATTGAATTACCGTCAAGCAAGAAACTTGATTCAGCTAACAAAACTAATGTAAAGGTTGTAAATGAAAAGGACAGTACACCTGTCAAGAAAATTACCGTAACCGTAAACGATAATATTGGTGCTACTGCATCGGATATTACAAACAGCGCAGGAATAGCGATTGTTCCTGTTTCCGATACTGATATTACAGACGGAAACGGAAATGCTCAGATTAAGGATAAAGAGGGTAATTTATATTATATAAATGTTGCGACAGAAATAAAGGGCAATATTGAGGGCGCAGCTGTTCAGATTGCGGATGGAAAGATAATGGTCACACTTCCCGACGGAACAATAATTGATTACGCGGACAGAACGATTGTAACAGTAACCGATAGGGACAAAAAGCCTGTTTCGGGATTGCCTGTAAATGTGAAGGATAATAAAGGCGGTGACAGAACAGAGAATACGAATGAAAACGGCAAAGCCGTTGTTCCTCCATTGTCAGAGAATTATACCGATAAAGACGGTAATGCAAAGGTAAACGATTATACCATTATCGTTGAGGATACCAAAGCAAAAATTGAAAACGCTTTTATTAAAATTACAGACGGAAAAATCAGCGTAAAACTTCCTGAAACTCATGAATTGACAACATCGAACCAAACTACAGTAACCGTTTTTGACAAGGACACTAAACCTGTCAAAGATATGAGTATAACTGTAAGCGATAAAAACAATAAGACAGCAACAAAAGCCACTGACAGCAGCGGTAAAATTATTGTCCCCGTTAAATCTTCCGGCGGTGGCGGTGGTGGCGGCTCGTCTTCAGGAGGAGGCGGAGGAAACTACAGCACTGTATCAATGAATGTTAAGGTCGTTGATAAGGATGGTAAAAGTGTAAGCGTTACAAAATCCATTAAGGATAATAAAGTTACGCTTACGCTTCCAAACGGAACTCTTCTTGACGGAAGCAATTATTATACAATTACCGTTACAGACAGTAAGGGCAATGCAAAAGCTGATATAGATGTGATTCTAAAGGACAAAAAAGAGGGTGAAGCAGCAGGAACAACAGACAAAAACGGACAACTCATACTTCCGGCAAAGGAACATAAGTCATATATTGTAGGCTATGAAAACGGAGAGTTCAGACCTGAAGGAGATATGACGAGAGCTGAAGCTGCCGCTATCTTTGCGAGAAACATTGCGGAGCGTAAGAGCGAGAATATTTCTAACAGTAAATCATCGTTTACAGATGTTTCAGCTAAAGAATGGTATAACAGCTATATTTCATATCTTGAAAAATATGATATTATCAATGGCTACAGTGACGGAAGCTTCAGACCTGATGAGCAGATTACAAGAGCTGAATTTGTTGCGATGTGTACCAGATTTTATCAGATGTTTGACAATGTATCATCATCAAAGAAAAATATATTTAACGATGTAGAAAATAGTCATTGGGCATCGGGATATATTTATGCTGCTGTGGCAATCGAGTGGATTAAGGGCTATGCGGACGGAACATTTCGACCGGATAATAACATTACCCGTGCGGAGGTTGTTACTATTGTAAACCGTGTTACCGACAGAAGCGCTGATACTGAATACGTAAACAAGAACATGTCTGCGATGAATAAGTTTACGGATATAAAAGATAAGAGCTATTGGGCGTTTTATGATATTATTGAAGCAAGTAACACGCATATGGTAATAGTAAATACTGATGTTGAAGCATGGGTTAATTAATAGCAAATATTGCACAGGGCAATCATAAAAACAGATTGCCCTGCTACACTGCGGATTTTAAAAACGAGTATATTATATTAACAGATATAGCTAAATATCAAAATGAAGATGATCCTCGTTTTGTCATACAAAATTGGATAAGAAACCGAAACGCAGTAGAATTTCTTGCTGTATGGGAAGAATTGCATAATCCTGATTTTAACCGTGTGCAATTCGAGGCGGTTAGAAGTGAAGCAGGTTTAAGTCGTTTTGTAATGCTCCTTCAAAGCTGAGCTATAAGTAATAAGCATATGTCTGTTAAAAACTCCGACAATGAAACTTGGGTGAAGTAAAAATTTTAAATTCTATTGATATTTAAAAGCGACCGTGATATAATATAAGTAGGGTAAGTAAGATTTACCCTACTTATGTTTGAAAGGAGTTGTTATTATGAATCCTATTATAGTTGATAGTGCTAAGGTAATGTCAAAAGGACAGATTACCCTGCCAAAGGATATTCGTGAAGCATTGCAGTTAAATTCCGGTGACAGAGTGACGCTTGTTTACGAAAACGGTCAAGTTATTATGATGAACTCAGCTGTATATGCAATGCAAATGCTTAACAAAGGAATGACAGGCGAAGCTGAAAAAGCAGGTCTGGAAACAGAAGCTGATATAGATAAGCTGGTAGATGAAATCAGAACGGAAGTGGAAAATTGATTAAGGTTCTAATTGACACAAATATCTTGATTTCTGCGGCTTTGTCAAACAGAGGGACGCCATATGCCGCATATATGAAAGCTGTAACATACCCGTATCATGGAGTAATATGCGATCAAAACATTGATGAACTCAGAAAGGTTTTTAACAGAAAGTTTTCTGCAAAAATTCAGCTTTTAGATAGCTTTTTAGCAATAGCATTAACGGCGTTGCAGCTTATTGAAACGCCTGTTGATGAATTTGAACAGGAGAAATCTATTCGAGATGTAAAAGATAGACCTATTTTAAGGGCGGCAATAAATGTCGGAGTTGATATTTTGCTTACCGGTGACAAGGATTTTCTTGAAGCTGATATAGATAAACCAAAGACAATAACAGCAGCAGATTTTTTGAAATTATAAAAACATATTAAAACAATAAAGAATAGGCAAATTAAAGGGCAATTCGAAACGGACTGCTCTTTTTTCATTGCCGTAAAAGGAGGAGGTTGGAATGGTTTATATTAAAAAATACAATGAAGGGTGGGACAGCAGTTGAATAGACAGGAGAATACAAAAACCATAATAATATTGCTTGCGGCTCTTTTCCCTGTGGTAATATGGCTTGCGTTAATAGCGGCGGACTGCTACGAGCCGGGACTGAAACTGTTTGATTTGATTCAAAAGTTTACACAAGCATTAAACAGACCGACAGAAATACACATAAACGAGTATAGCTTAAAAACTGTACTCGTTTTTATATTTCTCTACGCTATGGGTATAGGCGCATATTTTTCAAGCCGTGAAAACCGCCGTCCCGGAGAGGAACACGGCTCTGCAAAATGGGGCAATGTTTCAAGTATTGTAAGAAAGTATAAGGATAAATCCGATAGATTTCAAAACCTCATATTATCACAAAATATGAGACTGGGACTTAACGCAAAAAATCACAGACGTAATCTTAACGTTCTTGTTGTAGGCGGCTCCGGAGCCGGCAAAACCCGATTTTATGCAAAGCCGAATATTATGCAGTGCAACACATCATATATAATTGCCGACCCAAAGGGTGAAATGCTCCGTGCTACGGCACCGCTTTTACTGGAGAATGGATATGATGTTAAAGTGTTTAACTTAATTAACCCTGAGGATTCAGACGGATACAACCCTTTTACATATATCCGTACAGATGAGGATGTTATAAAGTTAGTATCTAATCTTATACAGAATACAACACCGAAGAACGCACAGCAGAACGATCCGTTTTGGGAGAAATCTGAAATTGCGCTTGATACAGCGTTAATGCTGTATTTACTGCATGAAGCTCCGCCGTATGAGCAGAACTTTGAAATGCTGATGTTCTTAATTGAGAATGCGTCAGTAAACGAGGACGATGAGGAACAATATCAATCGCCCGTAGATATGCTGTTTGAGGGATTGGAGGAAGAAAATCCGGAGCATATCGCATTAAAGCAGTACAAAATATTCAAGCAAGCGTCAGGTGTTATATGCTCTAAGCAACTTCTTAATCATGATTTTTCTCATGGTTAGTGAAGTGCTTAGAGCATATTTCATTTCAGGAGGACGCGAATATGAGAAACGACAAAATCACCCCATTGTACGAAAGATTGAGCCGCGACGACGAGCTGCAAGGCGATTCAAACAGCATTGTTCATCAGAAAGAAATGTTGGAGGAATACGCCCGCAAGAACCACTTTCCAAACCCTATCCATTTTACCGACGACGGCATTTCGGGAACCCGCTTCGACCGTCCCGGATTCACGGCCATGATGGAGGAAGTCGAGGCCGGACGCGTGGAGGCAATCATCGTCAAGGACATGAGCCGGTTAGGGCGCGACTATCTCAAAGTCGGCCAAGTCATGGAGATACTACGGCAGCAGGGCGTCCGGCTTATCGCCATCAACGACGGCGTAGACAGCGACAAGGGCGACGACGATTTTACCCCGTTCAGAAACATCATGAACGAGTTTTACGCCCGTGACACCAGCCGGAAAATCAAGTCGGTATTCAAGGCCAAGGGTATGACCGGCAAGCACCTGACCGGGCAAGTCCCCTACGGTTATCTATGGGCCGACGAGAAGCGGGAACAGTGGGTAATCGACGACGAGGCTGCCGTCGTTGTCCGGCAAATCTTTAGCTTGACAATGGAGGGCTTCGGCCCCTATCAAATCTCCCAACTGCTCAAACAGCAGAAAATCGAAATCCCCTCCGTTCACCTTGCTCGGCATGGCGAGGGCGTGAACAAAACCAAGACATTCAAAGACCCCTATGGTTGGGGTTCGTCCACGATTGTAAATCTCTTGAAAAAGCGCGAATACTTAGGCCATACGGTCAACTTCAAGACCCGCAAGCACTTTAAGGACAAGAAAAGCCATTATGTGGACGAAAGCGAATGGACGATTTTTGAGAACACCCATGAGGCGATTATCGACCAAGAAACCTTTGACAACGTGCAGCGAATCAGGGGGAATGTCCGGCGCTACCCGGACGGCTTCGGAGAAATCCACCCCTTGACCGGCCTCATGTATTGTGCCGATTGCGGCGGCAAGATGTACGTCCACCGCACCTACAACGGCCAGAGAATCCCGCAATACACCTGTTCCCAATATGGCAAATACCCCATAGGGACGCTATGCAAGACACAGCACCGTATCAATGCCAGCGTGGTAATGACCTTGATTGCCGATATGCTGAAAGCTATCGCGGAGTATTCCAAGACCGACCGGGCCGAGTTTATCAAGACCGTGCAGGAGGCACAGGCCGCGCAGCAGACCACCGACATCAACAAGAAAAAGAGGCGGCTTGCGGCGGCGCAGAAACGGGCCGGGGAGCTTGAAAAACTGATGTGTAAAATCTATGAGGACAACGCCCTCGGCAAGTTGCCAGACGCGAGATATGCCGCCCTTGACGCGCAGTATGCCAAGGAGCAGGACGAGCTATCCAGCGAGATTGACGGGCTGGAAAAGTCCATCAGCGGTTATGAGCAGAGCCGGAAGTCAGCGGAGAAGTTTATCGCCCTTGTTGACAAATATGAGAACTTCGACACCATGACAACGACCATGTTAAACGAGTTTGTCGAGAAAATCCTTGTGCATGAACGCGCCCGAAAAGGCAGCATTGAAACCACGCAGGAGGTAGAAATCTACTTCAACTTTGTGGGCAGGTATGTGCCGCCGCACTTTGGAGAAGTCAACCTAACGCCAGAGGAACAGGAGGCCCTACGGAAGAAAGAGGAACGCAAGGACAGGCTGCACCAGAACTATTTACGCCGCAAGGCCAACGGCAAGCAAAAGGAATACGAGGACAGGATAAAGACCGAGAAACGGCGGCAGATGGAGGCCAAGAAAGCCGCCCTACGCGCCGAGGATATGGCAAAGGGTATTTATACTACCGTCGCCAGCTTGCCGAGGCAAGAGCCGCAGAAAGGCATGTTGCCTGCCCGCCCTGCCGCAAGTTAAAATATGGAATTATAAATGAAATGTGCGTTCTACGCGTCCTCTATTTATGTTAAGCAAGCGAATGTTGACAGCACCTGAAAAATATAGTATTATGAACATGTAAACTTAATAGAAAAAGGTGATGTTAGTCCGGCATATCAGATGTTGCACAATCGGCAACATGGGTATGACTGGAAAAGAGTAGATAAAATCAATTCAATAGGCAAAAAAGAGCTGTTAAACCAGCTTGTTTTTTGTACCTATGTTTGATTTTATTTTACTCTTAACTATTCTTCATCTTATGAGAGATTAGCCGTAGAGTAAAATCTACGGCTTTTTCTTTTGCACATGAAAGGAGATAAAAATGAACAGCAACATTATTATAGCTTTAGAAAGGCCCCCAGTTTACACAAAGTCAAAGGGTGAATTTTGGAACGATGAACATATTTCTAAACAAATGCTTAAAGCGCACCTTAATCCAGAATTTGATGGAGCAAGTAGGAAATTGGATTTTATTGAGAAATCCGTTTCATGGATAGTGGAACTTGTTTCACCGTCCAGTTACCCCTTTCTACTTGATGTTGGGTGTGGTCCCGGTATATACGCCGAAAAGTTCACTCAAATGGGATTCCATGTCACAGGCATAGATTTTTCAAACCGCTCCATAAATTATGCAAATCAATCCGCCTTAAAAAAGAAACTAGAAATTTCCTACTTGTATCAGGACTATTTGAAGATGGACTTAGAGGAAAGGTTTGATTTTGCTACAATGATATATTGCGATTATGGAGCATTATCAACCAAAGATCGGCAAGTTATTTTGAGCAAAATTTATCATCACCTCAAACCAGGTGGAAAATTGTTATTGGATGTATTTTCTATGACAAAGTTTTATCGCTTTCAAGAAAAGCAAACTTGGGAGGTCTGCCATACTGGTGGATTTTGGCGTGCAGACGAATATATTGCATTGAATGGCTTTTACAAATATTTAGATAATGTTACATTAGAGCAATCTTCGATTATTTCAAAGCAAGAAATCAGCACTTATTATTTGTGGAATACGTACTTTACAAAAGAATTTTTGACTAGCGAGGTACAAAATAGCGGGTTCAAGGTATGTAAAGTATTTAGTAATGTTGCAGGAGATGTTTATCGAGCTGAAAGTGATACTATTGCAATCCTTTTAGAAAAAGAATAACTGCAAAATATAAAGGTGGACGATGAAAAATATAGAATGGATTTTATGTCCGGTTTGCGGCAACAAGACAAGAGTAAAAATACGGATAGATACTGAACTCAAAAACTTTCCGCTTTATTGCCCGAAGTGTAGACAGGAAACCTTAATCAATGTTAAACAATTAAATATTTCAGTTATCAAAGAGCCAGACGCACAGACGCAGAGCCGATAACCAACGAGATTATATCTCATGGTCGTCGGCTCTGCATTTTATCAATGGCTTTCTGATACTTTTGTCAACGGCGGCTTTGAGAAATCAAGGCCGCTATGAGCAAATATCCCTTTTGACACGCCCCCAAACCGGGGGATAAACCACAACAGAATAGCGGAAACGTCCAGCAGGGCGCAAGTGAAAAACCAATCACTTGCGCCCTTTTTTTATGCGACAAAACAAGAGCTATTCCGTTGCGGTTCATCTGCAATCGCAGACGAGCGCCGGGGATATTTGCAGAAATTCCGCACCCGTGTTTTTATCGGGCCGCCAGTTTACAAAAAGTTAAGAAAATCCGGCACAGGAGGGCCGGAAACCTCCCTTTTCCAGCCGGTAAAGTTCGGGCCAACTTGGCCCGACGTTCGCCCCCGGTGCCGCTCCCCGCCTCCCCCGTTTCGATTTGCGCTAAACCCAATCGAAACGGAGGAAAGGCAGATGGAAGTCGCCATCAAAATAAACGGACAAGCCCTGTCCGTGGAGGTCAGCGTCGATGTTTACGAATACCTTGACCGGGCCGACCACAAGGAGGAAAACCTTGCCCATGAGAAGCGGCGGCATTGGGACATACGAGAGTTTGACGAGTACATAATCGCCGCCGAGGGCCGCACCTATCAAGAAACGCCGGAACAATACGTTTGCCGTATGGAAACACAGGACGAGCTTATGACCGCGTTGTCCCTCTGCACCGAGGCACAGCGGCGGCGGTTCCTGCTCTACGCGCTGGACGGGTTGAGCTATGAGCAGATCGCCCGGCTGGACGGCTGCTCCAAGGTGTCAGTCTATGAAAGCATTGCGGCGGTCAGAAAAAAACTCAAAGAATTTTTCAAATACCACCCTAACGAAACGCGATTTTCGGGCTAACCAAGTGAGGGGAACAATCCCCATCACCGAGAGGGACAGGCAGTTATGAGCTGCTTGTCCCTCTTGCCATTTTAGGAGGTCAGCCCATGACGGTAATCAATTTGAAACGCTACTACTATCCCGTTGTGAAAACAGACGTGTTTGTGGAAGTGCCGGACGAGATAGCGGACGCGCTGCTCCACCTACGCCGGGAGGAAAACAACCGCAAAAGCAAGATGTTCTACCACAAGGCGTATTTCTCCCTTGACTGCGAGGACGGCATTGAGAATAAGGCCATCGGCTGGGCGCAGCCGTCGCCGGAGGACTACATGATTCAGGCCGAGGACGAGGCGGCCCACGAATTACTGTTGGAGCATTTGCGGGAGGCCATCGGCCAGCTTACCCCCACGCAGGCCCGCCGCCTGCACATGCGCTATATGCTGCAAATGAAGTATCGGGAGATAGCCGAGACCGAGGGAATCAGCCCGACGCAGGCCAGCGATTCCGTGCGGCGGGCCGTGAAACGCCTGCAAAGGTATTTCAAGAAAAAGAAGTGGACGAGAGAGGATAATTATTGAAACCATTGGAAGAAGAACGGAACCGGCTGGAAAAGGAAATCCGGCAGCTTGAAAACCGCCAGAAAATCCTACTCAACAAGAAAGCCGACGCGGAGCGCAAGGCCCGGACACACCGCCTTATCGAGCGTGGGGCCATTCTGGAAAGCGTCTTTCCCGCCGTAGCCGCCATGACCGGCGAACAAGTCAAGGCGTTTCTGTTGTCCCTCTCCCGCCTGCCGGGAGCCGGAGAAGCCGCCGCAAAGATACGTGAAACCGGGGACGCGCTCTAAGTCCCTTGCTTGCAAGGGCGCACTTATACACCGTTGCCGGTGTGTGCGCCCTGCCGGGGGCGTTGCGGCCTTTGGCCGCGATGGGGCGCTACTCGCCCCAAACCCCCAGTGCGCCACACGGAACGGAACACCCGCTTTGCGGCTATTCCGTCCCATGCGGCCTAATTATCCTCCACCCGGAGGGAGGTGCTATTTATCGCAATCTATCACTGTACTATCAAGATTATCAAACGTAGCGAGGGCCGTTCAGCCGTTGCAGCAGCCGCCTACCGAAGCGGCCAAAAGCTAACCAACGAATGGGACGGCATACACACGACTACACCCACAAAGGCGGCGTTATCCATTCTGAAATCTTGTTGCCTGCCCATGCGCCGCCAGCGTTTCAAGACCGCTTCACCCTCTGGAACAGCGTGGAGGAAATCGAGAAATCCAGCAAGTCACAGCTCGCCCGTGAGATAGAAATTGCCTTGCCCGTGGAACTTGACCGGCAGGCGCAGCTTGCCCTTGTCCGGGCCTACGTCAAGGACAACTTTGTGTCAGCCGGTATGTGCGCCGACTTCTCCCTGCACGACAAAGGCGACGGGAATCCACACGCCCACATCATGCTTACCATGCGGCCCCTCACACCGGGCGGCGAGTGGGGCGCGAAATGCCGCAAGGAATACTTGACCGACCGGCGGGGCCAGCGAATCCCCGACGGCAAGGGAGGTTACAAAAGCCGCCGCGTGGACGTGACCGACTGGAACGAAAAGGATAAGGCCGAACAATGGCGAGCGGCATGGGCCGAGTATGCAAACCGAGCTTTAGAGCAGACCGGCCACCGGGAGCGAATCGACCACCGCAGCTACAAACGGCAGGGCAAGGAGCAGCTACCCACCGTCCACATGGGAGTGGCGGCCACCCGCATGGAGCGGCGCGGGATTGCCACCGACAAGGGCAACGTCAACCGCCAGATCGCCGCCGACAACAAGCTACTGAAAGAAATCAAGGCCCGCGTGACGCGCCTCTACAACTGGACGAAAGCGGAGGCCGCCAAGCCACAGGGGAAAGAAAGCGTTATGGCGCAGCTATGGCAGACCCGGCAGGATATGCGCAAACCAGCCACCCGCACCGGCAAGGTAAAAGCCCTCAAAGAGAGCGCCGCCCTTTTCAATTTCCTGCAATCCAACGGTATTACTTCCATGCGGGAGCTGCACGAAAAAGTGTCGGCCATGAACAGCGCCTACTACGACCAGCGGGGCGAGATTCGTACCACCGAGCGCCGGATTGCCGTCCTCACGGAACGGCTGGAAATGTGGGCGCAGTACGAGCAGCACAAGGGAATCCGCCGCCAGTTTGACGGACTGAAACCCGGCAAGCGTGAGAAGTTTAGGGAGCGGCACGGCGCGGAGCTTGCCCTATTTGACACCGCCGCCCGTTACCTCCAAGACCTAAAGGCCACCGGCGAGGCCATCACGCCCCGACAATGGCGGGCCGAGGCCGACACCCTCACCGCGAAAAAGGACGTGCTGTATCAGGATATGCGGGCCATGCGGGAGGGAATCAAAGCCGTGGAGCAGCTACGCAAAGCCGCCGAGCAGCTTTCCAAAACCGAGCAATCGAAGCACAAGGAGGAACCCGACCGATGAAAGAAACGATTTTAAATATCACCATCACCATGACTATCCGGCTACCCTTGCCACCGACACCGCCCACGCCCACAGCGGCGGCCATGCAGCCGGGGGAACAGGAGCGGCCTGCTGATGAACAGGCAGCGTGAAGCAATCCCCATCATGGACTACGGGCAGTATCGCCGGGCGCGGCGGCTTGTGCATGAGTGTTGCAACTACGACGGCGGGAACTGCCTTGCGCTGGACGACGGCGCCGAGTGCGTTTGCGTCCAGAGTATTTCCTACTCCCTGTTGTGCCATTGGTTCCGGGCCGCCGTCCTGCCGCTGGATAAGGCGCTGGAAACGGCCCTGCTCCACCGGAGCGAGGCCAAAAGGTGCGCCGTGTGCGGGGCCGTATTCCGGCCCGGCTCCAACCGGGCCAAGTATTGCCCGGATTGCGCCGCACGAATGAAGCGAATCAGGGCCGCCCAACGCAAGCGAAAACAACGGCTAAAATGTCACGCTTTAGGCATTGAAAAAGGCCCGTAAATAGCGGCTTTTCGGGCGCTTGTCAAAGGGGGCCTGATACATTTTACCTTTGCCCCCGGAAAACGGCTCCTAAAGGCGTACAAACCCCATTTCAACCCCAAGGAGGAACACACCATGACCGAGAACAGACGGTATTACTATCTCAAGCTCAAGGAGAGCTTTTACAACACTGAAACAATGGTAATTCTGGAAAGTATGCAGGACGGGCTTCTCTATTCCAATCTGCTGCTGAAAATGTATTTAATGGCGCTCAAAAGTAACGGCGTCCTCATGCTCAACGACCATCTTCCCCACACACCGCAGACCATAGCCACCTACACCCGCCATCAGGTGGGAACCGTGGAACGGGCGCTAAAGGTGTTTATCGAGTTTGGACTTGTGGAAGTCTTGACGGACGGCGCTTTCTATATGGCCGATATGCAGCTTTTAATCGGCCAATCCTCCACCGAGGGGGAGCGGAAAAAGAAAGAGCGTATGCGGCTGGAACGCAAAAAACTGCTACCGGGCGGGCCGGGGGACATTTGTCCACCCAATGGCGAGGTGGACAAATGTCCGTCTATATTAGAGTATAGAGATAAAGAGATTAGAGATAAGAGTATAGAGAATAGAGAGGGAGAACGCGCCCGCGCTTTTGGCCGCTATAAAAATGTTTTCCTGACCGACGCGGAGCTTGCCGAGCTGCAAGCGGAGTTTCCCACCGTCTGGGAAAACTACGTCGAAAAACTGTCGGCCTACATGGAATCCACCGGCAAGACCTACAAGAGCCATGCCGCCACTATCCGGCGTTGGGCCGTCGAGGATAGCCGCAAGGCCACCGGCGGCAAACAAGGCGGCGGCCTGCCCGATTACAGCTACAAGGAGGGCGAGAGCTTATGAGGGACGCGCTGGAAAAAGTGATTGACAACATACCGGCAGCCATACAGGAGCCGGACGACTACACCGACGAGGCCACGGGCCTGTTAGTTTGCGGCAAGTGCCACACGCCCAAACAATGCCGCGTGACGTTATTTGAAAAAGAGCGTCTTTTGCCTTGCCTCTGCCAGTGTGAGCAGGAGCGCCAGCGGGCGCGGGAGGCCGCTCGGCAGGAACAGGAACGGCTGAACCGAATCCACCGGCTGAAAGCCAACGCTTTACAGGACAAAGCCCTCTTAGCTTACACCTTTGACCGGGACGACGGCCAGAATCCGTCCATGAAATACGCCCGGCGCTATGTGGAACACTGGCCGGAAATGAAAGAGCGCGGACAGGGGCTTTTACTTTGGGGCGGCGTGGGAACCGGCAAGACCTTTGCCGCGGCCTGTATCGCACAGGCCCTTGTTGAGCAGGCCGTCCCCGTCCTGATGACGAACTTCTCCAAGATACTCAACAGCTTATCCGGCATGTTCTCCGAGGACAGGAACAAATACCTTGCCAGCTTCAACCATTTTAATCTGTTAATCATTGACGACTTAGGGATTGAGCGCAATTCCGAGTATGCGCTGGAACAGGTTTACAACGTGGTTGATAGCCGCTATTTGAGCCGCCTGCCGTTCATCATCACCACCAACCTACCGCTTGCCGAATTGCAGGCCCCGAAAGATTTAGCACACGCCCGAATCTATGACCGCGTTCTGGAACGCTGTACCCCGATCTGCTTTAGCGGCAAGAACTACCGCAAGGACAACGCGGCGGCCAACAAGACCGAGGCCGCCCGGCTTCTCAACGAGTAACCAACCGACACACGGCCCGCAACACCAGCGAGGCCGACACCGAAAGGAGCGCCTATGAGTAACGAACAGACCAACATTACCACTACTACCACCGCAGCCGACACCGGCAGCGCCACCCCCATCACCGCGCCGGAGGACGAGCGCCCGGCCCTTGTGAAGAAAATCGGCAAGACCACCTACAAGGTGCGCGTACATTTCAGCACCACCAGCACCGAAACTATGAGCGACAAAATCAAGCGTATGTTGCGGAATGAGGTTCAGCAAATGTGAGCCGCAAGCGGGCGCAGGGACGGGCCGGGGAACAACTCCCCGGCCCGTCCTGTCGAATCCATGAATATTTTGTGAACTTGATTAAAAAGTCCTTGACATTTCGTCTCTGGCAAAACTGCAAAGTCTATTCTTATTTCAGCAGCGGTAAGACTTGCCGCTTTTAATTTACCTGAAATTGCAAGGATGACTTCATATGACAATCTGGAGCTTGGCAGTCTGGGCGAGAAAAAGCGAGCTATATTCTGTGTCATTCCTGATAATGATAACTCCTTTAACTATCTTGTCGGAATGCTTTACACACAAGCGTTTCAAGAACTGTACCATCGTGCAGACCATGAATACGGCGGTGAGCTGCCAATACCTGTTCACGTAATGATGGATGAATTTGCGAATGTTGCATTACCTGATAATTTTGAACGAATACTTGCAACCATGCGTTCAAGACGTATTTCGGTAAGTATAATAATTCAAAATATGGCTCAGCTAAAGGCTTTGTTTAAGGATTCATATGAAAGTTTGGTAGGCAATTGTGATACGTTTATATACTTGGGAGGCAACGAACAGGGAACCCATGAGTACATATCAAAAATGCTTGGCAAGGAAACAATCGACACACGAACAAGAGGAATTACAAAGGGACAGCATGGCTCAAGCAATACAAATTATCAGAACACAGGGCGGGAGCTGTTAACGCTTGACGAGGTACGTCTTTTGGATAACAGTAATGAACTTATATTTATTCGAGGTGAAAAGCCTATTATGGACAAGAAGTTTGATGTAATGTCACATCCGAATATTAAGCTGACAGAAGACGGCGGCGCGGAGCCGTATAAGCATAGTAAAAATAATAAGCGCTTTAAGAGTGATATTAGCTTTACTAACCCTGAAACAATTAAAATTATAGAATTTAAGACGGAGGAAAATATAAATGAAAAAAATAGAGAAGATAGAAAAGATAAAAAACGTGATAAGAATAATTAAATACTAATTGGTGCTGTCATTGTGTATGCTGCTGACAATGGCATCTCCGGCTTTTGCCGACGACCCTCTTGCAGCAATCAACGGATTATCTGATTTTATATTCAGTGCAATAAAAGCAATAGGCTTTATTTTGCTTGGCTTTGGTGTTGTACAAATTGGTTTGTCTTTAAAATCGCATGACGCTTCACAGCGTGCCAATGGATTTCTGACATTCTTCGGCGGTGTGGTTATTGCGTTCGCCAAAGATATATTAGATATGATACTGTAGATTAGAATGAGAACTGCCATTAAAAAATGGCGGTTCTCTTAGGAGGTGAATCAAATTTGAGTGATAACTGGATAGTAGCAAACCTTGAGAACGCATTTTCGATTTGGAATGATAAAATGACGGAGATATGGGATTTAATAACCATGTCTCCTCAGCAGTTTAAAGGCGGAGCTATATGGAATATAATTACGAACATAAACGGAGGCTTGCAGGCAATCGGATACGGACTTTTAATACTATTTTTTGCAATGAGCATATTTAAAAGCACGGCAAGTTTCAGAGACTTTCAGAGACCTGAATATGCAATAAAGCATTTTATACGATTTGTCGCGGCAAAAGTAGCAATTACATATGCACTTGATTTAATGACAGTGATATATACAATATGCGGCGGAGTGGTTGAGCATATAGCCGGAAGCCTTGGAGGTATCAGCGGAGCAGCTGTAACACTTCCATCGGCAATTGAAACGGCGGTTGAGAACGCAGGCTTCTGGGCAAGCATACCGCTGTGGCTTGTTACAATACTGGGCAGTCTGTTTATAATGGTCATGTCATTTATTATGATATTGACGGTATACGGCAGATTCTTTAAATTGTTTATGTACACGGCTTTAGCTCCGGTCCCGCTGTCGTCGTTCGGCGGCGAAGGAACAAGTCAGATGGGTAAAGCGTTTTTAAAATCCAATATTGGGGTATGTCTTGAGGGCGCTGTAATTGTGCTTGCCTGCATAATATTTTCGGCATTTGCAAGTGCGAGTACGCCTAGTATAGACACAAGTATTACAACGGTAACGATGATATGGAAATATATCGGAGAGGTCATATTTAACATGCTTGTATTAGTAGGACTTGTCAAAGGCGCTGACCGCATCGTAAAAGAAATGCTTGGTGTGTAATAACTTAATAAATTTCAATCTTGCTGTTGTATTTTACGATGAATTATGATATAATAATTACAGCAAATATAAAGGAGGAATTTATTATGCCTAATATTAGACCTGTTTCGGATTTAAGAAACTATAGTGAAGTATTAAGAGATATTTCCGTTGATGAGCCTGTATTTTTAACTAAGAATGGCAGAGGACGATATGCTATTGTAGATATGGAAGAATACGAAAAAACCAAGGCGACTATAAAGCTTATGTCAAAGCTATCAGAAGCGGAGCAGTCGGTGAAAAACGGTGAATGGATTTCAGGAGAGGATGTAAAGAAAGAACTAGGTATATGATATGGCAAAAAAGGTTGATAATGAGTTTGTTTCTATTTACAGGATTTTATATGGGCGCAGGGATTATATGAGAAATCTTTTCAGTGAAATAGATTCCGAAAATGAAGAAGAATAAAAATGGTAAATTTTCGGTGGTTATAAAATCCTTTTTCTAGCCGGAAGAACCTATGAAATCAGCATTTCTGCTATGTGAGAAATCGTCCTTCAAGGGATAAAATGTGCCCAAGCGAACAAACAGAGTTATGAACAGTAGCATGAAGTAATGAAACGAAATGAGCTATTTGACATTTCCATGCGGTCATATTAAAATGAAAAAAGATTATGTGTTTGTACGCCTTAAACGGATAAGGCGTACCAGACAAATTTGCATTTTTCAACAGAAATTTGGATGGAGGTTAATTTTATGGATAACAAAATAAATGCAGACAGATTTTCGGGCTTTGCGGGTCTTTACGAAAACACTCGCCCTTCAGTTCCGGAAATGGCTTGCAATATTCTCATTGATTATCTCGGTAAAAATCCGGACACCATCGTTGATTTAGGTTGCGGAACAGGGCTGTCTACGGTTGTATGGGAAGGTAAATGCGAACAGGTAATCGGCATCGAGCCAAACGAGGATATGCTGGCAGAAGCCAGAAGTAAGGAAAACCGGCATATTTCTTTTATCAAGGCTTTTTCAGACCATACCACCTTGCCAGATGTCACTGCTGATATTACTGTGTGTTCGCAGTCTTTCCACTGGATGGAGCCTAATACAACGCTATCCGAGGTAAACCGCATTTTGAAGCCTGGCGGAATATTTGCTGCCATTGACTGTGACTGGCCGCCTATTTGTGATTGGCGGGCTGAAATGGCATACCAGGCATTCATGGTAAAGGCGCATCTAATCCAGCGTGCAAATGCCGAGATGCGAAACAGCTTTCGTCGCTGGGACAAAAGCGAACATTTGTCCAATATCAAAAACAGCGGTTATTTCAGATACTGTCGGGAGATTGTCTTTCTCAGCAAGGAAAGATGTAGCGCAGAAAGATTTTCCAATATTGCATTCAGTCAAAGTGCAATACAGACAATCCTGAAAACACAGCCCTCTTTCATTGAAGAAGAACTGAATACATTTAGAAAAGAGATTAAGGCAATTTTTAATGAGCGTAGCTTCAATATTGGTTTTTGCTACCGGATGCGTATAGGCGTTAAATAAGCAAATAGCAGAGCCGGCTTGAATAAACTAGATTTCAAAAATTTTTAATATCAGGTATGAAAATACACTAAAAGAAATATGCCAGTTTATTCGTCGGATTTGAGAAGATGCCCATTTTATGCAGGTTTGCGGCGTGTTCCTATGAAACGACTTGCCGTCTTATGATACATGGATAAGCTATCCTAGCAATAAAAAATAAACAATATTTTTCACCGCATTACTGCGGTGTTTTTTTAGTGTGTCGAGCATGGCACTTAGCTAAGAGGTGAAAGTCCGCGATGGGGATACATATCGCCAACCATTAGGGAAGCACAAGCTATCCATCGTGAGGTGGAAGTGGAGGAAGTGGGGAACAAAATCTTGCCCCGACGAACAGAAACCTGATATTAAGGCTGTATAAGTGGATAAGGCTACTAAACAAGCTAAAGTCCAAAAGATATGCGTAACCTTATGCAGTAAATTGGGCGGGGAAAAGAGGAAAGTTAAGTGTCTTACCTCGGGAGGTTTTGCGGACGCTAAAGCGGTCGAAAACGGTTTATCGCAAGAAGTCAGCAGAGGTCCTAGTACCTGATTTATCAGGGAAAGAAACTCAGATTGATTGTTAATGCTGAAAAGAGTAAGATAAGCAAGCCCTTGGGAATAAAATTTTTGGGATATGGATTTTGGTATAGCAAAGGCGGAAAAATAAAGCCTAAGCCGCATTTGAAATCCGTACAGAAATTCAAGAGGAAAATAAAACGGCTTACTTGCAGAAAATGGAGTATCAACCTTGATGAGAGGATAAGGAAACTAAATCAGCTTGTCAGGGGTTGGGTGAATTACTACCGTATTGCGAATATGAAAAATGTACTGTTACAGATAGATGAACGGCTTAGAACGAGAATCAGGGTAATTATTTGGAAGCAATGGAAGAAGATACGGACACGCTATTAGGCATTGGTAAAGCTTAGCGTATCACATGAGATTGCATTCAATTGTGCCAATTCGAGGAAAAGCTATCAGCAGATGTGTAAGAGCAGATATATTATGTTTGCACTGAACAATGAAAGGCTAAGAAAAAGAGGACTGATTTTCACATCAGAGCTCTATTCAAAAATTCATACTGAGATATAAATTGAACCGCCGTGTACCGAACGGTATGCACGGTGGTGTGAGAGGGGCGAAGTCCATTAAGGATTAGCCTCTACTTGATTACAAAATTTTAGAAAAGGAGACAGCTATGGAAATACGAATTAACAAGGAAATAAAAGACTATCATGAGAGCCTGTTTTTCGGACTATCATTTCGTCAGTTCGCCTGCTCCGTTGCAGCAGTCGGCGCTGCTGTCGGAGTATATTTTGGACTTCGCAATATTGTAGGTAAAGAAATGGTGTCATGGCTTTGCATAATTTGTGCAGCCCCCATTGCGGCAGCCGGATTCTTTAAATACAATGGCATGAATTTAGAGAAGTTCGTTATAGCATATATAAAAAGCGAATTTTTCTGTTCCGGCAATAGAATATATAAATCAGAAAACGTGCTTTTTAATCTATACAAGGAGGTTTTAGCAGATGATAAAAATAAACAAAACAAATCTAAAAGAAGAAAAAAGAAAAATTCCTAAGACCGTGCAGCAGTCTATACCAATTAAAAAAATATTTAAGGACGGTATAATACAGTGCGGAAATGTATTTTCAAAAACATGGAGATTTACGGATATAAATTATGCTGTAGCCTCGGACAGTGACCAGCTGGAAATGTTTCTTGCGCATTCGGCGATTTTAAACGGTCTGCCTACTGATGCAGTGGCTAAGATAAGCATATATAACAGGCAATTAGATAAAAATGTGTTTAAGCAAATGGTATCTTCAAGTAATGATGATAAATATTCTATATATACATCTGAATTAAATGAACTGTTAGCAGATAAAATGGCCGAATCAAACAACATTGTTCATGAAAAATATATTACAGTATCAACCGAAAAAAGAAATATAGAAGAAGCGAGAACATTTTTTACAAGAGTAAGCAATGACCTTACAGCGGATTTCTCTAAAATATCATCAAAGATTACGGAGCTTGGAATCAAAGACAGGCTCCGTATTTTTTATGAGTTTTTTAGAAACGAAAGCAGCTTTGAATTTAATATGAAAAAGGAAATGGCGCGTGGGAATGATTTTAAGGATTATATTTGCCCTGATAATATTGAATTTAAAAACGACCATATCAGAATAGGGAATAGATATGCAAGAGTGCTGTTTTTAAAGGAGTATCCGTCATTTTTAAAGGACAGTATGCTGTCAGAGCTTACGGATCTATCAAGAAGTATGATGCTGTCAGTGGATATTCAGCCCATCCCAACTGATGAGGCAGTTAAAGAAATACAAAAAAAGCTGCTTGCAATAGAAACCGACATAACAAAATGGCAGCAAAAACAAAATATGAACAATAATTTTTCTGCGACTGTGCCGTATGAGCTGGAACAGATGAGAAAGGAAATAAAAGAATTCCTTGACGACTTAACTACACGTGACCAGAGAATGATGTTTGTAACAGTTACGCTTGTTCATGTTTCGGACAGCTTTAAGGAGCTTAATAACGATACAGAAACGCTAAAATCTATCGGCAGAAAGCATATGTGTAATTTCTCAACACTTAAATATCAGCAGGAGGACGGATTAAAAACCGTGCTGCCGTATGGAATTATCAATATAGACGCAGTGAGAACGCTTACAACGGAGAGCACAGCAGTTTTAATGCCATATAAAACACAGGAGATTATTGACGACGGAGGGTTATATTACGGTATAAATACAATCTCACATAATCTTTTGATGTGTAACAGAAAGGAACTGCTTAACGGAAACGGCTTTATTTTAGGTGTGTCAGGCTCCGGAAAATCATTTGCGGCAAAAATGGAAATCGCTATGGCCGCATTGTTTACAGATGATGATATAATTTGCGTCGACCCGGAACGAGAGTATTCACCGCTTGTGACAAACTTGGGCGGTGAGGTTGTAAGACTGTCGTCGGCTTCTAAAAACTATATAAACGCACTTGATTTGGAAAGGGACTGTAATAAGGACGAAAACCCTGTGTCAATCAAGTCAGAGCTTCTAATGTCAATGTTTGACCAGGTGCTTCAGGAGAGCTCTTCGCGTTTAGGTGGAGGGGTAGGTCCTAAGGATAAATCTATTATTGATAGATGCGCGTCTAATTTATACAGCAGCTATTTTAATGATAAAAACTCTTTACCGCCTACTTTAATAGATTTTCGAGAGGAATTATTAAAGCAGCAGGAAACAGAGGCTCATGATTTGGCTCTTTCTCTTGAACTGTTTACAACAGGTAATCTTAATGCGTTTGCCCATCAAAGCAATGTAGATGTAAACAAGCGTATTATAAGCTATGACATTCTGGAGCTTGGAGAACATTTAAAGCCCATAGGACTTCTTATCATGCTCGACAATATTATGAACCGTGTAATTGCGAACAGAAAGCGGGGAAAATATACAAGAGTATATATCGATGAAGCACATCTGTTTTTCTCTAATCCGTTCAGCTCATCGTTTTTATTGAAAGCATGGAAACGCTTTAGAAAATACGGCGGGCTTTTAACGGGAATCACTCAAAATATAGATGAGTGTCTTAGTAACGATACGGCAAGGCTGATGCTTGGAAACAGTGAGTTTCTGCTTATGCTTAATCAGGCGGCTAAGGACCGTGAGGGACTGACGCAGACACTAAATATATCAGAGGTTCAGATGAGCTATATAACAAACGCCGGAGCCGGACGTGGACTGATAAAGGTAGGCGGCTCTATTGTTCCGTTTGTTAATGAGTTTCCTTCTGATACACAGTTATATAAGCTCATGAGCACGAAACCGGGGGAGGAATAGAATTTATGAAAGGTAAGAATAACCCGGAGCTATGCCCAAACTGCAAAACAGGTTATGACAGCTATCTTTTAGATAATAGAAGTCCATTCTGTCCATACCTAAGATATCACGATGGTACAGAATGTAAGATGTTTGTAGCTATGAAGGTATCTGACTATGATATTGAAATCGACCGGGAGGAATCAGAAAATGAAAAATAATAATCTTTATAAGCTCGCATACGCTGATTTACTGACAGGTATGATGAATAAAAACGCATATGAAGAAAGACTGCAAAGCTTCAGAAATAACCCTGACAGTATAAATAAATTTTCGGTAGCAATAATTGATTTGGATAACTTAGAATATATAAATAACATATACGGACAGCATACGGTAGATGAGGCAATTAAAATTACTGCAAGATGTATTTTTGACACACTGGGGGAAATAGGTATGTGCTATCATATAGGCAGCGGCAGGTTTTCATGTGTAGCTGTCGGTGATATATCAGGGTATGTTTCAGCATTGCGTGATTTAGTGTCGTTTGAAACTGCAAACGACTTGTCTGTTTCTGTCGGGTATGTTAACTATAATAATAAATTTAACGATATTGATGAAGTGATAAGGCATTGCGATAAAATGATACAGGATGAAAAAAATATGGGATAGGGCACTGAAAAAATTCAGTGCTTTTTTTCTTCAGGGAATGGAGGTGATAATTATTGATGGATGTAAAAACAAAGCCTAAAAATGTATCAGCGCCTAAGGATAAAGTGAAAAATCAAAAGACGTTTAGCAATGCTGCACAAGATATTAAGACTAATTTAAAAAATCAGTATATTCATACAAAAGCAGAGGCTGCTAATAAAAATACCGAGGAGCAGAAAAATCCTGAAAACTATGCGGTCGATAATGTTGAATATGAAGCGAAAACAGCAGTACAAAACGTATACAGTGCTTCAAGCAGATATATAAGCAGTAAGCTGAAACAAAGAAATGAGCATACGGATACATACAGCAATACAAATAATAACGGTAATACTAAATATTCCGAAAATGCTTACAACCCTGTTAAGGAAAATATGCAATTGAATGAGCCTAAGCAGAGAAATGATGTCGCTTCACAAATTAAGCAAAAGTCTGAACATATTCCGGAGCCGCAACAAAAGGTAATTGTCAACAATTAGGAACGGGGGATACCGAGAAAAGAGATAGTTTTATTGATGTTGTTGCTGCGTGGGGCAATAAAGAAATAATAAAATTAGAAACACGTGGAAATACAACATTTGCTTTAACATCTGATAATAGTTTATATGGATGGGGCGATAACTCAAAAGGACAGCTTGGAAACGGCACTACTGAAAACGAATTGGAGCCAATACAAATTAGAACCGGAGTTAAAGATATTAAAGCCGGACTTGAGCATACTGTGGTACTTGATACTAATAGACGTGTTTATGCATGGGGCAGTAATGAATATAATCATATAAACAGTTCAAATAACAAAATAATAATGACTCCGTATATGATAACTGATTATTCGGAGTTAATAGGAGCAGGAGATTATCAGACATATTATCATGGTACAGATTTTGAACTATGCGGTATAGGAAAGAATGAAAAAGGAATGATTTCAAATAATCTTCATTCTCTATTCTATATACAAAAAATATCGTGTGGTGATAAACATGCAGCTGCCATTGACTTGAATGGTCAGCTCTGGGTTTGGGGCGACAATTCAAAAGGACAGCTGGGAACAATTCTCAGTAATGGAGAGTCTTATACTGTAGAACCGATAAATACCGGAATCTATGCTGATAATATATATGCAGGAGAGAATATAACTGCATATATAGAAGGCGGTCAGGTCTATCAATCCGGAAATGTCTATGAAGAGGATAATAGTGAATTTAAGAGAATTGGAAATTCTGTAGGGATTGTAGATCTCTCTCTCGGCAATACATTTTCGGTTGGGATAGATGCCAATGATAATTTATGGCGTTGGGGGAAAATGACAGATAATGATGGGTTCAGTGATATACAATCTAATAATCCGTTAAAAATTGAGTATGATTACGCTTTTTCTCAGGTTGATTCCTATAGAAATCAATCGCTTGCTATAGATGAATTGGGTCAAGTGCTTGCTTGGGGAGAAGGATATTATGCTGATGGCAGTGATTCTATGAAGATCTGTACATATCCAATAAAAATAGAAGGAATAGATAACCCTATACAAGTTAGTCGTGGTAAAAATCACAATTTGGTTTTAGATAAAAACGGAGACGTATATGGATGGGGAAGTAACTCAAATAACCCTATGGGGGATTTATCAGGTAAGGTGAAAACTGTATCAAAATTGAATGGAATTTCAAATGTTCAGCAAATTGCAGCAGGAACGGAATTCAGTATTTTTGTTAAAAAAGACGGAACAATTTGGGGAGTTGGTAAAAATGATAGAGGACAATTAGGTCAGGGAACCACTTCTAATAGTAGTGTTCCTATCCGCATAACGGAAAAGTCAGATTTCAGGAAGATTAGTGTAGGCGAAGATTATGTTGCGGCACTGGCAGGTGACGGTATATATACTTGGGGAGGAAATAGTAACGGACAGCTTGGTAATGGAACAACGGTGTCTAATAAATTTCCTGTAAAATTGTCTGTAGATTTAGCAGCTAATGAGCATTTTACAGATATATCTGCCGGTATAGATTTTTGTCTGGCATTGACTAATTTGGGCAATGTATATGCTTGGGGAGATAATGCAAATGGAGAATTAGGTCAACATGGTACTTATAAGACTCCAACAAAAATTAATGCGTTAAGCAATATAAGTAAAATAAGCGCAGGTAAAAAGAGTGCTCTTGCTATAAAAAATGATGGAACGGTATATGGTTGGGGATATGGTTATGATGGTCAGCTTGGTATGTATGCAAATTCTGAATTCACTCCAAAAGTGATTAGCTCTCTTTCAGGAAAAAATATAAACAGCATAACTTGTGGATATAATTTTTCTATTGCATTGGATGTAGACGGGAATATATATAGTTTTGGAAATAATGAATTTGGGCAGCTGGGAGTATATACAATGACCTCAAAGATGTCATTCAAGGAAAAAGAAACAGTAACGGAAACTATAGAAGGAACAGATACAGGAGGAAAAACATCATATGATGTTACAGCTCAGTCAGGAGGAGAATATATTTTAAAATATATTGCTAAAACTGATGGTACTTATACATTTAATACCGTTTCAAATAATGGCACTTCGTTAGTCGTTGCTGCATATAAGGACAGTAATTTTACAAAGCCATATAAACAGACAAGTAACAATGGACTGTTACAAGTAGGGGCTGAGAAAAATTCAACGATTTATTTAAGGTATATAAACCCTGATAATATTTCCTTTTCTGCAACTACCACAGTTGAAAAAATATCTGATACAGTTGAGGATAATCAAACGGTATATGCGATATTATATGATTCGCCATATTTTGAAGAAGGATATGCAGCAGACGGCAAATTTTTAGGCAGCCGCTATCTTGGTTCAAATCTTGATGAAAGATATGAATACAACACTAATGGAACAGAAGGAAGCAATGAGTTTTTTAAGAATTATCTTAGCTTAGTGAAAGATAAAAATGTGGTTTTTGTTATATGTATGCGTGATATTGATTACGACTCAGATGAGAATGGAAACTTATTGACTCTTTCGCAGATAAATGAAAAATGGAGTGAAAAGGCGGATGAAGTATCAGACCTTTCTAATAACATAATAACAAATATGTATAATGCATACATAACTTTAGAAGATTGGGAAAAACCGAAACAAATTCCTAAGTTTTATATTGGAACTCCACTTTTTAATGGCGGAGACATTGATTTACAACCGGAATATGCAAGAACTCAATTTATCCAAAATTATATAAGCTTATGCGAGTCAGTGTATAACAAGGTGCAAAATCATATAAACGATCTTGAATCGGATAAAAATAATAAATTTCTCAACAGCAGCTTTGCCGGAATGTATTATGGCAAAGAGGATCCATTTAAGTATGAAGGTCCAAAGATGGATAATATGGATAATAACTTGGATGGCACAAACATTTATACTTTAATGATGAAAAGTTTTTCTGAATATGTCCACTGGAAAGACAAAAAAGTAATATGGTTTCCATATACAGCAGGTAAGAATAGTGAATTGGAGAATTTGGGCGATACTGTAAATCGCGGTAAAGGTTTTGATGGCAATGACATATGTGATATAGCCATTATTCAACCAAACTATTTTTATTATGAAATGAATACGTCGGCGGGTGATACTGGATATATGCAGACGATGAATGATATTTATCAAAGCACGGTTGACAATTGTGTGAAGTATTGGGATGACGAAACACAGAAATATGTTACTGCTGGCGGTGAGAAAACGACTGATACTATGGTATCATTCCAGATTGAGTATGATATGTCGCTTGTATCGGGAAGAGCAACTAATGTAGAGCAGAATCCTATAGATAAAGCTGATAAACTGGCTTATACTATATCTGTATTTCATGATTTAATTTATGGGAATCACAGAGATACTGATAATATAGTTGAACAGAAATCTTTCGGAATATATGCCGGCGGACCTAATGAACAGGGTTATACTTGGGAAGTTTTAAATCCTGACGGAGGCATGAACGTCAATACTCATAGCAACAGAAATTTTGTTAATTTATTGGGAGATATGGGGATGGTGCATTTTTATGAAATGAGATACTATCTCAGTATATCGGATTACTATTGGAACAAAATATCAAATGAGTATAATGGAAAATTAATTTATGATATAACACATATGCTGTTTTATTGTGATGAAGATGGAAGTTATATACCAGATCCATTAATTACATTTTTTGGTCAAGATAGAATAAAACAAATGTTTAAATTAGATTAGGAGGAGTAATAAATGAAGAATATGAAAAGGCTCATTATGATATATATAAGTATTGTAATGCTTATAGGAACATATAGTGTGTATGCGGAAACAAGCGATAATAATTTAATTCAAGATGGAACCTATATACAAATAGGTAAATATAATGGAGATCCAATACTATGGAGATGTATTAGTACAAAAGATGATGATGAGAACGGAAAACTCATAATAAGTGATAGAATGTTATGTTATAAATGTTTCGATAGCAGAAGAGCAGGAACAGATTACAAGGACACTGGATTAGGTTTTTGGGAAGAATCAAATTTGAGAGCATGGCTTAATTCTAGGGAAGCAGGAGGAAATATATTATGGCCTGGGAATAACCCTCCAAATATAGAAAATGCTATACGTAATCCGTATGATAAAGAAAATGGATTCTTATCAGCATCAAATTTTTCTGAAACAGAACTATCGGCTATGAAAACAGTAAGTCAATGGCAGGTATTAGATATTTATCAGCAGGATGAAGTAGAAAATGGAATATATAACTTTTTTGATATAGATGGTAGTTTAGATACAAGACCTGATTATCGTCACTGCTATGGTACTATATCATCTCTCACTCATATCGAGGGAGGAATGAAAAGGATAGTGGATACAATGTTTATATTGGATGATATACAAATATATAAATTATATACTAAGTACGGTGTATTATCGGAACCTACTGAAAAGGCCCTGAAAACATGGAATTATGGCGGTAATTCTATCTGGGCACATTCATTTAATTCATATTGGCTTCGGACATCAAATGGACCTGCTAAGGTTAATTATGTTCAGGATGATAATATACGAGGATATAGGTCTCCGACAGTAGGAGATTTATATGGTATAAGACCGGCATTTTACTTAAATGAGGATAACGTCAGAATAGTGTCCGGAAGTGGGGAGTGGAACGACCCATATATAATAGACGGAAATGGTCAGGAAGGAACAACAGTATTTTGCCAGAGCAAACAATTAACGGATGCGCAGATTATAGAAGAAAACGGAGAAATATTAGTTCCGGTAAGAGATGTATTTGAAACCTTTGGTGCAGATGTACAATATTATGATGTAGAGGACGGAATAATAACAGCAACAAATGATGAGCGTACAGTGGTATTACAGGCTAATAATCCAGATATAGGAAATGGAACAGATGTTTTCACATTAAAAGTAGCGCCGAAAATAATTAACGGCAGAGCGATGATTTCGTTAGAGGGAGTAAAAGACGCGTATGAGTGTAAGACAGAGTATGTGGAAGAATTAGACCGAATTGTAATAGATAAGCCGGGACCGCAAGATTTTGGAGATGGAGTAGGAAAAGAACGCTGGCAGCAAGCTCGCCACTTTTTGGATGGCTACCAAGGTGACATAGATTAAAGCAGTGTAATATATTTTCACTTATTTATATATAGAGAATTTGGAGTGAAAGTCCATTCAGCCATGTAACAAAACTAAATAAAGAACGTTACGACACGAATTATCGTAACGTTTTTTATTATACACTAACTATAAATTTACAGTTAGGACCTTACTTTAAATATAAACAGACCGCAATAATCTAATAATTTGGATATTGCGGTCTTATTTATTTGTAATACTGCACAATAAATCGTGTTATTTGCGATTCGTTAATGTGAAATGAGACGATTATTTAAAAAATTAAAAGTTTTTTTATAAAAGTTTGCCAAAACGACCATCGGCAACCGTGATAGTGAATGAAAGGGGAAATAAACCGCCTTGCGGAAACGGAAGGAGGTGAGACTCTAGTGGAGTTGACTTCTTCCCAAAAGCAGACCGTTGAACATCAATTTGATAGTTTTTGCAAGAGAGTTCTAAAATAAGGAGAGCGAGAAAATATTATGTTATAAAACAGACTTGCAAGCTGTAGGCAACGACCTTATATCAGTATAATGATACTTCTATCCAGTTATAATCCGAGCGTTAAAAGCGTCGCAGGTAATAAGGATAGTTCGGGCTGAGGCCGGGGAGGTGAGATTCCTATGGAGCATTTTAGCAAAATGCCGTCCGTCTGAATTATTAATTAATGGAGGCAGATAATATGCCAAAAAAACAAGACAAAATAGATTTTGAAGTTGTCAGTCACTTTTCAGGCAGTAAAACAATCAGGGATTTATTGAAGAGCCTTGTAATGCGTGAAGTAACTGATGACACTTCTGAAAATAAAACAGAAATTAATAACACAGTGAAATAATTGAAGTTTGTAACGGTTTATGATATACTTTAAATATGGAAAACAAAAACAAATGCTGGTTTCGCTGTGAGAAAGGAGAAGCTATGGAAAAACAGCGTGCAGCGCTCTATTCCAGACTGTCGCGGGATGATGGAATAGGAGAATGTGAAAGTAATAGTATATCAAACCAGAAGCAAATGCTTAACAGATACGCAAAAGAAAATAATTTTGAGATAGCAGGTCATTATGTAGATGATGGATGGAGTGGTACAAACTTTGAAAGACCGGACTTTAAACGTATGGTTGCAGATATTGAAAAAGGATTAATTAACATTGTTATTGTAAAAGACCTGTCAAGATTAGGACGTAACAATGCTATGGTGGCTCTTTACACTGAAATGATATTTCCTGATAATGATGTCAGGTTTATAGCTATAAATGACAATATAGACACAACTAACGGAGATAATGACATAATGCCATTTAAAAGCGTAGTGAATGAGTTTTATGCGAAGGATATATCAAAGAAAATACGTTCTGCATATAGAGTGAAAGCTTTAAACGGGGAATTTACAGCGGCTTTTGCGCCATACGGTTATCAGAAAGACCCGAATAACAAATATAAGCTGATTCCTGATGAAAATACAGCGGATAATGTAAGAAGGATTTTCAGGCTTGCGGCAGAGGGAATAAGCCCGTATAAAATATCGATGATTTTGAGCAATGATAAAATACTAAAACCAAGAGCATATTTTTCTGAAACTACAGGACGCTACACGACAGCATATGATAATGAACATCCTTTTGGCTGGTGCAATTGTACAGTAACAACGATAATTAAAAACCGGGTTTACTTAGGACATATGGTAAATAACAAAAGCACAACTAAATCCTATAAGAATAGAAAAGTCGTGAAAAATTCGCCGGAGGAATGGATTGAGGTGAAAAATACTCATGAGCCTTTGGTAGATGAAGAAACATGGGAGTTGGCGCAAAAAATTATCGGAAAGAAAAAGCGTCCGATGAAAACAGGAGAAATACAGATATTTTCCGGATTAGTAAAGTGTTCTACATGTGGCTGTTCACTGACGCTTGCAAAACAGAAAGACCGTAAGGGAAACGGAAGCTTTGCCTGCTCAAAATCACGAAAGTATGGTAAAGAGTATTGTTCATTTCATTATATGCGGTATGATAACCTTTATAAAATTGTTTTAGAAGATATAAGGAAGCACGCAAAAATAGTAGAAAATTGTGAGCAGGATTTTATAGAGGCAGTTACGGAATTTAAACTTAAAAAACAGAAAGAACAATGCTTAAAGAACGAAAAAAATATTGAAAAAGCAAAGCTCAGATTAACAGAGCTTGAGAACATTATCAGATGTTTATATGAGGATAGGGTAAAAGGGAAAATAAGTGATACACGATTCAATATTTTATCTGAAGGATATGAGCAGGAAGAAGAAAAAATAAAAGAAGATATTAACATATGGCAAGGTGAACTCAATATAATTAAGGATACAAAAGAGCAGACAAAAAGATTCTCGGAATGTGTTAAGAAATACATAAATATTGAGGAATTGACGGCACCGTTATTAAATGAGCTTATAGAAAAGATAGTCGTACACGATCCAAAAGAAGTAGACGGTGTTAGGACACAAAAAGTTGAAATATTTTATAGGTTTATAGGGATATTAAACGAATAAATATCTTGGATCACTATAATTATATGACTCCTGTTAATTTAATTGATCCATTGGGATTATTTGATTATAATACATCTTTATATTATGGCATGGGATATAGTGAAGATGTAATTGCTTTACAAAATGAGTTGGCATATTTAGGATATTTAAATACCAATGATAGAGATGGATATTTTGGACAAAAAACTTTAAATGCAGTAAATGCATATAAAAATGATAGGGGTTTATGGAATGATGGAGCTTTTAGCGGAGTGGTTGGGTTAACTACATGGCAAAGTTTAGGATTAATATATAGAACACAGGGAGATATAGACAGGGGAGTAACCATTTTTACTGAAGCAACAGGAGCACAATATTTTGATGTTACTAAAATGTTTAATGATCAGTTGTGGTATTATGGACAAATGCTAGATGAAAAATGGCAAGGAGATAAACAAATTACATTTTATAATAAAGTAAATCATAAAGGAGATTGGGATATAAAACGTCAAGAATCATGGGATCGAACTTTTGGAGGATCATATCCTGGCGCATTTAATTCTACAGTAATATTATATGGAGAATATTCAAGCCCGGAGGAGATGGACAATATTATGTATGCATATTTAGGAAGATGTATTGGATTTAGTGAAACTGTTTTATATTGGGGTGGAGACTATGCTGCAGGAGGATGGAACGGTATTAAAAACTCTGCTGATACTCCAGAAGATAAAGCTGCTATACAAAAAGGATTTAATTTATATAACAAGAAGAAAGGGTAATTACTATGAAAAATGTTATCTCGTTTATTTTTGGTGCACTTTTGGTTTTAGTGTTATTGTTATTTTTACATAGTAATTTGGATAATTATAAAAATATTGCAAAAGCATATGAAACAAATCGTGACAATTTTGAAAGTGTAGCAAACGAACTAATGAATTATACTGAGGATATTTATATAGACAAAGATAATGTAAGTGATGTAGGAAAAGTGTTAAATGATAAATATGGAATAAATTTATCAATTGAAAAAATTAACATAATTTTTAAAAATAAATTTAAATCAATTACTAAAAGAGGAAATTCTATTTTATTTTATCGAGGCAATTTAAATAAAAATTATGTAGGTATTAGAGCATATGGGATAGCTTATTTTAAATATTATTTTGCTACAAATGAACCAACACATGAATTAATAACTGCTATTCGAGCACTTGATGAAAAAAATGGTTGGTATTATTATGAGCAAAGATAGTAACTAATAATACTATATATCAATGTCAATAAATGCATTATGAATCTTATAAATTAAAATTTAGAAATATTAATAACAAATATGGAACAGGAACGAGAATAGGAAAGACAGTAAACGGAGTAAGCACAGGACAAATCTGGAACAATGGAAACGTAATAGTCGAATACGGAACAAAAGTAACAAAGACGTATATACGAGGAGCCGGAGGAGAAATAGTAAAGACAAAGGACAGCGCAAATAACAGCAGATATTTCTCATATAACGCCCATGGAGACACAACAAACATAATAGAAAAGAATGCAGAAAGTACATCATTTGCAGTAACGGCAGCATATGAATATGACGCATTCGGAGGCTTAGTATCAGGAACAGGCGGAGGAGAAGCAGAAAGCAACGCATTCAGATACAATGGACAATATACCGATGAAGAGACTGGATTAATATATCTACGTAATCGTTACTATGACCCAAGTATAGGTAGATTTACTCAAGAAGATCCATATTGGAATCCGGACAATATGATTTATGGAGATCAACAATTTGAAGATGGCGAGGTAAAGATACCGGATTATAGTTCAATAGCCCAAAGTATAGATTTATATGTGTATTGTGTAAATGATCCTATTAATGGAGCTGATCCTACAGGTTTAATTCCAACAGCAAGTGAAGCTGCTGATATGGCAGATAATATATATGATTCATCAAAACCACTAAGTGGTGGATGGTTTCAAAGTTATATAATGTATGGTAGTGAAGGTTTAGTAATGGGGGTATATATGAGGTATAACGATAATTATTATCAAGGTGTTGAATATGCTTTGGTCAACAAAGGAAGCTCAACAACAAGTGATTGGATAAATAATTTGCAACAACCATTTGGATTGTCGACGGATATGTGGGAATCAATTGAATATGCAAAAGATTTTGTTGAAAATCATTGGGATGACGAAGTAACCTTTGTAGGGCATTCTAAAGGAGGCGCAGAAGCTGCAGCAAATGCTTTAAGACTAAATAAAAATTGTATAATTTTAATCCAGCTTCTGTTAATGCATCTGCATATGGTTTGAATCCAAATAATTATACTGCAAGTATGACAGCATATATAGTAGATGGAGAAATATTAAATATGATTTTTGGAGGAATATCTGCTCCAATAGATCGTGTTGAAGTACTTCAAAGGTATTCTTGGAATCCTATAGTTAATCATTCTATGGAAGCAGTAAAACAAGGATTATGGGTAGGTGGTTATAATTGATTAAAAATAAAATTTTCATTGTGATAATTATAATTATCATAATTATATTATTATGTGCAACACTTCCGTGGTTAGTATTGTGGTGCGGGCTTTATTTAAGTCCTAATTCTTCTGAACCTGTAATCAAATATGAAGAATTTCCATTTGAACTTGTTTATGAGTTTAATGGTGACAAAAAGTATATAAGCGATGTTTTGGTTTGTGAGTATGATGGTATTGGAATAAGTGAAAATATTGGTAAACATAGGAAGTGGAATTCAAGATTTTTAAGTGGTAACGAGTATATAGAATTATCGAATATTAATGATAAAATGATTATATATTATAATCCAGGTGACCCTAGATATTACATGGGGGATTATAATGGAGAATTTGTTAGCGATTTTCCAAATTGTAGATATGTAAAATATAACGATAAAGGAAATTTAGCTGAGGATGGAATAATTGATGCAGAAGAGGTATATTTAAAATATTCTATTAAACTTTTAAGCTGGAATATTGGTTCTCCGATAAAAAATTTATTTATAAATAAATAAATTTATTTATAATTATAAGGGGGGGAGACATGGGATTTGGGTCTTATTTTAGAGATCTGAGAATAGAAAAGCAGATTACTCAGAAGCAGATAGCTGATGTTATTAAGAAAAAGCCTATGCTAGTGAGTAATGTTGAAAATGGTAAAAATGGTCCGTTTTCGGACAATGATTTGAAGAAAATAGTCTCTTTTTTGGAATTATCAAAGGATGAAGAAAGACAGTTATATAAGGAAGCCGCAAAGGCGAGAGGAAAGCTACCACAGGAAATGCAAGCATATATCATAAAAAACGACGAAGCGTATTACCTGCTCGAAACACTTGCAAGAAACGAGCTTGGAAGCGAGTCTTTGTCTCAAATAATACAAATGGTGGAGGAGCAGATATTATGTTAAAAACAATTGATTTGTTTGCGGGAGCCGGTGGGCTTAGTTATGGGTTTGAGTCAACAGGCGAGTTCTTGATTGTAGCTGCAGCAGAGAATAATAAAAATGCTAGAAAAACATATATTGAAAATCATAAAGGACGTAATGACATCAGATTGATTCCTGATGTTAGAGACTATGATTTTTCGGCTCTTGCATCTGAATTTGACGGGATAGATGTGGTTATAGGAGGTCAGTAGGGTAACGGATCTGCCCAGGAAAAG
>OGXS01000350.1_pt1 | contig 45380 bp, 45 predicted proteins | sample 1576371 | NCBI WGS metagenome assembly OGXS01 (sample SAMEA3541475, study PRJEB24748) | human gut metagenome | biome: human gut; feature: human-associated habitat; material: faeces | place: China | collected 2012
CAGGGCATTTTTAATTGGGGCCGGGGGATTTTTAAAAATCCCCCGGCCCCAATAAAAAAATTCCGATACAGAATCTAAAAAGAGACGTCTTTTAAAAAGAGGTCTCTTTTTTTATACTTACCACAACAAAATAAACCCAAAGGAGGTAAAAGTTATGAAGAAATTGGTAAGCGTTTTATTAGTTGCGGCCATGATGATGTCTATGCTGATCGGCTGCGCTGATGAAGACGTGGCTTCCGACGAAGGAGGCGGATCTAAGGAGCTGACCATCGCATTCAGTTTTGAAGATCTGGAAACAGAGTTCTGGGTAGCATCTCACGAGATCATTACAGAGTCTCTGGCTGAAAAAGGCTATAAAGTGATCGAGCTGAATTGCCAGGGCGATGCTAACAAACAGTTGGAGCAGGTTAATGATGCATTGACCCAGGACATTGACGGAATCATTATGATCCCGGTTGACGGAGATACTGCCGTAACGGTTACAGCTTCTGCCAATGAAGCAGAAGTTCCGATTGTTATCTTCAATCGTCCGCCAACATCTGACGAAGGCAATAATATCACTATCGTATGTGATAACAGAGCAGCGGCAGAGGCAACTGTAGACTACATGGTTTCTGAAGCTCAGAAGAAATACGATGAGACTGGAAAGAAACTGACACCCTGTATCCTGGTAGGCGACCTTGGCGACCCGAATGCCATCGAGCGTAAGGATGGATTCTACGCGGCCATCGAGAAGGCTCCGGAGATATTTAACGATGTTATTGAAGTCCCGACCGAGTGGGATGCGGCTACCTGTCTTGCAAATTTGCAGAGCGCGGTACAAGCCAACCCGGATATTGATTTTATCTATGCTTGTTCAGACTTCTTATTCCCGACGGTTCAGTCAGTTGTAGAGCCGCTTGGAAAATGGCAGAAGATAGGAGACCCTAACCACATAATCCTTGGTGGGCTTGATGGAGATGGAACTGCAGGAAAACTGATTGATGAAGGCTATGTGGACGGCACTGGAGCACAGGATCTGTTCTTTGAAACAGATGAAGCGATCAAGGCGTTGGAAGAAGCTATCGAATCAGGCGATACCCAGCCGGACGAAGTGATCACAGACCCAGGCTTTGCTCTGACCCAGGCAAATCTGGAAGAGAAGAGAATGGATATGTGGGGCAATGCGTTAAACGCTGAAGAAGAATAGAGACAAATGTAAGCTGGGGACGGGGTATTTAATAACACCCCGTCCCTGTACGAGGAGGTTATGATATGGGTGTTTCTACCAAAAAAGCGCAGACCAAGAAAAAAAGCCCCGGACAAATCATCCAGAAACTATTTTTATCGGAATACTTCATTTTATACCTGACGATTTTATGTTTTGTCTGTGTCATCCCGTTCGTTCCCAAGATCATCACACGAAGTAACTTGCTGAATGTTATGTCTAACCTGTGGCCGCTATTGGTAGTGGCAGTAGGGCAGACTTTTGTACTCCTGTTGGGAGGCATTGATCTTTCGCAGGTATCGATCATTGGTGTGACCAGTGTAATGGGAACAGTTTTGATCAGTGATTCTTTTAACGAAGGGACTTTCGCATCCACTCCTCTGTGGGGATGGCTGATCGGCGCAGATGGAGGGCCGCTGGCAGGGTCGGCCATGGCGATTCCAGTATGTATTCTGGTGATGCTTCTGGTAGGGACACTGATTGGTCTGTTTAATGGATATTTTGTGGCGGAATTTAAGATGCCGCCGTTTATGGTAACTTTGGTTACACAGATGTTTTTCTTAAATTTTGCGATTTTCCTCACCCAGTCCAGAAATGTTATGGGGCTGCCAGAAGGATTTAAAGAAATAGGGAAAGGATCTCTTGGAGGGATTATTCCTTATGCGGCGATTCTGACGGTAACCGTGACGGTAATCGGATGGTTTATTCTGGCAAAACTGGTACTAGGGAAGTGGATCTATGCCACCGGAGCAAATATTACGGCGAGCGTTGTGTCTGGTGTTCCTACAAAAAAAGTGACCGTTTTCTGTTATGCTTTCAGCGGCTTCTGTGCGGCGGCGGGATCTGTGATCTATTCAGCCCGTCTGAATATGGGAAGACCTACGTTAGGGGAAGACCTGACTATGGATATTGTTGGGGCGGCTGTCCTAGGAGGTACCAGCCTCCTGGGAGGAAAAGGAAAAGTGACTTGGACAGTGTTTGGCGTATTATTCTATACGATTTTGTTTAATGTGCTGAATTTGTTCAATCTTTCCTACTATACGATCAATATTGTCAAAGGTTGTGTTATTTTAGTGGCGGCATTCCTGGATGTTGTCAGGACAAAATTAGCGGTGAAGATTTCAAGTGAAAATGAGGCAGGTGTTTGATATGGGCGAAAGTATATTAAAGGTAGAACATATAGCAAAAAGTTTCTTTGGAATTTCAGCGCTTAAAGACGTTAACTTTGAATTGCAAAAAGGAGAACTGCTAAGTTTGATCGGAGAAAACGGGGCCGGAAAATCTACCCTTATGAATATTGTCTGCGGCGTGTTGAAGCCAGATGCCGGGAAACTGTATCTGGAAGGAAACGCCTACCAGCCCCAGAAACCTTCGGATGCCACAAAGGCAGGGATTGCCTTTATACATCAGGAGCTGAATCTATTTACCAACCTAAGTATTTTGGATAATGTATATATTAATTCTTTTCCGAAGATACCGGGAACGCCGATCATTAAAAAAAGCGCGATGACGGCGAAAGTTAAAGAAGTGCTGCAAGCGGTGGACTTAAATGTTTCTCCGGAGACTATCGTAGAGAAGCTTTCTCCGGGAGAGCGACAGTTGGTAGAAATTGCGAAAGCATTGTCTGCGGATCCACAGATTTTGATTTTTGATGAACCAACGACTTCGCTGACCGCCAGAGAGACAGAGAAGCTCTTTGGGATCATAGAAAGATTAAAAGCAGAGGGAAGATCTATTATTTATATTTCTCATATCCTGGCAGATGTACAGAAATTATCAGACCAGATTATCGTGCTTCGGGATGGCGAGATTACAGACAGTGGAAAAAAGGAAGAGTTTACGATTCAGAGGATGATCAGCTCTATGATCGGAAGAGAGATCGATCAGTTGTATCCGGAGAAAACCAATCGTCCCACAGAACAATCGGTATTAGAACTGAAAGATATTTCCCAGAGGGGAATTGTTCATAAGATCAACATGAAAGTCTGCGCCGGCGAGGTGGTTGGAATGTTTGGCCTAATGGGGTCAGGAAGGAGCGAACTGGCAAGGATCGTCTACGGATTGGACCCATACGAGACAGGCGAGATCAAGGTCCGAGGCAAAGAGATACATAAGATCACGCCAAAGAAAGCGATCCGGAACAAAATTGCGTTTGTGACGGAAAATCGGCGGGAAGAAGGGTTGTTTATGGAATTTACGATCATGGACAATCTTTCGCTGGTATCAATTCCAGAGAAGGCAAAAAGCAAACTGAAAATGGTCAATAACTCTTCTGTCAAAGCGGAGACACAGGGGATGGTGGATACCTTAAAGATTAAATGTCCGCCTATAGAGAAAAATCCGGCAAAGAGCATGAGCGGTGGAAACCAGCAGAAAGTAGTTATTGGGAAATGGCTGTTGTCAGACCCGGATCTTCTGATTGTAGATGAACCTACCAGGGGAATTGACGTAGGGGCAAAATACGAAGTTTACTCTATTATAAATGATCTGGCAGCTCAAGGGAAAGCAATCTGGGTGATCTCATCGGAACTGGAAGAATTAATGGGAATCTGCGACCGCATTATAGTCATGGGGAATGGTGAGATTCGAGGCGAATTGACCAGAAATGAGTTTGATAAAGAGCGCATCATGGCAGCGGCATTCAATCAGATGGGAAAGGAGGAAAAATAGCATGGGATCCAAAGAAAATATAGGTAAGCTGGTGTTAAAAAACATACCAATACTACTGTTTGTTCTGGTATTCGTGATATTTGGCATTTTTTCTCCAAAGTTTTTAAGCGTGGCTTCTTTCAGCAATATTATTTTGAACTCCTCTTATGTGGGGATTATCGGAATTGGGATTATGTTTGTCCTCTTAACAGCAGGCATCGATCTGTCGGTAGGTTCAGTCATGTATCTTGCCGCAGCCTCCACAGGGCTTCTGATCTCGGAGATGCATGTTCCGACAGCGCTAGGTGTGCTGGGCGGAATCTGCGTAGCGCTGCTGGTTGGACTGATCAACGCCTTCTGTATCATCAAGCTGGATATTCTTCCTTTTATCACAACATTGGGAACAATGACGGCAGGAAGAGCGGTGGGGACATGGATGACCCAGTCCGAATCGGTGAATCTGCCCAAGGCGATTACTTCCCTGGGATCTCAAAAAGTATTGGGGATTCCGGCGGCAATCCTGCTCTTTCTGCTGATCGCTCTGATCGCGGCGATCTTCCTTGCTAAGACACAGCTCGGGAGACAGATCTACGCAGTGGGAAATGATCCGGAAGAAGCAAGGAAAGCGGGAATCAGCAATAAGAAAGCGCTTTTTACGGTTTATATGCTTTGCGCCCTGCTGGCAGGCATTGGCGGGATTATATCGGTAGCGCAGATTGGAATCGTAAACGCTGCGTTTGGAAAAGGGGAAGAATTTAACGCGATTGCCGCTGCGGTGCTTGGCGGTACAAGCCTGGCAGGAGGAAGCGGTAAAGTTCAGGGAACTATCTTGGGGGCGGTAATGATCCAGATGATCCAATCCGGTTTAGTGTATATGCAGGTGGATATGTATATTCAGCCTTTGATCTCCGCCGCGATTATTTTTATCGCAGTATTTCTGGACAGCATAAGGGGACGTTATGTTCGAAAAGCAGAAGCAAGAAATATCAGAAATGAGAATCTGGTGAGAGAATAGAAAAAAGATCAGAGGCCGCGTTATATCGCGGCCTCTTGGTGATTTCAGGATTAAAAGATCTTGGGGTCATCTCATGTCCGGGAAATATGTATAAAGATTTTCTTTGGTGACAGAAATAACACCTGTGGAGACAGTATCAGGTATTACAGAGGTCAGGCCATCCGCAAGATTATTGATTTTTAGAGAGGAGTGATTGATATCGTAGAGCAGGGAAGCGGCATAATAGGTAAAAACGGCTCGTTTTTGGCCGATGATGACATCAACTGAACCATCCTCTACAAGAGCAAGATTGTCTGGCTCAATATCCATGGCGGTTACTTTGATATCCTGATCGCCTTGGAAATCTTTCAATCCATTGGTAATGCCAATGGCACTGTTGGAGTTAAAACCAGAGATGCCGGCAATATCAGGATAAGTTTCAACGATCATTTTTGTAATTCGTTCTGCTTCGTCATAACTGGCCATATCGTCATACTCTCCAACAATGGTGATGTCCGGGTAGTTATCAATGACTGAGTGGTAACCTTTAAAAGCGGCCTCTGTGGTATCCGCCCCTCCGATCCCCATAATCGCAACTTCACCCTTACCTCCGATTAGTTTTACCATGGCTTCTGCCTGGGTGACGCCAATCTCATACCAGTCGGAGCCTACATAGGCAATCCGGTCGGAGTTCGATACATCAGAGTCTACAGTGATTACGGGAATTCCCTGGCGAATTGCTTCATCGATGGAAGGGGCCAGACTCTGTTCCATGCCCAGGACCAGAATTCCGTCCGGCTCTTTGGCGATCGCCTCGTTTAAAGCCTGGATCTGTCCGGGAATATCATATTCTTCAGGTCCCATGACTGTGGCGGTCACATGTTTATCCCGCCCAAATTTTTCAAAAGCGGCAATATCGTTTTCTTGAAACATACTATGGCCGGTCATGGTGGCGACCCAGATATATTCTTCCCCCTCGGAGGAAGTTTGAGGCAAAGAATCCGTTTCCTTGGACAGATGTGGGAAAATCAGCAAAAGAGCCAAGATAAGAACCAGGCAGAGGGAAACGATAAAGGGAATAAAAAGTTTATTTTTTCGCATAGTTAAGCTCCTTTTTATGAGGACAACCCGGCAGCAAATTCCTGCGGGGTTATCAGATTATAAAATAGTTTCCTTGGGAGAGCGTAAGTCTCAGCGTCACAGGTAAACGGGGAGATATAGAAATGTTCCTCTGGTATATAGCATTCTTCCTCTTTGATCTTCATCCAGGAGACGGCTAGTTCGGAATCGACGGTATAACTTTGGATATTTGTCATAGTCCGAGTGTCGCTGACATATTGGAGAACTGTGTCATATTGTGTATAGTAATCCAAAAACAGACGGCAGATCTTGGCATTTTCGCTGGATTGGCTGATACATAAAAGAGAATCCACGGGACTGCCTACAACAGGGGCTGACATCTGGCCGGAAGAAACGTGGAAGCCGCAGACGTCAATGTCAATTTGCTGAAGGACAGAGTCATTGATCATAGCGATGCTGGATTCCGGAGAGACCGCCATTGCGTAGGAAGAGTTTAGGAATGCCTCAAATGCCTGCTCATCGGTCATATAAAAGCAAGATTCCGGAAGGTACCCCTGTCCAAGCAAGTCGTAACAGGTCTGGAAAGCCTGCAGATAGGAAGGGCTGTCAATACCGGAGAAACCATTGGCCGCGCTTACTGGCTGTTCTGAGGAAGCAAAGGCCTCCGCAGTGAGCAAAGTGAGCAGGTCATTGGCGGATTCATCGTCAGAAAGGCCTGCTGCCAGTGGAGAAATGCCCTCCTGCGCAAAGACTGTGCAGGCGGTAAGAAAATGTTCAAGATCATCAGGAGGCTCCAGATTATATTTTTCAAACAGAGATACATTGTACCAGATGCTCAGATAATCGGACTGATAGGGAATTCCGAAATACATGCTGCTTCCTGTAAGCTGTTGGAGATAATCTAAGGCTTCTGAACGGATGCGGGTAAAAAGATCCATAGAAGTAAGCGGAAGAAGCCGGCCCTCTTGGATAAATTCAAGATAAGCCTCTGTGGGAAGCTCGATGATATCTACGGAATCTTCCTGAATGAGTTTGGTATCTAAAAAGGACAGATAGTTCAATTTGGGGTAACGCTCGATATTGATCTTATAATTGGGGTATTGGTCATGGAATCCATCCAGAGTAGAAAGCGGAATATTTTTATAAGTCAGTATTGTGATGGAATTCCCCTCTTCCTTAGTCTCTGCCTGCGGCAAAAAATGAGTGTAGGCAAGGATAAGAAGCAGAAGAAGTCCTGCGATCAGAAAACAAGATAAAATTTTAAAAACTGTTTTTTGATGCATCGAAGAAAAACCTCACTTAAAAGTAGAGCTAATTTTCAAAAAACTTAGTATAATAATATCTTAACTGCATCCGATTTGCAAGGATGATTTTATTTAGAAATGTGGGGGAAAAATATGAAAAGATTCCGATTTCGAAATTGGAAAATGCAGACAAAATTATTTCTGGGATTTCTGCTGATCATTGTGCTGATCGTATTGCTGCTGGCTTATTTCAGTATGACCGTCAGCGAGAATTCCATCAAGACGCAAATGCTCACCTCCATTCAGGAAACGACCAGTCAAATGAGCGGGAACATTGATACGGAAATCCAAAAGGTCCTGGATATCTCCACCCAGGTAAGTTCTAATGAGACGCTTTGTGAGATCCTGCAGGAGGAAAAGACAGAGTCGCCGGACCAGTTTTATCAAAATGACAGAATAATGAAGGAAATCCTGAATACTGCCTTTTCGACTTCTTTTTCTGTAGAGGATGTGTTTGTCTGCTCTTATAATGGGAGCATTTACACAGCAGATAAGAATAAGCTGAGTCTGACAGGGGACTATGATTTTACCAGGACTGGCTGGTTTGAAGAGATGAAGGCCACCAGGGAAAACACAAAAATTCTTTCTTCCTATGATGGAGAGGCATACATCAGCACAGGAGAAGCTCAAAAGATGTTTTCTATTGTGAAAAAAATCTATGCGCCTGGGACAAAAAAGGAACTGGGCTGCATGATCATCGATATGAACAGCGATATCCTGGGGAATGTTCTGCAGAGCATCAATAGTAATAGCTACCAGCAGGCGCTGATCATTGATGACAACAAAAAGATCGTCTTCCATCCAGACTCTGATTATATCGGAACACAGTATCGCGGAAGGCAGGTAAGCCAGGTGCTTTCTCAGCAGAATGGAGCGATCGAGTCGCCGGAAGAAAACAGCTATCTGGTTTTCAGTACTTCTGAGATTACAGGCTGGAGTGTTTTGTGTGTGGTAGACAATGCCTATATGCTGGACAGCGCCAACCGTCTGCGGTTGTTTCTTGCCATTGTGGCAGTGGTCTGCCTGGCTTTTTCCGTGTATTTCGCGCGTTATATCAGCAAAGCGGTCAGCGGACCGGTCGCGCGTCTCCAGGAACAGATGCATCGGGTGGAACAAGGGGATTTCGATATCGAAGTCCAAGCGGAGAGCGAGGATGAGATCGGACGGCTGACCCGGGCTTTTGATCAGATGGTCAAGCGTACAAAGCGGCTGATCCAAAACGTATACCAGTCGGAGATCTATCAGAAAGAAGCGGAGCTTAACGCCCTGCAAGCTCAGATTAATCCTCATTTCCTTTATAATACGCTGCAGACGATTGATATGATGGCGGAGGAAGAAGGGGTACAGGAAATCAGTGATGCCTGCCAGGCTCTTTCTAAAATCTTTCGATATTCTATTAATAAGGGGAAAGAATTTGTCCAGGTAGAAGAAGAGATCATTCATATCAAAAACTATATGCTGGTCCAGAAATTGAGGTTTGGCGATAAGCTGGAAGTGCGCTACGAGATAGAGAAGGATTGTGAAAGATTATATATTGTAAAACTGTTGATCCAGCCGCTTGTAGAGAATGCGGTAGTTCATGGGATTGAAAACGTGCTTGGTAAATGTAAGGTAGTAATCCGAGTGTTCCGAAAAGAAGACTGCCTGTATACAGAAGTTCAGGATAATGGAAATGGGATCGGAGAAGAAAAATTAGCGCAGTTGAATGAACAGTTGGAGAAGAGCTCAGGGAAAAATATGATACATGAAACCAGACGGGCGGCCAAGGGAAGTATTGGTCTGGAAAATACCAATGCCAGGATCAAACTTTATTTTGGCCCTGAGTATGGGATTAAGATTGAAAGTACGGAAGGAGAAGGAACTCTTGTCAAGGTAAAACTTCCGGCAAAGAGTGAAGTATAGGAGGGAAAGTATGTATACAGCATTAGTGATTGATGATGAAGAGATTATACGCAGGGGAATCGTACGGAAGCTGGAACGGTTTTTCCCGGATATTGAGACGGCGCCGGCACAGGAAAATGCTATCGAGGCGCTGCATTATATCCAGACACATCCAGTGGATATCGTATTTGTAGACATTCGGATGCCCATGCTGGATGGACTGGAATTTATCAAGCGGGCAAGACAGCACTGCTCCACACTTCAATTCGTTATTGTAAGCGGATATACCAGCTTTGAGTATGCAAAAGAGGCCATCCATCTGGGAGTAAAGGATTATCTTCTGAAGCCCATCGATAATCAGGAATTTCAGGGTGTAGTACATCGGATCATTGGAGAATTAGAGCAAAAAGAATCCAACTTGAAAAATGAAAACCAGGTGAAGGCCCAGGCGGAAGAGGGGAGATTTCAGAAAAAGAACCGTTATCTGACAGAGTTGATCCGGGTGGATTCCACTATGGATACAGTAGAGCTTTTAAAAGACCTGGAGGGTCTGGATATTCATTTTCCCTACTCCCATTTCCGGACGGTAGTCATTTTGGTGCAGAATATCCGGACAGTGCCGGAATTTGAAGATGTATCCGGACAATATATTCTTCAGTTCGCGGTCTGCAATATTATGAATGAGATATTTATGAACTGTGGCTGCCGGATTTTTGCTCACGAGAAGAAGGAGAACCAGTTTATCGCTATTTTAAATACCGAGACATCTCTTGCCAGTCACTTCCTTTTGGAGAAGACGAAGTATTTGGTAGAAGTTCTGAAGAATATTTATGGGATGCAGGTATTTGCCGGAATTGGAGGGGAGGTAGACTGTCCGGAAGATATCTGTGTCAGCTACACCCAGGCCCAGGAAAGCGCGCTTCAAGGCCTGGTCCTGGCAGACCAGACGGTGGGGATCCACCAGAAGAGAACAGGCAGAAGCACTAAGCTCCAGTTTTTAAATGAATTTGAGAAGAATATCTTGGAAGGTTATCTGAAGTCACAGAATCAAAAAGGAATCGCTGAGTTTATCCAGAGACTTCTGGAAGATTGTAAAAAGGAAGGGGTCGGATATGCCAACATCCGCATCCTCTGTTTTGATATCTATATGTTGGTGGTCAAGATGCTGCAGGAAAAGGGGCTGCACGCGGAATGGGCTATGGGTATGTTCGATGAAATGGAAGAGAAGATCGAGAAGGGAGTAAACCTGCGGGATGTAGAGAAATTCCTGACCGACAATCTGATAGAGGTGAGCGGTCAGTTTGACACTCATAAGAAGAGCAGCGGCAAGGCGTTGATAGAAGAAATCCGCGAATATGTAGACAGTCATTACAGCAAGGACATCAGCTTGGGAAGTATTGCGGGCAAGTTCTATATTAATGCCAGTTATTTAAGTCAACTCTTCAAAAAGGAGATGAATATTAAATTTATTGACTACATTACAAAGATTCGTCTTGAAAAAGCGATCGAGCTGCTCAAAGACACGAGCCTGACTGTTAATGAGATTGCGGAGGCGGTAGGATATAAAGATGCCAGGTACTTTCGGGAGATTTTTGTCAAGCATATGGGAAAGACTCCTTCTCAGTATAGAAAGACAGGGGAAAGCTAAAAAAATTATTCGGAAGTCCTAAAAAACCTCCCGCTTAAAAAAAGCATTTGCTGTGGTAAATTGGTGGACATAGAAATATGTCTGCCAATTTTTTTGCAAAATATGTTTCGTTTTTTGAAAGAAAAAATGAAAAAAAGGAGGTGTCTCTTGGCGATGGAGCAGAGGGAAATCATTCAGGAAATAAGAAGGACTATTCAAATGGAAGCCAATGCGGTGAAAACCCTTTTGGATACCGTAGACATGGAAAAAGCCGCAATAGTGGCAGAGAAGATCGGAACAATGAAAGGAAAGGTGGTGGCCGCAGGCTGCGGTACTTCCGCAATGGGGGCAAAGAAGATTGTACACTCACTGAACTGTATCGAGCGTCCGGCAGTGTTTCTCACACCATCTGATGCAGTACATGGAGGACTTGGGGTTTTGCAGAAGGATGATATCCTGATTCTTATCAGTAAGGGAGGGAATACAGGAGAACTGACGCAGCTGATTCCAGCCTGCCGGACGAAGGGGGCTTATCTGATTGGCGTAACAGAGCAGGAGGACTCGCTGATCGGCCAAGAGGCGGATCTGTGCCTGAAGATTAAAGTGGAGCGGGAACCATGCCGTTTTAATATGCTGGCTACCGCCAGTACCATGGCAGTGGTATCTGTCTTCGATGCCATCTGTATTGCGCTTATGACGTACACCAATTATACGAAAGAGCAGTTTGCTGTGATCCATCCAAAAGGGGCGGTGGGAGAACGGCTGCTGAAGAAGGAGAACTGACAATGGGAAAAATGATGAAGGCGGCAGTATTTAAAGGAATCGGGAAAATGGAGATTGAGGAGAAAGAGATTCCCCAATGCCCGAAAGGCGGAATTCTGGTGAAGGTGATCGCCTGTGGAATCTGTGGAGGCGACATCCGCAACTTCCGCAATGGACTGCGCAATGGAGCAACGGACCAGATTATGGGACACGAGATTGGCGGAGAAGTGGTGGAGGTATCCGGCGAAGATACCGGATGGAAGGTAGGCGACCGGGTGGCGGTTGGACCGGATGTAAGCTGCGGGAAATGCTACTACTGCAGGAAAGGCATGGTAAATCTGTGCAATGACCATCGAATGCTGGGAACACACTTTCCGGGCGGTTTTGCCCAGTATATTGCCTTGCCAAGATTTGTGCTGGAGCGGGGATTTGTGGAACCGATCCCGGAAGGGATGAGTTATGACCACGCGGCGTTTGCGGAGCCGGTATCTGGTGTGCTGGCATGCCAGGAAAGGGCGGGCATTTCTTACGGGGATACAGTGGTGGTCATCGGAGATGGACCGGTAGGCTGTCTGCATATGGAGGCGGCGAAGGCAAGAGGCGCGTCTCTTATCATTATGCTGGCAAGAGGACGGATCGAGCAGGCGCGAAAGTTTGGATTTGAGCATCTGATCTATAATAAGGATCCAGAGGAAGCAACAAGAAAGGTAAAAGAGCTGACGGGACCTGGGGCGGACGTTGTAATCTGTGCGGTGCCCAATGCGGCGGCTCAGCAGCAGGCTCTGGAATTGGTGAAAAAACGAGGACAGATCATTATCTACGGAGGGGTGCCAAAGAACAGTCCCATGACAACACTGGATTCCAATAAGATCCATTATGATGAGATCGTGATTACGGGATCCTTTTCCTATCCATCTGTCGGCATTGAGAACGCGTTAAAGGCGATGCACAGAAGGGATATCCATACGGAAAAATATTTAAGTGCCAAGGTCCCGCTGGATCGGATCGTGGAGGGAATGGACATGGTAACACGGGGAGAAGCGCTAAAGGTGCTGGTAGATCCCTGGGCATAGATCATTCATTAAGAAAGAAGGGAAAAGAAAATGTATGAGATTGACACAAAACTGGAAGAGTTGGAGAAGGCCGGGACGCCCATCCGTATAGCGCTGATCGGCGCCGGGCAGATGGGCAAGGATATTGTGGCTCAGATTGAGGGGATGAAAGGGATTACTTGCGACATTGTGGTAGATGTGGAGACAGAGATCGCAAGAGACGCCTATATCCAAGCCAGGTGTGCGGAAGAGGTGGCGGAAGCAGCCAGTCAGGAAGAGGTGGAGGAGGCGCTTGCGGCTGGGAAAAAGGTGGTGGCCACCGACTATCGAATTGCGGTGCGCGCTTCAAAAATCACGAATGTGATCGATGCGACAGGTTCTCCGGAGATGGGCGCAAGGATTACGATGGAATGTATCTTCCAGAAAAAGCATATTGTCATGATGAATGTGGAGTGCGATATCACCATTGGGCCGCTGCTGCGTAAGATGTGCGAGCAAGCAGGAATTGTCTATTCTTTGACGGCGGGAGACGAGCCGGGATCTATCATAGAAGTATATCGGTTTGCTAAAGCTCTGGGATTTGAGGTGGTAGCCGCTGGAAAGGGAAAGAATAACCCTCTGGATATTTATGCGAATCCAGGGATGGCGGAGTGGAAGGAAAAGGCAGAAAAGCGGGAGATGAATCCTCGGATGCTGATTGAGTTCGTGGACGGCTCTAAGACGATGATCGAGATGTGCGCAGTGTCTAACGCGACTGGATTAAGGCCGGATATTCGAGGAATGCATGGGCCGAAATGTAATGTGAAGGATTTGGCGAAGGTCTTTTCCCGCAAGGATCAAGGGGGGATTCTGGACCATACGGGGGTGGTGGATTTTGGTATTGGGGATATCAATCCCGGCGTTTTTGTGATCGTGACCACAGATAACCAGCGAATCATAGACGGACTGGTACAAAGAGATATGGGAGAGGGACCAAACTATCTGCTGTACCGTCCCTATCACTTGTGTTCCATTGAGACTCCGATCACCGCGGTGCAGGCAGCAGTCTATGGGGAATCAACGGCCTACCCGATGGATCATCTGACTTCCGAATGTATCACTGTCGCGAAGAAAGATTTGAAAGCGGGGGAAATTCTGGACGCGATTGGCGAATACTGCTACCGGGCTTCTATTGAACTGGCAGATGTGGCAAGCGAGGGAAACATGCTTCCGGTAGGATTGGCCAAAGGGGCAAGACTGAAAGTGGATGTCAAAAAGGATCAGGTGATCACCTACGAAATGGTGGAGTTGAATGAGAATTCTGTCCTGCTGCAGCTGCGGCGGATGCAGGATCAGCTCCTGGGGAAATAAGGGAGATAAAAAAACAGTATATGAAGAAGGGAGAATGTATATGAATAACAAAGTATTGATCGGGTACGCGCCGACTAGAAGACGAATCTTCAGTGTGGAGGATGCGCTGAAGTATAAGAAGCTGATTGCTGAAAAACTGAAAGAATGGGATGTGGACTTTATCGACATCGAGGATGTCAATGAAGAGGGACTGCTGCGCTGCGCGGAGGATGTGGAGCCTGTGATCGACAAGTTTAAAGCGGCCAAGGTGGATGCGTTATTTATTCCCCATTGTAATTTCGGGTCTGAGCATAGCTGTGGGAAAGTGGCCAGAGCCTTGAATGTGCCGGTCCTTCTCTGGGGGCCGAGGGATGAAGCGCCGGAAGCGGACGGAAGCCGCTTGAGGGACACCCAGTGCGGTCTGTTCGCAACGGGCAAAGTTTTGCGCCGGATGCAGGTGCCGTTTACTTATATTCCAAACTGCCGGGTAGAGGATGAGCAGTTTGAGCGAGGATTCAAAAATTTTGTGGCCGCGGCAAATGTAGTCAAAGAATTCCGGAGAGGACGAATACTGCAGATTGATACCCGGCCTGCGGATTTCTGGACCATGATGGTCAATGAAGGAGAGCTCTTGGAGAAATTTGGCATACAGATATTCCCGATCACAATGGTAGAATTTGCTGATAAGGTAAAAGAACTAGAAGCATCAGATTCTAAGGACGTAGAGAAGACCATCGCCTATATCCATGAGCATATGGAAGTTTGTATCCCGGAAGAATCCGTGCGCCGGGTGGCGTGCCTGAAGGTGGCTATGAGGTACTTTGCGGATATAAATCAGTGCAATGCCATTGCGATCCAGTGCTGGGACGCGCTTCAGCAGGCGCTTCAGGTGATGCCTTGCTGCGCTAACGCCCTTCTGACCGATGAAGGCCTTCCGGTGGTATGTGAGACCGATATCCATGGAGCTATTACAGCGATCATGGTACAGGCAGCCGGCATGGGAAAGACGCCAAGCTTTTTCGTGGACTGGTCTGTAAGACATCCGGAGAATGAGAATGGAGAACTTTTGCAGCATTGCGGCCCTTGGCCCTTGTCCCTGGCGAAGGAAACACCGAAGCTGGCCAGACCTTTTGCCTTCCCGGAGCATTGCCCCGGATCAGTAGTGGCAGAGATGAAGCCGGGTGAGATTTCTATTCTGCGGTTTGACGGAGATAACGGAGAGTACGGAATGTTGATGGGACAGGCAAAGACGATCAAAGGGCCGGCTACGGTGGGGACTTATGCTTGGGTAGAAATCCCAAACTGGCCGAAAGTAGAGACAATGATCGTAAAAGGTCCTTATGTACATCATGGCGTGGGAATCCACGGGAACGTACTTCCGGTTATTTATGAAGCCTTGAACTATATACCGGGAATCCGGGCGGATTTCTATGATGAAGAACAAGAGAAAGCAACGAAGGACTTTTATTATTAATAAAAAGAAGGACAAAGAAAGAAGAGGTGGCAGGATGCTGCTGGGAATTGACGTAGGGACAACGGGAGCTAAGGCGATGCTTTTCGCGCCGGACGGGAAGGCGTTAGGATACGCTTTCCAGGAATATGGAATCCAGTATACGAAAGAAGGATACGCCCAACAGGACGCCGAGAAGGTCTGGGAAATCACGAAGCGGGTGATACAAAAGGCGGTCAAGGAAGCGGCCATGCCGATAAAGGCTGTCTCGCTGTCTGTTCAGGGCGATGCGGTGATTGCTGTCGACCGAAACCGTCATGCAATCAGCAGCGCCCATTTAGGAATGGACTATCGGGGGCAGGAGGAAGCTCGCCAATGCGGGGAAGATCTAGGCGAGAAATGGATCTTCCAAAAGACCGGAATGAGACCCCATCCTATGAATTTCTTTATTAAAATCCTGTGGATCCAAAAGCATGATCCGAATCTATATGAGAGAACCTGGAAATTTGTTACTTATGCGGATTTTTTGCTGGGAAAGCTGGGAAGTGATGACATTGTCGTTGATTATACCATGGCGAGCCGGACCCAGGCGTTTGAATTAAAAGAAAAAGTATGGTCTAAGGAGATCCTTGGCGCTTATGGGATTTCCGAGGAAAAGCTGGGTAGGCCGGTTCCCTCAGGAACAGTAGTAGGAAAGATCCGCCGGGAGTTGGCGGAAGAACTGGGAATCAGCCAAGATGCGCTGCTGGTGGCGGGGGGCCACGATCAGGTCTGCGCCGCCATCGGGGCGGGCATCACTTACAAGGGAATGGCGCTTGATTCCCATGGGACTGCGGAAGTCCTTTCCACAGTTCTTGAAGAGCCTAAGTTAAACGATGTAATGTTCAAGGGGTATTATCCATGCTATATCCATGGGCTTCCGGGACAATATTTCACATTTGCGTTGAACCATACTGGCGGAGCGCTGCTGAAATGGTTTGTGGAGGGATTCTGTCAGAAGGACCGTGAACTGGCAGAGAAAGGAGGAGGAGGAGAAGTCTATGACTATCTGATCTCGCGGATGCCGGAGGGAGTTGCTCCCGTGGTGGTACTTCCTTATCTGAATGGAAGCGGAACGCCAGCCTGTGATCTGGAGATGAAGGGCGGGATTCTGGGACTTACTATGGCAACAGACCGTTTTGATATCGGGAAAGGAATATTAGAAGCTCTGGCTTTTGAGATGCGTTGGAATTTGGCGGAAATGAGGAAAGCGGGAGTACAGATCACAGATATCCGCTGTGTAGGAGGGGGCGCCAGATCGTCTGAGGGCCTGCAGCTGAAAGCAGATATTATGGGAGTCCCTGTTGCATCCTTAAAAATCCGAGAGGCAGCCTGTTTTGGGGCTGCGATTCTGGCTGGAAAAGGATTAGAAATTTATCGCGGGATAAAAGAAGTTGGAGGATTGGTCCAGGTCAAAGAGATATTTGAACCCTGCCTGCCGCGACACAAAGCATATGAAAGCCGATACCATCTTTACCGGGAATTGTATGACAGTCTGCGCCAGGCGATGTATGACCTGACATAAGAGAATGATGAGTGAGAAGAGCAAATTGCCGCATCGGATACAAATTAAGATTGAAGCTGTCTATGACACATTAAAGAGCGCTGAACGGAGAGCGGCAGACTATCTTCTGGCTCACCCAGAGACGGCGGCCCAAGAGACTTTGCGGGAAATTTCCGGGAAAGCGGGGAGCAGCATGGCAACCTTTGTGCGTTTGGCTAAGAAATTAGGCTATCAGGGTTATCAGGATCTAAAGGAAGACTGTGGAGCGGTATATTGGGGAAAGACTGGAGGAAGCGGCCAGCTTTTGGAGTATGAGTCGATCAAGAGCCGGGATGACAGTCGGACAGTGATTCAGAAAGTATTCCAGGCCGCCATTCAGGCGCTGGAGGATACCCGAGATCTGAACGGTATGGGGGAACCTTTTGAAAGGAGCGTGAGACAGCTGGAGACAGCCGGAAAGATCTTGGTGCTGGGAGCCGGCGACGCTTATATTACAGCATACTCTGCTTGTCTGAAGTTTTCCAGGATCGGACTGAATGTAAATTGTCCGGCAGACTATGATGTCCAGCTCCTGGAAGCTTCTAAGTTAAAAGAAGGGGATGTGCTTCTTTTGATTTCCCATTCAGGAGATACCCGGACGCTTTATGAAACAGCACAGATTGCCAGGGAACGGCAGGCATTTCTTATAATAATAACTAATTATCCTCTGTCGCCTCTTGCCAAGATTGCTGATGAAGTGCTTCTGACAGCGGCATTCTTAAAGAACCCCTATAATGAAACAATGGCAAAAAGGATTCCCCAGTTGTGTATTGTAGAGGCTCTCTATATCAGTTTGCTCCAGAAGGAGGATGGCCCTTATGGAAGATGTCTGGAGCAAGCCAACCGAGAATTAGAACGAAATAAACGATGAGATCTTCTAAAAAAAGTCTGTGATTTTTCTAAAAAAAAACCGGCTTAGAAGAGAAAATGAAAATGCTAAAATGTGAGTGTAAAAGCAAAAAGAAATTTTTATGCTCGTGTTTTAGCATTTTTTTGATAGAAAACCTGGAAGAAATTCCTTGGAGATTTCTATAGAATGAGACAGAAATGGGGCGGAAGGATGTATCAGACACAGGAACAATATAAAAGAGACATTGTAGAAGTAGGAAAGCTTCTCTATGAAAAGGGGCTTCTGGTGGGAACAGATGGAAATATCAGTATCCGTGTGGGAGAAAACGAGATACTGATCACGGCCTCTGGATTCTGTAAGGGGAAACTGGAGACAAAGCATATTACGAAAGTGGATCTTGAAGGGAAGGTATTAAGCGGCATGAAGCCTGCGAGAGATATTCGAATGCATCTGGCAGTCTATCGGGAAAAACCAGAGATCAAGGCGGTGGTCCATGCGCATCCTCCGGTTACCACGGGTTATGCTATGTCAGAGATTTCTTTTGACAAGGTGGCGCTGCCGGAGGTGCTCTTTGCTCTTCAGGGGATTGCCGTGACCGGTTATACGACACCCACTACGATTGAAGTGCCGCGGGAAGTGGCTCGCGTCCTGAAGGAGAATCCGGACAGCAGGACCATTCTTCTTGCCAATCACGGGGCGCTGACCATGAGTACGGATGTATATGATGCTTTTTATAAGATGGAAACTTTGGAAATGTTTACAAAGGCCAACTTGGTGTCCCGTTTAATAGGACATACCCGTTATCTGAATGCCAGCCAGATGGAAAAAGTCAATCGTCTGATCAAAGGGGAAGCGCCAGACTCAGTGATTGATCCGAGTGAGCCGGAAGAAATGCGGGGAACAGTAGGAACCGATGTGGTAGAAGCTGTGGTGTCAGAGGTTCTCCATCGGCTGAAAAGTGACAGGTGGTAAGAGATGATCGTTGGAAAAGTGACGGGAACTGTGGTTTGCACACAGAAGGATAAAGGACTGCAGGGGCAGAAAATGCTGGTAGTTCAGCCGGTGAATATAGAGAATTTGAAAAGCAGCGGCGGCAAGATGGTGGCGCTGGATTCAGTGGGAGCGGGGGAAGGAGAATTGGTAGTCGTAGTTGGAGGAAGTTCCGCGAGAATGGCGGAAGGATATTCATCCACGCCGGTGGACTACTGCATTATTGGGATTGTGGATTCTATTGAAGTCAATGGAAAAATGGTAGTTGAAGAAAGGAGAGGATCCGTATGAACCAGCAGGAGATTGAACAAATGGTGGCACAGGTCATGGCCCGGCTGCAGACCGGGCCAGACATGGGGATTCAGGATATAGAAACGCAGGAGGGAATCTTCGACGAAGTAGATGCGGCAGTGTCGGCAGCGAGCAAAGCGCAGAAGGCATTGACAGAACTTAAGCTGGAAGAGCGAGAGAAGATAATTCGAGCTATGCGCCAGGCTGTAGAAGAAAATGTAGAATTGATCGCAAAGACAGCTGTAGAGGAAACAGGACTAGGAAGGTATGAAGATAAGGTGAAGAAGAATCTTTTGGCGGCCCGGAAGACGCCCGGGACAGAAGATATCTGTCCCAGAGCCTGTACCGGAGATTATGGATTTACCTTGGAGGAGCGGGCGCCTTATGGAGTAATCGGTTCGATCACGCCCTCTACCAATCCCAGTGAGACGGTAATCTGCAATGGCATTGGAATGATCGCGGCAGGAAACGCGGTGGTGTTTAACAGCCATCCGGGAGCAAAAAAGGTGACCCGCTTGACAATTGAACTTTTGAACCGGGCCATTCGGGGAGCGGGAGGCCCTCCTAATCTTCTTTGCGGAGTGGAGAATCCCACTATAGAGACGGGAGATCAGCTTATGCATCATCCAGGAGTCCGTATTCTGGTAGTAACGGGAGGACCAGGCATCGTAAAGGCGGCTATGAATTCGGGGAAAAAGGTGATCGGCGCCGGCCCAGGGAATCCTCCGGTAGTGGTGGACGAGACGGCGGATATTCCCAAGGCGGCGAAGGACATTGTGGACGGAGCTTCTTTTGACAATAATGTGCTGTGTATTGCGGAGAAAGAGGTGTTCGTAGTCCGGGAGAAGGCGCGGGAATTGGTAACGGAGATGATAAAACAGGGAGCTTATCTCTTGAAAGAAGAAGAACTGGAACGTTTGATGCCAAAGATTGCTCAGGAGAAGAACGGACGTCTGGCGGTAAACCGCCGATATGTAGGAAAAGATGCCGGGAAGATCTTAGAGGCTATTGGGCTGAAAGTGGATGACCGGTGTCGGCTGGCTGTTGCGGTGACAGGTCCGGAACATCCGCTGGTGTATCTTGAACAGCTAATGCCCGTGCTTCCTGTAGTGCCTGTCCGGGATGTGGAAGAGGCGATCATGTATGCCTGCGAGGCGGAGGCGGGCTGTTATCATACGGCTATGATGCACTCCATGAATGTGGAGCATCTTTCTAAGATGGCCAAAGCGGCTAACACCAGTATTTTTGTAAAAAATGCGCCGTCCTACGCAGGACTTGGCATGGAGGGCGAAGGCCATGCGACTTTTACGATTGCTTCGCCAACGGGTGAAGGACTGACTTCGCCGATTAGTTTTACCAGACAAAGACGCTGTGTGTTAAAGGACCAGTTTCGGATTGTGTGAGGCAGACTTATGAGGGAGACAGAACAGATAGACAGAAGAGAGGTTGAGAAGATTGTAAAACAAGTCCTGGCGCAGGGAACGGTACCGGTAGGAGTTTCCAACCGGCATGTGCACCTGAGCCGGGAGCATCTGGAAATCCTATTTGGAAAGGGATATCAGCTGCAAAAGCTTAAAGATCTTTCTCAGCCAGGACAGTTTGCGGCCAAAGAATGTGTCACATTGATCGGACAGAAGAGTACGATTCAGAATGTACGTATTTTGGGACCGGAGCGGGAACGGTCTCAAGTGGAACTTCTGATGAGCGATACATATGCCCTTGGTATTCGCGCGGTGGTTCGGGAATCGGGGAACCTGGCTGGGAGTGAGAGTATTTATATCGCAGGGCCTAAGGGGTTTGTCTTTTTGGAAGAAGGGGCAATCGTAGCGAAGCGTCACATCCATATGACTCCAGAGGAAGCGCGCGGAAGAGGGCTGAAATAAAAGGATAGAGTCCTGGTACGGCTTGGCAGGGAGCGGGCGGTAGTCTTGGAAGAAACGGTAGTAAGAGTAAGTCCGGAATTTCAGACAGAACTTCACATCGATATTGACGAAGCGAATTCCTGTGAGGCGAAGAATGGGATGATAGCGGAAATATTGACAGAGTTTGGAAGGAGATAACACATGGGAAATTATTTTATGGGAATGGATTACGGAACAGGCGGATGCAAAGTCTGCATCATTGATGAGAATGCGGATGTGATGGCCTATGCCTACCGACAGTACGAGATCATTACCAATCAGGAGGATTATTCGGAACACAATGTGCAGGACTACTGGCCGGCCACCTGCAGTATGATCAAAGAATGTATTAAGAAAGCGGGAATCCAGGCGGATGAAATACGCGGGATCGGGACGTCTTCCGCTTTACCTTCTTTAGTGATGGTAGATCAGGAAGGGGAGCCTGTACATAACGCCTATAATCTGATGGACCGCAGGGCAAAAAAGCAGGAGGACTGGCTGAAACAGACGATAGGGGCAGATAAGATTTTTGACTTGACTGGTAATCAGATAGAGGATCATCCAATCCTGGTCAATCTGCTTTGGGAGAAAGAAAATCGGCCGGAGGATTATAAGAGGATTTATAAAGCACTTACTATCGATGGCTATATTCGAATGAAGCTGACTGGAAAGATGACCGCACATCATTCCGCTGGAACCTTTTACGGCGTGGCGTATGATCTTTTGGAAAATCGTTTTGATGAAACTATGCTGAACCGTCTGGGAATATCAAAAGACATACTGCCAGATTTTTACCGCTGTGAAGACGTGGTGGGAGAAGTGACCGAGAAGGCGGCAAAAGAATCAGGTCTGGTACCCGGCATCGAGGTGGCCGGAGGCCAAGTGGACTGCAATGCCGGGTGGATTGGAGCAGGAGCCATAGAAGTAGGCGATGTGCAGATGAATCTGGGAACTTGCGGAAATATTGGTATCATCCGTAATACAAAAGAAAAGTTCAAAGATATGTTTAACTTTCAGTATACCACAGATTGTCTGAATACTTATATTACTGTGACGACTACCCAGACAGGCGGACAGTCTTTACGGTATCTGAAAGAAAATTTTTCCCAAGTGGAGACGGCTATGGAAGGGCTGATCAAAGGGTATGACGCATTTGATTATTTGAATATGGAGGCAGAACAGATTCCGCCGGGAAGCGAGGGTCTGGTAGCGCTTCCCTATTTGATGGGCGAGCGGACTCCAATCTGGGACAATGATGCCAGGGGAGTAATCTTCGGATTGTCTCTTTACCATACTAAGGCCCATGTGGTCCGGGCTATGATGGAAGGGGTTGCTTATGCCCTGTATGATTCTTTTGTCATTTTAAAAGAAAGTGGCATAAAGATAAATTACCCGCTGGTCATGAATGAAGGCGGGGCAAAGAGCAAATTGTGGAGAAGGATCATTACAGATGTTCTGAATGTGCCAACGGTGTTTGTAAAAAACCGGGTTGGAGCGCCCTACGGAGATGCGCTTCTGGCAGCAGTAGCTACGGGATATCTTAAAGATTTTGGTATTGCCAAAGAAAAAGCGGAGTACGTAGATCCTATGGAGCCGATATCAGAAAATCATGAGATCTATATGAAATATTTTGCTCTTTATAAAGATCTTTACAAGCATGTGAAAGAAGATTTTAAAACCCTAAGAGAATTAAGAAAGTAGGAGGAAAAGGAAATGGAAGCATTGGGAATGATCGAGACAAGAGGATTTGTAGGAGCTGTTGAGGCGGCAGATGCCATGGTAAAAGCGGCCAATGTCAGTCTGATCAACTACAAGACAGTAGGCGCCGGGCTGGTAACAGTGATGATCCGAGGAGATGTGGGAGCAGTAAAAGCGGCTACAGAAGCAGGGGCTTCCGCGGCAGAGAAGGTAGGGGAATTGGTTTCCGTACATGTGATTCCAAGGCCTCATTCAGATGTAGAGAAAATCCTTAATGACCTGAGAGAAAAAACGGAGTGATACCTTTGCAGACAAAAACGCTGCTTTTGGCGGAGACAACAAGAGAACAAAGCCTGCCCCCTCAGATGATCCTGCGGGCGGCAAAAGGGCTGGAGGCAGATCTTGCGCTTTTTGATACTTCCGGGATTTTAGAAGATATGGAAACATATCCGGGCTGCTCGGTGAGGAGCAGCCTTAAGCCAGAAGATGTCTGGCTGTATCAGGCAGGGATTTTTCTCAATCCAGGGCTTAAGACTTTATCAAAATTAGCTCATGTAATCATTGACGACAGACGTATGGAAGTACTGTATGAGTTCCTGGTGTGTGAAGAGCCTTTGTTTTTCCCTTGTATCCAAGACAACCCTTCTCTTTGGGGGCTGCCGGCAGGACTGCGGAAAAAGGCCGGAGATATTCTGGAGGAGCTTCAGGAAATGGGAGTACAGATTATCCGTACGCCGGCAGGAGGCCCCAAAGAGGTAAGCCAGATCCGTGATCTTCTCATTACGGAAGAGAAAGTGTCGGAGCTTTCGGGGAGCCAGGTATTGCAGATAAGGAAAGAGGCGGTCCTTACACCTTTAGCCCAAGACCTGATTCGAATCAGAAAAATCCAGGTGATTCGGAGATAAAGGGGAGGCGGACAGATGTTTTTTGGAAAAGTCGTGGGAACTATTGTAGCCACTCGAAAAGATATCCATCTGGAGGGAAGGAAACTCCTGATCGTACAGAGGACGGATAACCAAGGAAATCCTCAAGGGGATATGTTAGTGGCGGTGGACTATGTACAGGCAGGACGAGGAGATTTTGTCTATCTGGCAAAGAGTAAAGACGCCGGATTCCCAGTGCCGGAGCGTAATGCGCCTATTGATGCGGGGATTGTAGGGATTATTGATCATACAACGGTGATTCCCTGAAGGAGCAAATGGAATGTATATTGGAAAGGTGATCGGAACGGTAGTTTCGACCTGTAAGGAACAGAACCTGAAAGGGCTGAAGCTTCTGATCGTAAGAAATTTATTTGAGAAGGACCCGGATAAATCGGAGATTGCTGTGGATGCCGTCGGAGCAGGCGTAGGAGACTGCGTGCTGGTCACGATTGATGGCGGGGCGGCCCGGATGGCGGCAGGGGTGAAAGATGCGCCTATCAATAACGCAGTTATCGGAATTGTTGATCATCCGGAGATGTATCTGGAGGGAAAACAGGCATGCAGAAAACATACGAAATAGAGATGCCGCAGAGGACATACCTTGGCCCGGGATGCCTGGATAAGATTGCTGACGATATCAGGCGGTGGCGCGGGAGAAGCTGTCTGATCGTGACAGATGCTTTTCTTGCGGCGTCCAATGCGGGGATAAGAGTGAAAGAAGTAATTGAAAAGTCCGGAGCGCAGGCAGTTGTCTATGATGGGGTGTGCCCTAATCCAACTCTGGAAACAGTGACAAAGGGGGTCGAGTTACTGCTTCAGGCTAGAGCGGATCTGATCCTTTCTCTAGGCGGCGGAAGCGCCCATGACTGTGCGAAGGCAATGCGGCTGGTAGCCGCGCGCCAGGGAGGAAAAGAGGGCGGACCATATTTCCTGATCGCGGTCAACACAACAGCTGGGACTGGAAGTGAGGTCACCAAGTTTGCGATCATTACCGATGAGGCGAAGCACAGGAAATTGTCCTTGATCGACAGTCTGGTAGTGCCGGATGTCGCTGTCAACGACCCTCTTTTAATGATGGACATGCCAAAGAGATTGACAGCTCAGACCGGGATGGATGCTCTGACCCATGCGTTGGAATCTTATGTGTCTGCGGGCGCAAATCCATTTACCCGCGCAAATGCCAAAGAAGCGGTCCGGCTGATCGCGGCTTGGCTTCCCAAAGCTTATGAAGATGGGAAAAATCTGGAAGCCAGGGATGCAATGGCATATGCTGAATACCTTGCGGGATTGGCGTTTTCTAATTCAGGGCTTGGAATGGTACATGCTATGGCGCATCAGCTGGGAGGGCTTTATAATCTGCCGCACGGCTTGTGCAATGCGGTACTTCTGCCCCATGTGATCACATACAATCTTTCAGTATGTGGAGAGGAATACGCACAGATTATGGAATTAATCGCACCGGGAGAATTTGGAGGGACTGCTGTGAGGAGCAGGAGGCTAGTCCAGTATTTGAGGCGTCTGAATCAGAAGCTGGGTATCCCGGAAGTGTTGGAGGTGTCTGGGAAAAATGAGGATTTGGAAATCCTGATCAGGATGGCGCAGGAGGATCCTTCTATGAAATGCAATCCTAGACAGCCTGGGATGAAAGAATTGAAAGAAATCTATATAAATATTTTAAAATGGAGGTCATGAGTATGAAAAAAGTAGGATTTGGAGTAATCGTGTCAACTCGCGGTTTTTTTAATCCGCTGCTGGCATCGGCGGGACGTAAAGAGCTGCTGCAAAAGCTGGAGAACTTAGGGTATAGCACGGTATGTCTGGACGAGGAGACTACCCGGTACGGATTAGTGGAGACGAAGGAAGATGCGAAGAAATGTGCCAGATTGTTCCGGGAAAAGGAAGAAGAGATCCAGGGAATCATCGTGTGTCTGCCGAATTTCGGGGATGAAGTCGGCGTAGTAAGTGCCATTGATCAGGCGGATCTTGGCGTACCGGTGCTGGTGCAGGCATGCGATGATGAAAAGGATAAGATGGATCTGGCGGGAAGAAGAGATGCTTTCTGCGGGAAATTGTCAGTATGTAATAATTTATATCAGTACGGAATTCCATTTACAGATACCACCTATCATACCTGCGCCATTAACAGTGATGTGTTTACAAAAGATATTGAGAATTTCGCAAAAATCTGCCGCATCGTAAGCGGGCTGAAAGGACTTCGCGTGGCGCAGATAGGAACTAGGCCAGCGGCCTTCCAGACAGTTCGCTATTCTGAGAAATTGCTGCAGAAGATTGGTGTACAGGTAATTCCGGTAGATATGGCTGAGATTATCTTCGCCGCGTTAAGCCAGGAGGAAAACGAAGAGGTAAGAGAGGTAGCTGGCCGTATACGAGCTTACGGGACACTGGAGGACGGAGTAGCAGATGAAAATGTGATCAAACAAGCCAAACTATACGTAACAATCAAGAAATGGATGAAGGAAAATGACTGCCAGGCAGGATCGCTCCAGTGTTGGGATGCGGTTCAAAAGAATTATGGATGCGCCACTTGTCTGACCATGAGTATGTTAGGCGAGGAAGGAATCCCTATGTCCTGTGAGGGAGATGTAATGGGAGCTGTAACCATGTACGCAATGTATCTGGCAAGCCTGTCACCGTCCGGCTATTTGGACTGGAACAATAGTTTTGGAGAGGATCGAAATATGTGTATCGGAATCCATTGCTCTAATTTTCCTAAATCTTTTATCAATGCTGATTTCACCATCGGAAGTCTGGATATCCTTGGTAATAGCCTTGGGAAGGAAAATTGTTTCGGCGCCTGTAAGGGAGTGATCGCTCCAGGCAGGATGACTTATGGGAAGATTTCTACCGATGACGGTAAAGGTGTTGTAAAGATGTATGTGGGAGAGGGCGAGTTTGTGGAGGATGCGATCGATACTCTGGGAGGTGTGGCCATTATCCGCGCGCCAGGACTCCAATCTATGATGCATTATATCTGCGCTAACGGCTATGAACATCATGTAGCTATGAACCGGGGCTGGAATGCGGATGTTTTAGAAGAAGCGCTGGGCAAATACCTGGGCGTAGAGGTCTATCATCATATTGAAGTTGATTAGAATGTCCCAGAAAGAGATCTTTTGGAATAGAAAGTGAGAATATGACAGATTTTGAAAAAAAGATTGGAAGAATCCGGCGGTTTTTAAAGGAGGAAACATATGAGGCCATGGTACTTGGCCGGCGGGACGATTTCTCTTGGCTGACAGGAGGCCGTGAGGGCGGCGTAGTGCTCTGCCAGGAACAGAGTTTCGTGTATCTGGTGATCACAGAGAGAGAAAAGATTGCGGTATCCATGCGGGCCGATGGGAAAAAGGCAGCAGGAGAGCTGTTAGAAGGAATGGATTTCCGTTTGGTGGAACTAGACTGGAAATCTCCAGGGAAAGAAAGCTATATTGAAACACTCCTGGAAGGGAGCAAATTTGTTTCAGATATCCCCTTGAAAGGAGGGACATTTGACCTGGAGGCCATCTATGAGCTGGAATATCCCATGACCGATCGGGAAGTGGAGCGCTACCGGGAACTGGGAGAACTTACAGAAATCATCTTATCGAAGGCAGCGCAGAAATTAAGACCAGGAATGACAGAGAACCAGCTGAAGAAAGAGTTCCTGAAGCTATGCGCTGAATATGGAGCAGAAGTGGATGTGCTGCTTCTTGGAAGTGATGAACGAATCAAGTCGTATCGCCATTGTACTCCTACAGATAAGAGGATTGAAAAGACCGTGCTCTTGTCACCTGTATTGCGGAAGTACGGACTCCACTCCAACACAGCAAGAATGTTCTGCCTGGGAAAAACGCCGGAAGAGCTGAGGGAAATCTATGACATTGTAAATCAGATCCAGGCAGAGATCATTGCGGCCAGCGTAGAAGGAATTCCTTTCAGGGAGATCTTCAGCCTGCAGGAGCAGATGTACCGGGAATTGGGATATGAAAATGAGTGGATGGTTCATGCACATGGAGCACCGGTAGGATATATGCTGTCTGACGGCGGAGTGCTGTATCATCAGGAACGAAAAATGAAGAAAAATCAAGCGTACGAATGGTACGTGACGGTAACTGGCGCAAAGTCAGCAGAATTAGTGATGAACGTGGAGGGGACGCAGGAAATCTTGTCTGTTGCCGGAAAGTGGCCGGTAAAAAAATACGAGACGAAGAGCGGCGGAAGAATTGAACTGCCGGAAGTGTTGGAGGTATAAATAGTTAATTGGGGCCGGGGGATTTTTAAAAATCCCCCGGCCCCGATTAACTATACCGTCGGAAATAGATCCAGCACCTGTCCGGTCATGACATCCGGAGCATCACAAAGGAGATACCGGATCGCTTTTGCCACGTCTGCGGCGCTGCCCATCTTGGCATTATCCTGGCCTACGTTATGGTTATATACCCGCTGCCCCGGCGTATCTACCATGCCGGGAGCCACAGCGTTGGCCCGGATGCCGTATTCCTGTGTCTGGATGGCGGTTGTCTTCGTCAGAGTAACAATGCCGCCTTTGGCAACGGCGTAAGCGCCCATCTGGGAAGCGATACGTCCCATACGGGAGGATACGCTAACGATGTCGCCCTTTCTCTGACGGATCATGACGGGAACAACTTTATTGATGCACAAGAAGGGAATTTTCAGATTGGTTTTGATAATCTGATCCCACTGTGTTTCTGACCATTCCCAGATTTTGATGGCCTGCTGTTTTACTTTGTCGTAGATCTCAGAGGGATACCCGCCTGCGTTGTTGACCAGGATATCGATGCGTCCATACTTTTCTACCACAGTGTCCACCATGGACTGTACCTGAACTGCATCAGTCAAGTCTCTGGAGAGGGAAATGGCGGTTCCGCCTGCCTCTTGGATCAGTTCTACAGTTTTATCCAGATCTGTCTGAGTCCGGGCGACGGCTACGACTGTGGCGCCCTCCGCGGCCACGGCAAGAGCGGCTTCCCGGCCAATACCTTTTCCGGCGCCGGTGATGACGGCGATCTTTCCTTCTAATTTTTTCTCTGTATTCATCAAAGGATCCTCCATTTCTGATTGTTTATAGAGTTAGACGAAATATCCGCGCTGGATTGTTCTGCTTAAACCTTTCGAGTTTTGTCGGCGAAGAATCCCGCATCCGTAGGATAAATATAGCTGTCTCCGATCTCATGGAGCAGGATCACATTCAAATGATTTCCCAGATTTTTCTTATCCAATGAAATCGCGCCCATCAGATCTCCCATGGAAAGACCGCAGGTGTGGGGCAGTCCATAAGTCTCAAGAAGGGAAAGGATCGAAGCGGCCGTGCCGGGAGAGGTCAGCCCCTTTTCTTCCGCGATCTTACTGATCTGATACATGCCGATGGCAACCGCCTCCCCGTGGCTTTCCCGTTCATAATGGAAATGCTGTTCGATGGTATGGGCCAGGGTATGACCGAAATTTAGGAGCATCCGTTCGCCGGTGTCAAACTGGTCCTGTTCTACCACCTGGCGTTTGATGTCTACACAGCGGTAAATGATATGGGAAAGATCCGGTTTTAAATCCGCAAAAGAGGAATGGCTGCCTAATATCTGGAATAAGCGGGCGTCCTTGATACAGCCGTACTTGATCACCTCGCCCATGCCGTCTTTCTGGAAACGTTCCGGCAGTGTGTCAAGCACGGAAGGATCGATCAGGACCAGGGAGGGCTGGAAGAAAGCGCCCACCAGATTCTTGCCCTGAGGCAGATCCACGGCCACCTTCCCGCCCACTGAGGAGTCCACCTGGGCCAGCAGGGAGGTGGGGATCTGTATGAGCTTCACGCCCCGGAGAAAGCTGGCCGCGGCAAATCCGGCCAGATCCCCGATCACGCCCCCTCCAAGGGCGATCACAAGGTCACTTCTGGAAATACCCGCCTGAAGGAGCGCCTCATAGATCCGGGGCAGAGACTGGAAATTTTTCGCGGTCTCCCCGTGGGGGAGAACCAGGCTGCGGCAGTCGTAAGCGCCGGAAAGCTGATTGAAAAGCTGCTGTCCATAGAGCGGGTAAACATTGTCGTCCGAGATGATCATGATCCGTTTCCCAGGGAAAACATTCTTAATATAAGGAAGCGCCTGGGATAATATCCCATTTTCAATATAAATAGGGTAGCTTTTTTCTCCAAGATCAACAGTCAGTTCCATAGTAAATCTCCGTTTCCTTAATCCTATACTTGTTTCCCAACGACCTTTGCGATCTGTGTTACGTCCTGGATCAGATGCTCGTATTTCTCCGGTTTCAGAGACTGGGCTCCATCGCACAGGGCGCACTCGGGATTGTTGTGGACTTCTACCATCAGTCCGTCCGCCCCTGCCGCAATGGAAGCTTTGGACATGGAATCCACCAGCCACCACTTCCCGCCGGCATGGCTTGGATCTACGATCACTGGAAGGTGAGTCAGTTTGTGCAGTACCGGGATGCTCTGCAGATCCAGGGTATTGCGGGTATAGCTTTCAAAGGTACGGATCCCCCGTTCGCACAGGATGACATTTTCATTTCCGGAAGCCATAATATATTCCGCCGACATGATCCATTCGTCATAGGTGGCGTTTAAGCCTCGCTTCAGGAGGATCGGCCGGTCTACCTGTCCCAACTGTTTGAGAAGGTCAAAATTCTGCATGTTGCGGGCGCCGATCTGGATGAGATCTACCTTTTCGTTGAAAATGTCCAGATACTCTGGAGACATTAGTTCCGTTACAATGGGAAGTCCAACCTCCTCTTTGACCTGGCACAAAATATCCAGCCCTTCCAGACCGAGTCCCTGGAAAGAATAAGGACTGGTCCGCGGCTTGAACGCGCCGCCCCGCAGGAGATTGGCCCCAGCGGCTTTCACGGACTTGGCGATCTCCATCACCTGGTCGATTGATTCTACAGAGCAGGGCCCCGCGATCAATCCAAGATGGCCGTCTCCAATCTTGACGCCGGACACGTCTACTATAGAATTATCTGGATGGAATGCCCGGTTTGCCAGCTTATAGGGCTCCTGGACATGCATAACTTTATCTACATAGGGGTTGACCTCGAATAAGCGAGGATCGATGCGAGAAGTATCGCCGATACAGCCGATGATCGTCTGACCTGTACCTACAACGATATGGGTGTCCAGTCCACGCATTTTCACAAGCTGTTCTACACGGGCTACCTGTTCATTTGTTGAATTTGGCTTTAATACGATGATCATAAGAATATCCTCCATATTCGCACTGTAAAATTTTATCTGTTTAAAGTGCGAAAACTAAGGATATCTTAACGCCGGCGATAGAGTTTGTCAACAGTTTTGTATGAAAAAAGACATAAAAAGAAGGCGTCAGATGGAAGCCGCCTTCCTTATTATGTCTCTTCTTGTTCATCCTCTTTTTCAAGCCGCAGGATCTCACCTACGTCACACTGCAGAAAATCACAGATTTTAGCAAGCGTGTTCAGATCGATCCGTGATACCTTGTTTTTGCAGTAATTATTCAATTGGGTACGCTGAAGTCTGCACGCGTAACAAAGCTGAGTCTTGCTGACGCCTTTTTCTGCCAGGACAGCCTCTATATTGATGATAATCTTGCTCATTTTCAACCCCACACCGCCTTTTCATCAGTATACCCAGATTGTGATTGAAAAAGTAGATGTATTAAATTACACTGTAAATAAATATAGTATAAATTAAAACAGGGAGAAAGCATTGAAAAAGCGGGGAAAAATAAAAGCGGCAGTTATTGTGCTGGCGGTGCTTTTGGGAAGCTTCTGCATTTGTGAGAGCAGGCCCTTCCAGGTGTATAGTTCTTCTATTTTCACCAGCCAGGGAAGCGCCAGCATCCGACTCTGCGTGGTGGTAAACTCTCTTCTTCCAATTGACCGGAAACAGGTGGCGGAAGAGGTGGTCGAAGAAAATATCCGTATCAACGGCCCTAGGCCGGAGGCGGTCTATGAATTGGAAATCTACCGGACAGATTTTCATTACAGACATTATCTGATCTGGGATGTGATCTACTGCGATTCCAAAGGCAAGATTCTTCCGCCTCCGTTTGCGCGGGAGTCTGGAGAGTGATACAATAAAGCCAGAAATCTGTATAAATTAAATAAGGGAAGGAAATTGCAAGTATGAAGAGTATTTATCCGAAACCGCTGCGGCCGGGGGATCGGATCTGCGTTATAGATCCGGCAAACGCGTTTACGGAAGAAGGTATGGAGGGAGCGCGTGAATATTTGGAGAAGAAAGGATTTGAAGTAACATTCTCCAAAGATATGGCTTTCCGTCATGGATCCCCGAAAGAACGAGCGTCCATATTTAACCAGGTGATCCGGGATGAGGAAAACAGAGGAATTTTCTGTATGTGGGGCGGGTATGGAACAATGACTCTGCTGGAGTATCTGGATTATGAGACGCTGGAAGCAAACAGGCCGGTATTCTCCGGATTCAGCGATAATACAGCGCTGCATATGGCGATCAGTCAAAAAACAAATCTGGTTACGTTTCATGGGCCCACTCTCTATAGCGTTAAGCGGCCGGCAACTCCAGAAGCGATGGAACTTTTTCTGGAAATGGCGGCGGAGCCGGAGCGTCCGAGGATTTTTGCCAATCTGGATGGGTCGGGCATGAAGGCGCTCCGGGAGGGCTGCGGCCAGGGGCGGATCACGGGAGGCAATCTGACCCTGATCAGCCGCCTGATGGGAACGCCCTGGGAGATTGACACCAAGGGAAAGATCCTGTTTATTGAAGAAGTAGGAGAACGGCCTTACCGTATCCACGGGATACTTACCCAGCTTGCCATGGCGGGGAAATTACAGGAGGCTGCGGGAGTCGTGGTAGGAGCCTTGACAGACTGTGATACGCCGGGGCGGCCGGGAAGCGCTCTCCAGCTTGCGCGGGAAGCGCTGGAAGCAGCGAGAGGTCCGGTAGCCTGCGGAGTAAACGCCGGACATATAGGAGATGCGCTTACAATTCCTATCAATACAGAGGCAAAATTGACGGTGACTGGAAATGATATCTGCTTTCAAACCATTTCCTGATATGCTAGAATAAAAATATAAGACAAGACGGGGAAAATAGAAGAAGAAACGGATAAGGAAAGCAGATGAAGAATCAGACAGCGGAGAAAAAGCGGATAAAACTTATCTTGACCGGAGTATTTCTTGGGCTGGGAATCCTGCTGGGAGCAGCGGCAAGAATGGTACCGGGATTCGGCCAATGGTACAGTACGCATATTTATCCTATTTTAGTGGGAGTGATCGGCCGGGCGGCAGGTCTGGCCCCCTTTTCTGTCTCGGAAATTCTGCTGTACATAGTACTTCTTTTGCTGTTGGGAAGCTTGGCGAGGCTGGTGTTTTGCAAGATGCGGGGAAGTGGCGCGCCGGGGGCTGGTCTGCGTTGGGTACGCAGCGTGGTCTTGGCGGGGGCGCTTCTGTTTTTCCTTTATATGATGAACTGCGGCGTAAATTATTACCGGGATTCTTTCGCGGAGAGCGCGGGAATCCAGGCAGATACATATACCGTCCAGGAGCTGGCCGAAGTGTGCGCCTGGCTGACTCAGGAAGTGAACCAATATGCCGGAGGGGTAGAACGGGATGACCAGGGGCTGATGGAGATGGAAGATCTGACGGATGCAAAGGCGGTGGAGGCGATGGAAGCTCTGGGCGAAGAGTATCCACAGCTTCGGGGATATTATCCCAGGCCCAAAGGACTTTTGAATCCCTGGATCTTGTCGGTGCAGAAGCTGACGGGCATCTATTCTCCCTTCACAATAGAAGCAAATTATAACACGGAGATGACAGACTATAATATTCCCTTTACCGCCTGCCATGAGCTGTCCCACCTCAGAGGATTTATGCAGGAGGAAGAGGCCAATTTTATTGCGTTTCTGGCCTGCCGCAAGTCGGAAGACTCAGAATTCCAATACAGCGGCAGTATGCTGGGATGGATCAACTGTATGAACGTGCTCTATGAGGCGGATTATGATACCTGGGAAGAGATCCACAGTCAGATCTTGCCCCAAGTAAAGGCGGATCTGCAGGCTAATAATGAGTTCTGGGATCAGTATGACGGACGGGTGGCGGAAGTGGCGGATCAGGTCAACGACAATTATCTGAAGGCCAACGGTCAGGAGGAAGGGGTGCAAAGCTATGACCGGATGGCGGATCTGATCGTGGCCTGGTACCTGGACCATGAAGCGAAATAAGAGTACGGGTTAGAGTGGATAGAAGACAAGAAAGCGAAAAAAGGAGGCGCAGGAATATGGAAACGGGCTCAAGACTTACGGTGCGTGCTTATCACGTGACGGATGTCAGTTACGGGGAGGAAAACAGGGTAACGGTGGACGGCCGCATGACGGTGTGCCAGGAGACGGCGCGGCAGATCCTGGCGGAAGAGCCGCTGATCAAAGAGATCAAGATCCGGATCATCCGGCCGGACGAGCATGACCAGCATACCAACACCATCATGGATGTGATCCCTATTTCGACAAAAGTACTGGGCAAAGTGGGGGAGGGGATCACCCACACCCTGACGGGAGTTTATGTACTGCTGACAGGCATCGACGAAAGCGGCAGACAGGTCTGCAACTTTGGGGGAAGCGACGGGATCTTAAGAGAGAAGGTGGCCTGGGGACGGGCAGGAACACCTTTGGAGAGCGATCTTTTGATCTCTTTTGATGTAGTGCTAAGAGAAGGTACCTGGGCGGACCGTCCGGGACCGGATGCGGCTCACCGGGCCTGCGACCGTTTTTGCCAGATCTTCCGGGAGCAGATGAAGAAATTTAACGGTTATAAATGTACGGAAAAGCATGTGTTCCAGGAGACTTATGAGCCATGGCGCAAGGACGTTTACATTGTGAAAGAGGTGTCTGGCCAGGGGGCGGTTTATGATACCCGGATGTTTGGCCATGAACCCTGCGGGTTTGAAGGAGGACGCTCTGTGATCGACATGGGCTGCATGCCGGCGCTGGTGACCCCTAATGAGTTCCGGGACGGAGTCATGCGGGCTATGGATTAACTATGGATGAAGCGAGAGAGCGGCGTCAAAAAAGGAGGGAAATGCTGTGGGAATCGGAACAAGTATGAAGGAAACATCCCTGCATTATTATAGAGATCCTCTGGTGGAAGCAGTATCCGAGGACGGGGATGTGAATCTTCGGGGGATCATCATCGTAGGGTCTCCTGACGATAATGAGGATAAATATCTGTCGGCAGAACGGGTTGGCGTGAGCCTGGAGTGCGCCAGGGCGGACGGAGCGATTTTCTCCTGCAACGGGCTGGGGAATAATCATGTAGACTACGCTCATGCCATTGAGGCGGCAGAAGAAAGAGGGGTGCCGGTGGTGGCCCTCAGCATGGTGCCGGCCAAAGACTTTGTGGTACAAAATAGTCATCTTGCGGAGGATGTGGTATGTTACTACAAAGCCATGGAAAAGACAGGGGCGGCAGGAGACGAGACTACGGTGCTGGCGGAGAATACGGTAAATGAGCTGGACGCCAGGAAGGCGCTGGCCCGGCTGAAATTAAAGATGCGAAAGAATGAGGAAAAGGAGTAAAAAGAAACGATGAAACCAGAAGAAATGTCCTGTATCGACTGTACAGTCAAAAACTGCGACAAAGGAGATAAGACCTACCCGGCGTTCTGTCTGACTACCCACATGGATCAGGAAATCCTGCAGGATGCCCTGGCGTGTTACGCAGAAGAAGAAAACCATGCCGTGATGGTTGCCGCGGCGGAAGTGGAGTATGAGCATTACTGCAAGTATACGCGGGTGGAGGAGATCATGGCCTTTGCCAAAAAAATTGGGGCCAAGAAGATTGGAATCGCAACCTGCGTAGGCCTTTTGAAAGAGAGCCGGACTTTGGCGGCGATTTTGCGGAAGCATGGCTTTGAGGTATATGGCGCGGCATGTAAAGTGGGAGCGGTGCCCAAAACGGAAGTAGGCATCCCGGAAGAATGCTGTCAGATCGGAAACCACATGTGCAACCCGGTCTTGCAGGCAAAGTTTTTAAATGCGGCCAAGACGGATCTGAATGTGGTCATGGGACTGTGCGTGGGACATGACAGTCTTTTCTACAAATATTCAGAGGCGCTGACCACTACAGGAGTGACGAAAGACCGAGTTCTGGGACATAATCCGGCAGCAGCGCTGTATATGGTGGATGGCTATTATAAGAAGCTGATGGAGGAAGAGTAAAGAGCAAAATTTAAAGAAAGAGAGAAATAGGCAGTCTGGTTTTAAAAACCGGCTGCTTTTCTTTTTTTATGAAAGAAATTCTTTTGTTGATCTGCGGGACGTCTTTAATAATCCTGCGCTGAAAAAGGAGCAAAACTCCGTTTTTTCTTCCGCAAATCCCCGTGGTTGCCCAAAGTGAGAAACTGTGGGAATCCAATGGGGAGAAAATCCGGAGCAACGCTCCAGATGCCCTGTTTCCAAGCCCTCCCGGTTTACAAACATTTAATATTGCCTTGAACTTTTATTAAAAGTCGGTTGTTATGATATATCCAGTCTTGCCAAAGCTTAAGTGAAAAGGAAGGATTGATATCATGACAAAGAAAATCCGATTGAAGAAAATAGGTACGGTCAGCGCGTTTGTACTTCCGGCGATGATCCCGCTGATCGTATTCTGGATTTACCCTATTCTCAGAACGGTATACATCAGCTTTACCGACTGGGACTATATGACGCCGGATTATAATTTCGTAGGTTTTCAGAACTTTCTCGATCTGTTCCAGGACAGCCGGTTCTACGATGCTCTGTGGAATACGGTGGTCTTCTGTCTGGGCACTCTGATCCCAACGATCGTGCTGGGACTTATGCTGGCCCTTCTCATGCAGAAGGCGTTTAAAGGAAGCGGGATCGTGAAGTTTATCTTATTCTCTCCTTGGATCACACCAACGGTAGCGATTTCTATCGTGTGGGTGTGGATTTATGACCCGGATACCGGAATCGCCAACGCAATCTTGAATTTCCTCCATCTCCCTTCGCTGGAGTGGATCAACAGCTCCGATACCGCAATGCTGGCGGTGATCATCGTGACCATCTGGAAAAGCCTTGGATATGCCATGATCTTTTATCTGTCCGCGCTGGAGAAGGTGCCAAAAGAACTGTATGAGGCCAGTTCTCTGGACGGGGCGAAAGGATGGCAGAGATTCCGGGATGTAACATTGCCGGGAGTATCTCCCACCACATTCTTTCTGTCTATTATTACAATGGTCAATTCTCTGCAGGCATACGATCAGATTCAGATCCTGACACAGGGAGGACCGTCTGGAAGCACCAGAACGCTTCTTTATATGTACTATCAGCTTGGGTTTGAAGAATTCAGCATGGGACAGGCAACAGCAGTGGCCATCGTGCTGATCCTGATCACGATAGTGCTCTCAGCAGTGCAGTTTACCGCATCCAAGAAATGGGTGCACTATTAGGAAGGAGGATCGTGATGAGTATAGGAAAAGCGTTAAGAGGCAGCGGGAAGGCAGTGATCCTTTTTATTTTCAGTGTGTTCACCATTTTCCCTTTTATCTGGATGATCATAAGCGCGCTGAAGACCAAACAGGAGATCATGGATGTGAGCCACTTTTTCCCAGAGACTTTCCAGTGGCAGAACTTTGTGAGCGTATTTACGGATTCACCTTTGATGCGGTATGTGGGAAACAGTTTGTTTGTGTCCGTGTTTACGCTGGTGATCCAGATCGTGACGGGAGCGATGATCGCTTACGCCATCGTATTTCTTACCTTTAAGGGCCGTGCAATCCTGTTTGGGATCATCATGTGTACCTATATGGTTCCGACAGCGGCTACATACATACCCAGCTATATTATTCTGTCTGACATGCAGCTGCTGGATACCTTTACAGGTCTGATCATCTCCAACTGTGTCAGCATATTCGGAATCTTCCTGCTGCGGCAGGCATTCATGCAGGTGCCCAAAGGCCTGATCGAGGCGGCCAGGATCGACGGGGCAAGTCATTGGAAGATCCTGTGGAAAGTGGTATGTCCGATTACGAAGTCTTCTTTTATTACGTTTGGACTGATGAACTTTATCACCTGTTACAACAATTATATGTGGCCATCCTTGATCACAGATTCTGATTCCAAGATGCTGGTATCACAAGGCTTGCGCAAGTTCTTTATCGAAGGCGGAGCCTATGGGACAGAGTGGGCGATGGTCATGGCGGGAAGTACAGTGATCGTGCTGCCGCTTCTGATCCTGTTTGCGTTCACACAGAAATGGTTCATCAGCGGAATCGGCGGCGATACAGGAATGAAGGGATAAGGAGGAATCACTGTGAACGGCATACAATTAAAGCATGTATATAAAGAATATGAAAATGGATTTAAGGCAGTAAAGGACTTTCAGCTGGAAATAGAAGAAAAGGAATTTGTGATCTTTGTGGGGCCGTCAGGCTGCGGGAAGTCTACCACACTCCGCATGATCGCGGGATTGGAAGACGTCTCCCAGGGAGAGATCGTCATGGATGGGAAGATCATCAATCAGGTGCAGCCCTGCGACCGGAATATGGCGATGGTGTTCCAGAACTACGCGCTGTATCCCCATATGTCTGTCTGGGAAAATATGGCTTACAGCCTGAAGATCCAGCGGGTGCCCAAAGCGGAGAGAAGAAAGAAAGCGGAGGAAGTGGCAAAGATTCTGGATTTATCTCAGGTACTGGACCGGAAACCGGGCGAACTGTCCGGAGGACAGAAGCAGAGAGTGGCCATCGGCAGGGCGATCATCCGCAGACCCAGAGTATTCCTGATGGACGAGCCCTTGTCCAATCTGGATGCCAAACTGCGGACCCAGATGCGGGGCGAGATCTTGAAACTGTACCGGCAGTTAGACGCCACATTTATCTATGTGACCCATGATCAGACAGAGGCCATGACTTTGGGAACGAAGATCGTAGTCCTCAAAGACGGGGAGATCCAGCAGGTAGCCCCGCCAAGAGAACTCTATGATGAGCCTGCCAATGTATTTGTAGCTGGATTCATCGGGATGCCCCAGATGAATTTCTTCCACGGGAAATGTGTGGTGGACGAGGGAAGACAGGTATGTCTGAAGATCGAGGACCGGCTGTTTCCCTTATCCGCGGAAACGGCAAAACGGATGGATGAGAAGAACCACATTGGGGAGGAAGTGATCGTTGGCGTTAGGCCGGAGGATATGGTTCTGGATCCGGATGGGATCGCCAGCAGCGTGCGGGTATGTGAGAAGCTTGGGGCTGCGACTTATCTGTATCTGGCGTATGGGAAGAAGGATGTGGCGGTGCGTGTGCCGGCAGACAGCACCATCGGCAGAGGAGACAACGCGAATTTCTCTTTCCGGATGGATAAGGTACATATCTTTGACGCCTATACGCAGCAAAGAGTCTAACAAGTTATAGAAAGAAAAGGCTGAACAGGGAAATCCCTGGTTCAGCCTGTCTGCGTTTCCGGGAGAAAGAGGGAAAGAAAAGAACAGGTAAAGAAATGTTAAGAAAAGATAAACCCGGAGGTTTAAAAACAGAAGTTTAGGGCGGAAATGCGGGGGATTTGATCTGGTCTTTTGTCAAAAGTTTGTAAAGAGGCCAAAGACCCAGAAGAAAGAAATAAGAAAAAACGGAGCGATGATACATGAATGAAAAAAGGTGGAAGCAGGATCTGCGGTTAGAGTTTGGAAATCTGACGAAGGGAGAGAAAAAGGTCGCGGAATATCTGCTGGCTAAGGAAGAGGAGATAGAAGAGATGACTCTGCGCCAGTGCGCGGCGGGAGCCGGGACCGGACAGCCAACCGTAGTGCGGACGGTACAGCGGCTGGGGTATGGCGGCTGGCAGCAGTTCCGCAATGGTGTGCTGAAACAGTCTGGCCAGGAAAAGCGCGGGCAGGAAAATAGAGGCATAGCAGGAGAAGAGCCTGACGGCGTTTCAACAAATAGAAGGAAAGGAATTCCTACTCAAGTGATCCGACAGGATATGGAACTACTGGAGGAGATGACGCTTAAGATCCAGGAGAAGGAATTCCAGGATGTGATCCAGCTTCTGAAGAAAGCCAGATCAGTAGAGATCTTCGGGGCGGAGAGGTCGGCTTTTGTGGCGGGAGAACTGGCAGGCCGGCTGCTTCACATGGGAGTTTCCTGCCGGACCTATTCGGATCTTTTTCTGCAGAAGGTCAGCGCCGAGTATCTGGACGGGCGAAACGTTGCCATCGCCATTTCCCAGTCGGGGACGACGGAGATGGTGCTGGACGCCATGAGGCTTGCCAGCGAGAGCGGGGCAAAGACGGTGGGAATCCTGGGAACGAAAGACTGCCCTATCGCCGCCTGCTGTGATCATGTGTTCGTCACTCCTGCGGTATCCTTTGAGGGAGGGGAGAAGGCGGCCTCCAGGATCGCTCAGATCGGTTTGATCGACCTTTTATGCGAAGGGCTCTTCCAGAGCGATGAGAAGAGATTTAAAGAAAATATCCTGAAATCTAAGGAAAAGTTTGTTTAAAAAGGAAAGCGGAGCAACGCTCCAAAGAAAAACTTTACATTCCTCCTTTTACAAAGTTTTTAAAGAGGCTTGAAGATGATTTAATGAGTCCCATGTAAGATGGAACACGAAAGCGAGACATAGAAAAGAAAAAACACAAGTGATATGTGAAAGGAGTTTAAAAGTTATGAAATTTAAAAGACTGATTTCCTGTGGACTGATCGGAATCATGGCTATGTCAATGCTGGCAGGCTGCGGCGGATCCGATAATTCCGGTGAGACAACCACCACAGAGGATGGTAAGATCCAGATTGAATACTGGTACTCAGGCGGAAAGACAGCCGTCAACGTACTGACTGATATGATCGAAGAGTTTAACGCTTCTCAGGATGAATATGAGATCGTAGGATCTACACAGGCGGATTATACAGAGACTTATGAAAAACTGCAGGCAGGAATTGCCGGCGACAATGCGCCGGACGTAGCTCTGATCGATGTGGATAAGGCGAGAAATCTGTCGGACAAGGATCTGATCGCGGACATCAATCCTTATGTGGAAGCAGACGAAGAGTTTGACAGAGAAGATTATATGGATGTGTTCTATGACCAGGGTATCGATGAAGAGGGCAAATTGTTCGCCTTCCCGGCATATGGAACAACTCAGGTACTTTATTATAATATTGCCGCGTTTGAAGAAGCTGGAATTGATCCAACGACTGTCAAGACCTGGCAGGATCTGGAAGCGGCAGCCCAGAAGATCACAGAGACTACAGGCGGAAGCATGGTAGGCTGGGAGCCGATGTGGGGATATAAAAATCTGGTAGACGCGGTGTTCAGCAACGGAGGAACCCTTCTTAATGAAGATGGAACAGAAGTTATGATCAACTCTGAGGAGTGGGTAGAAGTATGGGAAAGCTTCCGTCAGTGGATCCACGACGACGGAATTATGAAGATCCATTCCGGCGGACAGGGTTGGGAGTACTGGTACAATACCATTGATGATGTTCTGCAGGATAAGGCAGGCGGCTATACCGGTTCTTCCGGAGACCAGGCAGACCTTGACTTTAGTGTTGTAGCGGCGCTTGAGCAGCCGGGCTGGGGCGAGAATCCTTCTTATCCGACCGCGGAAGTTCTTCAGAACGTTATGCTGGAAGGTTCTACCGATGAAGAGAAACAGGGTGTCTATGAATTTATGAAATTTATGACCACACCGGAGAACCAGGCAAAATGGTCCATGGAGACCGGCTATGTAGCAGTTCGTCTTTCTACTCAGGATGTAGAAGAGTTTAAGGCATATACCGAAGAGAATCCACAGGCGCTGGTACCGTTCCAGCAGTCCACACACGCTTCTATCCTGCCGGAAGACCCAACAGGCGGAAAGATCTATGACGCGCTCTCTGTTGCCTGCGACCAGGTAGAGATTGAAAACGTACCGGCTCAGGAAGCGTTGGATGAGGCCCAGGCGACAGCCCAGGCGGCTCTTGATGAAGTGAATGGGAATTAGTCTATGAAAAATCAAGTGATATTGGTATCCCTGGACGGGATGCCGGCAAAGGTTTTTGAGAATGCCTGGAAATATCACGGTTCTGACATCCATGTGCAGGAGCTTTGGACGGTATATCCGTCCATCACAGTTCCTGCACATGTGAGTATATTGACCGGAAAAACTCCAGAAGAACACGGAATCATGGAGAATCTGGTAATGGAGGGACCGGGATTCCAGCAGGTATCTCTTTATCATCCTACAGTAGAAGAGGCAAAGCGGATCATGCCGGAAGATACGATCGTCCATGAATTTGACGCGGAGGGATTAAAATGCGGAAGTATCAACTGGCCTTTGGGAGACGGGCTTCCGGGAGTAAATCACAGTGAAGACCTGACGACCCACGAAGAGGCTTCCGGCGTCCAGGCCGCGTATGAGAAAGATATGCGGGCTCTGGAATTGTTAAAGCAGGAGATGGAGCAGGGAGATAAGGATTTTATCGCGGCCCATTTTGAAGAGTATGATGGAGCGGCCCATATTTATGGTGTAGAAAATGAGCGGACCGCCCAAGCCTGCGATCACATGATCGCCTATGTAGAAGAGCTGATCCGGACGGCCAAGACCTGCGGCATTGAGAAGCTGATCTTTTTCTCAGACCATGGAATGCTGGATAAGAAGGAAAATTTCTTCCCCAATATCTACGCGAGAGATCACGGATATGAGACGGAGATCGATGAGGGCAAGATCCATTTCCTAAGCGACGGCAGCGGCTGCATGCAGTTTTTCAGCCAGCTTCCGGAAGAAAGAAATAAGGCTGTGGCAGCTTGTCTGGAAAAGAGCGGAAAGATCGAGAAGATCCATTGGATTGACAAAGAAAGCCTGGATGCTGAGGAAAATAAAAAGGGAAGCTTACAGCGCCCCAGGGCTATCCTGGAGATGGCGGCTGGCTCCTGCTCTGAGGACATTATGGAGCGCGCGGAAGAAAAGTACCATGATATGAAAGGGCTCCATGGGTATGATCCGGAGCATGTAAGAGAAATGAACGGCTTTTTCCTGGCCTACGATCCGGGGAAGCGGCTTTCATTAGACGGCGGGAAACGAAAGATCACAGATATCCCGGCGATGATAAGAACTTTAGTAATGGAAGGAAGGACAAACGTATGAATCAACAGATCAAACTGGCAGTATTTGACCTGGCAGGAACAACAGTAAAGGACGATAACGCAGTCAGGGACTGCTTGTATAAAGCGGCGGTACAATATGATCTTAAGGCGACGCCGGACGAGATCGCCAATCTGATGGGAACCAACAAGATCCACCTGTATCAGTTCCTGATCGCGAAGAGCCAGGGAAGGATCATGGATTTCCGAGGATTTGAGGAAGACATTTTTGAAGATACCTATGAGCTGGCAAAGAAGATCTATGACTGTTATGTAGAGATCATGATCGACTACTACCGGCATGACTGTCAGGAAATCGAGGGATCTTCAAAAGTATTTGAATGGTGCCATAAAAATGGTATTAAAGTTGCTACAGATACAGGTTTTCATTCCGATGTCAATCAGGCGATCTTCGACTGCCTGGGATGGGTAAGAGACGGTCTGGTTGACTGCGCGGTGGACTTAGATATGGTTCCGGAAGGAAAAGGACGCCCGGCTCCCTTCATGCTGTATCACGCGATGCAGGAGCTGAATATCCAGAACGTGAGAAGCGTCATCAAGATCGGAGACACTCCCGCGGATATGCTGGAAGGCTATAACGCAGGCTGCCGCGCGGTCATTGGCGTGACATCCGGCTCTACCCCGATCAGCGCCTGGGGAAAATACTGGCATACTCATGTGATCGAGAGCGTCCGGGATCTGCCGGCTCTTATCGAAGAAGGGTATATCGTATAAAACGACCGTTTAAGGAGGAAATAAGACCATGCAGAAAAGCTGGGAATCATACATTGATGTGGGCATCGTACTTCCCAAATTATTCTCTGGGATCGCAGATGATAAGGATCGGTTTTTTGAGGGACTGATGACGATTCTTGCGGACCCCTTCTTCACAGTGGTGGAAGTCTCCTATACACCGGAGGATGAGATCGTCGAAATGACGAGAGAGTATGCCCGTCTGGCAGGCGCTCAGGTTGTATTCAATGGAGGGGACGCGGTAAGGCGTCTTGGAATGGACCTGAGCAGCCTGGATGAAGAGAAGCGCAAGGCTTCTGTGGAATCCGGGAAACGGCTGATCGACCAGTGTTATCAGGAGAATGCCCGGATCATGCACGTGGTGACAGGAAAATACACCACGGAGGAAGAAAAGGACGCTATGCTGGAGGCCTTTGAGCGCTCGCTTATGGAGCTTTGCGAGTACGCCCGGCAGGCCGCCGCGGATCAGGAGTATACTCTGGTAGTTTCTGTAGAGACGGGAGACCGGTACTTTGACCGTCATTATCTCCTTGGCCCTACCAATGAAGCCGTGGCCATTGTAAGAAGAGTGAAAGAAAAATATGAAAATGTAGGAATCCTGCTGGACCAGAGCCATTTCCCGGTGATGCGGGAGGATCCTCACAAAGCGCTGTGGCAGGCAAAGGACTATCTGAGCCATGTCCACATTGGCAATTCTTATGTGAAAGACATGGAGAAACCATACTTTGGAGATAAACACCTGCCCTTTGGGGTGCCGGATTCTGAGGTGGACGCAGAAGAACTGGCAAGATTTTTGACCACCCTTGGGAAGACCGGATTCTTTTCCAGACCTGGGGCTACCAGGAAACCATTGGTTTCCTTTGAAGTCGGTCCCTTTGGCGATGAGCCGGAGGAACTGGTGATCGCCAACATCAAACGGGTATTTTTTGAGGCCTGGGAGAAAATGACCTGGAAGGAGCAAGAATAGAAGATGAAAATACTGATCGTAGGATATTATACAGAAGATACCGTTTCCCGGATCCGGCAGGTATTCCCGGAAGACTGGGAGATCACGGCGGTACAGCCGGGAGAGGAAGGGGAACACGTGGCGGATGCGGACGTACTGATCCCGGAGCATATCCAGGTAAATGAGGCTCTGCTTGAGAAAGCGTCCAAGCTGAAGCTGGTGCAGACCGGAGCAGGGTATGACAATGTGGATATCGAAGCCTGTACCAGACATGGGGTCAAGGCGGCTAACGCCGCCGGCGTCAACGCGGACGCTGTGGCAGAGCACACATTTGCCATGATCTTAGGGTATTACAAGAATCTGCCTTTCCTGGATGCGTTTATGAAGCAGGGAGAGGACGAGAAACAACTCTACTATAATGGAGCGGAGCTGCGGGGGAAAACCATTGGTATCATCGGTCTTGGCGCCATCGGGAAAAGAGTGGCGGCCTACTGCAGCGCAATGGGCATTCACGTGCTGGGATATGATCCATTCGTAAAAGAGTGCGCGGAGTATGTGCGCCCGGTGAAGCTGGAAGAACTTATCCGAGAGTCCGACATCATTACGGTGCATGTCTATCTGAATGACGAGACCCGGCATATGTTCCGGAAAGAGAGTTTTAAGAAGATGAAAGATACGGCTCTTCTGGTCAATACAGCCAGAGGCGGCATCATCTGCCAGCCGGATCTGATCGAAGCGCTGAAGACAGGACAGATCGGCGGCGCCTGCCTGGATGTGTTTGAGGAAGAACCTCTGCCCTTGGACAGCGAACTGCGGAAACTGCCAAACGTAATCCTGACGCCTCATACAGCCGGGATGCCGGATGGATTAAAATTCCATAAGACAAGATATGAATTCTTCCGCAGGAATATCGAGGCTGTAATGGCAGGGAAAGAAGTAAAAAGCAAATTGAATTAATTGTGTCAAATTGTAGACGGGGCCGGGGGATTTTTAAAAATCCCCCGGCCCTAATTAAAC
>OGXS01000372.1_pt1 | contig 43872 bp, 44 predicted proteins | sample 1576371 | NCBI WGS metagenome assembly OGXS01 (sample SAMEA3541475, study PRJEB24748) | human gut metagenome | biome: human gut; feature: human-associated habitat; material: faeces | place: China | collected 2012
CATAAGTCACAGCCGGCCCTGTTTTAGACTATCTATTTCCCGACAGCCCCTTTTTTATACTTGCAGCCTGATCCGATGTGAATTGGCGCAAATCCGGGTAATTCCTCACCGAAATGTACCATTGGATTTTTTCAGCAAACGGATACCAAAGCAAAATTTTAAGTTGGATTAAGTTTCGAGTTTAAGTTTGTCTAAGGTTGCCCCCGTATACTGTGGTCAAACAAAAGAGCCGCAGCGTCTTGCTGCATGAGGGGCTGAAAGGAGTCGATGATATGTATAATCAACAAGAATATACTATATTAGCAAATTACCCCCTACCTTCTTCCGGGTGCGAATCCCGAACAGTAAGAAACAACAGAAAGAAAAAAACTCGCTTTCGGAAAAAAGTGATTGTCATTGCATTCAGCGCAATCATCTTCGGAGGCATGGCTGGAGGAACCTTTTACGGAGTGAATGCACTGCTGAATCATCTGTCAAATCAGACTCTTTATGATACACAGAAAGGCAACGCCACGATCTCCCCTGTTTCCTATTCTTCCGATTCTGTTACGATGAGTCGATCTCTGGATGTATCAGAAATTGCCGCACAAGGTTTACCATCGGTAGTATCCGTAACAAACATCTCTGTCCAGGAAGTGCAAAACTATTTTGGACGGTTTGGGCGCAGCGGGAGAGGGCAAATGCAGCTGCAGGAAACCACCAGCTGCGGCTCGGGTGTAATCGTTTACGCCGACGATACGGATTTGTATATGATAACCAACTGTCACGTGGTGGAAGGCGCCACAACGCTTTCGGTTACCTTTGTGGATGACCAAACCTATGAAGCGGAGCTGTGCGGTTATGATGAACCTATGGACATTGCGATCTTAAAAGTATCCATAGACGCCTTATCCTCTGATACGCTTTCTCAGATTTCGATTGTTGCCATCGGAGATTCGGATACGCTGGTCGTGGGTGAACAGGTTGTTGCAATTGGAAATGCCCTTGGATACGGACAGTCGGTCACCACAGGCATTGTCAGTGCACTGGATCGAACCATCAGTACAGATTCAGAATCTTCTACATACATTCAGACAGATGCCGCCATCAATCCAGGAAACAGCGGCGGTGCTTTGCTGAATATGAACGGAGAGCTGATCGGAATCAACACAGCAAAGGTATCTTCCACAGAGGTTGAGGGCATGGGGTATGCGATCCCCATTTCCCAAGTGCTGGAGCGGATTGACTTTATGATGATCTGAACAAGGAAATAACGAAAAATGGAGGAAAAGAAATGGCATATCAAGCAACCTTTAAACGGTATGAGATCAAATATCTTCTGACGCAGCAGCAGAAAGAGGCGGTTTTACAGGCAATGAAGCCTTACATGAAGCTCGACGGCTATGGACGTACCGTGATTCGGAATATTTATTTCGATACAGGGAATTTTCGATTGATCCGCCGGTCGCTGGAAAAGCCGTCATATAAAGAAAAGCTGCGTATTCGAAGTTATCAAACGGCTGCGGATGACGATTCTGTTTTTGTAGAACTGAAAAAGAAATATAAGTCTGTTGTCTATAAACGCAGGCTTACCCTCCCGGAGGCGCAGGCCATGAACATCTTCCGGTATGACCTGCCACTTCCAGTTCAATCTCAAATTGCAGAGGAAATTGAATATTTCCGTTCTTACTACGCGGATCTGCATCCTGCTGTTTTTCTCTCTTACGAAAGAGAAGCTTTTTATTCTTTGGATGGCGGAGACTTCCGTGTTACCTTTGACGAAAACATCCTTTATCGAGAGTCTGATCTTAGTCTTAGCAGCGAAGTATATGGAATACCGCTGCTCGGAGAAGGACAAACATTAATGGAGATCAAAACCTCGGGCGGGCTTCCGCTTTGGATGAGCCATACCTTAAATCGACTTAAGGTTTTCAAAACATCGTTTTCAAAATACGGGATGGCATACCAGCATATGATGACAAAATCCGAAACGGATGAAGAAAGGAATACTTGCTATGTTTGCTAATTTATTTTAGGGATTGTTTGACACGGATATGACCAGCGTCATTGCTATCAGTGATTTTCTCCTTTGCGTTGGAAGCGCCTTGGTTGTGGGGCTGATCCTGGCAGCATTTTATATGTACCAGACCAGATATACCAAAAGCTTTGTGGCAACGCTCGCTCTGCTTCCTGCAGTGGTCTGTGTGGTTATCATGATGGTGAATGGAAATATAGGAACCGGCGTTGCAGTCGCAGGTGCGTTCAGCCTTGTTCGGTTTCGCTCTGCACCCGGTTCAGCAAAGGAAATTGGCGCAATCTTCCTCGCCATGGGCACCGGATTGATTATCGGGATGGGATATATCGGCTATGCGTTTGTGTGTGCGCTCCTTCTTGGGTTTGTCAGTGCTCTCTATAATCACTTTGATTTCGGTGCGAAAACAAAATCCGCACGATACAAAACCCTTCATATAACCATCCCGGAGGATCTGGATTACACGGACGTTTTTGAAACGGTTCTTAATGAGTATACCGATTCTCATGAACTGACAATGGTAAAAACCACGAATATGGGAAGTTTGTTCCGTCTCACTTACAATCTTACACTGAAAACCGCGTCAAAAGAAAAAGAGTTGATTGACAAACTTCGCTGCCGGAACGGAAATCTTGAAATCTCGATTTCCGCACAAGAAACCATGATTGGAGAATTGTAACAGGAGGTATACAGATGAAAAGAAAAACATTATTTCCGCTGGTGTTAGCGGTTCTGTTGACACTTTCAGCGTGTAGTTCCGCCAACACTGCCCAAACGGAAGGTTCCTCTTCACAGACGGTTCAAACGGGAACGGAAGAATCGGTTTCGTCTGTCAATCCGTCAGATATGTTTACGGATAACGATTTGGAAATTGAGTATGACGAGGAAGCCAGCGCAAAGATCACCCTCTCAGGGGACAGCGCTTCCAGTGATTCGGATGCTGTTCAGATTTCCGACAGCACGGTTACCATCACGGATGAGGGCACCTACATCCTTTCCGGCACATTGCATAATGGCATGATTGTTGTGAACGCAGAGGATACAGACAAGGTGCGGTTGGTTTTGAATGGTGCAGATATTACCAACAGCACTTCAGCGGCTATTTATATTTTGGAAGCGGACAAGGTATTTATCACCACCGCTTCTGGTACGGAAAACACATTGGGTAACGGTGGGGAGTATGTTGCGATTGATGACAATAACATCGACGCAGTTGTTTTCTCCAAATCCGACCTAACGCTGAACGGCGCAGGAACCCTTGCCATTAACGCCTCAGCAGGCCATGGCGTCGTTTCCAAAGATGATTTGGTTCTTACCAGCGGCACCTATGATATTACTGCGGCAAATCACGGCCTCTCCGGTAAAGACAGCGTGAGGATCGCCAGCGGGACATATACGATCACAAGCGGAAAGGACGGTATCCATGCAGAGAACGCAGATGATACCAGCATGGGATTCCTGTATATTGCAGGCGGAACTTTTACAATTATGGCAGATGGTGATGGAATAAGCAGTAGCGCATATCTGCAAATTGAGGATGGCTCCTTTACCATTACGACAGGAGAGGGAAGCGCCAGCGCTGTGATGACCACCGACGCTGTAGATTTTGGACAGCGAGGCGGACTCCAGAATCAAACAACGGATACCTCGACGGAGGATGATTCAATCAGTCAGAAAGGCGTCAAGGCTACAGGTGCAATCACGATTGCAGGCGGAACATTTGTCACCGATACAGTGGATGATTCGCTCCACTCAAACAGTGATATCCTTATCTCACATGGTGTATTTGAACTGAAAAGTGGAGATGACACAATTCATGCAGACGCCACAGTTCATCTTCAAAACGGTGATTTTACCGTAGCTTACTGCTACGAAGGAATTGAGGGTCTATCGGTCACTATTGACGACGGCACCTTTGATATTACCTCCGTAGATGATGGTATCAACGCCGGTGGCGGCATTGACAGCTCCGGATTTGGCGGAGGCCGCCCCCATCACGAGACGTTCTCTGCTTCATCGGACAACTTTATTACGATAAACGGTGGAAATCTTGTCATCGTATCAACAGGTGACTGCATCGATTCTAACGGCGCTTTAACGGTCAACAGCGGAACATTGAACCTCACCTGTAACGGAAGTGGGAACACTGCTCTGGATTGTGATGGAAACTATGCCAATAACGGCGGCGATATAACCACCAACGATGGCTCAGAAAACAATCCTGGCCAAATGGGCGGCAGCAGAGGCGGCCCAAACGGCAAGAGGAATACCGGCAATATGGATGAACAGAATCAGAGAGAAAATCCCGGAGAAAAGGAGCAGAACTCAAGCACATAACGGTTCCGAAGATCCTATCCAGTATTATCTGCCGGACAGGATCTTCATCCATCAGAACGTATACAGGAGGACAGGGTAAATGAAATCAGAACTGATTGCAGAGGAAAGTGCCGGTCTGTCTCTGTCCCAGTTGGCGGAATTTATGAAATGTCTCGGTGTTGTAACCGCCTACAATCTGGATGGTGGAGGATCTTCTACCATGTATTTCAATGGTGAAATTATCAATAATCCGACAACCAACGGACGAAGCATTAAAGAAAGGAGCGTGAGTGATATTGTCTACATTGGATATTAACCGGATGAACAAAACTGCGCTTTATTATCTGTTCATTTCCCTATTCTGTATCCTGTTTGGCGCAGTCTATGAGCTTTTCAGCCATGAAGTGTATTCTTATTTTATGCTGTATGCATTTGTGATTCCCTTAGGTGGCGGTGCGCTCCCTTTTTTTACAATGGCCTTTTCCGGAGCGCCTATACCGAACAGAGTTTCTCTGAATTTGTATCATTCCGGCATCGCTGCTTTGACGATCGGATGTCTGTTTCAAGGCGCGCTGGAGATTTATGGAACGACAAATCGCCTTGTATCGGTTTATTGGGTACTTGGGATATTGTTTCCGGCGATGGCCGCTTTGACAGGTCACTTGTTCCAGCGGAGATGTAGATGCAGGAAAAAGGAGCGTGACGATCTTGACTTGTGAAGAATACTATGGATACCAATTTGATTCTCTCAAGCGGATAGAACAGCTTTTACTGGATACGATTCGTGAATATCCTACGCAGGATTATCCAAATGGGACAGAGCCAATTTTATATTGCAAAACCCGGATAAAGAAGCCGGAAAGCATGATGCGGAAACTGGAGCAGCATGGGTTCCCAACGAATGGGGAATCTGCACTTTCCAATATGCGTGATGCTGTAGGAATGCGCATTGTATGTTCCTTTTTAGATGATGTCTATAGAATAGCCGGTTGGTTGGAGGCGCGTTCTGAATTTGAGATCCTTGAAACAAAAGACTACATCACATTTCCAAAGCCCAATGGCTACCGGAGTCTTCATTTAATTTTGGCCATTTCAACATCAGACGGTCAAAAACTTACAGCAGAGGTGCAGCTGCGGACGATTGCCATTGATTTCTGGGCGGCTTTAGAGCACCAGCTAAAGTATAAAAAAGATATTGAACATGAAAAAACCATACGCAGAGAATTAAAGCGCTGTGCAGATGAAATTGCTTCCGTTGACGTTTCAATGCAAACTTTACGAGATTTGATTCTGCAAAATCAATGGAGTTAGAAAGTGGCCGATTTGGAAGGTACCAAAGAGTTGATTTCCCCATTCGCATAGGGTACAAGGATGGAGATAGAAAAGGTGCTCCGGAGAAGGGGGAAGTATTGACAAAATATGATTCTCAGTTCCTTCGACTTTATTCATAAGTAGCGTTCTTACAGAATCAGGATGTATCTAAATTTTCAAGGGAAAACTCTACAAGAATCTTCTTTGAGTCGATTTTCTTATTGGAAAGCAAAACAACCGTTTCGAGGTATATTCCCCACAATTCAAGATATAAAGAGAAAACCCCGTCTGACTTTCTGTTTGAAATCAGACGGGATTTGTTCGTATGCACCCCGGAAATCGTCAGCTAATAGTTGATAAGTAAATTAGTTCCTTATCACTGTTAAGCCAAGGTGCGTATTCTCTTGATTATACGGATATATTATGACAAAATATGATTTATCATAGATTATCGTAAAATAGGAGGTGCATGATGGAATATATTACACGAGAACTGGAACGGAAGTTTCTAAAACTCAATGATTTTTTCAAGGTGATCCTTGTGACCGGTGCAAGACAGGTGGGAAAAACCACCATGCTGAAGCACTTAGCCGACAGCGACAGAACCTATGTTACGATGGACAATGCGATGGCAAGAGAATTGGCGGAGAGCGACCCGGTGCTGTTCTTCCAGACCTATAAGCCGCCGATTCTCATTGATGAAGTACAGAAAGCCCCGGAGCTTTTTGAGCAGATCAAGGTGATTTGCGATGAAAGCGATGAAAAAGGCCTTATTTGGCTGACCGGTTCCCAACAGTACAAAATGATGGAGCGAGTGCATGAAACACTTGCCGGAAGAATCGGGATATTGGAGCTGTATAGCCTTTCCGCAAGAGAAAAAGCCGGAATGGTCTTTGATACCGATTTGGATTTTTCACTTGCTGCCCTGCAGGCAAGACAGCGTAAACTTCCCAAAAATGACGTGCTTCAAGTGTTCAATCACATTTGGGAGGGCGGTATGCCGCAGGTGCAGGGCGTGGATAACGAGCTGCGGCAGGAATATTTCAACTCGTATATTGACACTTATCTGATGCGGGACGTGGCTGAGGCAGGATGTATTACAGATACTGTGCGGTTTTGCAAGTTCCTTGTGGGGTGTGCTTCCCTTGTATCGGAACAGGTCAATTACGCAACGCTGGCTGAATCTGCCGGTATTGCACCGAGTACCGCAAAGGAATGGCTGAAAGTGCTGGTAGGGCTTCACATTGTCTATCTGCTTGCACCGTATTCCAACAATGAATTGAAGCGGCTCAGCAAAACCCCGAAGCTGTATTTCTGCGATACCGGATTGTGTGCGTATCTCTCTATGTGGCTGACGCCGGATACGCTGCGTAATGGTGCTGCAAGCGGTCATTACTACGAGAACTATGTTGTGATGGAGCTTGTTAAGAATTATGCTTATGCAAAATCTAAAGTGAACCTCACCTATTTTCGGGACTCCAATGCCAAAGAGATTGATGTGTTTGTGGAAGAAAATAATGTTATTCATCCGTTGGAGATTAAAAAGAGTGCCTCACCTGACCGCCGTGAGGTCAAAAAATACAGCGTAATCGACAAGGCATCTTTGAACCGTGGAAATGGCGGAATTATTTGTATGTGCGAGGAGCCGATCCCGATTGATACAGATAACTGCTTTATCCCCAGCAATCTCATCTAAGGAACGGTATGAACGCAGAAATCGGTGAAAGTCGGCGATTCTGATAAATGGCAATATGAACAGTATTACATGATTTTAATCGAAAATTTATACGAAATGGATCGTACTTTTCGCCATACAACACAAAAGACCGCGAAGCACTCGGACAAGCGGATGCGTTACGGTCTTTATTTTATGATATTCTCCTGTTCAGGTCTGATGTTCTTCAGAAAATCTGAGTGTAGGACCTGCGGCCTGGCCAATTCTGCATTAATAAAAGAAGGAAACGTTCCACCCCAGGAGCAGTGCGCCCCACTCGACGCGGATAGTGTTTTTCAGTCTTATACCTGATCGATTTATGAAATTCACGAATTTCCAAAAATGAAATAAAAAGCACAAAATACCGCAGAGATCCCCAGGAGAATGCCGTGCCACAGGCCGGACCGTTTCCATGCTTTCTCCTCCTCTGGGCTTAAGACCCCGGTTCCCCATTCGCCTTTAAATATACGCTGCCGCTTATGCTTTGAAACATACCAGCATAACCAGACCGCATATCCGGCCGCTGCCAGCAAAAGGGTGATCAGGACAGCTCGGAGAAACGCTGTTATGGGGCAGATCACAGCCAGGAGGCCGGTGAAAAGGAGAAGAAGGATCGGGATATCTGCCGCAACGTATGCAAATTTCCCAAACAGGTCGCGGTACAGGACCTTTGCCTGCTGTGCCTGTTTTATATCTTTGTCATAGGCTTCCTGGGACAATCCCGCGGCCAGACACTTGACGGACAGGTATCCAATGAACAGGATCCAGAACAGATCCGCGATCCCATCAAAGGTCACTATTTTCAGAACGACAAACGCACAGCCAAGCAGAGATACAAGCAGGTTTTTCGGACTGACTAATTTCATGGAAGCACCTCCTCATAACTTCATATTCCGGTTTTGCTTAGGCGATGGTCTTATAAAGGTGAAGCGATCATTGGGGTTTTATCTGAAGAATACCATCCGAGAGCACCAGCTCGCCGGACTCAATGAGCGCATCCTCCTGATAAGCCCTTTTTTCAGCAATAAGAGAATCCTCCTGTACAGTAAGGACATAATCAAAATTCCCCCGGTCCGAAAGATCATAACCGGTGCCTTCCGCATAGTCATAGACCAGGATCTGGTCGTTGACGATTCCTGAGCCAATACTCAGGGTGGAGCAAAGCTCTGGTTTGCCGTCTCCGGTGAGATCACAGAAATAAACGCTCCAGATGGGCATTCCATTATAGAGAGGGGTAATTTCGCTTCCCTTCACAGCTTCCAGCTGCTCTGCGCTCCAGCGAAAGGTGGTTTCTGGAAATTCCTCCAGATCATACTCTCTGACATCATCCCAGACCATTTCGTCTCCATGGAGACAGTCAAACCATTTGACTGGCCGGCCCGGCTCTGGAGCTTTGCTGCTTTCAGATGCGGATATTTCTTCATGGCTTATCACCACCTCCCCGTCCTCATCCAGACGGTAGATCTGGAACACGATCCCGATTTCCGGAACTTCTCCTTTTTTAAAGGAATCCGGATTAAAGAGGACACGGATCCCATCGCCGGGAGCCAGACCTTCGGGGATGGATACGCTGTCATAGCCGGTCAGGTCAAGGATCAGGGTCTCTGCCTCCAGCACGCCCCTGGGGGCATGGGAGTCCCCGGCCTTTATGGACCGGACCGTGATGGACGTTTCATCTGCGGAAATCACCTCAGCGTTCATATAAGAGTCCCTGACCTCGCAGGCGGTGAGAAAAACAGCCAGGAAAAGCGGCAGCAGGTATATTGAGATCGTAAATCGGTCATTTCTTCCTTTCATAGAGTTCCACCTCCTGTTTATCTTAGAGGCGTCTGGCTAAAAGAAACGGTAATACAAAAGACCCGGTCATATCCATAGCCTTCTGCCCTGGACGGGTCGTGGAAAAAGTCCAGGTCCAGGGTCTCTATGGTGCCTCCGGAATCCAGGATCTGGAGGATCACAGGAATCTCTTCTTCCGGGATAATATCCGCAGGCTGCTCCAGCTGTCTGGTAACACAGGCGGACGGGGCGGAGGACTCTTCGGCGCTTTCAAACGGCTCCCATTGGCTCACGCTGTTTTTTTCATCGATCTGTATGCCGGTCCGGATCCCATCGGGGATATTTTCAAATCCGAGAAACAAAAGCCCCTGGCTGCCGGACAGGGGAGTGCTGTTGGATGTGAACCGGTCCCATTGTCCGTTTTTCAGCTCATACGTGGTGACCGTAACCTGCCGGATGGTCTCATCCACGGTGAAGTCAAATAAACGGGACGAACCTACGGGAGCCAGCAGGTCTGCCAGCGCTTTTTCCTTGTGGGAAAGCTCGGCTTTTGTGAGTTTCATGGATCCTGCCGTCTCCTGTTTCCCGCAGGCGGAAAGAAGGACCGCCGACAGTATGAGGAGAGAAATGGTCATGATATGGAATATACGGTTTTTAAGCTTCATAGGCCCCTCCTTTTCTGTTTTCGTTTCGTGTCTGGTATCTTCTTATTTCCAGTGAGATCAAGCGGACCTCAGAGCGGTTTTTAAGGATTTCTTTGATTTCATTATACCAGAAGGGCAAAAGAAAAGTCTGACATTTTTCTTACACCTGTTTTAATTTTCTTCTGTTTCTGCTATAATCCGTAGAAAACAGCCGCAGGAGGTGGAAGAGAATATGAAATTCATAAAAAAATCTCCAGTGACCCTGGAGCTGGAGAAGATCGAAAAGGAAGAGAAACGGCTGGAGCAAAGGGCTTTGTCCCGTACAGAGCCCGGCTGGAAGGAGGCGCTGACGGCCAGGATCCCTACAAAGATGTCGGAAAACCTTCAGAAGGCGTTCTGCATGGCCTTCCGGACGATTTTTGAAAAGGGGAATCCTCTGATCGAAAAGACCTACCGGAGGGACGAACTGGAAAAGGATTTTAAGGTCCGGGATTTTTCCCTGGATTTAAAGGAAAGCCGGAAGGAGTACAAAAAGCTCCGGACCGAGGCTGCCAGAAGAAATTTGAAAAACCAGGCTGTCAGCGCGGCGGAGGGCCTGGGGCTGGGGCTTTTAGGCGTGGGCCTGCCGGACATCGCCATATTTACGGCCATGCTTTTAAGGGGCGTTTATGAGACGGCGCTGTATTTTGGATTTTCCTATGATACGCCGGAGGAACGGTTTTTTATCTTATGTCTCCTGGAGGCTTCTGTCAGCCGGGGGGAGCAGTGGGCCGAGAACAACGCACGGGTGGACAGGCTGATCTATACGCTGGTCCAGAAGAAAGAACTGAACGTATCCGAAGAGGATCTGGAGGCACAGATCCAGGCGGTGGGAAACGCCTTTGCCATAGACATGCTGGCCGCCAAATTTATCCAGGGCCTTCCGGTGGTGGGAGCCTTCGGCGGCCTTTCCAATCCGGTCTGCTGGAAGCAGGTCATGACCTATGTGCAGTTAAAATATAGGAAGCGGTATATCATGGGCAAAACTGGTTGACTACCTTTTCCATTTGCCTTATAATGATTTTATCTATGTGAAAGCGAGGCATGGTTGAAAATGATAAAAAGCATGACCGGTTTCGGCCGGTGCGAGGCTGTGACGGATGAATGTAAGATATCTGTTGAGATCAAGGCAGTGAACCACCGCTATCTGGACCTGAGCATCAAAATGCCCAAGAAATTCAACTATTTCGAGGCGGCGATGCGGACCCTCTTAAAGGATTATATCCAGAGGGGCAAGGTCGATGTGTTTATTACCTACGAGGATTATACGGAGGACCAGGTTTCCTTAAAATATAACAGCACACTGGCCGCCGAATATATGAAAAACTTTGAAAAGATGGCAGAGCAGTTCGGTCTGGAGGACGATGTGACCGTTTCCATGCTCTCCCGGTGCCCGGAGGTCCTTACCATGGAGCAGGTGCCGGAGGATGAGGAGCACATGTGGGCCATGCTTCAGGAGGTCCTGAAGGGAGCCGCTGAAAACTTTGTGGAGACAAGGCTCAGAGAGGGAGAGAACCTGAAGAACGACCTGATCGGAAAGCTGGACCATATGCTGTCTATGGTGGACTTTATCGAGGAGCGTTCCCCGAAGATCCTGGAGGAATACCGGCAGCGGCTGGGAGACAAGGTACGGGAGCTTCTCCAGAACTCCACCATCGACGAGTCCAGGATCCTCACAGAGGTGACGGTCTTTGCAGATAAGATCTGTGTGGACGAGGAGACGGTCCGCTTAAGGAGCCATATCGAGGGAATGAAGAAGGAACTTCTGGCCGGCGGCAGTGTGGGAAGGAAGCTGGATTTCATTGCCCAGGAGATGAACCGGGAATCCAATACGATCCTGTCCAAATCCAATGACCTGGAGATCTCGGACCAGGGGATCCTTTTAAAGACAGAGATCGAAAAAGTAAGAGAGCAGATTCAGAACATTGAATAATACTGGAGTGATGACTATGAAACGACAAGGGATGCTGGCCGTTGTCTCGGGCTTTTCCGGGGCAGGCAAGGGAACGGTCATGAAGGCGTTGTTGGAGAAATACGATAATTATGCGCTTTCCATTTCTGCCACCACGAGAGCGCCCCGTCCCGGAGAGCAGGACGGACGGGAATATTTCTTTATGACCGACGGGCAGTTTGAGGAGCTGATCCAGAACGACCGCCTCATCGAGCACGCCCGGTATGTGAACCATTATTACGGGACTCCCAGATCCTATGTGGAATCCAAAATGGCCGAGGGGAAGGACGTGATCCTTGAGATCGAGATCCAGGGTGCGCTGAATGTGAAAAGGCAGTACCCGGACGCCATCCTGATCTTCGTGGTGCCGCCCACAGCCGCAGAGCTGAAGCGGAGGCTGGTGAGCCGCGGAACAGAGACGGAGGAAGTGATCGCCAGCCGTTTAAAACGGGCTCTGGAGGAATCCGAGGAAATGGAGTCCTATGATTACATCCTGGTGAACGACACCGTGGACCAGTGCGTGGAGGAGCTCCACCATCTGATCCAGTCCCAGCACTTAAAGGCCGGAAACAGCAGAACGCTGATGGACCGGATAAAAACAGAGCTGCATGAACTGGCGGAAAGCCTCTGATCCATGGCGGATCCGGGCCTCAGCCGGTAATATATAGAAGCAGGGAGCAGCTGCCGGAGGAAAAGGCGGCTGTTAAAGAACGCAGAATGCGAAAGGAGACCTTTTATGTTACATCCATCTTATACAGACCTGATCGAGGCAGTAAACAGCGGCGTGGAGCCGGGTGAGCAGCCGGTGGTCCAGAGCCGTTATTCCATCGTGATCGCGGCAGCCAAGCGCGCCAGACAGCTGATCGCCGGAGCCGATCCCTTAGTGGCCGGAGCAGCGAGAAAGAAGCCGCTTTCCACAGCCGTACAGGAATTATACGAGCAGAAGGTGACGATCCTTCCCGAAGAGGAGGAGCTGCCGGAGGAGGCTTCTCTGACAGAGAACGATGAAGCAGAGTGCGGTGCCAAAGACGCCGCAGAAGAGGCTGAAAAGGAAGAATAAGAGGAACAAAGGGGGGAGAACAGCTCTAGGGATTTACTGCTGGCTTCCCCTTTTTTTCAAAAGAAAGGAAAAACTGGAATGAATCTGCTTTTCATATCACTGGGCTGTGATAAAAACCTGGTGGATACGGAAAAAATGCTCGGGATCCTGGGCGGAGAGGGATACAGCTTTGTGGACGATGAATCGGATGCCGATGTGATCGTCGTCAACACCTGCTGCTTCATCGGGGATGCCAAGGAAGAGAGCGTCAACACCATCCTGGAGATGGCAGAGCTTAAAAAGAGCGGCCGTCTGAAGGCCCTGATCGTCACCGGCTGTCTGGCGGAGCGGTATAAAAACGAGATTACCGAGGAGATCCCGGAGGTGGATGCCGTTTTAGGCACCACATCCTATGAGGAGATCGCCGGAGCCATAAGAGAGGCTTTAAAGGGTGAAAAAACACTGGTATTTAAGGACATCGACGCACCGGTGGGCAAGGAAACGAAGCGGCTGGTGACCACCGGCGGCCACTACGCATTTTTAAAGATCGCTGAGGGCTGCGATAAGCGGTGCACCTACTGCATCATTCCTTATTTAAGGGGAAGATACAGGAGCGTTCCCATGGAGCAGCTGGAAAAGGAGGCCAGGGAGCTGGCGGACCAGGGGGTAAAGGAGCTGATCCTGGTGGCCCAGGAGACCACCCTTTACGGAAAGGACCTGTACGGGGAAAAGAAGCTTCCGGAGCTTTTAAGACGGCTTTCTTCGATTCCGGGGATCCAGTGGATCCGTCTCCAGTACTGTTATCCCGAGGAGATCACCGACGAGCTGATCGAGACCATAAAGAATGAAGAGAAGGTCTGCCACTATCTGGATATTCCTATCCAGCACGCCAGTGACGCCATACTAAAGCGTATGGGACGGCGAACCAGCAATAAGGAGATCCGGGAGCTGGTGGCAAAGCTCCGCCGGGAGATCCCGGATATCGCTCTGCGAACCACCTTTATTTCCGGCTTCCCGGGGGAGACGGAGGAGGACCATGAGATCCTCATGGAGTTTGTGGACGATATGGAGTTTGACCGCCTGGGCGTCTTCGCTTACTCTCCGGAGGAGGATACCCCAGCCTATTCCTTTAAGGACCAGGTACCCGATGAGGTGAAGGAGGAGCGGAGGGCGGAGATCATGGAGCTTCAGCAGGACATTGCTTTTGAAAAGTCCGAGTCCATGAAAGGAAGCGTTCTGGAAGTGATGATCGAGGGAAAGGTGGCCGACGAAAACGCCTATGTGGGCCGCACCTATATGGACAGCCCAGGCGTGGACGGGCTGATCTTTGTGAACACAGGGCTTTCCCTGATGTCCGGGGACTTTGTACGGGTCCGGGTCACAGGCGCTCTGGAATATGATCTGATTGGGGAGGTTGAAGATGAATTTACCGAATAAACTGACGATCCTGCGGGTGATCATGATCCCGTTCTTTGTGCTGACCCTTTTATATGACGGCGGCGAAAACCAGACCCTGCGGTATGTGGCCGCAGCGATCTTCATCATTGCCAGCCTGACCGATATGCTGGACGGAAAGATCGCAAGGAAATACAATCTGGTGACCAACTTTGGAAAATTTATGGACCCTCTGGCCGATAAGCTGCTGGTATGCTCGGCCCTGATCTGCCTGGTGGAGCTTAAGGAGCTCCCGGCCTGGATGGTAATTGTGATCATCAGCCGGGAATTCATCATCAGCGGCTTCCGTCTGGTGGCCTCTGACAACGGGGTGGTCATCGCCGCCAGCTACTGGGGAAAGTTTAAGACCACCTTCCAGATGATCGCAGTGGTCCTTCTGATCGTTGGGATCCCGGCCCTGTCCATGGTGACAACGGCCGTGGTATGGATCGCCCTGGTCCTGACTGTGATCTCTCTGGTGGATTATATCACAAAAAACGTGAATGTTCTGAAAGAAGGGAAAATGTAATGATCAGAACAGAAAAGGGCTATGGACAGATCTTTAAGATCTATGGGGTCAGCGAGACCGAAGTAAAAGACGCCTTAAAGGAGATCCTGAACCAGGGAAGCGCCGTCCCGGTCTATACAAGGCGGCGGGGCAAGGAGGTCCATGTGCTGGCAGAAACGGCGGAGACTGATGAAGAACGGGCAAAGGAGCTTTTAAGGCCCGTATCCCGTTCCATAAAAAAAGCCCTGGGAGATATGTACTATACCACCAGGGAAAACGAGACCATGGAGGAAGCCGTGGTCCGTCTCCTGGTGAAAAACAAGCTGACAGTGACCACAGTGGAATCCTGCACCGGTGGTATGATCGCGTCGAAGATCGTCAATGTGGCCGGAGCCTCAGAGGTCTTTAACCAGGGCTTTGTCACCTACTCCAATAAGGCCAAGAGGAAAATGGTGGGAGTGGGGAAAAACACGCTGAAAAAATACGGGGCTGTAAGTGAGCCCACGGCCAGGGAAATGGCGGCCGGAGGAGCAGAGGAGGCCGATGCGGAGGCCGCTGTGGCAGTGACCGGGATCGCAGGCCCAGACGGCGGCACCGATGAAAAGCCCGTGGGCCTGGTCTATATTGCCTGCTGTCTGAACGGCGACGTGACAGTGGAGGAGTGCCATTTCCACGGCTCCAGAACAGAAATACGGGAACAGTCAGCCATGGAGGCCCTGGATCTTCTGCGGCGCTGTATCCTGAAAAACTGCGGCTAGGATGCGGTTTTATGAACGGCTGTATGTGGGGGATGAGGCGAAGAAACGGCGGTATTCCATCATCCAGGCAGTGAGAGAAGGGAAAAAAACAGGATACTGGATCCTGACCCTTCCCTCCAATGGGAAAAACCTTCTGGATCTTTATCCGGCCATGGCCCTGGCGCAGCCATATTATAAGGAAAAAGATATGCTGATCCTGGGGATCGCCGCCGACCACGACGATGCGGTCCGGCTTTCTGCCAGGATCGTCAACCAGGTATACCAGAAGACCGGAGGCTTTGACGTTGCCGGTTTTCTCCTGGGAAATCTGAAAGAGTAGGGGAGTCTGGAATGCTCCATGTGTTATTATTCATACTGAAGATCCTGGAGATCATCCTGCTTGCAGTCCTGGGGATCATCCTGGCGGGTGTCCTTCTGGCCCTCTTTGTTCCGGTGCGGTACCGGGCGGATGGAAGCTTTTATAAGATCTCCAGAGGCGAGGCCTGTATTTCCTGGCTGTTCCGTGCCTTCCGGGTCACGGCCTCCTGGGAGGAGAAGCTGGTGGTGACGGTGAAGGTCTTATGGCTCCAGCCGTTCCAGGAGACCCTCTGGGAAAGGGAGCCGGAGACGGAGGATACGGGAAATGAGGATCCCTGGGCAGGGATGGACGACTGCTTTCCGCCATACGGGCCGGAGGGGGAGATGTCTGGGGCCGGCGGTTCCCAGGAGGATCCGGTCATCGGTCCGGGGGCCGGACAGGAGGAAGCCGGCATACCTGTGGACCAGGAGCCGGAAATGGTCCATATGGCCGAGCTTCTGGGAGCAGGGGAGGAGAGTCCCAATCGTCTGCCGCAGCAGACCGGGATGGAGGAAGCAGAAAAACGCCCGTCCCGCCTGGATCGGTTAAAAAACACGGCGGTGCGTATGAGAGAGCGGTTCCACTCTGCAAAGATGAAATACCGGAAGCTTAAGAGGACCCTCACGGATGAGGAAAATAAAAAGACCTTCCGGCTGGTACGGCGGCAGATCGTCCGGCTGATCCGCCATCTGCTTCCACAGACCCTTAAGGGAACCTTGCGGTTCGGGTTTGAGGATCCCAGCTATACGGGCCAGGTACTGGCGGCAGTCAGTCCCTTTTACGGCGTTTACGCCAGGAGCTTCACGCTGATCCCGGAGTTTGAGGAAAAGATCCTGGAGGGAGAGGTCCATATCCGGGGGCGGATCCGCGCAGCCACAGTCCTGTGGACCGCCGGCCGTGTATTCTTAAACAAAAATTTCCGCAGGCTGCTGCGGGGAAGAGGCAGGAGAAAGGAGTAAGAAATGGCAGAAAATCAGTTTCCTTCAACGGTGGACGCGCTTTTGAAGGGTATGGATAATTTTATTACGACAAAGACCGTGGTGGGAGAGCCGTTAAAGGTGGAGGATGCCGTCATCATCCCCTTGATGGACGTGTCCTGCGGCATGGGAGCCGGCTCCTATGTCCAGAATTCCAAAGCCAATACCGGCGGCGGCATGGGAGCCAGGATGTCCCCCAGCGCCATCCTGGTGATCCAGAACGGAATGACCCGGCTTGTGAACATCCGGCACCAGGACGCCATGACAAAGGCTCTGGATATGGTGCCGGATCTGGTAAACCGCTTTGTGGGCGGAAAGGATATTTCCCCGGAGGCCATGGAAAAGGCGGAGGATATGAAAGCGGGTTATGAAGCGGAGGCAAAAGAAGAAAAATAGGAAGTCCGGCTGCATATGATGTACCAGAACGTCTTTTCCAATGGAGGCTGGTATGAAACGATTGTGCGGCCTTATGATCTTCTGCACCGGCGTCGGCATGACCTGGGTACTGATCCTCCCCAAATCCTTTGTGATGGTGGTCATTGCCATTTCGCTTCTGATCCTGGGTTATAATCTGTTCTGTTGTTCATAAGACGGAACGGATCCGTAAGAAAGGAAAGAAAACGTTGAGTGAACAGTCTGGAATCAGAAAAAAATTAAAAGAAAAGTGGAAAGAGGCGGCCCAGGCGGTGTTTCCCATCATCGGCATCGTCCTGCTCCTCTGCTTTACCATTGCGCCCATTTCTCCCAGCGTCCTCCTGTGCTTTCTCATGGGAGCAGTGCTGATCCTGGTGGGCATGATGTTCTTTACCCTGGGCGCGGAAATGTCCATGACGCCCATGGGCGAGCGCATTGGCACCTGCCTGCCCAGGAGCCGGAACCTGCCGGTGATCGTGGCATTGGCATTCCTTCTGGGGTTTATCGTCACCATTTCAGAACCGGATCTCCAGGTTCTGGCGGGCCAGGTGCCGGCGGTGCCCAATATGACGCTGATCCTGTCGGTGGCCTGCGGGGTTGGGGCCTTTCTGGTGATCGCCCTCCTGCGTATGCTGTTTTCCATGGCCCTTCCGCCGCTCCTGGTGGTCTGCTACGCCGTGGTATTTGTCCTGGCGGCCTTTGTGCCAAAGGATTTTTTAAGCGTGGCCTTTGATTCCGGCGGCGTTACCACCGGTCCCATGACCGTGCCGTTCATCATGGCCCTGGGCGTGGGCGTATCGGCCATCCGAAGCGACCGCCATGCGGCCGACGACAGCTTCGGCCTGGTGGCCCTGTGCTCGGTGGGGCCGATCCTGGCCGTGATGATCCTAGGCATGATCTACAATCCCCAGAATGCCGCCTACACAGCGCCGGTGATCCAGGAATTTGGCGATTCCAGGGAAATGGGACTCATGTTCCTTCTGAACTTCCCTTTATATATGAAGGAGATCGCCATGGCCCTTCTCCCCATCTTCCTGTTTTTCATGATTTTTCAGATATTCCTGTTAAAACTGGCGAAACGGAAGGTGAAAAAGATCCTGGTGGGCTTTGTTTATACCTACCTGGGATTGGTACTGTTCCTTACCGGTGCCAACGCGGGCTTCATGCCGGCGGGAAATTATCTGGGCCAGGTTCTGGCCGGTTTCCGTTTTACATGGATCCTGGTGCCCATTGCCATGGTCATCGGATATTTCATCGTCAAGGCAGAGCCGGCCGTATACGTTTTAAATAAGCAGGTGGAGGAGATCACCGACGGGGCCATCTCGGCCGGAGCCATGGGCGCCGGGCTTTCTGTGGGCGTGGCCGTGTCCCTGGGACTGGCCATGATCCGCGTGATCACAGGAATCTCCATTCTCTGGTTTTTGATCCCGGGCTATGCGGTGGCCCTTGGAATTTCCTTCTTTGTTCCAAAGATCTACACAGCCATTGCCTTTGACTCCGGCGGCGTGGCATCGGGACCCATGACGGCGGCCTTCCTGCTGCCCCTGGCCCAGGGAGCCTGTACGGCGTTGGGAGGAAATATCGTAACAGACGCCTTCGGCGTTGTGGCCATGGTTGCCATGACGCCCCTGATCACCATTCAGATCATGGGGCTCTATGCAAGGATCACAGAACGGAAGCAGAGGAAGGCTTCTGCCGGAACTGGCGTCCTGGCTTTTGACGGCATCGATGACAATGCGGTCATCGAGCTGTAACTGGGAAACAGAGGGCTTTGGAGGTCCATGCAGGATAAAGTCTGGATTTTAAAGAATATGAGGTTTATATGAGCGGATTATATATGATGGCGACCATCAGTGACCGGAACCAGGCCCGGCGTTTCCTGGATTTTTACCGGGAGTATGGTCTTTCGGTGACTCTCCTTACATACGGCCGGGGAACGGCGGCTTCGGAGATCCTGGATGCCTTTGGCCTGGAGGCGGCGGAGAAGGCGGTGATCTTTTCTGTTGTCACAGGGGAAGAGTGGAAGCGGTTAAAGACCGGGCTGGAACGCCAGATCAAGATCGATATACCGGGAAGCGGGATCGCGTTCATCGTTCCCGTCAGCAGCATCGGAGGAAAGAAGCAGTTTGAGTTTCTCACGGACGGCCGTGGGTTCGTAAAAGGGGAGGAGAGCACGTTGAAGGATACAAAGTATGAGCTTTTAGTGGTGATCGCCAACCAGGGCTACACGGAGCTGGTGATGGATGCTGCCAGAGCGGCCCATGCGCCGGGCGGGACCGTGATCCACGCCAAGGGGACCGGGGCGGAAAAGGCTGAGAAGTTTTTCGGAGTCTCCCTGGCAAAGGAAAAAGAGGTGATCTTTATGGTGACCAGGAAGGAAGGAAAAAATGCCATCATGACGAGCATCATGGAAAAAGCCGGGCTGGAGACCAAGGCCAGGGCCATCGTATTCTCCCTTCCTGTGACCGAGACGGCGGGCATGCGGCTGATCGAGGAGGATCAGGAACCGTAAAGAGGCATGCGGATAAGGAACGGGAGCGGTCAGCTGTGGAGACACGGCGGGCCGCTTTTTACACTCCCGTTTCTGGCATGGGGGGAAGCTTTCTGAACAAAACAAAAAAGGCATATGGACCGGATTCCGGTTCACATGCCTTGGTTTTGTCGTTATCTGGTTCGGAGGTATTAAGCTCTCTCTACGAGACCGGATCTTAAGCAAGAAGTACATACATACATCTTCTGAGCTCCGCCATTAACTTTCACCTTTACAGACTTAACGTTAGCTTTCCAAATTTTATTGGATCTTCTATGGGAATGGCTTACTCCATTACCAAAGTGAGCAGCTTTTTCACAAATAGCGCATTTTGCCATGATTGCACCTCCTTAACACTTCTTGGGATTTATACAAAAATCCATAACACATGTATGATAGCAGAAAGTGTAGAAATTTGCAAGAGAAAAATAAAAAAATACTTCATTTTTATGAAAAAATTTTTCTTAGAGATGGACAGTGGTAGTATGTTATGGTATACTAGCCGCATAACGACGGGACTGCGCATACGGATTTACGTTTTTTTACAGGGGATCCAGGCGCCGGCGTTTATTTTAATGGAAATGGAGGCAGGACTATGAAGGGATGTATTAATAATAAAATGGGCCGGATCCTGATCGATACGGACGTGATCGCGCTTTATGCCGGAACGACTGCTGTGGAATGCTTCGGAATCGTGGGAATGGCTGCGGTCAGCATGAAAGACGGTCTTGTGAAGCTTTTAAAGCGGGAAAGCCTGACCCATGGCATCAACGTCACAGTCAACGACAATGCAATCAGTATTGATTTCCATGTGATCGTATCCTATGGCGTCAGCATCTCCACGGTTGCTGACAACCTGATCGAAAATGTCAAATATAAAGTAGAAGAATTTACCGGGATGCCGGTGGAAAAGATCAATATTTACGTTGAAGGCGTGAGAGTGATAGATTAAGGAGGAAGTAATCCATGGGAATTAAATCCGCAGACGCTTCCCTGTTCCAGACAGCGGTTCTTTCTGCTGCCAAGAACCTGGAGGCGAAAAAGGAATGGATTAATGAGTTAAACGTATTTCCTGTTCCGGACGGGGATACGGGCACAAATATGACAATGACCATCATGGCCGCCGCCAGGGAAGTGGCTGCCATCGAGGAGCCTTCCATGGGCTCCATCGCCAAGGCGTTATCCTCAGGCTCCCTGCGCGGGGCCCGCGGTAACTCCGGCGTGATCTTATCCCAGCTTTTCAGAGGCTTTACAAAGGAGATCGCCGGCGAGGATACGATCACAGTGACCGTCCTTGCCAACGCCTTCACAAGAGCCGCGGAGACGGCCTATAAGGCGGTCATGAAGCCAAAAGAGGGTACGATCCTGACCGTTGCCAGGGGCATGGCGGAAAAGGCTGTGGAGCTGGCGGCAGAGACCGACGATATCGTGGAATTCCTTGAAAAGGTCATCGAGCACGGCGATTACGTCTTAAGCCAGACGCCGGAAATGCTTCCCGTGTTAAAGCAGGCAGGCGTGGTGGACTCCGGCGGCCAGGGCCTCATGCAGGTGATGAAGGGCGGCCTGGACGGCCTTTTAGGAAGGGGGATCCCCTTTGACGCCCAGGTGGAGACCGGCGGCTACACCGGTTCTGCGGCAGCCGGACGGGAAGAGATCGATACTGCGGATATTAAATTCGGCTACTGTACGGAGTTTATCATTAATGTAGAAAAAGAATATGGGGAAAAAGAGGAGAACAGCTTCAAGGGCTATCTGGAATCCCTGGGGGACTGTGTGGTAGTAGTCTCCGACGAGGATGTGGTCAAGGTCCATGTCCACACCAATAACCCGGGCCTTGCCATTGAAAGGGCTCTGACCTACGGCTCCCTTTCCCGGATGAAGATCGACAATATGCGGGAGGAGCACCACGAGCGGCTGATCCAGAACGCAGAAAAGGCGGCTGCGGCTGAACGGGAAGAACAGAAGAAGAAAGAGGAGCCCAGAAAGCCCTACGGCTTTATTGCGGTCTCCATCGGCGAGGGCCTGGGAGAGATCTTCAAGGGCATCGGCGCCGACTATCTGATCGAAGGCGGCCAGACCATGAATCCCAGCACCGAGGATATGTTAAACGCCATTGATAAGGTCAATGCCGACGTGATCTATATCCTTCCCAACAACAAGAATATCATCCTGGCGGCAGAGCAGGCAAAGAGCCTGGTGGAGGATAAGAAGATCCTGGTGGTCCCCTCAAAAACCGTACCCCAGGGGATCGCAGCCCTGATCAACTTTATGCCGGACGCCTCTCCGGAGGAAAATATGGAGAGCATGACGGAAGAGATGGGACGGATCCGTACCGGACAGATCACCTATGCGGTCCGGAATACCACCATCGACGGCATGGAGATCCGGGAGGGCAACATCATGGGCATCGGGGATTCCGGTATGCTGGCTGTGGGAGAATCCGTGGCAGAGACCACCGTGGAGACCATCCGGCGCATGGCGGACCAGGATGCGGAGCTGATCAGCATCTACTACGGCGCAGACGTGACGGAGGACGAGGCGGAAACGCTGGCAGAGCAGGTGCGGGCACAGTTCCCGGACTGTGAAGTGGAGTTAAACGACGGCGGACAGCCCATCTACTACTATCTGCTGTCTGTGGAATAAAAAGGAACAGAACCAATGGATATGCGCCGCGGAGGCCCGGGATACGGGCCGGTACGCGGCGTTTTTTAAAGGGTTGGAAATATGAATACAGATAATATGCAGCCGGTGGAGACCTTAAAGGGCATCGGAGAAAAAACAGCAAAGCTGTTTGAAAAGGTGGGCGTAAGGACTGTGGACGATCTGCTCCATTACTATCCCAGGGGCTACGATACCTTTGAGGAGCCAAAGCCCATGGGAGACCTTGAGGACGGAGCGGTCATGGCTGTGGACGGCTGCTTAAAAAACGGCGCTTCGGGCCATCATTTCGGCTCTGCATCCATGGTGACGGCATCCATCAGCGACATGACCGGAAAGCTGCGGCTGGTGTGGTACCACATGCCCTATCTGAAAAACACCTTAAAGCCTGGAAGCCGCTATATCTTCCGGGGGAAGGTGAGCCGGAAAAAAAACGGTCTGGTGATGGAGCAGCCCCAGATGTACCGGCCAGAGGTCTATGAAACACTTCTAAAGCGGATGCAGCCAGTCTACGGCCAGACCAGGGGGCTGGGCAATAAGACCATCACCTCGGCCATGGAGCAGGCCTTAAGCCTCCGGGTCATGGAAAAGGATTATCTTCCGGCAGGGCTCAGGGTTTCCAATGAGCTGGCAGAATATAATTTTGCCATCGAGCACATCCATTTCCCCGAGGATCAGGCAGACCTTATGGCTGCCAGAAAGCGGCTGGTATACGATGAATTTTTCTTATTCTTACTGGCAGTCCGCCGCCTTAAGGAGAGCCGGGAGGACTTAAAGAGCAGCTTTATATTTGAAAAGGACACAGAAAGCCGCCGCCTGGAGGCTGCCCTTCCTTATGCGCTCACAGAGGCCCAGAAGCGGACTCTTTCGCAGGTTTACGCGGATCTTAAAAGCGGAAAGGTCATGAACCGGCTGATCCAGGGAGACGTGGGCTCCGGAAAGACCATCATCGCCGTCCTGGCGCTGGTCTCTGCCGCAGAAAACGGCTTCCAGGGGGCTCTTATGGCTCCCACAGAGGTGCTGGCAAAGCAGCATTATGAGACTGTGGAGGCCATGTTCCGGAAATATGACGTTCCCTTCTGCGCCGTGCTGGTGACCGGCTCCATGACGGCAAAGGAAAAGCGGCTGGCCTATGAAAAGATCGCCTCCCACGAGGCGGACATCATCATCGGAACCCATGCCCTGATCCAGGAAAAGGTGGTCTATGACCGGCTGGCCCTGGTGATCACTGACGAACAGCACCGGTTCGGCGTGGCCCAGAGGGAGCTTCTTGGAAGCAAGGGCAGCTTCCCCCATATGATGGTCATGAGCGCCACGCCCATTCCCAGGACCCTGGCCATCATCCTGTACGGGGATCTGGACATTTCGGTCATCGACCAGGTTCCGGCCAACCGGCTTCCCATTAAAAACTGTGTGGTGGATACCAGCTACCGGGGCCGGGCGTATAAGTTCATCGCCGGAGAGGTGGAAAAGGGCCGTCAGGCCTATGTGATCTGTCCCATGGTGGAGGAAAGCGAGATGATCCAGGCAGAAAATGTCCTGGATTATACAAAGGTCCTGCGGGAAAATCTTCCCGGGATCCGGGTGGAGTACCTCCACGGCCGGATGAAGGGAAAGGAAAAAAACGGGATCATGGAGGCCTTCGCCCGGGGAGAGATCCAGGTCCTGGTGTCCACAACAGTGGTGGAGGTGGGGGTCAACGTTCCCAACGCCACGGTCATGATGATCGAAAACGCCGAGCGGTTCGGCCTGGCCCAGCTTCACCAGCTGAGGGGCCGTGTGGGCCGGGGCGGGGACCAGTCCTACTGCATCATGGTCAACGCCTCCGGGGATAAGGGAAAAAACCAGAGGCTGGAGGTCTTAAATAAATCCAACGACGGCTTTTTCATCGCATCTGAGGATCTGAGGCTCAGGGGGCCGGGAGATATTTTCGGGATCCGCCAGAGCGGGGACCTGGAATTTAAGCTGGCAGATATTTATACGGACGCTGTGACCTTACAGAAGGTCTCCGAGGATGTGGAACAGCTCCTTAAGACCGATCCGGAGCTTTCCGCCCCAGAGCATGCGGAGCTGAAAAAGCGGCTGGACCTTCATTGCATAAACAGCGATCTTATGCTATGATGGGACATAGAAAATAAAAAAGGAGAAGGTACTATGGACAATAAAAAATACGTGGATTACATCCTGGAACAGGCAGAAAACCTCATCAATATCGACAGCCCCTCGGGCTATGGAGAGGGCGTGACCCAGTATCTGTTAGACGAATTCGGAAAAATGGGCTATCACGCATACCGCACCGGAAAGGGCAGCGTCATCGCAGACCTGGGCGGAGAGGATGAGAATGACGCCATCTTACTGGAGGGGCACTGCGATACCCTGGGAGCCATGGTCCATGAGATCAAGGCAGACGGCCATTTAAAGCTTACCAACATCGGCGGGATGCAGGCCAACAATGCCGAGGCGGAGAACGTCCGCGTGATCACAAAATTCAACGGCATTTATGAGGGAACCTGCCAGCTTGCCAACCCGTCGGTCCATGTGAACGGAAGCTATGGGACCACACCCAGGACCTGGGATGTGATGGAGGTGATCCTGGACGAGGATGTAAAGACGAAGGCCGACGCCGAGGCCCTGGGGATCATGGCCGGCGACTATGTCTGCTTCGAGCCCCGGTTCCGTGTGACGGAAAAGGGCTACATCAAGAGCCGTTTCCTGGATGATAAGCTGTCCTCCGCCATCCTCATGGGCTATGCCAGATATCTGAAGGACGAGAAGGTGGCCACAAAGCGCCGGATCTACCTGCACTTTACCATCTATGAAGAGGTGGGCCACGGCGGCTGTGCTCCGGTGCCCCAGGGCGTGACCGAGGCATGGTCTGTGGACATGGGCTGTGTAGGCCAGGGACTTTCCTGCACAGAGCATCAGGTATCCATCTGCGCCAAGGACAGCGGCGGACCGTATAACTATGACGTGGTAAAGACCCAGATCCGTCTGGCAAAGGAAAATGGCATTGATTTTGCCGTGGATATTTATCCCCACTACGGCTCCGATGTGGAGGCTACCTTAAAGGCCGGAAACGATATCCGCCACGGACTCATCGGACCGGGCGTGTTCGCCTCCCACGGCTATGAGAGAAGCCATGTGGACGGGGTGGAGAATACCTTCCGTCTTATTAAAGCATATCTGGGATAAATAAAAGGAGTGTTTTGGGATGATCCAGTATCGGAGACTTGAAAAGCATGAGCTGACGCCGGAGCTGTTCCAGGACTTCATAAGACATCAGACGGTACAGGACTGTTACCGTAAAAGAGAGGGCCGGTGGGTGATCGAACCGGCCCCTTTTATTGATGACTGGAGCCGGGAGGAATACGATTTTCTGGTGCAGTGCCTGAAGGATACCATAGATGGAAACGGGGCCGTATACGGGGCGTTCCAGGCAGAGGCCCTGGGACTTCCGGGGATCCTCAAAGGGTTTGTGTCCGTAGAAGGCGGACACATGGGAAGCCGGGGCCAGTACAGGGATATGACCAGCCTCCATGTATCTGAGGATCTCAGGGGACATGGGGCCGGACGGCAGCTTTTTTTACTGGCAAAGGACTGGGCCCGGGACCATGGGGCGGAAAAGCTCTATATCTCCTCCCATTCGGCGGTGGAGACCCAGAGGTTTTATGAATCCATGGGCTGTGTGGATGCAGAGGAGGTCATGGAGGAGCATGTAAGGCAGGAGCCCTACGACCGGCAGCTGGAATGTCCGGCGGATGGGCCGGGAAAAACAGACCGTCTCCTGCTGGCCATGATCCGGTACGACGCCGGAGATGCCAGACGGATCCAGCATCTCACCAAGGTGTATGAATACGCTGGGCTCATGGGCCGGATGGAACGGCTTAAGAAGGAGGATCAGGAGATCCTGGAGGCCGCGGCCATCGTCCACGACATCGGGATCCATAGATCGGAAGAAAAATATGGCCGCAACACAGGAAGATACCAGGAGATCGAAGGTCCCCCGGAGGCGGAAAAGCTGCTGGCCTCCCAGGGATGGCCGGAAACCGTCATACAAAGAGTATCCTATCTGGTGGGCCATCACCACACGTATACGGACATCGACGGAATGGATTACCAGCTCCTGGTGGAGGCTGACTTTTTAGTGAACCTTTTTGAAGAGGGAGCCCTCCCGGAGACACGGGAGGACGTGTTCCGGAGGATCTTCCGGACGGAAAGCGGAAAATATCTGTTCCAGCAGATCTTTTCCCAGAAGACAGAGTAAGGGAGCCGCAGAATGAAAGAACTTGTGATCGCAGAAAAGCCGTCCGTGGCCAGGGATATCGCCAGGGTCTTAAAATGCCAGAAGCAGTTAAACGGGGCCATGGAGGGCGAAAAATATATCGTCACCTGGGGCCTGGGCCATCTGGTGACCCTGGCAGACCCGGAGGACTACGACAAAAAATATAAGGAATGGAAGCTGGAGGATCTTCCCATGATGCCTGAGACCTTCAGACTGGAGGTGATCCGGCAGACGGCAAAGCAGTATAATGCCGTAAAGGAGCAGATCCACAGGAAGGATGTGGGCGGGATCATCATCGCCACCGACGCAGGCCGGGAGGGGGAGCTGGTGGCCAGGCTGATCCTTAAGAAGGCCGGGGCCAGAAAGCCTTTAAAACGTCTCTGGATCTCCTCGGTCACCGATAAGGCCATCCGGGAGGGCTTTGCCCATCTGAAGGACGGAAGGGAGTATGAGCCCCTTTATGATGCCGCCATGTGCCGGGCGGAAGCCGACTGGCTGGTGGGGATCAACGCCACCCGGGCGCTGACATGCAAATACAATGCCCAGCTTTCCTGCGGCCGCGTCCAGACGCCGACGCTGGCCATGATCGCCAGCCGGGAGGAGGAGATCCGCCGCTTTGTGCCAAAGCCCTATTACGGGATCCGCGGCCGGGCAGGCAGCCTCACCCTGGCCTGGAAGGACAAAAAGAGCGGCAGCGGAAGCTCCTTCCAGAAGGAGAGGATCGAGAATATCCTTAAGGAGCTCTCCGGGAAGCAGGCTGTGGTGGAGCGGGTGAAGAAAACGCCGAAGAAGACCATGGCGCCCCTGCTTTACGACCTGACGGAGCTCCAGCGGGAGGCCAGTCGCCGGTTCGATTACTCAGCCAAGGAGACCTTAAACATCATGCAGAGGCTTTATGAAAACCATAAGGTCTTAACGTACCCCAGGACAGACTCCAGGTATCTGAGCTCGGACATCGTCCCCACCTTAAAGGAACGGTTAAAGGCATGCTCCGTGGGCCCGTACCGGGTCCTGGCGGGACGGCTCATAAACCAGCCGCTGCCTGCAAAGCCCTCCTTTGTGGATGATAAGAAGGTATCGGACCATCACGCCATCATCCCCACAGAGCAGTTTGTGGACCTGACCCATATGACCATCGACGAGCGGCGGATCTATGACCTGGTGGTACGCCGCTTCCTGGCAGTCCTGTACCCGCCCTGTGAATATGAGCAGACGGAGATCACCGTAAGGGCCGGTGAGGAGCTGTTCACGGCCCACGGAAACGTCATAAAGACAGCCGGATGGAAGGCTGTTTATGAAAATCTGGATGGAGGCATAGAGGCGGATCCAGAGGATGCCGGAGGAGATGGAAGCTCTGCGGCAGGCCAGATCCTTCCGGACCTTAAGGAGGGAGACGTGCTCCAGGGAATTTCCTTTGCCATGACCGAAGGAAAAACCAAGCCCCCGGCTCACTTCAACGAGGCCACCCTGCTTTCCGCCATGGAAAATCCAGTGGCTTATATGGAGTCCCAGGATAAGGCCATGGCAAGGACTCTGGGAGAGACCGGAGGCCTGGGTACTGTGGCGACCCGGGCAGATATCATTGAAAAGCTGTTTTCCAGCTTCCTTCTGGAGAAGAAGGGGAAGGACATCCTTCTGACCTCCAAGGCCAGGCAGCTTCTGGAGCTGGTGCCGGAGGACTTAAAAAAGCCGGAGCTGACAGCAGACTGGGAAATGAAGCTCTCCAGGATCGCCAGGGGAGAGCTTTCCAGGACCGCGTTCATGACCGAGATCCGCAGCTATTCGGAGGAGCTGACCGGAGAGATCCGCCGGGGAGAGGGGAAATTCCGCCATGACAACATGACAAGTAAAAAATGTCCCAGGTGCGGAAAAAACCTGCTGCTGGTAAAGGGAAAGAACAGCGAGATGCTGGTCTGCCAGGACCGGGAGTGCGGATACCGGGAAACGGTTTCCAGGACCTCCAACGCCAGATGCCCCATGTGCCATAAACGGATGGAGCTGCGGGGAAAGGGCGACGGACAGATCTTTGTATGCTCCTGCGGCCATAAGGAGAAGCTTTCCGCCTTCCAGGAACGGAGGAAGAAGGAGGGGGCAGGCGTGTCCAAAAGAGACGTGGCCCGGTACATGAATCAGCAGAGGAAGGAAGCGGAGGAGCCGGTGAATAACGCCTTTGCCAAAGCCCTGGCTGGCCTTAAGCTGGATCCGAAGCAATAGAATCGTAAGAAATTATTTCGGAAATATCTATATTATCAGACAGCGGATTGTAGTATACTTTAAGCAGAAAGAAATCCACAGTTGAGATAGATGGAGAGGAGGGCTTTCATGCGAGGAGTAAAATACCAGATCCTTGGACTGGGGATCATTCTTCTGGGAATGACAGTGCCATCGGTTTCCCACATATCGTATATATGCGGAGCCCTGGGATTCGGGCTGGCGGTAATTGGATGCTTTTGTATGAGAGATATGGAGTCTGACGCCGAGTAGGCGTCGGGCTCTTTTTAAATGAGGACATTGCAAAAAATTTATAACTGGAGCAAGGGAAGCCCTTTCCTCTTTACGGAGGAAACACTTTGAATAAATATGTTGTAAAACTCTATGCCCGCGCTTATCGTGATCTGGACGGTATCTATACCTATATTGCAGAAAATCTGTTAGAACCTGATACCGCTTTAAATATGGCTGACGAACTGGAAAGTGCGATTTTTAGTCTGGAACAGTTACCGGAACGCGGAGCGGTCCGACGCGCTGGGGCTTATGCAAACGGCAATTATCGCCAGTTGTTCGTAAAAAATTATACGGAAAAGACAGCCCCAAAAAACGGGCTGTCCTTTTTCGTTGGAAAGGAAAAAGGATGTATCAGCGGATAAAGTTCTCCGGCAGATATGCGTTTACGTTAAGCAGTCCATGACGCAGGAAAATCCTCCGCAGAGATGGCTGTGCGGAGGAAGAAAAAGAGGATCGGGTATTGAAATATGAGGGAAGTATGGTACAATGTCTGGAGGATTCACAAAGATGACACAAAGCTGTGATATACTGGTCAGGCATGATCGAATTTTAAATATGGAAGGATGAAAAAAATATGAGACAGAAAAAGATCGTATCGGGAGCCGTGGTGATGGCTCTGGGACTGATGTTGGCAGGCTGTTCCGGAGGAAAGGCTTCTTTTTCGGAGGCTCCCCAGACGGAATTTAAGGAACTGCGGGACGAGTCTTTCTCGGCGGATATGACCGGAGCGGAGATCCCGGTCCTGGCTCTGGAAAAGCCCATTGACTTCTGTTACAGCAGCCCGGAGGCGGAAATGCTGTTTAAGATGGAGGACGGTGTCTGGCAGGACGCCACAGATAAGGAGATCCCCATTGACCAGGAGCGGTTCCAGGCCATGGCGGATGTATTTTTAAATCTTCGTGCCGTATCAGAGGTGGAGAACGCAGGGGATCTGGACCAGTACGGTCTGGATGACGCGGATCACTCCGTTTATATCACAGACGGAGAAAAGGGAGAAAAATATCTTTTCATTGGCGATGCAGATCCGGACGGAAACTATTATATGACCATTGAGGAAAGTGAAAATATATACACCATAAAGCCAGAGGCTCTGGATGCCCTGGTCTTTGATTATGACAGCCTGGTGGTCCGGGACAGCCTGGATCTTACGGCTTCGGCCGGAGATCTTATAAAGGCCGTGACTGTTGTAGATGGAAAGACCGTTTCCTATAAGACGGCGGATACAGAGGCCATGACCCGGATCGCAGCTGGAATGACAGCCTTAAAGCCCCAGGAGTTCGCCTCCTTCCATGCAACCGGACCGGAGCTGACCTCCGCGGGTCTTACAGAGGATCAGAGGATGACGCTGGATGTGGAATTTTCCAACGGCGGGAACACAGAGTCCCTGACGGTCTATGTGGGGAATTTCGTGGATGTTATGGGTGAAAAACGGTATCTCCAGATGGAAGGCTCCAATATGATCGCCATTGTGGACGCCGCTGTCATCGGAGATCTTCTGAACCTGACTGAGGAGCAAAACTCCATACAGAATACGAAATAAAAAGCGAAAGAAAAAAGAGCCGCAGGCTCTGGCGGAGAGGATATCTCCAGGCCAGGCCTGCGGCTTTTATGAATACCTGCGTACAGCAGAATGGCTCCAGGAGCCGGAAGAAGGCTTACACACCGCCAAACTGGAAGATAATACCAATGACAGCGGATGCAGCGATGAAAACCACCGGATGAAGCCCCTTGGTCTTTTTGCAGACAGCGGTAAAATAGTAAAGCACTGCCAGAAGGACCAGGTTGGGAATGCTTACCAGATCCAGGATATTCCCGGACGCCGCATAAGCGTCTTTATGGAACATGATCAGCGCGAATACGGAAAATCCGGCGGCGGCGATGAGACCGGTGGATGCCGGACGCAGACCGTAAAAAGCGTGCTGGACGTATTTATTATCCTTGAAGGCCTTTAAAAAGCCTGCGATGATCAGGATAATGATGATGGACGGAGTGATGAGGCCCAAAGTGGCGATCACAGAACCAGGGATACCAGCTGTGGTAAAGCCCACATAGGTAGCCATATTGACGCCGATGGGGCCGGGGGTGGACTCGGAGATGGCCACCATGTCGGCAAGCTGTCCGTATGTAAACCAGCCGGTCTTGTCGGAAATATCGTAGAGGAAGGGAAGCGTAGCCATTCCTCCGCCGATGGCGAAAAGCCCGGCCTTGAAAAATTCAAAAAAAAGCTGTAAATAGATCATCATTTTGCCTGTACCTCCTTATTCTTTAAAAGGATGCCAGCCACAGCGGCCAGGATCACGAACAGGATCGGAGACAGGTTAAAGAACGCGGATCCGGCAAAGACAACAAGAAAAACTGCCAGAGTCGGCTTGTCAATGACGGATTTTTTCCAGAGCTTTACCACTGCATTGAAGATCAGGACGCAGACGCAGACGCGGATGCCGGCGAAGGCGTTCTGGACGATGGCCAGATCGGAAAAGTTCTGGATAAAGGCGGCAATGATCGTGATGATGATCAGGGACGGGAATACAACGCCCAGGGTGGCGATGATGCCTCCGGCGATACCAGCGGTCTTCTGACCTACAAAGGTGGCCGTATTCACCGCAATGATGCCCGGTGTACACTGTCCGATGGCGTAGTAGTCCATCAGCTCCTCCTCCGAAGCCCAGCCGCGCTTTTCCACGACTTCCTTCTGGAGCATCGGGAGCATGGCGTAGCCGCCGCCAAAGGTCAGGCCGCCGATGCGGGCAAAGGTAAGGAAGAGATCAAGAAGTTTGTTCATAGTAACTCTCCTTTTTTGTTAAAAATAAGACCAAATATTAATATAACAGAAAAAGGAAAAAAATCAATATACAAATCCTTATCCATTCCATAAAGGAAGCCGTCCATGCAGACGCCCGGCGCTCCTTGTCCGCTGCGGGCAGGCAAAAAGATGCGCGGCTGGGCGGATACAATAAATCGAACATGGATTCGCTAAAAGCCTTGCAAAATCTCTCCGGGTGAGTGTATAATGGGTGGGACTATGTTTTATGGATCACAGGAAACGGCGCGGGATATGACGGCCGTGCCATAAGAATTTTGGAGGTATTTCATGGCGAAAGTACAGTATAATGCTGACAGTATCACAGTTTTAGAGGGCCTGGAAGCCGTCAGGAAGCGGCCTGGCATGTATATTGGAAGCGTTGGCACAAAAGGCTTAAACCATTTAATATATGAGATCGTAGACAACGCAGTGGACGAACACCTGGCGGGATACTGTACGGAGGTCCTGGTGGCTCTGGAGGCCGACGGCTCCTGTACCGTAAGGGACAACGGCCGCGGAATCCCGGTGGGTTTACATAAAAAAGGCGTTTCCGCCGAGCGCGTGGTGCTTTCCACGCTTCATGCGGGAGGTAAATTTGATAATGATTCCTATAAGACCAGCGGCGGTCTCCACGGGGTGGGCTCATCGGTGGTGAACGCGCTGTCGGAGCGGCTGTCCATTAAGGTATACAGGGACGGATATATCCATTTTGACGCATACGAAAAGGGGATCCCCACAGTGGAGTTAAAGGACGGACTTCTGCCTGTCCTGGGCCGCACAAAGGAAACGGGAACGGAGATCAACTTTCTCCCGGATCCCGCGATCTTTGAAAAAACGCGCTTCAAGGCCGACTGGCTCAAAAGCCGTCTCCATGAATCGGCCTATTTAAATCCCCGTCTGACGATCCGCTATGAAAACCGCCGCCCAGGCGAGGAGGAAAGCCTGATATTTTCTGAGCCCGACGGCATCGTGGCCTATGTAAGGGAGCTGAACGGCGGGAAAGAAGCGGTCCATGAGCCGGTATATTTTAAGGGAACCGTTGAAAATATCGAGGTAGAGGCGGCCTTCCAGTTCGTGGACGCCTTTGAAGAGAACGTTCTGGGCTTCTGCAACAACATCTTCACCCAGGAAGGCGGCACCCACCTGGTGGGCTTTAAGACCCGGTTTACGAACCTGATCAATACATACGCAAGGGAGCTGGGGATCCTTAAGGAAAAGGACACAAACTTCACCGGGGCCGATACCAGGAATGGAATGACGGCAGTGGTGGCAGTGAAGCACCCGGATCCCATCTTCGAGGGCCAGACAAAGACGAAGCTGGCCAGCGCAGACGCTACAAAGGCCGTATTTTCCATCTGCGGCGAGGAACTGCAGCTTTTCTTCGACCGGAATCTGGAGGTTCTGAAATCCATCATTGCCTGCGCAGAAAAATCGGCAAAGATCCGGAAGGCAGAGGAAAAGGCCAGGACCAATATGCTGTCAAAATCCAGGTTTTCCTTTGACAGCAACGGAAAGCTGGCCAACTGCGAGAGCCGGGATCCGTCCAGATGCGAGATCTTCATCGTCGAGGGAGATTCTGCCGGAGGATCGGCAAAAATGGGCCGGAACCGCCAGTACCAGGCGATCCTGCCCATCCGGGGAAAGATCTTAAACGTGGAAAAGGCCTCTATGGATAAAGTCCTTGCCAATGCGGAGATCAAGACCATGATCAACGCTTTTGGCTGCGGTTTTTCCGAGGGCTACGGCAACGATTTTGACATCACCAAATTAAAATATGATAAGATCGTTCTGATGACCGATGCGGACGTGGACGGAAGCCATATCGATACGCTTCTGCTCACCTTCCTGTACCGGTTCATGCCGGAGCTGATCTACGACGGCCACGTTTATATCGCCATGCCGCCTCTTTATAAAGTGGTCCCCAAACGGGGAGAGGAGCGGTACCTCTATGACGACAAGGCCCTGGAGGAATATAAAAGGACCCATTCCGGAGATTTTACCCTCCAGCGGTACAAGGGCCTCGGTGAAATGGACGCGGACCAGCTCTGGGAGACGACCTTAAACCCGGAGAACCGGGTGCTCAAGCGGGTGGAGATCGAGGATGCCCGGATGGCCAGCGAGGTGACAGAGCTTTTAATGGGAAGCGACGTTCCTCCCAGGAAAAAATTCATCTACGACCACGCCGATGAGGCGGAGATCGACGCCTAAAGGGCAGGGCAGAACGGCATGAGGGACCGGAAGGAACAGGTGGTCCCATGCGGAGAAATGGAAAACAGGAAAGAAGGAGAGCCTGACAATGGCTGAAAAAATATTAAGGACTGAATATTCCGAGGAGATGCAGAAAAGCTACCTGGATTATTCCATGAGCGTCATCACTGCCAGGGCCATCCCCGATGCCAGGGACGGCTTAAAACCGGTGCAGCGGCGCGTGCTTTACGACATGAGCGAGCTCCATCTGGATCACGATAAGCCCCACCGGAAATCGGCGCGTATCGTGGGAGACACCATGGGTAAATACCATCCCCACGGCGACAGCTCCATCTATGAGACCCTGGTGGTCATGTCCCAGGATTTTAAAAAAGGCATGGCCCTGGTGGATGGCCATGGAAATTTTGGCTCCATCGAGGGAGACGGGGCCGCCGCCATGCGTTATACGGAAGCCCGGCTGAAAAAATTTGCAGAGGAAGTTTATTTAAAGGATCTGGACAAGACCGTGGACTTCGTCTCCAACTATGACGAGACGGAAAAGGAGCCGGAGGTGCTGCCGGTACGGGTCCCCAACCTTCTGATCAACGGAGCCGAGGGCATCGCCGTGGGCATGAGCACCAGCATCCCGCCCCACAACCTGGGAGAAGTGGCCGATGCGGTGAAGGCCTACATTGACAACCGGCTGATGACGGTGGAGGATCTGATGGAGTATCTTCCCGGACCAGACTTCCCCACCGGCGGCATCATCGCCAACAAAAAGGATCTCCTGTCCATTTACGAGACAGGCACGGGAAAGATCCGCCTCCGCGGAAAGGTGGAGGTGGAGCTGGGCCGCAGGAAGGCGGACCGGGATAAGCTGGTGATCACCGAGATTCCTTATACCATGATCGGCGCAGGGATCAATAAGTTCCTGTCGGATGTGGCGGAGCTGGTGGAGAGCCGGAAGCTGCCGGATGTGGTGGATATCTCCAACCAGTCCAGCAAGGAAGGGATCCGCATCGTCCTGGAGCTTAAAAAAGACGCGGATGTCAATAAGATACGGAATATCTTATATAAGAAGACGAAGCTGGAGGATACTTACGGCGTCAACATGCTGGCCATCGATGACGGCCGGCCGGAGACCATGAACCTAAAGCAGATCCTGAACACGTTCCTGGAATTCCAGTATAAGAACATGACGAAAAAATATAACGTTCTTCTGGAGAAGGAGCTGGATAAAAAGGAGGTCCAGGAGGGCCTCATCGGGGCCTGCGACGTGATCGATGTGATCATCGCCATCCTCCGGGGCTCCAGGAACCTAAAGGATGCCAAAGAATGCCTGATGACAGGGAATACCGCCAATATTAAATTCCGCTCCCCGGGCTTTGAGGAGGATGCGAAAAAGCTCTGCTTTACAGAGCGCCAGGCGTCCGCGATCCTGGAAATGCGGCTTTATAAGCTCATCGGCCTGGAGATCCTGGCTTTACAGAAGGCGTATAAGGAGACCTTAAAAAGGATCCGGGAATACCGCCATATCCTGTCCAGCCAGAAAAACATGGATGCGGTCATCAAGGAGGATCTGGACCGGATCCGGGAGGAGTTCTCTGTGGAGCGGAGGACCGTGATCGAGGACGGGGAAGAGATCGTATTCCAGGAGGAAAAGGAGGCGGCCCGGGAAATGATCTTTGCCATGGACCGGTTCGGCTACTGCAAGCTTCTGGAAAAAGCCGTTTATGAGAGGAATCCGGAGACCGTCCAGGCGGAGCATGTGGAAACAGTTCCTGTTATGACCGATGACAGGATCTGCTTCTTTACAGACACCGGATCCATGTATCAGGTGAAGGCTGCCGACGTACCGGCGGGAAAACTGAAGGATAAGGGAGTGCCCCTGGATAATATCAGCAGATTCGAGGGCGCGAAGGAGCGGATCCTTCTGACCATGCCCGCGTCAGAGCTTCCTGGAAAGAAGCTTCTGTTTGCCACAAGGGCAGCTATGCTGAAGATCGTTCCGGGCGGGGAATTCCTCACGGCCAACCGCATGGTGGCCGCCACAAAGCTTTCTGAGGGCGACCAGGCGGCCGAGATCCGGATCCTTTCCGGGGAAACAGAGATCGTATTACAGACAAAGGAGGGCATGTTCCTCCGGTTCATGATAAACGAGATCCCAGAGCTTAAAAAGAACAGCCGCGGCGTCCGGGGCATGAAGCTGGAAGACGGCGACAGCCTGGAACACGTTTATTTTCCGGAAAACGAGCCGCTGGCAGTCTATAAAGAAAAAGAAGTCCACTTAAACCGCCTTAAAATGGCGAAACGGGACGGCAAAGGAACAAAAACAAGGGTATAATCATCAAAGGAGGACCATTGATATGGCAAACAACATTCCAACCCCTCACATTTCAGCAAAAGAAGGCGAGATCGCACCATCCATCCTGCTTCCGGGAGATCCGCTGCGGGCAAAATACATTGCAGAAAACTTCCTGGCAGGAGCAAAGCAGTTCAATTCTACCAGAAACATGTTCGGGTACACCGGCTTTTACCGGGATAAGCCCATTTCCGTCATGGGAACCGGCATGGGCTGCGCGTCCATGGGCATCTATTCCCACGAGCTGATGAATTTCTATGGCGTAAAGAAGCTGGTGCGTGTGGGCACTGCCGGAGCCATGCAGAAGACCACCCATATCCGGGATCTGGTGCTGGCCATGGGCGCATGCACAGGCACCGGTTATGTAAAGGAGCTGGGGCTTCCAGACGGCTATTCCTGCATCGCTGACTTCGGACTTCTCATCAAGGCAGCCCTGGAGGCTGAACAGCGGGGCCTCTCCTACCATGTGGGCAACGTACTGACCTCTGACGTCTTCTATGCACCGGAAAAGGCAAAGAAAGAAGGCGTGGGCTATGAGGATGTGGGAGTCCTGGCTGCGGAAATGGAGACGGCGGCCCTTTACGCCAACGCTGCGCTGGCAGGCGCCCAGGCGCTTTCCATTCTGACCATTTCAGACTCCCTGATCACCGGAGAGTCCACCACGGCCGAGGAACGCCAGAATTCCTTTATGGATATGGTACAGGTGGCTCTGGAGATCCTGTAAGCATCTTAGATCTTTCACCTGTCCGTATCAGAGCAGGAGACAATAAAAACAACGAGGAGAAACAATGATGGAAAAGAAACTGAGAGTCGGCATCCTGGGAGCCACCGGAATGGTGGGCCAGAGATTTATTTCCCTTCTGGAGGACCATCCCTGGTTCCAGGTAGTGACGGTGGCAGCCAGCGCCCGTTCTGCTGGAAAAACGTATGAGGAGGCGGTGGGAGACCGCTGGAAAATGACATCACCCATGCCGGAGGCGGTGAAAAAGCTGGTGGTCATGAACGTGGCTGAGGTGGAGAAGGTGGCTTCCACCGTGGACTTCGTGTTCAGCGCCGTGGATATGACAAAGGACGAGATCCGGGCCATCGAGGAGGCATATGCCAAAACGGAAACTCCAGTGGTATCCAACAACAGCGCCCACCGCTGGACGCCGGATGTGCCCATGGTGATCCCGGAGATCAACCCGGAGCATTTTGCAGTGATCCCCTTCCAGAGAAAACGCCTGGGAACGACCCGGGGCTTTGTGGCTGTGAAGCCCAACTGCTCCATCCAGAGCTATACCCCGGCCCTGACTGCATGGAAGGAATTTGAGCCCTATGAGGTAGTGGCCACCACATACCAGGCCATCTCCGGCGCTGGAAAGACATTTAAGGACTGGCCGGAAATGGCGGAGAACATCATCCCCTACATTGGCGGAGAGGAAGAGAAGAGCGAGCAGGAGCCCTTACGGATCTGGGGGACCCTGGAAGGCGGCGTGATCGTAAAGGCAAAGGAGCCGGTGATCACCTGCCAGTGTATCCGCGTTCCGGTCCTCAATGGCCATACGGCGGCTGTTTTCGTGAAATTCCGGAAAAAGCCGTCAAAAGAACAGCTGATCGAAAAGCTGGTGAGCTTTAAGGGACTTCCCCAGGAATTAAACCTTCCCAGCGCACCGGAGCAGTTCATCCAGTATATGGAGGAGGACAATCGTCCCCAGGTGACTCTGGATGTGGACTTTGGAAAGGGAATGGGCGTATCCATCGGACGCCTCAGGGAGGATACGGTCTATGACTGGAAATTCGTGGGCCTGTCCCATAACACCGTAAGAGGAGCCGCCGGCGGGGCTGTGCTCTGCGCAGAGCTTCTGACGGAGCAGGGCTACATCACACATAAGTAAGTCAGGGAGGTTATCATGGCAGTAAAAAAAGAGCATTTTGGACGTATGGCCGACGGAAGAGAGATCAGTCTTTACACCATAGACAACGGCACCGTATCCGCTTCCTTCACCGATCTGGGCGCTGTCTGGGTAAGCATGATGGTCCCGGACAGGAACGGGGATCTGGCAGATGTGCTGCTGGGCTATGACGACGCAGAGGGTTATCTGGTCAATGGCCCCCATTTCGGCTCCATCGTGGGCCGGATCGCCAATCGCACCGGCGGCGCTTCCTTTACCTTAAACGGAACTTCCTATGTCCTGGGAAAAAATAAGGGAGAGAACAACCTCCACAGCGGTCCCGATTATTATGACCGGAGACTGTGGGCCGCCCGGGAAGTGGGAGAGGATTCTGTGGTGTTTCTTTTGGACAGTCCCGACGGCGACCAGGGATTTCCTGGAGAGCTGAAGATCTCCGTAAAATACACCCTGACAAAGGAAAATGCCGTGGATATCCTTTATGCGGTCACCAGCGACAGGGATACTCCGGTGAACATGACAAACCACGCCTATTTTAATCTGGGCGGCCACGCATCCGGCTCTGTGCTGGATACCCGCATCCAGATCCTGGCAGATTCCTTTACGCCCACGGATGCGGATTCTATCCCCACTGGAGAGGTCCTGACAGTGGAAGGAACGCCCATGGATTTCCGGACTCCGAAGACCATCGGAACAGACATTGGTTCCGATTATATCCAGATCGTCCAGGGAAAGGGCTTTGACCATAACTGGTGCTTAAACCATGCTCCGGGCGTCTGCGGACTGGCAGCCAGTGCGTATCATGAGGCCAGCGGCCGGGCCATGGATGTTTATACAGACCTTCCCGGCGTCCAGTTTTATACCGGCAACTGGTTGGGCGGGGAAAAGGGAAAGGACGGCGCTTCCTATGAGGACCGGGACGCGTTCTGTTTTGAGACCCAGATGTATCCCGATTCCGTCAATCATCCCCAGTTCCCGTCGCCTGTGGTCAAGGCCGGGACCGCCCATGTGACCCGGACCAGCTACCGGTTCTATATAGGAAAATAGGGCCATGGAAGGAACAACAAGTAAAAACGCAAAGCTCCTGGCAACGGCCGGCTTCCTGTTCATCACCATGATCTGGGGCGGCTCCTTTGTGGTCATGAAAAACTCTGTGGACCTGGTGCCGCCGTCCTATCTTCTGGCGCTGCGGTTTACCCTGGCCGCCGCCTTCATGGCCCTGGCTTTTCCGGGCCGGATGAAAAAACTGGACCGTGGGTCCCTGACCTGCGGGCTCATTATGGGGATCTTCCTGACCCTGGCCTATCTGTTCCAGACCTATGGGATCAAATATACCACAGCCAGCAAGAATGCCTTTATCACGGCCCTTTATGTGGTCCTGGTGCCGTTTTTATACTGGAAGATCAGCAAAAAGCGGCCGGGCCTCAACCAGATCGCAGCCGGGCTTGTGGCGGTCATCGGTCTGGCTCTGCTGACCTTAAAGCATGAGTCCGGGATCAACCTGGGAGACGCGCTGACCTTCCTCTGCGGCGTCTGCTTTGCCGTCCACATGATCTGTACGGAAGAATATACAAAGCGGTGCGATCCCATCCTCCTGGCAACGGTCCAGGTGGCGGTTGTGGGCGTGTTCAACTGGCTTCTGGCTCCGCTTTTAGACGGCCCCGGAGCCTTTGATCCGTCCATTCTGCTTCAAAAAAGCCTGATCCTGGGACTTCTTTATCTGTCCCTCATCTGTACCACTGTGGGATTCCTGATCCAGACCGTGGGACAGAAATATCTCAGCGCCAATACGGTCTCCCTTCTTTTATCCCTGGAAGCCGTATTCGGGACCCTGTTTTCTGTGATCTTCCTGGGTGAGGTCCTGACAGAAAGGATGATCCTGGGCTGTGTGCTCATGTTCTCAGCCCTTTTACTGTCCGAGCTGCGTTTTACGGTCCCTGGAAAGGAGGTCCATGGGTAAATCCTTATTTATAGCAGAAAAGCCCAGCGTTGCCCAGGAGTTTGCCCGGGCGCTTAAGATATCGGGGAAAAAGGGGGACGGGTTCATCGAATCGGAGACAGCCGTGGTCACCTGGTGCGTCGGGCATCTGGTGACCATGAGCTATCCGGAAAGCTATGATCCGGCCCTGAAGCGGTGGAGCATGGATACCCTTCCATTTCTTCCGAAGGAATTTAAATATCAGGTCATCGACGGCGTAAAAAAACAGTTTCTGACTGTGAAAAAGCTGCTGACCCAGCCTGACGTGGACACCATCTACGTCTGCACCGACTCCGGACGGGAGGGAGAATATATATACCGTCTGGTGGAGCAGATGGCCGGAGTCCGGGGGAAAAAGCGTCTCCGTGTGTGGATCGATTCCCAGACGGAGGAGGAGATCCTGCGGGGAGTCCGGGAGGCAAAGGACCTGTCTGAATACGATAATCTGGCGGCCTCCGCCTATCTGCGGGCCAAAGAGGATTATCTGATGGGCATTAATTTCTCCCGGGTGCTGACTCTGAAGTACGGAAATACTGTGGCCTCTTACTTAAAAGAGAAGCGGGCGGTGCTGTCCGTGGGCCGCGTCATGACCTGCGTCCTGGGCATGGTGGTCCGGAGGGAACGGGAGATCCGCAGCTTTGTGAAAACGCCTTTTTACCGGGTCCTGGGCTCCTTTGACGTTCCAGGCCGGGAAGGCATTTCCGTGGAGGCAGAATGGAAGGCCGTGAAGGGGTCCAGATACTACGAAACCCCGGTCCTATATAAAGAAAACGGGTTCAAAGAGAAAAAGACGGCAGAGGAGCTGATCCGCTTCCTGTCAGCGCCCCCCATGGAGGGGACTTTAGTTTCCATGGAGAAAAAACGGGAAACGAAAAATGCCCCGCTTTTATACAACCTGGCGGAGCTTCAGAACGACTGCTCCAAAATGTTCAAGATCAGTCCCGACGAGGCCTTGAAGGTGGTCCAGGAGCTGTATGAAAAAAAGCTGGTGACGTATCCAAGGACCGACGCCCGGGTGCTTTCCTCGGCTGTGGCAAAGGAGATCCATAAAAACATCGGCGGACTTAGGAATTTTGCCCCGCTGGCGGACCTGGCCTCTGAGGCGCTGGAGCTGGGGAGCTTTAAGACCATAGGAAATACCAGGTACGTCAACGATAAGCAGATCACAGACCACTACGCCATCATTCCCACGGGCCAGGGCTTTGGAGCCCTGCGGACCCTGGGCTCCCTGCAGCTTAAGGTCTATGAGGTGATCTCCCGGAGATTTTTAAGCATCTTTTATCCGCCGGCTGTTTACCAGAAATTTTCCCTGGACCTGGAAAAGCAGGGAGAGCATTTCTTTGCCAATTACAGGGTACTGGCGGAGGAGGGCTATCTGAAGGCCGCCTATGTTCCCAAAAAGACGGCGGAGAAAAAGACCGGAGACCAGGAAACGGAATCCGGAGAAGAAAAAAAACAGGCCGGCAAAGGCAATGAGACCGAGATCGAACTGGATGGCGGTGAGAAGGCCAGGGCCCTTCTGACCATGCTTTCGGGCCTTAAAAAGGGACAGCGTCTGTCTCTTACAGGGCTGGAGATCAAAGAGGGTGAAACGTCTCCTCCCAGGAGGTACACTTCCGGCTCCATGATCTTAGCCATGGAAAATGCCGGGCAGCTCATTGAGGACGAGGAGCTCCGTTCCCAGATCAAGGGCAGCGGCATCGGCACCAGTGCCACCCGTGCGGAGATCCTTAAGAAGCTCTGCACCATCAAGTACCTGTCCCTGGCAAAAAAGACCCAGGTGATCACGCCCACGCTTCTGGGCGAGATGGTCTTTGACGTATGCAGCGCATCCATCCGGCAGCTTTTAAACCCAGAGCTGACGGCCAGCTGGGAAAAGGGCCTCACCTATGTGGCAGAGGGTACCATCACCCCGGCGGAATATATGGAAAAGCTGGAGCGGTTCGTCACCTTAAGGACCAACGGTGTCCGCCAGACCGACAACCAGTATCTGCTGCGGCCGTATTTCGACGCTGCGGCCCAGTTTTATAAAAAGTAGGAAACGTTTTGTGCCGCCGTCTGCGGCGGAGGAATGGAGGCTGTGATGAAAAAAGAAGAAGCAAGGACCGTGTGTCTTTACGATCTGGACCACACACTGGCAAGGCCTTTACTGGAGCAGTGTGAGTACCCCTGGGAGGCCCTTCCCCGGATCAGGGATCTTATCCTGGAGCTGGGGAACCGTCTGCCGGAAAGCGAATATGAAAAACGCGGTGAGACTGTCTGGGTCCATAAAACGGCCAGGGTTTTTGAAAGTGCCTATCTGGGAGAAAATATCATCATCGGGAAAGATGCGGAGGTGCGCCACTGTGCCTTCCTGCGGAGCAATGCCCTGGTGGGTGAGGGCGCTGTGGTGGGAAACTCCACAGAACTTAAAAACGTGATCCTGTTCGATAAGGTCCAGGTCCCCCATTACAATTATGTGGGCGACTCCATCCTGGGCTTTAAGGCCCACATGGGGGCCGGCTCCATTACCTCCAACGTAAAATCCGATAAGCTTCTGGTGAAGGTCCACGCAGAGGACGGGGATCTGGAAACGGGAATGAAAAAATTCGGGGCCATGGTGGGCGACCGGGTGGAAGTGGGCTGCGGCTCCATCCTGAATCCCGGCACCGTCATCGGAAGAGATTCCAATATCTATCCCTTATCCAGCGTCCGGGGCTGCGTGGATAAAAACTCCATCTATAAAAAGCAGGGGGAAGTGGCAGAAAAGCACGATTAAGGCGGCAATGAAACCTTGCGGAGCTCCGGGCAGGAAGAGGCAGGGCTGGATGGCTGAAGATCAAATGAAAAATGAAAATACAGGGAACGGTGTGGCCAGGATGGTCATGCCGTTTTTTGTATGTGAAAAGATCCGGGTGGGAAGAGGGAGTTATATGCTCTAATTGACTTCTTAATCATGGTTTTTGTCATGGTTAGTGAAGCAATCACTTAGAGCATTTTGTTTCAGGAGGTGCAGCCATGAGAAATGAAAAAATCACCCCACTGTACGAGCGCCTGAGCCAGGATGATGAGTTACAGGGCGAGAGCAGCTCCATATCCAACCATAACTTTATTTGCCGAACAAGTCGCTGTGTGTGCCGGTGCGGGTCAGCGTCAGCACCAGAACATCATCCTCTATGCGATAGACAAGCAGCCAGTCCGGGAGAATATGACATTCCCGATGACCTGCCCAATCGCCGGACAGGTCATGGTCACGGTTCTTATCCGGCAGCGGTTCGCCCATCGCCAGCAATGCTACGACCTGCTCCAGCAGCTCAATCTTCAAGCCACGCTTGATGGCTCGTTTGTAGTCCTTTTTGAAACTGGTCGTGTACTTGACGGTATATTTGGTTTCTTTCATCTTTTCAGGTCAGCAAACAACTCGTCAAGGTCATTGTAGCCCTTTACAGACGGGTCTTTTGCAATCC